>Ga0316576_10002593_pt1 | contig 10329 bp, 7 predicted proteins | sample S0NA_FD_203075 | JGI IMG/M metagenome (GOLD analysis project Ga0316576, IMG submission 203075) | Rhizosphere microbial communities from salt marsh grasses in Alabama, United States - S0-2_050615r3r5 | ecosystem: Host-associated > Plants > Roots > Rhizosphere | place: USA: Alabama | collected... | reverse complement strand
GGCGATGCCCTCGCCCACGGTGTGCTCCCCGGCATCGCCATCGCCTTCATCATCGGCATCGACACCTCGATCGGAGCGCTCGTCGCCGCCGGCGTGATGGTGCTCGGCATCACGCTGATCCGCAGGCACTCGCCGCTGCCGGAGGACACCTCGATCGGGGTGCTCTTCGTCGGGTTCCTGGCGCTCGCCGTCGTCATCATGTCGACCCAGCAGGCGTCCTACGTGGGCGACCTCAACCGCTTCCTGTTCGGCTCGATCACCGGGGTCGACAGTGGCGACCTGCAGCGTCAGGCGATCACCGCGGTCGTGACACTCGTCGGCGTGGTCGTGCTCTACCGGGCCTTCCTCGTGATGACCTTCGATGCGTCCCTCGCGTCGATGCTCGGCCTTCGCCCCGCGCTCGCCCAGGCGGCGTTGCTCGTCCTGGTCGCGCTGTCGATCGTCGCGTCGTTCCAGTCGGTCGGCAACCTGCTCGTGTTCGCGTTCCTCGTCGCACCACCGGCAGCGGCCACGCTCGTCGCGAGACGAGTACCCGCGATCATGCTGGTGTCGGTCCTCTTCGGCGTCGTCGCCACCGTCGTCGGGATCCTGATCAGCTACCACCACGACAGCGCGACGAGCGCCACGATGGCGCTGTGCTCGGTCGTCCTGTTCTTCGTGGTCCTGACCGTCACCGCCACCCGCCGCGCCATTCCCGGCCGACAGGGCGCCGCGAAAACAGTGTCGTCGGCCTGACCGTCGAGACGGTCAGCGACAGTCGGCGCATCGACCGTAGAGGTCGATCGTGTGGTGGGTCGGAGCGAACCCCTCGGCCGTCGACAGCGCCGCGAAGGCGTCGTCGAGTCGACGCTCGAGCTTCGGGGTCAGCGTGACGTCACGCACCAGACCGCACGACTCACAGATCAGGTGGTGATGGTGTTCGGTGAGGTCCTCGGCGAGCTCGTAACGGGCATGGTCCGTGCCGTGCACCAGTCGGCGGACGACGCCGACCTCCTCGAGCACGGCGAGGTTCCGATAGGCGGAACTCTGCGCCAACGTGGGCGCTGCGTCGATCAACTCGGGCAGCGTGATCGGGCCGTCGGTGCTCGCGAGCGCATCGACCACCGCACGCCGCCCGGTCGTGTACCGCTGATCGTTCTGGTCGAGACGGTCGCGGACCGTGCGGTGGATCTCGGCGTGAGCGGCCGCCATCGAACCGGCCCTACCCTCGGTAGCCGCTGGTGATCGGCAGGCGGCGGTCCTTGCCGAATGCCTTCCGACTCACCCGCACGCCAGGGGGCGACTGACGCCGCTTGTACTCCGCGATGTCGACCAGACGAGTGATGCGGCGCACCATCGCCTCGTCGTGGCCGAGTTCGATGATCTCCGCGGCGGTGCGGTCGTCCTCGACGTACAGCCGCAGGATCGGGTCGAGCACCTCGTAGGGCGGCAGGCTCTGGTCGTCTCGCTGGTCGGGGCGCAGCTCCGCCGACGGCGGCTTGGTGATCACGTCCTCGGGCACGATCTCGCGGCCGGCCACCCGGTTGACGTATCGGCACAGTTCGTAGACGCGCAGTTTGAGCACGTCCTTGATCACCGCATACCCGCCGACGGAGTCGCCGTAGATCGTGAAGTACCCGACCGCCATCTCGCTCTTGTTGCCGGTGGTGAGCACCATCCAGCCGAACTCGTTCGACAGGGCCATCAGCAACTGGCCCCGGCACCGACTCTGGATGTTCTCGTAGGTGAGGCCGGGCTCGCGGCCCTCGAACGACGACGCCAGCATGTCGAGGTAGGCCTGGAACGCCGGCTCGATCGAGATCGTGCGGAAGTCGATCCCGAGGTTGTCGGCCAGCAGCCGGGCGTCGCTCTTCGAGTGATCGCTCGAGTAACGCGACGGCATCGACACGCCGTGGACGTGCTCGGCGCCGAGCGCATCCACGGCGATGCAGGCGACAATCGTGGAGTCGATCCCGCCCGACAACCCGATCACCACGTCGCTGAAGCCGTTCTTCGCGCAGTAGTCGCGGGTACCGAGCACCAGCGCGTCGTACAGCTCCCGATCGGCGTCGAGCGGTTCGCTGATCGAGGCTGCGGCCGGCTCGTCGTGCACGACGGGTGTCTCCGAGACCGTGATCGCAGGCAGCAGCGACTCGGTGATCCGGCCGCGCGGATCGAGGAGTCGTTTCCGGTACACCGGCGGCACGGGCACGTCGACGACGAGCAGCGACTCCTCGAACTGGGGGGCTCGCGCCAGGATGCGGCCCTCGTGGTCGAACACGACCGACGCGCCGTCGAACACGAGCTCGTCCTGGCCGCCGACCTGGTTGACGTACACGATGGCCGTGTGCGAGTCGGAGGCCCGAGTGGCCAGCATCCGTTCGCGTTCGGTCGCCTTACCGGTGTGGAACGGCGAGGCGTTGATGTTGATGCTCAGCTCCGCGCCGGCGGCCGCCTGCTCGGCGACGGGCCCGAACGGGCTCCAGATGTCCTCACAGATCGAGACACCGACCTTGACGCCGCCGACGACGTAGAGCTCGAGCGGGTCGGACAGGTGGCCGGGGGTGAAGTACCGGGCCTCGTCGAACACCGTGGCGTTGGGAAGCAGGCGCTTGTGGTAGCGACCCACGATCTCACCGTTGGCACACACCGCGGCGGCGTTGTGGAGATCGCGGCCCTGATCGACGAACCCGACCACGGCGGCGCACCGTCCCGTGCGCGCCGCCAGCTTCGACAGCGCGGCGAGGTTGTCCGCGACGAAGCCCGGTTTGAGCACCAGGTCCTCGGGCGGATATCCCGTCGTGGACAACTCCGGGAACGCAACCAGGTCACAACCGGCAGCCTCGGCGCGGTCGTACACCTCGATCATCTTCGCCAGATTCCCGTCGAGGTCGCCCACGGTCGGGTTCAGCTGAGCGAGCGCCACGCGCAGCACCGTCACGCCGCCGAGGCTACCTCGGAGCCCGGCGGGCACGATGACGAACGTCGATGCCGGAGAAACGCCGTGATCTGGCACTATGGCCACGTGCGTTGGATCGGAGTGGTGATCGTCGGAGTGGTCGTTGCCGCTTCGTGCTCGCCGGGAGAGGGCCCGGAGTCGATCCCGCTGCCGACGTCCGCCAACACGACGACGACGACCACCACGACCACGACCACCACCACCACGACGCTGGTGCCGCCCCGCTACGAGGCCACGATCCGCCGCACGACCGACGGGGTCCCCCACATCTCGGGGTCGACACGCGAGGACGTTGCGTACGGACAGGGATGGGTCAGCGGCGCCGATCACGGCTGCACGTTGATCGATCAGGTGATCAAGGTCACCGGCACCCGCGCCGCCACCCTCGGACCCGGCCCGGAGGGCGAGAACGTCACCAGTGACTTCGCGTGGCGCTCGATCGACATCGCCCGGATCGCCGCCGACGACTTCGAGAACGCCGCCTCCGACGAGGTCGTCGCCCAGTTCGAGGCGTTCACGGCCGGGTGGAACGACCAACTCGCCGACGTCGGAGGCGAACGGTTGAGCGGGTGGTGCGCCGGCGCCGACTGGGTACGGCCGCTCGATCCCGTCGAGGTGTACACCTACGCACGGTCGTTGACGCTCCTGGCCAGTAGCGCCCGGCTGACGGACTTCATCGGGTCGGCCCAGCCCCCCACCGTCGAGCCGGTCGGCGCGCGTCGACGCGATGCCGCTGCCCCCACCTTCGATCTCCCGGCGGTCGCTCGGGCTGCGGCCGACCTCGGGCTGAACGATCCCAACGGCATGGGAAGCAACGGCTGGGCGATCGGACGCGACCGCGTCGAGGGCGGCGAAGGTGGGTTGCTGCTCGCCAACCCCCACTTCCCGTGGGAAGGGGAGCTGCGCTTCGCCGAGGTGCAACTCACCGTGCCCGGCGAACTGGACATCTACGGCGCCCAACTGCTCGGGGTCCCCGGCGTCGGCATCGGGTTCACCGATGGCATGGCATGGACCCACACGGTGTCGGCCGGCAAGCGCCTGACCGGGTACACGCTCACGCTCGATCCCGCCTCACCGACGTCGTACCTCGTCGACGGCGTGTCGGTGCCGATGACCGGGACGCCCACGACGATCGAGATCCTTCGCGCCGACGGGACCGTCGACACCGAGACCCGCACGATGTGGCGCAGCGAGTACGGCCCGATCCTCGACTTCCCGGGAATCGGCTGGACCGACACCACGGTGCTCACCTACCGCGACGCGAACATCGACAACGAGGAGGCCATCGAGCAGTACGCCCGGATGGTCACCGTCCAGAGCATCGACGACCTGATCGCACTGAACGAGGAGTACCAGGGGGTCCCCCTGTTCAACACGGTCGCCACCGACGCGGAGGGCAACGTCTGGTACGCGGACACCGCCGCCACGCCGAACCTCTCCGCTGACGCCGAGCTGCTGTTCCTCGGCCGACTGTTCAACGATCCGCTCACCCAGGTCGCGTACGACCAGGGCTTCGTGGTGCTCGACGGCTCCGACACCCGGTTCCGTTGGGAGGACCAACCCGGCGCTCGCGATCCCGGGCTCGTGCCGTTCGGCGAGCTGCCCCAGGTGCGGCGGAGCGACTACGTGTTCAACGCCAACGACAGTTTCTGGGTCCCGAGCGCCGAGTTCACGCTCACCGGTCCGTACTCGATCCTGAACGGGGAACAGGGCACTGCCCTGTCGATGCGGACCCGCCAGAACGCCGCCGTGCTCGGCGACACGAACACCGCCGGGCTGGCCGGACCCGACGGGCTGTTCAGTGCGGAGGAGGTGCGTACGGCGGCGTTCGAGAACTCGGCCCGTACCGCGGTGCTCCTGCGCGCCGCTGCAGTCGGCGCGTGCCAGACCTTCCCGCTGATCGACGTGCCCGACCTCCTTGCGGACGACGGCACCGTGAGCCTTCCCGCCACCACCGTCGACCTGACGGCGGCGTGCGAGGTGCTGGCCGCGTGGGACGGGATCTACGATCTCGACCGCGCCGGACCGATGATCTGGCGCGAGACGATGTCGCGCTTCGACGACGCCGACTTCGAACGGGCGGGCCCCTTGTTCGACGATGCATTCGACCCGGCCAACCCGACGACCACACCGTCCGTGCCCGCGGCCGATCCGACGCCGCTCCTGCAGGCGATGGCCCGCGCCGTGCAGACGATCACCGAAGCAGGCTTCGCGCTCGACACGACGCTGGGGGCCGCACAGTTCACCGAACGATCCGAGACCCGCATCCCGATCCACGGGGGGACGGGACGTGAAGGGGTCACCAACGTCGTCACCTGGAACGTCTCGTCGACGTCGAGTGAGCCGGCGCCCGAACGAGGCGAGTCGGTCGCCGCCGGCAGCCCGTTGCGCGGGGAGGGCTACCGGATCAACTACGGCACCAGCTTCGTGATGACGGTCGACTTCACCGGGACGGAACCAGCCGCGTGGGCATTGCTCGTGTACGGCCAGACCGGCGACCGGCTGTCGCCGCTGTTCGACGTGCAGACCCAGGAGTTCAGCGACAAGCAGTGGCGACAGGTCGCGTTCACCGACGCCGAGATCGAGGACGATCCGAACCTCGAGACCGACGTCGTCGCCCGCCGCTGACGCACGGAGACTCCCGCGGGCGGCCGGCGGCGAGGTGCGACGCCGATTGCGAGCGCGTCTCGTTCCCGAACCGACGGCTCAGAGCTCGATGATCTCGAGCCGACCGGCCGGAGCGGCTGCTGCCTCGTGCGAATTGGATGACGCAGCGGTGCAGCACAGCAGGTGACGGCCCTGCGGGCCACCGACCGCGCACGCGTAGGCGTTCTGCGACGTGATCACCCGGCGTGTGATCGTGCCGCCCTCCTCGACGCGCACCACTTCGTTCCCGAGCGCGTTCGCGACCCAGATGCCGCCGTCGTCGTCGGCGCACGTGCCATCGGGAACGACGAAGGGCTCGGCCAGCGACGCCCACACCCGCCGGTTCGACAACGAACCGTCGCCGGCCACGTCGAACGCGGTGAGTTCGAACCCGAGCGTCTGCGCGACGACCAACGTCGCCCCGCCGTCGAGCGTGACGACGCCGTTCGGGAACGCCAGGTCGTCGGCGGCGACCGACACGGTGCCGTCGGGATCGACCCGAGCCAGCACCGCCGTGTAGGGCCCACGGTCCTCGACGATCGCGGCCAGCAGGCCCTCGGCGCCGATCTCGTCCATCACCGTGTCGAGATCGAAGCCGAAGTTGCCGACATACGCACGCCCGACGTGATCGACGAGCATGTCGTTGCAGTGGTACGTCGCCAGGTCACTCAGGTCGGCGTGGACGACCACACTGCCGTCGTGCTCGCGCCGCATCACCGACCGGGACAGCATGGCGACGTACAACAGGCGGCCGTCGGGGAGCCACCCGAGGCCGGACGGGCGTTCGTCAGCGCCGATCGACACCTCGACACGCACGTCTCCGTCGAGACCGACGCTGCAGATCTCGTGCGCGTAGAAGTCGCTGAACCAGAAGCGATCGTCGTGCCAGCGCGGGCCTTCACAGAAGTATCTGCCGGCGACGAGGGTCGTCGTGTCCGTGGCCGGCGTGTCGTTGCTCGTGTCCATCGTGGGTCCCCTCTCGCTCGGTCCTCAGTGTGCCACCTGCCCACGGTGCCACTCGGATCGGCCAGTTCACACGCCGTTCACGATGGGGCAACGACTCGGCAACGGACCGCTGCAACGATGCCGCTCGCCACCGGGCGACCCCGTAGGTTGGATCGCCTGGAACCCAACACACCATCGTGGACGAATTGAGGACAACAGTGGTTTACAAGGCCGAATACATCTGGATCGACGGCACCGAGCCGACCAACCATCTTCGTTCGAAGACCAAGATTCTCGAGGACGGCGCAGAACTGCCGGTCTGGGGCTTCGACGGCTCGAGCACCAACCAGGCGACCGGTGACAAGAGTGACTGCGTGCTGAAGCCGGTCGTCAGCTATCCCGATCCGATCCGGGGTGGCGACGACGTGCTCGTCATGTGCGAGGTCATGCTCGTCGACGGCAAGCCGCACCCCACCAACACCCGCGCCGCGGCGGCCCGCACTGCGAAGAAGTACAAGAAGCACGAGCCGATGTTCGGCATCGAGCAGGAGTTCACGCTGATGAAGAACGGTCGCCCGTACGGCTTCCCGCCGGCCGGCTACCCCGAGCCGCAGGGTGGCTACTACTGCGGCGTCGGCGAGGACGAGATCCACGGCCGCCCCCTGGTCGAGGATCACCTGGAGGCCTGCCTCGCCGCTGGTCTGTCGATCTCCGGCATCAACGCCGAGGTCATGCCCGGCCAGTGGGAGTTCCAGGTGGGTCCTCTCGGCCTGCTCGAGGTCGCCGACCAGCTCTGGATCGCCCGCTGGCTGCTCTACCGGATCGGCGAGGACTACGGCATCGCCGCGACACTCGATGCCAAGCCTGCCAAGGGCGACTGGAACGGCGCCGGTGCCCACACCAACTTCTCCACCAAGGAGATGCGGGAGGACGGCGGCTACAAGTACATCGAGGCCGCCTGCAAGGCGCTCGGCGCCAAGGCCGACCTGCACATCGCCAACTACGGCACCGGCATCGAGGATCGCCTCACCGGTGCGCACGAGACCCAGCGCCACGACCAGTTCAGCTACGGCGTGTCCGACCGCGGTGCATCGATCCGCATCCCCTGGCAGGTCGCCCAGGACAAGAAGGGCTACCTCGAGGACCGTCGCCCGAACGCCAACATCGATCCGTACACCGTGGCTCGACTGATGGTCGAGACGGTCTGCGGCGCGATGAAGTGAGGCGCTGAGCGTTCGCTCGATCACCTCTCGTACACCGACCGACCGACAGGGCGGGGGCTCCGGCTCCCGCCCTGTCGCTTTCCCGACCGAAACCAGAGAGAATTGGGGAATGACCGACATGCTGGACCAACAGCGCGATTACGTCCTGCGTAGCGTCGAAGAACGCGGCGTCCGACTCGTGCGGCTGTGGTTCACCGATGTCCTCGGCAACCTCAAGAGCCTGGCGATCTCGCCGGCCGAGCTGGAGAACGCACTCGACGACGGGATGACCTTCGACGGGTCGTCGATCGACGGGTTCTCCCGCGTCCAGGAAGCCGACGTCCTGGCGATGCCCGACCCCGACACGTTCGAACTGCTCCCGTGGGGCGACCCGAAGGTGCCCGAGGCCCGGATCTTCTGCGACATCCACCATCTCGACGGCACACCGTTCGAGGGCGACCCGCGCCAGGTGCTCCGTCGCCACGTGAAGGAAGCTCACGAGGCCGGTCTGACGTTCTACGTCGCCCCCGACGTCGAGTTCTTCTACTTCGAGCCGCTCGTGCCCGGCCGGCTGCCGGTTCCGATCGACCAGGGCGGCTACTTCGACCTGACGACCAGCGACGTGACCGGTGAGTTGCGCAAGCAGACGATCCGTACCCTCGAGGCGCTCGGGATCCCGGTCGAGTACAGCTTCCACGAGGATGCACCGGGCCAGCAGGAAATCGATCTGCGCCACACCGATGCGCTCACGATGGCCGACAGCATGATGACGTTCCGCCTCGCGGTGCGTGAAGTCGCCTCGCACAACGACGTCCACGCCACGTTCATGCCCAAGCCGCTCGAGGGAGTACAGGGTTCGGGCATGCACGTCCACCTGTCGCTCTTCCGCGGCGACGACAACGCGTTCTACGACGCCCACGATGCCTACCACCTGTCGTCGACGGCGAAGTCGTTCATGGCCGGCATGCTCCGCCACGCCGCCGAGATCACCGCGGTCACCAACCAGACCATCAACAGCTACAAGCGGTTGGTGCCCGGTTTCGAAGCACCGGTCCACATCAGCTGGGCGCGCAACAACCGCAGCGGCCTGATCAGGGTGCCGATCCCCAAACGGGGCAACCCGACGGCGACCCGGATCGAGTACCGCTCGGCCGACCCGGCGTGCAACCCCTATCTGGCGTTCAGCCTGATGCTGGCCGCAGGGATGCGCGGCGTCCGGGAGGGATACGAACTCCCCGACGAGGCCGACGCCAATCTCTTCGAGATCGGCGACGACGTCCTCGCCAAGCTCGGCATCCAGCAACTGCCGCAGTCGTTGAACGACGCGCTGGTGGCCATGGAGAACTCGACACTCGTCCAGGAGGCCCTCGGCGAGCACATCTTCGAGTGGTTCCTCCGCAACAAGCGCAGCGAATGGCGCGCCTACAAGACGCAGGTCACCGCGTTCGAACGCGACCGCTATCTCGGGGTCCTCTGAGGTCGACATGTCCGAGCCCATGATCGCCGTCGTGCCCGACCCGGCATCTCCGGAACTCGCACGCACCCTCGACCTGGCGGGATACGCCTGGAAAGCCGTGTCGGCCGCCGAACCCGCTGCCGAACACGAACCTGCAGGTGGATGGGCGGGGGCGATCGTCGACATCAGCGCTGACAGCGACGCCGGGTGGGCGTTCCTGCGCAGCGTCCGCAAACAGGGTGACCGGGCGACACCGGTGATGCTCCTGGTCGGTGGTGCGCAGCTCGGAGATCTCGAACACCGCGACGAACTCTTCGACGACTTCTGCCTCACGCCGTTCCATCCGGCCGAACTCGAGGCTCGTCTCCGCCACCTGTTGGCGACCGACATCGACCTGCACCGCGCCGATCTCGTCGAGTACGGCGAGCTGACGTTGAACCTCGAGACGTACCAGGCAGCGATCGACGGCCGCCCGCTCGACATGACCTACATGGAGTACGAGCTGCTGAAGTTCCTCGCCCAGAACCCCGGCAAGGTGTTCACCCGCGAGATGTTGCTGAGCCGGGTCTGGGGGTACGAGTACTACGGCGGCGCCCGTACCGTCGACGTCCACGTCCGACGGCTGCGCGCCAAGCTCGGCGAGGAACACGCCAGCCTGATCCAGACCGTGCGATCGGTCGGGTACCGCTTCGGTCAGTCCCGCTGGGACGCCTGACGTCGCTCAGCGGCCGAGGAAGACCCGGGCGGTGTCGGCCACGACGAACGCGAACGACTGGGTGCCATCGGTCGTCGGGTGGACCCCGTCGCCCGTCAGGACCCCGTCGGCGGTGGCGAACGCCGACCAGGGAGCAACGACACCGTTGCCGCGTCGTTCGACACGGTCGCGGATGATCGAGTTGACGAGGTCCTGCTGTTCGGGCCGATCCCGGAAGTAGGTGTCGACCCACACGAGCGGGGCGCCGTCGGGAACGTTGTCGAGCACCTCGTTCACCGCGGCGGCGATCTCGTCGGGGCCCGCGTACTGGCCGACGTCGTTGGTTCCCAGCGCCACGACCCACAGTTCGTTCGAGTGGTCGCCGTCACCGCCGCCCGACAGGAATTCGGCCACCGAGGCACCGCCGGTGTTCTGTCCCGACGACACG
>Ga0316576_10002592_pt1 | contig 10331 bp, 9 predicted proteins | sample S0NA_FD_203075 | JGI IMG/M metagenome (GOLD analysis project Ga0316576, IMG submission 203075) | Rhizosphere microbial communities from salt marsh grasses in Alabama, United States - S0-2_050615r3r5 | ecosystem: Host-associated > Plants > Roots > Rhizosphere | place: USA: Alabama | collected... | reverse complement strand
AGGAAAGTTCAGTTCTTCAAGCATTCGCCTGTTATCCACTCGCCTTGACTCGCAAAGAAATGAAAGCATGCCCGGCGAGATCTGTCCGCGGGCCTCGGCCGCGGGTATCTGCCGGGGAGGCGGTAGTCCGGCAAGCGATGCGGTAGCCTCGATGAAAGCCGTCGAGCTCGCATGGTTGCCGTCGCTGATATTGAACGTCCCGCTGACAGGTTGCTGAGCAGCCGCGACACAGGCCGAAACGAGGTCGTCAACGTGGATACGGTTGCCGGGTGGGGCATCCTGCGGTCGTATAATCGGCTCGCCGCGCGTCAGTCGCGCAATGGGTAACCGTCCGGGGCCGTAGATCCCGGGAACGCGGAACACGACAGACCGGCAGCGATTCGCGTCGCAGAATTGCGCGACGCAATTTTCCGCGGCCACGCGGCGTCGGGCGGCATCATTGCCCGGCCGCGTGGGGGATTGCTCGTTTACCAGCGAGCCGCCGCAATCGCCGTAAACGCCGGTCGTGCTCATATAAAGAATCATCGCAGGCACGGCTGATCCGAGCGAACCGAGAAACCTTTCCAACCGCGAGTCCGAAACACCCTGCCCCGGCGGTGGCACAAGGTACAGAACCATCGCGTTTCGCGCCGCACGAACCAGCTCAGGCGGCGGTTCGCACACGTCAAGATCGACTGGTGTCAGCGCAAGGCCGGGCATGTTACGAGCGCTTGATCCGCTGCGCACGATTGCATGCAGGTCCCAGTGATTCGCCAGTCGTTCAGCGAGGCGCTTGCCTACGTATCCGCATCCGACGATCAGTCCCCGAATTCGAGTCCGTTTCGCGAAGGTGTGCAGGCGGCGGCCCATTCGGTCAGGATACGCGATTTCCGGACGACAACCCTGAGGCTGTTAGCGGCATATGGCACAGATAACACTCGTACCCGGCGGCCAGAGCTTTCCCGCCGATGCCGACGAATCGGTGCTCGCGGCCGCTCTTCGCGCGGGCCTGAACCTTCCTCACAGCTGCAAAGGCGGGCATTGCGCCTCGTGCCTGGCACGCGTGCTGGGCGGCTCATTCGAGTATCCTGGCGCCCGCCCGCCCGGGATTACCGCCGATGAGGCAGAGCAAGGAATGGCCCTACTCTGTCAGGCGAGAGCTGCCGGAGATATGCGGATAGAGATCCGCGAAATTCAGCCCGCATCCGAAATTGAACTGAAAAGTCTCCCTTGCCGGATTGAAAGAAAAGAACGGATCGCTGCCGATGTCATGGCCCTGTTTCTGCGGCTGCCGGCCGTCGAGGACTTGCATTTCCGGCCCGGACAGTACGTCGACATCATCCTGTCCGAAGGGCGTCGACGGAGCTTCTCGATCGCGAATGCTCCCAGCGACGGGCGACACCTCGAGTTGCATGTGCGACGGGCCTCGAGCAGCGGGTTTACGGGACAGCTGTTCGACAGTATGGCGGTCGGTACCCTGCTGCGGATCGAAGGTCCGCTAGGACAGTTCTGGTTCAGAGGAGAATCTCCACGTGTGCCGATCATGATCGGCGGCGGTACGGGCTATGCACCTTTGCGCGCGATGCTTCGGCACCTTTTCGCTGCCGGTGACCGCCGCCCAGTCACCTTCTATTGGGGCGCGCGCAGTCGCCCGGATCTCTACGAGCACGCTTGGCTGAGCGACCTGGAGTCCAACTGGGCCGGCTTTTCCTATCGCCCCGTTCTTTCCGAGCCCGAGATCGGGAATGGCTCCTGGGCGGGCCGCACCGGATTGGTACACGAGGCGGTCCTCGCCGAGCACGAGGATCCCGGGGAATTTGATGTGTACGCGAGCGGGCCGCCGGCGATGATCGAGGCGATTCGGGCCCGGTTCATCGCCGCGGGTTTGCCACGACAGCAGCTGTTCTTTGATTCCTTCGACTATGCGCCGGACACGCTGGCCAATATGCGCGGTGGCAGGAATCGCTGAGGGCCAGCGGATGGCTCAGGACCGGCCCCGGCGCAGACGAACGCGGGGCAGGCTGGGCCGGCGGCCGGCGGCGCGGGTCAGCTCCTCGCGAAGCACCTTTCCCGCCCGATCACGTTCGCCGATCTGATCGAGCAATTCCGCGAGTAACAGGCTGTTCTCGGCATTGGGGCGCCGTGCAATGCTTGCTTCGAGGTAGGTCAATGCCTTGCCGATCAACTCGGCATGGAGGCACAACCTGGCGCAGGTCGCCAGCAGCTCCGGATTCTCCGGGTGTCTTTCGAGCCAGGTCTCCGCCCGTTCCAGTGCAAGCAGCGGCTTGGCGAGAACCAGGTCGCCATACAGGCGCAGGGCCGAGTTATCACCGTTGGTCTCGATTACTTCGCGTAGAATTTTCTCGGCAGCCGCGTGGTCGTCGCAACCGATGAGTGCGCGCGCGTGCGCCACCGCTGACTGCGGGAGCTTTCGCGACGAGCGAGGAACTTCGGACCAGGCCTTGTCGACAGCGGAACGGTCACCGCGCTCCCCGGCCGCGCGAACCTCGGCAAGCTGGGCGTGCGCCAGCAATTGGACGACCTGCTCGTCAGGCAGACTCTTGTCTGCTTTCAGCCTGGGGCCAAGCTCGCGCAGTTTGTCGTTCTCACCGAGACGCTGATAAAGGCGGGCCAGCAGCCCCAGCCCGCGAGAGTTCATGTCGCCCGAAGCGTCGAGTTGTTCCAACGTCTGCAGGGCGGCCAGGTCTTGGCCCCGGCGCATTTGCATTTCGGCCAGCGTTATCATGGCCGGAGCACGTTGATCCGGCGCATGCTCCCGCGCCCGGTTTACCCATTCGTCACGGCGGTCAACCGCACCAAGAAGATCCGCGGCGCGCGCCGCGCCGAGGTAATTAGCCGCAGCGGAGTCGGCATCCGGTGCGGACCGCGAGAGCAGGTCCTCGGCCGTTTTCCAGTTCCCGGCGGCCAGATCGAGCAGGCCCTGCTGCGTATCACGCCGCGCCTTGCGCGTGCGTCGCCTTGCGCGCCAGTGAGCCAGCCGGCGACGCACCGTCAGCATTTGGAGAAGCGCCCGGATCAGCAGATAGAGGCCGAGCAGCAGCACGATGAACACCGGTACCGTGGTTTCGAACAGGGAGCCGCCGGCCCGAATCGCAACATAACCAGGGTCGGCCAGTAACAGTTGCGCGAGTACTCCTCCGCCAATGAGCACCAGCGCGATGATGACGGCCGATTTCATTGTGCTTCCGGACTGTTCCCAATAACCCCTTGCAGGGTGCGCATCGCCTCGCCAACAGGAGGTAGCGGCGTTTCGATTCTGATTGTCGCGAGACTGGCCAGTTCGTCTCTCGCCGCGGCCACATCGGGATCCGAACCGTCAAAGAATTCCTCCAGCCAGGTCCCCGCCGCGCGCAACGCGCCTACATAGGCTTCGCCGTCGTGCTGCATGACAGCGATCCTGGCCGAGAACAGCAGCAGCCCCAGATGCTGACGTCTCAGCGCTTCCTCTTCCTGCGTGACTATGCGGGCTGTTTCCGGGTCAACCCGGCGAAGCGAAAAGAGGTCGCGGGCAGCTTGTGAAAATCGATTCCGGGCTCGTCCCAGCGTTCCTTCCGGCTTCTGCTCAGACTTCGAGCGCGTTGCGGCGGCTATCGGGACGCCTCGTACGGGCAAGCTCGCTGCCGATTCCTCGATCTGCGCAATACGCGCATAGATTTTTGCAAGGTCGGGTCGCTGCACCGCACGCAACGCCGCAATCTCTTTTGCGAGTTGACTTCTTACGTTCACGACTCCCGTGTCGCTGAGCGTGGCAAGGCGTGCATCCGCTGATTCCATGGCGGCGATCGCTGTTGCCAGATCCCCCTCCAGGCGAAGGCGACGATTTGCGAGTTCGAGAAGGTACATCGCTTCGGCACGGATCCATACCCGTTGCGGCGCCTCGCTGCGTGCGCGCAATTCGTCTACGCTGCGACCGAGTTCGGCGACACGCGCCGGCATCTCGCCAAGCGCGAGCAACTCCTCCCTCATGACGCCGTTGCTCGTCTCGAGTCGGGTCGTCAACGTGTCAATCTGGTTTTCCAGCCGGGCCTGCGTACTCTGCAGTTCCCCGAGCCGGTTCCGGAAACGGTCGCTTCGGTCACTGTACTGTTCGAAGCGCCAGTGTGCGTATGCCGCCAGCAGCAGGGCCAGTCCAGCGAACACGAACAGCATGGGACTGATGCCATTGCCGGTGCGTCGTGAACTGCGTTCGCTGGTCAGAGATTCGACTTCCGTGGACATCCGTGCCTGGCTTGCTTGGTCAGGGGCCGGAATCGTATCACGCGCCGCCGACTGCATTGACTGCGGCGTCCGCCTCCAGGGCCTGGAACATGGCGCTGTCCTCCGCGCTACTTGCGACTATGAGGCGACCGCGCCAGCCTCGTCGCTGCGCTTCGGCTGCGACTCTCCGGCCCGGTACGACGAGCGGAAGGCCACGCACTGCGTCGGTAATCCCCGGAGGTAACGACCCGAGCAGGGCATCCAGTATGGCTACGCTGGTTACCGCAACGCGCGAGCGCTGTCCCGAACTCAAGCTGTCTTTGAGTCGTTTGACCGCATGCTCATCCAGCCTTGCCGGGGAACGCCGGTACAGCTCGGCGACCTCGACATTTGCGCCGCGCCGCGTCAGTTCGTCGCGCAGAAGCTCGCGGCCGCCCAGGCCGCGCACAAGCAGGATTCGCTGTCCGCGAATGTTGGTCAGCTCCGGTGCCGCCAGCAGTCCCTCCGAGTCCTGCGAATGGCGGGGTACCAGCCGTGGCCGTATTCCGTTCGACTCGAGCGCATTTGCTGTGGCTCTTCCCACGGCAGCGACTCCGGCATGTGCGGGTTTCGGCCACTGCACCAGCGACTCCCTAACGGCATTTGCGCTGGTGTAGATGACCCATTCGAAGTTGTCCGGATGCAGGCGGATCCGATCCTCCTCGGACAGTGTGACGGCGCTGATCTCGATAGTGGGCAAGGCGATGGCTTCGGCACCTGCTTTCTGCAGCCGTTCGATGAATGGCCCGGCCTGTCCTTCCGGTCGCGTGACCAGAACGGCCACGCCCCGGAGCGCATCACTGAACGTCCCACCGCTCGCTGCGCTCACGGGCTCGCCACCGCCTCCTGACGCAATTGCTCGAGTAGCGTCTCGGCGCCGGCATCCTTCATGCGCCGGGCCAGTGTCTCCCCGAGAGCAATGGCCTGGTCGGCCGGTCCGGCAATGCGATCACGAAAGGCTTCGGTCCCGTCTGGTGATCCTATGAAGCCACGCAGTTCGAGACCGGACGTAGTGAGTGAAGCGTGAGCGGCAATCGGCGAGTGACAGCTGCCACCGAGTATTCTGGCAAAGGCGCGTTCCGCTGCGAGACACGACAGCGTTTCCTCGTCGTTGAGGGCCCGGAGTGCAAGCCTGATTTCCTGATCGTCTTCGCGGCACTCGATGCCGATGATGCCCTGCCCGACGGCCGGCAGCGACAGCTCCGGTCGCAGCATCTGCGTTATGCGCTCGCCAAGACCGAGCCGTTCGAGGCCTGCGCAGGCGAGAAGAATCGCGTCAAAGCGGCCCTCTTCGAGGCGCCGCAGGCGGGTCTCGACATTTCCCCGCAGCAGTTCGGTCCGCAGGTCCGGTCTCGTGTTGCGCAGCTGCGCCTGTCGGCGCGGGCTCGAAGTGCCCACTTTTGCGCCGAGCGGCAGATCCTCGAAAGCCGCATAACGAAGCGAAATGAACGCATCCAGTGGATTGGCGCGTGGCAGCACCGACGCAATGCAGAATCCTGGCGGAAGCTCGCTCGGAACGTCCTTCATCGAGTGCACGGCGACATCGGCTTCGCCACCGGACATCGCAATTTCCAGTTCCTTGACAAACAGTCCCTTGCCGCCAACTTCCGCCAGCGCGCGGTCCTGTACGCGGTCGCCGTGTGTGCTCATCGGCACGAGATCGACACGCAGGTTCGCGTGTGCCTTGCGCAGCAGGGCGGCGACGTGTTCGGCCTGCCACATGGCGAGCGTGCTGCGGCGTGTTGCGATGCGTAGGGGCTTGTTCACGTCGTGCTCCAGATTGACAGGAATTGTTCAGCCAGTCGTATCTGCACCGACCAGCTCTTCATATTCGAAACGGAACAGTGCGACCAGCAGGCCGAGAACGATTGGACCGAGGAACAGACCGATGAAGCCGAAAGCCGCCAGTCCGCCCATTACGCCGACGAACACGGCCAGTGTCGGCACTTCCGCACGGCCCGAGATCAGAATCGGGCGCAGAAAATTGTCGATCATTCCAACGATAAGAGCACCCCAGAGAGCGAGGAAGACCGCATGCCCGTAATCGCCCTGCGTCAGCAGAAAGATCACTCCAGGGACCCATATGATCCACGTTCCGACGACCGGCACCAGCGCAAAGAAGATCGACATCACGCCAAACACCAGCGGGGAGGGAAGTCCCGCGATCCAGAATCCCACTCCGACGAGAATGCCCTGCACGACCGCCGTGAGACCAATTCCCATGAAAACGCCGCGCGTGACATCCGCGAGGTGTTGCCACATGCGCGACCGTCGGCGCTCTTCCATCGGCAACAGCGCGACGAACTTTTGAGCGAATACAGGCCCGTCGCGCAGTACAAAAAACAGGACGAAGATCATCAACAGGAAACTGATGGCTGTCCCCACGGCACCCAGCACGACCGTTCCTCCGGACGACATCAGGATCTGCAGCAGATGCCTTACGCCAGTGATCATCCAGCCCTGCAGTTGCTCCAGCGTGATGCTGGTGTACTGTCCGATCCAGGCCAGCGGTTTCTGCAGCCAGGGCAACTGGGTCAGGTCCATCGAGGCGACCTCGGTGGCCCCGTGCACCCTGCCTTCCAGACGGGCCAGAAGTTGCGCCGACTGTGCTGCCACCGCGCCTCCGACGAAGCCGATTGGCACGAGAAAAAGCGCGATTGTCAGGGCCGAGGTCACGCAGCTTGCCAACCGCGGCCGGTCGCCAAGGCGTCTCGAGAGCTTCTGATTCCACGGGGAGAGCAGGCCTCCAAGCAGCGTCGCCCAAAGCAACGGCTGCCACAATGGCGTGACAATTCGCCAGACCAGGTAGGTCATTACTGCCGCGAGCGCAAGTCCGCCGACGCGCAGCCAGAAGACGCTCTCTGGTGTGCCCGCCGAGTGATCTCCGAGGGTGAGCGTCGATTCGACGGTGTCGTCTGCCGGGTTATTCATGTTTGCTGATGGCCCTTGATTTGTCTCAGCGCATCGCCCGCGTGCCGGCGGCTGATCGGCAAAGTCTCTTCGCAATCCTTGAAGCTGACGCAGTATTTGCCTTGCTGATCCCGCACAACACTGCGCACCTGTCTTAGCGAGACTACTGAATTTCGATGAATTCGCAGAAAGTCCGGTGCGAACTCCTCGGCAAGCGCGCGCAGTGGTTCTTCGATCAGGTCGCTGCCGCCACGGTGCCTGACCGTGACGTATTTCTGGTCCGCCGCGAAGTAGTAGATATCCTCTACCGGAACCAGGCGCAGGTCCTCGCCGAGACGGACGCAGATCTGCTCCCTCCTGTGACCCATTCGAGCCGTTTGCCCAAGGCGAATCAGCTGAGGGCTCGCGACTCTTGCTGCATGACGCACAGCGCGGGCCAGCTTTTCGCGGCGTACGGGTTTCAGGAGATAGCCGAGCGCCTGGGTCTCGAAGGCCTCCAGCGCGTATTCGTCGTAAGCCGTTGCGAAGATAATTGCCGGCGGATTCTCGAACCTGGCGAGGTGCCTGGCGGTTTCGATGCCATTCATTCCCGGCATGTGAACGTCAAGCAGAACGAGATTCGCGTTGAGGCTTGCGCAAAGCGCCAATGCCTCCACGCCATTTGCCGCTTCTCCGGCCACCTCGACGCCGCGCAATTCGCCAAGCAGGGCGCGCAATCGCATGCGGGCGGGTGGCTCGTCGTCGACGATCAGCGTGCGCATGTCCGCGCTGCCGGTGTTGGAAGGCGCTTCGTTCATGGGTTCGCTGACATTCTCCGTCGTCTGAGGTCAGCCTGTCACGGCTTGAAACGGCGCGACGCCCGGCTTGCCCCGCACGAGCGGAAAACGCAGGCGGACCCGATAGTGGTCCGCCGTTTCCTCTATCTCTACCGATGATTGTCCCGGAAAGACCAGGTCCAGCCTCTGCCGGATATTTTCCATTGCCATGCGATGACCGGTTCGGGACTTGCCGGGGGCCGCAGCCCGTGGATTAGCGACCTCCAGATAGAGCATATCGCCGTCGATGCCCCCGGTAACCTCGACCGTACCGCCATCCGCCAGCGGTTCGATTCCGTGTCCGATTGCGTTTTCGAGCAGCGGCTGCAGAAGGAGACTGGGTACGATCGCGCTCGCGGGCAATTGTCCGACTCGCCAGTTAACGCGGAGCCGGTCACCGAGGCGCAGCTGTTCGATACGCTGGTAGATGCGCGCGACCTCGAGTTCTTCGCGCATCGTGATCTGTGCACGGGCCTCGCTGAGGCTGACGCGGAAAAGATCGGAGAGGTCTTCGATCGCCTCTTCGGCGCGCGATGGATCGGAGCGGGTGAGCGCTGCAATGGTGTTCATGCTGTTGAACAGGAAATGCGGCCGTATGCGAGCTTGCAGGGCCTTGACCCGCGCCCGCGCTTCGAGCTCCACGCTCCGCTTCCATTGATTTGCGACATAGAAATAGCGCAAGGCCAGTGAGCCGACGATGCCGGCGATAAGCAGGTTTGGCAGCAGAAATGACCAGTGTTCGCTTGGAAAAAGCTCGGATGTAGTGCCAAGACGGTCCGCCCATACCCTTCCGAACCAGTAAACGAGTTCCGAAATCAGGGCGACTGTTGCGAGCATCAGTCCCAGGGCAGCCGCGGCGGCGCGCCGGGTCGGCAAACGCGCCAGTCCGGTGCGGGCCTTGCACAGAACGGCCGAGCAAAGCAGTCCTGCCCAGAGCAGGTACGCTGACGTGCGCGCGAGTTCGGTCCAGAAGGCGCCATGCACGGAGTGCCTCGCGAGCGCGAGCACGAATGCAAGCAGTGCAGCGATCAATACGATCGCAAGGACGGTACGTGCCTCACAGAAATCCGGAAGGAAAAAACTGCCCTGGTCCTCCGCGAGCGTGGGCTCGGGGGAGCGCGACTTCATGGCTCCGTCGATCCCTTCTTTTTCGCTGCGGCCTCTAGAAATAGCGACTGCTTGAGCCGGAACAGCGTTGAAATGTCCTCATCCCCATGACCCGATTCGATCAGTTCCCGATACAGCGGAAGCGTGGCCTCGATGACCGGCAGCTGCACGCCGTGGCGGGCCGCCATGTCCCGGCAGATGCGTAAATCCTTTTCGTGCAGACGAACGCGAAACCCGGCCGGGTAGGCATCGCGAACGATGTTCGGTGCGCGGTTTACAAAATACCAGCTCGACCCGGCGCCCTGTGACAGGGTCTCGATCAACTTCTCGAGCGGCAGGTGCTCGGCTCTGGCAAAGGCCATGGCTTCAGCGACCGCTTGAATAATGCCGGCACACATGATCTGGTTCGTGGCCTTCGCCGCCTGGCCGGCGCCGCTTGGCCCGAAGTGGGTGATCGTAGTGCCCATTGCTTTCAGGACTGCCTGTGCGCGGCAGAAGGCCGTCTCTGAGCCGCCGACCATGATCGCGAGCGTGCCTTTGTCCGCACCCTCGACGCCGCCGCTGACCGGTGCGTCGAGAAACTCAACGCCAATCCCCGCCAGCCTTTGTGCCGCCATCCGGGCCGTGTCCGCACTGACCGTGGAGCAATCGATGACGATGCTGTCCGGCCGCAGGCCCGGAAGCAGCCTATCGACCAACTCGAGAACGTCATCGTCCGCCGATACGCACAGAACGACGAAATCGCAGCTTGTTGCAAGCTCGGCCGGATCCGCGGCGAGGTCAACGGCAAGTTCTTCGGCAAGCTCGGCGGCGGTCCGTGTCGTGCGGTTCCACAGACCGTACAGCAGGCCGGCGCCGTGCAACTGGCGCGCCATTCCGCGTCCCATGGCCCCGAGGCCGATGAATCCGACTGAGTTGCTCACTATCAGCGGTCGTTGCAGTACTCGTCCATCAGTTGCTTCGCGTCGTCTCGGGCGGCCGAAATCTCGTTGTCGTCCAGGTATCGGCGCTCACCTTCGACGGCTCCCGGCTCGTATATACGACGGGCTCTCATCAGCGACTGGTAGTTGTCGCGAGCTTCGTTGCAACGCTTGACGAGATCCGCTGCTTCAGCTTTCTCCGCTTTCCGTGTTGCAGCCTTTTCCGCAGCGGCCTCGGTGCGTGCCGCGTCTGACTCAGCAGCACCTTCCATCATCGCGTCGTAGCGTTCCTGGGCGCCAACCACATCCGTATCGCTGGTCTTGATGTCGAGCTTTTCGGCCG
>Ga0316576_10002590_pt1 | contig 10332 bp, 8 predicted proteins | sample S0NA_FD_203075 | JGI IMG/M metagenome (GOLD analysis project Ga0316576, IMG submission 203075) | Rhizosphere microbial communities from salt marsh grasses in Alabama, United States - S0-2_050615r3r5 | ecosystem: Host-associated > Plants > Roots > Rhizosphere | place: USA: Alabama | collected... | reverse complement strand
CGAACCCCTTGATCAGGTTGGTCGAGTGACATTCGGCGCACATCCCGTTCCAGTTCTGGCCATTGCGGGTCCAGTGCAACCAATCTCCAGGCGGGATGTCCCGGTCAGGGTACAGGTGGAACCACTCTCCTCGGATACGGTCCCACGCGAGATGGAACGCCTGCAGGCGGCCGCCCGGAAAGGGCGTCAGGTACTGCTGCAGTGGATCGTGCCCGAAGGTGTAGGTGACCTCGAACTCGGCCGGTTCGCCGTCGACGCCCTCGGTCTCGATGTAGTACCTCCCGTCGCGCCGATAGAAACGAGACGTCGTCCCGTGGAACGTCACCTCGACGCCCGAAAAGTCACCGAGCACCGTCTCGTCCGTCGCCAGATCCATGGCGAGGTCATGGTCCGATCCGGACCACCGTTCGTACTCGACCCGGTGACACTCCCGGCAGCTCTCGGTCCCAGCGAACACGGCCTGCGCGTCAACGACCGATGCCGCACCCCGGTGCGGCTCGCGGAGCAGCGACAACGGGACGGCGACGACGATGACGACCAGGGCGCCGAGGCCGACTCGCCACCACGTTCCCAGGTGCCGATCAGCCACGCGGCGCCTCTGGAGACGTGGATCCGTCGCGAGGGTGCATCCGGCCCGTCACGACCTGACGACCTGGGAGCTCGTGAAGGTCGCGCGACGAAGCCGCCGACCCGGATTCACCTTGACGACCCCGTTCTCGATCCGGACTTCGAGCAGATCGAGCGGACGCGGCGCCGGAGGGCTCAGGACCTCGCCGGTGATGTCGAACACGGAGGCGTGACACGGGCACTCGAAGTGACCGGACTCGGCGCGCCACGGGACGGTGCATCCGAGATGGGTACACTCGCGGTGGACCGCGAGGAACCCGCCGTCCTCGAGACGCACGAGGTAGAAGCGACCGGCGGGAAAAGGCGTGACCGAACCCGCAGCGAAGTCGTCGACCGCACCCGCGACGACGACCTCGGCGTTGCCGCCGCCCACGGCGGTTCGCGGACGGATGAACGACGCGGCCACCCATCCGAGCTCCGCGAGAGCGGCGAGACCGAGGACGGACCACAACCAGGCGAGCGCGCCACGTCGTGTGGTGCCACCCTCGTCGGTCGGCCGTCCGGGCCTGGAGCTGCGCTGCACGTCGGCCCCTCCCCCTTTCACCGGAGCCATGGCCACACCAGACCCATCCCCGGCCCCCGGAACCACTCGCCAACCATCGTGAGCACAGCGAAGAGCACCGCGACCGCCACCACGACGGCCTGGATCGTCTCGTTGCGCGACGCGTTCCACCGCCGTCGCACCCACCGTGCGAGACCCCACACGATCGTCACCGCGACCCCGAAGGGGAGCAGCCCGCCGGTCACCCAACCGCTGCGGCCGGTGGTCACGGCATCCAAGGCGACGGCGATCGCCGTCACGAGCACGGCCCCGATCGCGGCCACCGCCGCCGTGGTCCGCCCGGTGGCCGACAGAAACCACCTTCCGGAGGGCTCGTCGTCCGCGGCGAGATACGGCAGCAGCAGGAATCCGAACACGGCGACCACCGGGACCACCAGCAGCGCGAACGCCGGGTGCAGGTGGATCAGCAGCTCCTGAATGCCCATGAAGTACCACGGTGCCTTTGTCGGGTTGGGGCTCAGCCCGGTGTTGGCCGGCGCGCCCAGCGGCGCGCCGACCGCCGCGCCGAGCACGATGACCACGGCGACCACGACCAATGCCTGGACGACCTCGCGTCCGAGCAGGTGCGGGAGAAACAGGACCGACCGTTCGGCACCGGCAGCGCCGTCGTCACGATCGGGCGGTACCACGACGCCGCCGGCACGGCGCACCCTCCAGAAATGGAACCCCATCAGCACGAGCAACGCAGCCGGCACGATCGTCGTGTGCAGTGTGTAGAACGTCGTCAACGTGTCGGCGCCGACGTCCTGCCCTCCGCGCACGGCGTGCTGCAGCCAGCCTCCGACGACCGGCACGTACGCGAGCATTCCCGTGGCAACGGTGACCGCCCAGTACGCGAGCTGGTCCCACGGCAGCAGGTAGCCCGTGAACGCCGCCGTCGCCACCACCACCAGCAGAACGCAGCCGATCACCCAGTTGAACTGTCGCGTGCCGTGGTAGCCCCCGGTCAGGAAGACCCGGGCCATGTGCAGCAGCACGACCACCACGAGCAGGTTGGCCGCCCACCAGTGGACACCCCGGACGAGCGACCCGAACATCACGTCACCCTCGAGCTGGACCACCGAGCCGTATGCCGCCTCCGGCACCGGCCTGTACACGAGCATCATCAGGATCCCCGTCACGGCCTGGACCGCGACCAGCACCAGTGACGACCCGCCGAGACCCATCGTGTGGCTCCACCGCAACGTCGACTCGGGCAGCCGGATCGGCCGCAGGTGCAGCACGAAGGTGAAGCGCGTCAGCTGCGCACGTTCTCGCTCGGTCCGAGCGGCCAGCTTCCGGGGAAACGCCGACCGCCAGATCCTCCCGAGCAGGCCGTCCGTCCGACTCGAGCCCCTCTCCGGTGGGGAACCACCCTCGCCCTCTCGGGCGTCCTGACCCATGGGAAGCATTGTACGGGTCGCGCCGGAGCAGGGCCAGGACGCCCGGCCCTGGCCGTGCCCTGCCACTCGAGGTCGGGGAGTGGTCGTGGGGGCTCGGGCCCAGCCGCCAATCCGGCCAAGCCCGAGGAAATGGCGGCAGGCACAGCGCGCCGGTCGGTGGCGCGTGCGACGGCCCGGTGGCACGAACGGCCTACGCGGTGAGACCATGCACCGGCACGATCGGTCGACCGTCGGGGCCGAGCGTCACGCCGTCCGGAGGTCGGAACGCGGGGTCGACCTCCCGCAGCGCGTCCAGCCATCCCGCCGGCAACCGGAAGGCGACGGACCCGTCGTCACCGTGGCGCAGCGGTTCGCCCGTGAGGCCGAAGTCGCACTCGCCGAGCGCGGTCTGCACGATCAGACGCGGCAACTCGCGGCCGCTTCCATCCCGGCGCAGCGCCGTCCCCAGATCGACCACCCGGCCCACCGGCACCGGATGGACCGCGGCCCCCTCGCACTGCACCGGATGTCCCGCGAGCACGAGATGGTGGACCTCGATACCGAGCCGGCGGCACCCCGACGTGATTGCAGGCACCTGTTGCGCCTCGTCGTTGAGATGCATCAGCAGCGGAATCACCGCGTACATGGACACCCCTCGGCGGCGCAGACCACGCACCACGCGACCGAGCTCGTCGCCGAGCTCGGTCGGGTGCAACACCGGCACCTCGACCTCCACCCGCAAGGGCCGGACGACGTCAAGCCGAGTCAGTGACCCGATCCTGTCGATCACGCCGTTGGTGAAAGTCTGCGGTTCGGCGACCAGAAGACGGCTGCGAATCCTGAGCGCCGTGACGTGCGGCACGTCGAGCAGTCGCCGGTGGACCCGCCCGAGTGCGTGCAGGGAGCGCACCACACCTTGGTCGGAGTACACGACGACATCCGTCACGATCTCGTCGGTGGCGATCGCGTCGAGCGCGCTCGCGATCCGTTCGTCGTCCGCTCCCAGATCGAGCTCCACCCGCGTTCGATGGAGCCGCTCGAGCGCGTCGCAGGCCGACTCCACCACCGACGGGCCACTGGGGCCCTGCCGCTCGAGAGCGATCCGCCGGAGCTGGTCGAGGGCCCGCTCCGCGTCGTCGAACCGTTCTGTACGGGCGACCGGCGGAGCTCGTCCATCTTGGGCCGGTCCCGGGCGTCCGGGGAGCGCAACAAAAGGGGACCCTCCCGAGCCTGCACGAGTGCTTCTCGACCGGCTGTGCACCCTCCCGGTCACCCGACCGCGGGCATGCCCGCGCACGGCGGATCATCCAACCCCTGGCGACCCACGTCTCGTGCTCACGCGATCTTCACCCATGGCATCGGACCCCCGGGTGACGATGACGATGCACACCGGCACTCCGCATCGTGTCCGCCGCGCGCGGTTCGTTCATACTCTGTGCATGGACACGACCTCCGACAGTCTGCCCAGTCGCAAACGGATCGCCCTCATCGCCCATGACCACCGCAAGACGGACCTCCTCGAGTGGGCACGCTTCAACCGGGAGACCCTGTGTCAGCACGAGCTGCTGGCCACTGGCACCACGGGCGGCGTGCTCGCCCGGGAGCTCGGGCTCGACATTTTCCGCTACCGCTCCGGACCGCTCGGCGGCGATCAACAGATCGGCGCCCGCATCTCCGAGGGTGGAGTCGACGTGCTGATCTTCTTCTGGGATCCGCTCGAACCCCAGCCCCACGATCCCGACGTCAAGGCGCTGCTCCGGCTCGCGGTGGTGTACAACATCCCCACCGCCTGCAACCGCTCGACCGCGGACTTCCTCATCTCCAGCCCGCTGATCGACGAGCCCTACCCCCGCAGACTGATCGACTACAGCCGGCGGCTGCGCACCCACGACGGACGGACGTCCGATGGCTCGACGGACGACTGACGCCGACGGCGTGGCCCACCGGCTCGGGTCGGCAACGGCGCCCACCGGCGATGGTGTATACAGCCGCCGCGTCGAACGTCGCACCCCGCGCGGAACCGAGGTGACGATGACCAGGCGTCGGACCCGACATCGCATGCCTCTCGTGGTTCTTGTGTTCGTGTTCCTGATGACCGCTCTCGATGTTCGCGCACAAGAGGACGGTTGGCGCTTCGATCTCACCGTGTACGGCTGGCTCCCCTCCATCCGCGGAGATCTCCGCTACGCTCTCCCGGTGCTCGGCGACGAGATCACCGTCCGACCCGAGACGCTCCTCGACAACCTCGACTTCACCGCGATGGCCGCGCTCGCGGCGCGTCATGGCCCGTGGTCGATGACCGCCGACGTCCTCTTCCTCTCGGAGGCCGCACAGGGCTCTGCCAGGCTCGGTCCTGGCCCCGGCATCCGTTATGACACCGAGCTCGAGGTCGACGTCTGGATCGCCGGGCTGGATGGCTCGTACCGGCTGATCTCTCGCGGGCAGTGGACTCTGGACCTGCTCGCGGGGGTCCGCTGCCTGTCGGCAGACTCCATGTTCGTCCTGCGCTCACCGGGCCCGGGCTTCGACGTCGGGATCGAGGCGTCCACCCAGATCTGGAACGGCGTCGTGGGAGTGCGCGGACGGTTCGCGCTTTCCGATCGCTGGTTCGTGCCGTACCTCCTCGACGTCGGGGCCGGTGACTCCCACCCCACCTGGCAGATTCGGACCGGTCTCGGCGTCGACTTCGGCTGGGCACGAGTCGTCCTCGCGTGGCGCAACCTCACCTTCGACCAGGGGGAGGCGGGCTGGCTGCGCGACCTCGAACTTTCCGGCGCAGAGTTGGGGGTCGTCATCCCCTTCTGACCTCCTCGGCTGTCCACTCGAACGCGACCCGCGACCCCGCGCGCACCACGCCCCCGGACGGCGACGATCCGCTCTCCCCTGCCACCGGCGACGTCATCCGAGCGGTTGTCGTCCGCGCAGCGAGGCGGCGGCCGGCTGTGGAGAACGCGACCGGGAGAGGAGATGAAATCATCGGGACGCGGGGACTTGGCCACCTGCGTCATGTCGGCAGAAGCGCTTCGAAGCGTCTTGACCCGGAAGCCGGTGTGACGATCCCACAGATTCCCCGTCCCGGGCATCGCAACGCAACACGCCGCCGCGGTTGCCGCGACGGCGTGTAGAGTGTAGATGGTCGGGACGCGGGGATTTGAACCCCGGACCCCTTGACCCCCAGTCAAGTGCGCTACCAGGCTGCGCCACGTCCCGACCGAAAACGACGTCGATGTGCTGCGACTCAGGCCGTGTCGGCTCCGAGCTCTGCGACGATCTCCGCGAGCTGCTGCCGGACGTCCCGGAGCGTCGCGACCAGTGGTTGTACGCGGTCCGCCGCCGCCTTGTCAACTGCGTCGGTCGCCGCCTCCGACCCGGACGCCTCCATCGAGGCCTCGGCGGAGATCTTGCGCGACGCCGAAGACGTCTTCGCCTTTGCCTTGCCGGCGGTCTTCTTCGCGGGCGGCGTCGCGGCCGCGCCGTCCTCGTGGATCGTCGCGATCCGCTTCCGGGCGCCTGCGATGGTGAGCCCCTCCTCGAACAGCAGATGCCGGATCTCCAGGATCAGCTCGACCTGATCGCGGGTGTACAGACGCTGGCCGGTCCCCGTGCGACCGGCCTCGAGCTGCTCGAACTCCGTTCCCCAGAAACGGAGCATGTACGGCTGGACGTTCGCCAGCTTGCAGACCTCGTTCAGTTTGAACGAATCCTGGCCCTCGGGCAGCTCAACCCTCTCCGCCATCCTCATCCTCCGACGCAGGCATCAACGTCAACCGCAGCTGCAGCGTCACACGACGGTTTCCGACCCACGAGCCCGGAACGGGAACCTGGATGTCGAGCTCGCGGACCTGGCCCGACTCGGCGATCGCCCCGGTTCCCTGCAGGCGCAGGTGAAGCTGGTTGTCATGCGCCTGGACGCTCACCGGCGCGTGCGGACGAGGGGTGATCGGTGCAGGCATGACCTGCGGGGTCGGGGCCTCTTCCTCGTCCGCGGTGAACGGATCACCGTCGCCGAAGGTCACGGGCGGTGCGGATGGTCCTTGCCGGGTCCGTTCCCATGGCGGAGGAGCGGCCACACCCTCGGCGTCGGCGGGGGGCCTGACCTCGGCCGACCGAGGCGCCGCGTCGGCCGACTTCGGCGGCTCCTCCGTCCGTCCACGACCCAGTACGCTCGCGACGAGATCATCCACATGACCGGTACGGGCCGCCCGCACCGGGGCCGCCGGCTGTTCCTCTTCGGGCCGTTCGCGCGAAACCTCCGCAGGCTCGCGCTCGTCCGGCGCCGCCGCGGGTTCGGAGGCGATCGGTGCAGCCGTCTCCTCGACGGCCGCCTCGGGCGCGCCGGCCGAGGGTGACTCGGCGACCTCGAACATCGGGGGCTCGTCGCCGGCGTCCTCGGACGCCGATGACGGCTCGGCCGCGGTGCCGAATTCTCCGGACTCGAGCTCCCACGAGGTGCCGATTTCGAAGTCCCCGGCGGGCGCCTCCGCGTCGGAGGCATCCGGCGGCGGTGGCCAGGCCTGCGCGAAATCGGACTCCGACGCCTCGGACTCCGTCCGGCGCACGAACGGACTGGGCGCACGGATCTCGTCACGATACTCCACCGCATGGGAGTCACTCGGCTCGATCCCGCCATCGGCGTCGGGTTCCACCGAGACCAACGGCTCGAGCGGAGCGCCGTCATCCGCCGTCGTGGCCCCGATGGGCTCGAGCGGCTCGAGTGATTCGTCCAGCTCGCCGAAATCCAACGGCTCGAGCGGCTCGAGCTCCCCATCCTCCGACGACGCGTCGCGGCCACCCGGCACGAGGGTGCCGACGTCGGTGGCCGTGCCGTCGATGCCATCGTCGAACGCCTCGGCCCCAGTCGATCCGGCCGCGAACGGATCCTCGACGGGTGGCTCGAATGCGGAGCCCGGACCATCAGTCGGCGGCTGGCGAACGAAGGTCGGCTCATCCGGCTCGGCGAGCGACGGAGCGTCCGGCAGCTCGTCGACCAGGTGATCGGTGCCGGTCGGTTCGTCGATCAGCAGATCCGCACGCCGGTCCCGGGTCACCTCACCATCGGGATAGACGGGCGGCTGTTGCCCGAAGACATCGGTCGGCGTCTCGTCCGGAACCTCCGCCCCCGGGGGCGGTCGGAACGCGGACGCTCCCGTGGGAGGCGCCGGAGGCGTCGACGCCGCGAACGGCGGCGCCGTTCGTGGCGGCGCGACCGTGTGCGCAGGCGAAGAGGGGGGCCTGGACGCGGGCGCCGCGGGCGCCGGCCACGGTGCTGCTCCCGGAGACGGTGCCGAAACGGGCTTCGGCCCACCCGCCATCTTGGGCTCATAGCGCTCGCGTAGGCTCCGCATCACCAGCTTGACGATCCCCTCGAGAGTCTCCTGGACTCCCACACCCTCGGTGGCGACGGCTTCGAAGATGGGCACCCTGTAGTTGTTCAGCTGCGTGTCGAGCTCCTCGACGCTCTGGAGGTCGCGCAGGTCGCGCTTGTTGAACTGCAGGACGTGGGGAAAGTCCTTGAGCTCGATGCCCTGCAGCATCAGGTTCTCTTCGAGGTTCTTGAAGGAGTCCTCGTTGGATTGCTGCATTGTGCGCTGGGAGTCGGCGACGAAGACGACCCCGTCGGCGCCCCGCAGCACGAGCTGACGCGTGGAGTTGTAGTGAACCTGGCCGGGGACGGTGTACAGCTGGAGGGTCACCTCCATCCCCCGGATCGTGCCGATGTCGATCGGAAGGAGATCGAAGAAGATCGTCCGGTCGCCCTCGGTGGCGAGGGAGATCATCTTGCCGCGCTGGCCGCCCTCGAAGTGATCATGGATCCACTGCAGGTTCGTCGTCTTCCCACACAGTCCTGGACCGTAGTACACGATCTTGGCGTTCAGCTTGCGCAGCGCGTAGTTGAAGAAGACCATGCCCGTCCCCTAGCTCTTCCGTGTCCTGATCATAACCCGGATCGGAACACCCTCCAAATCCAGGGCTTCCCGGAGACCGTTCTCGAGATGCCGCAGGTACGAGAAGTGTGGCTTCTCAGCGAGATTGGTGAACAGTGTGAACGTGGGGGGCCCGCTGCCGACCTGAGTCGCGTAGAGCAGCTTGGGAGACCTGCGCCCTCCGGATGGAGGTGGATTCCGCCGCCACACGTCCTGGAGCAGTCGGTTCAGGTCGCTCGTCGACACCCGGCGGCGGTGGGCCTCGGCGAGCGAGGCCATGATCGGCACGAGACGATGCACCCCACGTCCGGTCACCGCGGACAGGAACACGCGGGGGGCGTGCCGCAGGTACTTGAGGTGTCGCTCGAGCTGATCCTCGAGTGCGCGTCTCGCCGCCTCTCGATCCGAGACCAGGTCCCACTTGTTCACCACCACCGCCACCGCGCGGCCGGCCTCCCATGCGTACCCACCCACGTGGGCATCCTGGCGCGTCACGCCTTCGACCGCGTCGATCAGCAGGAGACACACCTGTGCCCGCTCCAGGTGGCGACGAGCGAGCACCACGGACAACACCTCGGGGCCACGATCCGTGCGCCCCTTGCGACGAATGCCGGCGGTGTCCACGAACCGGAAGCGGTGTCCCGACGTCGACACGACGACGTCGACCGCGTCCCGCGTGGTGCCCGGAACCTCCGACACCAGCACACGGTCCGCGCCCGCGAGCCGGTTCAGCAGTGACGACTTCCCCACGTTGGGACGCCCGATGATCGCCACCGAGACCTCCTCGGCGGTGTCCGGTTCCACAGGCTCCTCGCGGTCGGGGGCGGGCAGAAACGGCTCCAGGGCGTCCCACAGGGCGTCGAGGCCGCTGCCATGCTCTGCCGAGACCACGACCGGGTCGCCCAGCCCGAGACGGTGGAACTCCAGGGCCTGCAGCTCGACGCCCCGACGATCCGCCTTGTTGACGGTCGGCACCACCGCGACGTGAAGACCGCGGAGGTACTCGGCGATCTCTCGGTCCTCCGGAATCGGCCCGGCGTCACCGTCGAGCAGCAGGATCACCGCATCCGCCTCGGCGATCGCGGCTTCGGCCTGGTCGCGAATCAGCGGTACGAAACGATCCGCATCCTCCATGAGCAGACCACCGGTGTCGACGAGCGTGACCGTGCCGCCTGAGGGACGCTCGGCCTCTCCGACGATCCGATCCCGCGTGACGCCCGGCAGGTCGTGGACCAGCGCCCGGCGCGATCGGGTCAGCCGGTTGAACAGCGTGGACTTGCCGACGTTGGGCCGGCCGACGATGACCACCACGGGCGAGCGCTTCACTCCTCGGCCCCGTCCTCGGACTCCTCGGCGGCTGGGATGACAACCGTGGGTGTGGACTGTGGCGTGGCCTGCTCGAGGATGCTGCGCCCGATCACGATCCACGTCCCGTCCACTCGACGGAGCTGGAGGAGCGTCTTCTGCCAGGAGTTGGGATTGTGGCCCTTCTCGCGGCCGGAGAACGCGTCGAACCGCGTGATGTCCCAGATCTCGACCAGCCGGACCGTCGCGTTCACCTCCCGGAACACCTCGAGCCCCTCGTACTCGTAGCCCAGCAGCCGGGCCTCGAGACGGTCGCCTCCCATGGACAGCCGTTGCAGCATCAGCTTGACGGCCTCGATCTCGTTCGGCGAGGCGACGCCCTCCAGGGGCGTCACGTCGAAGGTCGAGTACGCCTGGGCGAGCGCCTCGAGGTACACGTCGACCGCGTGTTCGACCTCGCCCCGCTGCGGATCGTCGGCGTTCCCGGCTGGCCCTCCGCACGCTGCGAGACCGGCCACCATCGCGACGAGAACAGCAACTCGAGCTGGATTCG
>Ga0316576_10002589_pt1 | contig 10334 bp, 10 predicted proteins | sample S0NA_FD_203075 | JGI IMG/M metagenome (GOLD analysis project Ga0316576, IMG submission 203075) | Rhizosphere microbial communities from salt marsh grasses in Alabama, United States - S0-2_050615r3r5 | ecosystem: Host-associated > Plants > Roots > Rhizosphere | place: USA: Alabama | collected... | reverse complement strand
GGGTGAAGGCCGTACGAGATGATGTTGAACAGAGCCCCGGAGAAGCTCACCGGCGACCCGTGGGTGAGGTGGCCGCCCTGGTCGAGTCGCATGCCGAGGATCGTGTCGCCGGGTTGGAGGAAGGCGAGGTAGGCCGCCATGTTCGCCTGCGAGCCGGCGTGGGGCTGCACGTTGGCGTGCTCCGCGTCGAACAGCGTCTTCGCCCGCTCGATCGCGAGGCTCTCGACGGCGTCGATGACCTCACAGCCTTCGTAATAGCGACGTCCCGGGTAACCCTCGGAGTACTTGTTCGTCGACACGGAGCCGACCGCCTGGAGCATCGCGTAGTCGACGGTGTTCTCCGAAGCGATGAGGTGGATGTGGCTGCGTTGCCGCTCCACCTCCTGGTGGAGGAGGTCGGCGAGAACCGGGTCTGCCTGCGGCAGCGGTGTCATGTCGGTCAATCGAAACTCCCAGTCGGCTCGACACGCCAGGCTAGCGCCTCGATCGGCCCTCCCCTCGCCCCCGCCGGCTCACGAGCGGGAACGGTCGCTCAACCAGTCCGCCGCAGCGATCGCCGGGAGTGGGAGGATCGGCGCGACCATGATCCAGAAGTTGATGTTGACGAGGCCGCCCAGCACGGCGAGGATCGCGGCGGCCCCCGAAATGACGAGCCGCATGGTGAACTGCTGCGGGTCGCCGCCCGAGGGGTGGGCGACGATCCCCCCGATGCCGAGCATCACCGCCGGGAGGAGCAGCGTCACGGTCCCGGAGCCGGTGAACGCGAAGACCATGAAGATTGCCGAGCCGCCGGCGATGCCGGAGATCGCCGCACGGACCCCGAGCATGAGCGGGTCCGGTTGGCCCCCGTAGCCGGCAACGGCGAGCAGCGCGAGCAGCAGGGTCACGGACATGACGAAGAGCCCCCCGGGAACACTCGAGCCGAGGATCAGGAGCGCCAGCCAGAACCCGGACGCGCCGATGGCCGTGCCGACGACGATCCCGACGAGGGGTCGGTTCACGGAGTGATCGGGCCGTTGCGCAGGATCCACTCGGCCGGCTGGGTCAGGTCGATGATCGTCGACGCCTCTCCCCCGACTGCCTCTCCCGGGATGTAGACGGCGACGTCGTCGCCGAACAACTGTCGCGCCGCCTCGTCGTCGAGCACGGCCGACCGCCCCGAGACGTTGGCGCTCGTCACGGCGAGCGGTCCGCTCGCCCGGAGGAACTCGAGCGCGACCGGGTGATTCGGGCAGCGGAGCCCGAGGGTGCGCCGCTCGGTGTCCCCGATCCACTCGGGAACCGACCTCAGCTTCGGGAGCACGAGGGTGAGCGCTCCCGGCCAGTGCTCCTCGGCGAGCTCGAGGCCGCGGTCACCGAACGCGGCGAGCTGCTGGGCCTGCTCGAGGTCCGCGATGAGGATCGCCAGCGGCTTGATGCCGGGCCGGCCCTTGGCGATGAAGATCCGGTCGAGCGCGTCGGGGTTGAAGGGATCGGCGGCGATTCCGTAGAGCGTGTCGGTCGGGATGCCGACGAGCTCGCCTTTCGCAACGGCCGCCAGAGCAGAGGAGAGGATCTCGGTGTCCATCTCCCCAACCTACTGCGGTGCGACTCCGATGACGAAACGATCTCGCCCCGCCCGGTCGGTACGGATCTCTCCATCGAGCGCGGCGAAGTGGGCCGCAACGACCGCTCCGTGGAACTCGGAGATCTCGCAGGCGACGACGCCGCCGGGCCGGAGCCAACCGGGGACCGCGGTTGCGATGCGGGCAAGGACCTCGTCACCTTCGGGGCCGGCGACGAGCGCGAGCACCGGTTCGTGCTCGCGGACGTCGACGGGAAGGACCTCGAGTTCGCGCTCGGCGATGTACGGCGGGTTCGCAACGACGAGGTCGACCTTGTCGCGCAGGTGCTTCGGGAGCGGGTCGAAGAGATCGCCGTGGAGAACCGTGACGTCCTGGCCCGCTGCGCGTGCATTCTCGCGGGCGAGGTCCACGGCCTCGGCGGACACATCGGTGGCGTAGACGATGGCTCCCGGGAACGTGTGCTTCAGGGCGATCGCAAGGTTCCCACTCCCGGTGCAGAGATCCACGATGACCTTCGGCGCGTCGACGAGTTCGCACGCCATCTCGAAGAGCTGCTCAGTCTCCGGCCTCGGGACGAGGACTCGGGGGTCGACGCTCACCTCGATGGGGCCGAATGGGACCGTGCCCTCGATGTACTGCAGCGGCTCGCCCGAGCGGCGCCGGCGGCAGTAGGACTCGAAGCGCCGCACTTCGCCGGTCGAGAGGTCGACGCCGAGGATGAGCTCGGTCCAGTGCCGCCCCGTCGCAGCCTCCAGGAGCCGCCGTGCCTCATGCTCGGGTAGGTCGGGGGTTGATCGAAGGAGTTCGGAGGAGTCCATGGTTGACGACCGTTCAAGAGCAGGGCGTACGTATCAGATGGAGTCGTGCTTCTTGTGTCTTGCTTCTTGTGTCTTGCTACTCGCCCGCCAGCGCTCTTGCCGCCTCATCCGCGACCAGCGCATCGTGCAAGACCTCGAGATCCCCGTCGAGGACCTGTGGAAGGGAGTGCACCGTGAGGCCCACCCGGTGGTCGGTGACCCGGTTCTCCTTGTAGTTGTACGTCCGGATCTTCTCCGACCGCTCCCCCGTGCCGACCTGCGACCGCCGGACTGAGTCCCGCTCCCCCATCTGGTCCGCCATCTGCCGCTGATACAGGCGGGCGCGCAGGACGCGCATCGCCTTCGTCTTGTTCTGCAGCTGCGACTTCTCGTCCTGGCACGAGACGACGATGCCGGTCGGCTTGTGCGTGATCCGCACCGCCGAGTCGGTCGTGTTCACCGACTGGCCGCCGGGGCCGGTCGACCGGAACGTCTCGACGTCGAGGTCGTTCTCGTGGACGTCGACCTCGACGGCCTCGGCCTCGGGGAGCACAGCGACGGTCGCGACCGACGTGTGGACGCGGCCTTGCGACTCGGTCTTCGGGACCCGCTGGACGCGGTGCGGCCCGGCTTCGAACTTGAACCGTGAGTACGCGCCCTTCCCCTTGACGGCGAAGGTCGCCTCCTTCAGGCCACCGGTGTCGGAAGGGGACACGTCGATCGGCTCGACGGACCAGCGGTTCCGCTCTGCGAACCGCTCGTACATGCGGTAGAGGTCTCCCGCCCAGAGGGCCGCCTCTTCGCCTCCTGCTGCGCTGCGGATCTCGACGATCACATCCTTCTCGTCGTTCGGGTCTTTCGGGAGCAGCAGGCGGCGCAGCTCCTCTTCGATGGGATCGAGCTCGGCGCGTTTCACCTCGGCGAGATCGTTGAGATAGTCGACCATCTCCGGGTCGTCCTCCGCTCCGGCGAGCTCGTCGGCCTCGGCGGCCTCCGTCTCTGCGTCGCGGTAGCGCCGGTAGGCGTCCACGATCGATTTCAGCTCGGCGTGGCGCGTCGTCGCTTCCCTGAAGCGACTCTGGTCGGCGATCACCTCGGGGTCGCCGAGGAGCGCAAGCGTCGCCTCGAATTCCTCTTCAGCCGTGCTGAGACGCGTTGCGAGCTTGTCATCCATCGGCGGGGTCACCGATGTCGTACTCGGCGCCGAGTGCCGCGGCCACCACCGGGCCGCGCTGCTTGACCTCTGTGACGGCATCATCTTCGAGGGCCGCGAGGAGCGACGCCACGGCGACCTCGACCATGTCGTCCGACGGCTCCTTCGTCGTGATGGCCTGGATCCACATGCCGGGACGCGACGCCCAAGCGAGCCACCGGTGACCGGCTGCCGCCTTGAGGACTTCGTAGGAGAGGCCTGCGATGACGGGGATGAGGGCGAGCCGCGCGATGACTTGCCAGACGAACGCGAGCGGGGCGAGGGCGAGGAACACCAAGAACGCGACCATCGCGACGATGATGATGAACGACGTGCCGCACCGGGGATGCCGCGGGCTGTACCGCTGGATCGACGTGACGTCGAGCGGGTCGCCGTTCTCATAGGCGTGGATCGTCTTGTGCTCAGCCCCGTGGTACTGGAACACGCGCTGGATGTCGTCCGCCCGTCCGATGAGCCAGATGTACCCGACGACGAGGGCGATCCGGATCAGGCCGTCGATGATGACGAACCCGATGCTCGAGTCGTTGATGAACCGCTTCAGGAAGCCGGCGCCGAGCACCGGGATGAGGACGAAGATCCCGATCGCGAGCGCGACGGCGAGCACCATCGTCCAGATGACCTGGGTCCGCGTGACCTGGTCGTCTTCGTCACCGGCCTTCTCGGCCGACCAGGACAGCGCGCGGAATCCGAGGGTGAGCGACTCTGCGAGCACCATGATCCCGCGCAGGAATGGGATCTTCGCGATCTTCGACCGGCTCGTGAGTGCTGGGAGCTCCTGGCGCTTGGCCTCGATCACCCCGTCCGGCCGGCGCACGGCGACGGCCCAAGCCCCCGGGGCGCGCATCATCACGCCCTCGATGACCGCCTGGCCCCCGACGCTCGCTCCCGGAGCGCGGCTCAATCAGGACTCCTCGCCGGAGGCGTCGTCCTTCGTCTCGGCCTTCTTCGGCCCCGCGGTGCCGGTCTTCGCGTACCGCTTGCGGAAGCGCTCAACGCGACCGCCGGAGTCGACGAGGCGCTGCTTCCCGGTGTAGAACGGGTGGCACTGGTCGCAGAGCTCGATGTGCAGCTCCGTCTCGGTCGATCGCGTCTTGAAGGTGTTGCCGCACGAGCACGTGACGGTGCACTCGACGTATTCGGGGTGGATGCCGGTCTTCACGGTGTCGTCTCCTGATCCTCAGTGATGCAGAACTGTAGCGGTGCGGTCACTGTCCCGACTTGGCGACGCTCAGCAGGAACTCGGCGTTCGACTTCGTCGACTTCAACCGGTCGATGAGTAGTTCGAGCGCGGCGCCCGGCTCGAGTGCCATGAGCACCCTGCGGAGCTTCCACACCTCTGTGAGCTCGGCGCGCTCAAAGAGGAGCTCCTCGCGTCGCGTGCCGGACGCCTCGATGTCGATCGCCGGGTAAATGCGCTTGTCGGCGAGCTTGCGGTCGAGTCGGAGCTCCATGTTGCCGGTGCCCTTGAACTCCTCGAAGATCACCTCGTCCATCCGTGACCCGGTCTCGACGAGCGCCGTCGCGAGGATCGTGAGGCTTCCGCCTTCCTCGATGTTGCGGGCGGCACCGAAGAACCGCTTCGGCGGATAGAGCGCCGTCGAGTCGACGCCGCCGGACAGGATCCGCCCGGATGCCGGGGTCGCGAGGTTGTGGGCTCGGGCGAGGCGGGTGATCGAGTCGAGGAGGACGATCACGTCGGTCCCCTGCTCGACGAGCCGCTTCGCACGCTCGATCGCCAACTCCGAGACCTGCGTGTGCTCCTCGGCGGGGCGATCGAAGGTCGAGTAGATGACCTCGCCCTTCACGGACCGCTGCATCTCGGTGACTTCCTCCGGCCGCTCGTCGACGAGGACGACCATGAGGTAGCACTCGGGGTTGTTCGCCGCGATCGAGTTCGCGACGTCCTGGAGCACCGTCGTCTTGCCCGCCTTCGGCGGGGAGACGATGAGGCCGCGCTGGCCTTTGCCGATCGGCGCGATGAGGTCGATGATCCGCGCCATGATCTGGTCGGGCTTACCGTCGACCTCGAGGCGGAGCCGCTCGTCCGGGAACAGCGGGGTCAGCTTCGCGAAGTGAGGGCGGTTCGTCGCTTCTTCGGGATCGCCGCCGTTGACGGTGACGGCACGGACGAGCGCCGGGAACTTCTCCTTGCCGCGCGCCGGGCGGACCGGGCCGGCGACGACGTCGCCCTTGCGCAGCTTGGACTTGCGGATGACGTTCGCCGGGACGTAGGCGTCCTTGTCGCCCGGGAGGTAGCCGGAGGCACGAAGGAAGCCGTAGCCCTCGGGAAGGATGTCGAGGATGCCCTCGCGCGTCTCGAGCTCCGACTCGTCGATCGGCTCACGCTGCTGCTGCTGGCGCCCACTGCGGCCTCGGCGCCTGCGGCCGCGCTGTCCGTCTCCTTGCGCGTCGTCCTGGTCGTCCCGCTGCTCGGGACGGCCGCCGTTCTCGCTCCGCGGGATCGCCGTCGCCGGATCCTCGTTCCCGCCGTCCGACGGGGGGAGCATCGAAGGATCGAACTTCTCCGCTTCGAGGATTGCGGCGATGAGCTTCGACTTCTGCAGTCCGTCGGGATCTACTGCGACGTTCCCCGCCATGGCGCGAAGATCGTCGAGACCGAGTTCCTGAAGCCTGGCTCTCGTGGTGCTCATGTCGTTGTGGCCCCTTTTGAGGACGAAGGGTCGTTCAACCCGGGGATGAAAGAGCCGCGGGCGCTGCGTTCGCGCACCGGGGTCTCCTGGGACGCCCCTCCGAACCGCACGCGCTACGGCGCCGTGGAGGAGTGGATGCCCTGATGATAGCGGCGTTTCGATCTAGTTCAACGCCCGATCGGGTGAAGAGACACAAGACTGAAGACGGCAGACCCAAGTCCGGGTCTTGTGTCTGATGTCTTTTGTCTTGCTTCTCTCGGTCACCAGCCCAGCAAGTCGAGGACGGCATCGAGACGCGGCGCCACCGGTTCGGGGAGGTCCGCCTCGAGCACGGCCGTCTCCGGGTCCTTCAGGCCGTGGCCGGTGATGGTGCAGACGATCGGCCCGTCCGGCAACTCGTCGCGATGCTTGAGGATGCCTGCGACGCCGGCGGCCGATGCCGGCTCGCAGAACACTCCTTCTCGCGTCGCCAGCAAGCGGTAGGCGTCGAGGATCTCGTCGTCGGTCACCGCGTCGATGCGCCCACCCGACTCGTCGCGTGCGGCGACGGCGCCGTCCCACGACGCCGGGTTCCCGATCCTGATCGCCGTCGCGATCGTCTCGGGGTTCTCGACGATCCTCCCCTCGACGATCGGGGCTGCGCCGGCGGCCTGGAAGCCCCACATGCGCGGCGACTCGTCGATCGCCGTGTACCCCTTCCAGTAGGCCGTGATGTTCCCGGCATTGCCGACCGGCAGGGCATGCACCGCGGGGGCGGCGCCCATCTCGTCGACGATCTCCCACGCCGCCGTCTGCTGGCCGGCGATCCGATAGGGGTTGATCGAGTTCACGAGCGCGACTTCTTTGGTAGCGCTCAACTCGAGCACGATCGCGAGGGCGTCGTCAAAGCTCCCGTCGATCGGTGCGATCGTGGCGCCGTGGACGATCGCCTGAGCGAGCTTCCCGCGAGCGATCTTGCCGGCCGGGATGACGACCAGCGACGAGATGCCGGCGCGCTGGGCGTACGCCGAGGCAGACGCGGACGTGTTACCGGTCGACGCGCATACGACGGCACGCGCGCCGTCCTCGACCGCCTTGGACACGGCCAGCGTCATACCCCGGTCCTTGAACGAACCGGTCGGGTTCATCCCCTCGAACTTCAGGAACACCCTTCGCTGCACCGTCTCGGAGAGCGCGACCGCCGGGATGAGCGGCGTGTCGCCCTCGAGCAAGGTGACGACGGGGGTGTCGGGCCCGACGGGGAGGCGATCCCGGTAGCGCTCGATGACGCCTCGTCTCGTCATGCTTCCTCACTCTCCACGCGAATCACAGCCGCCACGTTCCTCAGTGCCTCCACCCCACGGATACGCTCGATCGCCGCACGCTGATCGGCCTCGCGAGCGCGGTGGGTGACGATGAGCAGCAGCGCCTCGCTCCCCTCGCCCTCCTGCCACACGGACTTGATCGAGACCCCCGCCTCACCGAACGCCGAGGCGATCTGCGCGAGGACGCCGGGGCGGTCGTCCACTTCGAGTCGCACGTACCACTTCGTCGGAACGTCGTCGAAGGGGACGAGCGCCCCCGGGGAGAACCGCACGCGCGGGGTGACCTGAGCTCCGGCGAGGGTTTCCCGTGCGGCGTCGATGATGTCGCCGAGGACCGCGGTCGCGGTGGGCTCGCCCCCTGCGCCGGGGCCGGCGAACAGCAGTTCGCCGACGGACGGCCCCGCGATGTAGATCGCGTTCGTCGCCCCGCGGATCGCTGCGAGCGGATGGTCACGAGGGAGCATCACGGGATGGACCCTGGTCGAGATGCCTCCCATCGTGCGCTCGGCGATGGCGACGAGCTTGACCGTGTACCCGAAGTCCGCCGCGAATGCCATGTCGACGACGGAGAGGCGGTCGATGCCCTCGTAGGAGACGTCGTCGAGGCCGATCCACGTCCCGAACGCGAGCGAGGCGAGGATCGCCGCCTTCGCTGCGGCGTCGGCGCCGGACACGTCGGCCGTCGGATCCGGCTCGGCGTATCCGAGCTCCTGTGCTTCCGCGAGGGCATCGGCGTAGTCGGCATCGTCGTCGGCCATGCGCGTCAGGATGAAGTTCGTCGTCCCGTTGACGATCCCGAGCACGCGTTCGACCGGCTCGCCGGCGAGGGTCTCCGACAGCGGCCGGATGATGGGGATGCCGCCGCCGACGGCCGCCTCGAAAAGCAGGGGGACGCCGGTCGACTCCGCTGCCGCGATGAGCTCCGTACCGCGCGTCGCCACGAGCTCCTTGTTGGCCGTCACGACCGGCTTGCCGCGGCGCAGCGCTGCGAGAACGAGGTCGCCGGCACGGTCCCGGCCCCCCATCAGCTCGACGACGAGGTCGATCGCCGGGTCGTCGACGAGACCCCGGAGATCGTCGGTGAGCACACCGGGCGGGACGGTGAACGCCCGCTGCTTCGACAGGTCGCGCACGGCGACACGCTTCACGAGGAGATCGAGCCCGGTCTTCGCCTTGATGGCTTCGCGATCGTGGACGAGACGCGACACGACGGCGCCCCCGACGGTGCCGGCACCGAGGATGCCGATGCGGATGGTGGCTTCCATCCACGCACGATAGACAGCGGATCGCGCCGGTCGCGCTCAGACCGTCGGCATCTGCGGGGCTCGCCGATTGGCTTCGACGATCGAGGACAGCGCGATGGCGGCGATGAACACCAGCATCACATGGATGAAGTACCCGTAGCGAGGCTTCGCCCAGTACAGCACCGTTCTGAGAATCCAAGACGAACCGATGAGCGGGACGATCAGCCACCACACCGGCCGCTGCCATGAGCGAAGCGCGAGGAGTGCGGCACCTGAGAGGACGAGCAACACCGGCACGGCCAGCGCAGCCTCGAGTAACCGCTCGAACGGCACTTCCTGTTCGACAAACGAAGCCGGGTCGAACGGATCTTCACCGGGGGTCAACCCTCGGGTGCTCCAGAACAGCGCATATCTCGGCGTCTTGAGAAGCTCGACGGTGCCGAAGCCGATGTCGGAGATGAAGTCGGCCGGGTGCTCCTTGAGGTACGCAATGCCGAGCTCCCAGCCGCGTCGATTTGCCTGCTCGGCATCCAGCCCCTCGAGTGGGCTCCCTTCGGGGTACCACCCGTAGATGCCCGAGTCGTTGTGAGCGAAGTAGAAGTTGATGCCCGCGCCGGAGGACAGCCCGGTGTCGGCGCTGCCGATCGTTGCGTTCCTCACATACCACGGCACGACGACGATCGCGATGCCCATCGCGATGAGCAGTGTCGACTTCACCCGCCGCCGCACTCCGGGAATCCCCGAACCGGCCCACACATAGACGATGAGGGCCGGGGCGTAGAAGACGCCCTCGCCACGCGTCAGCATCGCAAGTCCCGCGAACACCCCTACGAGCACCGTCACCAAGAGCCCTCGACCTTCGGCCTCCAGCAGCAGCAACATCGCCGAGAGCATCAACACGATGAACAAGTGCTCGGTCGCAAGCACTGGGCTGAACAGGATGAATATCGGAAGGAACGCGAAGAGCGCCGCTGCGAAGAGCGCGGTGCGTCGGTTCCCATGGACGCGCACCCCAACTGCGTAGATAAGCCCGACCGATGCTGTGGAGAGGACGACGGAGCTGAGCGCAAGCCAGAGGTCCGACCGCGAGATCAGCGACCAGAGCGCGAGATGCACCGGGTGGACGGGCAAGTAGAACGTGGTCCGGTCCGGATATCCGAACTGGTGGTGATCGAGGAGATCCGCGGCAAGCTGGCGATACGCGTGCCAGTCCGAGACGGGCGTCGGTTGGGCGACGAGCACCCAGAGCACACGGACGAGGAATGCCAACCCCACGATCGCGACAAGCCACGTGTTGTCGTGCACGAATCGCCTGATCCGCAGCATGTCCCTCCCGGCGATCGGGTTCGCGACTCTAACGATGGGCCCGGGTACCCGCGCTCAGAGGTCCCGGCGGAGGAGGTCCTCGTAGGTCTCACGTCGCACGACGAGGCGGTGCTCACCGTCGCGCACGAAGAGGACCGGCGGACGCCGGATCATGTTGTAGTTGCTGCCCATGCTGTGGCCGTACGCCCCCGTCACCGGGGTCGCGAGGACGTCCCCGACTCGGAGGTCGGCGGG
>Ga0316576_10002588_pt1 | contig 10336 bp, 8 predicted proteins | sample S0NA_FD_203075 | JGI IMG/M metagenome (GOLD analysis project Ga0316576, IMG submission 203075) | Rhizosphere microbial communities from salt marsh grasses in Alabama, United States - S0-2_050615r3r5 | ecosystem: Host-associated > Plants > Roots > Rhizosphere | place: USA: Alabama | collected... | reverse complement strand
GGCAAAGGGGATGGCGTTGAGCCATTCTTTGGTGTTGTCCGCGTCAAACGCGGCGAAGCCTCCGTTTTTGGATTGCATCCCCAGACACCAGTTGATGCCTGTGGCCAAAGCAGTCTGATGAAGTTCCAGTTCCTCCAGCGCCTCCTTTAACGCCATGAGCACGACCGCAGAATCGTCAATGTCCGGGTACCAGTTGTTGACAAATTCGAAGGCCCAGCCCCCTGGGGCCAAATCCGGTCGCTTGATGCACCAATCCCCTGGTGTGAAGATCTGCATGGCCAGGAGCCATGAAGTGGCCTGGGCCAGGGCCGGATGTGCCGGAGGTACTCCGGCTGCGGCCAAGGCCCGCACCACCAGAGCAGTGTCCCACACCGGGGAGATGCACGACTGCAGGCGCAGGCGGTCTCCCAATTCCAGGGTGAAATCCTCCAAAGCCGCCAATCCTCTCTGGATGACGGGGTGGTCCACGGTATATCCCCGGCAGGCCAGGGCCAACAGAGAATTCACCATGGCCGGCTGAATGCCGCCCCAATCTCCGGTTTCTTCCTGGTGGTCCAGGATCCATTGTTCGGCCCGGCGCAGGGCGAGGCGCCGCATGGGAGACCAGGATCTCCGGGCATAGATTTTCAACAGTCGATCGACCACCACAAAGAAATTTTCCAGGGGTGTCCCCCCCTTTTTCTTGGTCACCCGGTGGTGCGCAAAGGGCTCCTCGGGATGGACAAAAAGCTCGGCAACTCCCAGTTCCGGTGGCAGCGGACAAACAGGCCGGTAGGCCATGACTATGGATAAAGGAATCATGGTGGCCCGGCTCCAACTGGAGAACTCATAGAAGCTGAGGCCCGACCGGGGGGGCAGCAGCATAAATTCCACCGGCAAAAGCGGAATGCCGTCCCAACTTACCTGACCGAAAAGGGCAAGGTAAATTCTGGTAAAGACCCGGGAGGCCAGAGCTCCTCCCCGCTCCAGGATAAATTGGCGGGCTTTGGTGAGCCGGGGGTCAGTCGCGGGCAGCCCCGCCATTTTCAGGGCCTGATACGCCTCCACGGTGGTGCTGAGTTCACCCCCATCTCCCTGCCAGAGAGACCAACCGCCGTTGTCCAACTGCTGGGAGAGGATTTCCCTCACCAAGCCGGGAAACTTGTCCCGCGCCAGGCCCAAAAAGCAATGCAGCATGAGATATTCGGCGGTTATGCTGACATTGGACTCAAGTTCGGCCCACCAGTAGCCTTCCCGAGTTTGAAGAGCAAGTAAGGCATCTGTCGCTCGATGTCGGGCTTTTCTAACTTTTTCCACAAAGGCCTTGGTGGGGGCCCTGGTCCTGGTACGGCGGGGGGTTGTTAGGGTTGTCAAGGTTGGCACGCTTTACCGGAATTTTTTGAATTTAGAAATATAACATAAAACCAGGACACCGAAAAATTTTTATCAACAGATTACCTGGAATCAGAGCCGGTTTCCCGAAGCACGTATTGCCAAGTTTGCTCAGGGGTATTAAATTATTAAAAACAGTAGGGAACCGGATAGGCTGGGCCAATTGACTCACCGGACTTTTTCTGCTAATGGTGAAAGCACCGATAAGCATGCAAATATCCTGTCCGTGGTTAAAGTTCCCTGTCATGGTTTTTTTGTTGGTTTTAAGGAGATTGCATGAGTTCCATTAAAGAAGATGAATCTTTAGAGATTACGATTCCCTCCACTTTGCCATTGTTGGCGGTGCGGGATGTGGTGGTATTCCCCAATATGGTCTTGCCCCTGTTTGTAGGGCGGGAAACTTCGGTCCTGGCCATAGAAGCCGCTTTGGCGCAGGATCGTCTGTTGTTCCTTGCCACCCAACGCGATCAGGCCGTAGAAAATCCGGAACCCGAAGACATTTATCAGCTGGGTACGGTGAGCCTGATCCTCAGAATGTTAAAGCTCCCTGACGGCCGCTTGAAGGTCCTGGTGCAGGGAAGGGCCAAAGCCAAAATTACCGATTACCAGCAGACGCGGCCTTTTTTTCAGGTCGGACTGGACGTGGTCTCGGAAGCCGAGTTACGGGAAGTCTCCCCGGAAACCGAGGCCCTCATGCGCAATGCCCGGGAGATGTCCGAAAAAATCCTCACTTTAAAGGGGGTTATGTCCCCGGACCTGCTGTCCATCCTTGACTCCATTGAAGATCCGGGCCATCTGGCGGATTTGGTGGCTGCCAATCTGCGCCTCAAAATCGAGGAGGCCCAGACGGTTCTGGAGGAATTGGACCCTATTAAACGGCTGATCATTGTCAACGACTTTTTACGCAAGGAATTGGAGGTTTCCTCCATCCAGGCCAAAATCCAGTCCCAGGCCCGGGAAGAGATGGACCGCACTCAGCGGGAATATTTCCTGCGGGAACAGCTCCGGGCCATCAAAAAGGAGCTGGGGGACGTGGACGACCAGTCCAAGGAGATGGAGGAATACCGGGTGAAAATCGTCCGGGCCAAGATGCCCCGGGAGGCGGAGGAAGAAGCCCTCAAGCAACTCTCCCGCTTGGAGCAGATGCACCCTGACGCGGCTGAAGCTTCCATGGTGCGGACCTACCTGGACTGGCTGGTGGAGGTTCCCTGGAGCAAGGGCACCCGTGACAAGTTGGACCTGAGAGAAGCCAAAACCATCCTGGACGAAGACCATTACAACTTGGAAAAGGTCAAAGAACGCATCCTGGAGTATCTGAGCGTTCGAAAGTTGAATAAAAAAATGAAAGGTCCCATTCTTTGCTTTGTGGGGCCGCCGGGCGTGGGTAAGACCTCTTTGGGCCAGTCCATCGCCCGGGCCATGGGCCGCAAATTCACCCGTATCTCCCTGGGAGGCATGCGGGACGAAGCCGAGATCCGGGGCCACCGGCGCACCTATATCGGCTCCTTGCCGGGCCGCATCATCCAAGGTCTCAAGAATGTGGGCTCCAATAACCCGGTTTTCATCCTGGACGAAGTGGATAAAATCGGCATGGATTTTCGGGGGGACCCCGCCGCCGCGCTTCTGGAGGTCCTGGACCCCGAGCAGAACAATACCTTCAGCGACCACTATCTCAATGTGCCCTTTGACTTGAGTAAGGTGATGTTCATTACCACCGCCAACCTGGTGGACCCCATCCCTTCGGCCCTGAAGGACCGCATGGAGATCATCCGCCTGTCCGGCTACACCGAAGAGGAAAAGCTGAAGATTGCCCAGGGGTATCTCATTCCCAGGCAAATCCAGGAAAATGGTCTGAAACGCGATGACCTGCATATCTCTCCGGAAGTGCTCAAAGAGGTTATCATCCACTATACTCAAGAGGCCGGTCTCAGAAATCTGGAGCGGGAAATCGGCACCCTGTGCCGAAAAATGGCTCGACGCCTTGCCGAAGGGGAACAAGGCCCCTTCGCCGTCACCCGAGGCAATCTCCATAAATACCTGGGTCCTCCTCAGTTCCTGTCGGAGGAGGAGCGGGAGAAGGATGAAGTGGGGGTGGCCACCGGGCTGGCCTGGACTCAGGTGGGGGGTGAAATCCTGGCGGTGGAAGCCTCTCTTATGCGGGGCAAAGGTCAACTGACCCTGACCGGCCAGTTAGGGGACGTGATGCGGGAGTCGGCCCAGGCTGCCCTGTCCTACGCCCGGGCTCGGGCGGACCTCCTGGGACTTGAATCAAACTTCTACGAAACCCTGGATGCGCATATTCACGTGCCCGCCGGGGCCACACCCAAAGACGGGCCTTCCGCCGGTATTACCATGGCTACCGCCCTTATTTCCGCGCTCACCCAGGTGCCGGTGCGCAAGGACGTGGCCATGACCGGGGAAATTACCCTGAGGGGCAAGGTCCTGCCGGTGGGCGGTTTGAAAGAAAAGGCCATTGCGGCCCTAAGAGGGCGCATGCAAAAAGTCATCATTCCCCAGGCCAATAAGAAGGACCTGGTGGAGATCCCCAAGTATGTGAAGCGCAAGCTCAAGTTTGTGCCGGTAAACAGCGTGGATGACGTGCTGCAGGAAGCCCTGGTGCGTAATCCCTTTAAACCCAAACCCAGGCAGAAATCCTCGAAAGGTCGTCTGCCCGCTCGCGCCACCCGGCCGTTAGTCTAAGTTGTGGGGGCAGGTCTCGTACATCGAGACCTCCGCCCCCAAGTTTTCCCGGGGCTAAAGCTCCGGTGGGGAGTTCGGACCTGCTTGACTTTGCGGCAGCACACCTTAATCTCGAACCTGCAATCACCATCCCAGTGTTAGGATTAGCCAAGCCTTGCCCATAGATATCCTCATCAGATGGCTCGCCTTAGGCGGCCTCATGGTGTTGTACATCCTTTTTGCCGCTTCCGAGACCTCCCTCTTTGCCCTCAAACCCCTGGACCGCCTGCGCCTGAAACAACGAAGACCCCGACGCGGCAAGATGGTAGAGGACTTGCTGGCCCAATCTCAGCGTCTCCTGATCACCCTGGTGTTTGGCGTCGAGTTTGTCACCATCCTGGCTTCCATTATGGCCACCTCTCTGGCCCTCAGCCTCTGGGGTGACCAGGGGAAATGGCTGGCCCTTTTGGTCATGTCTCCCACCCTCTTGTTGCTGGGGGAAATTATTCCCAAGTCCCTGGCCCTTACGTATCCCACCCGTCTGGCTCCTCTGGTGGCGCCTTTCGTGCGCTGGGCCATCATCCTGTTCGCCCCAGTTCGCATCATTTTGTTGCAGCTCAGCCGGGGTATCCTGGTGACCCTGGGATTTCGCTCCGATCTGCAGGTTCCGGCGGTACAGCAGGACGACTTTGTGCGGATGGTGGAGGAAAGCCACCGGGGTGGCATGATTGCCGCCTTGGAGCGGGATTTTATCCAGAACCTCCTGAGTTTCGGGGAAGTGAGGGTGGCTCAGATAATGGTGCCCCGGCCGGACATTTTCTCTCTTCCTCTTGATATGCCGATACATCAGATGATCAAGGCGGTGAAGCGTTCCCGGTATTCCAGGGTGCCCATCTACCAGGATGACCCGGGCAATGTCCTGGGCCTCCTCCATGCCAAGGAACTCCTTTATCTCTGTTCCCGGGAAGCCTGCGATCCTGGGTTGATCCAAAATATCCTGAGGCCTGTCCACTACGTTCCGGAAAATAAAAAGGCCTTTGATCTTTTAACTGAACTCCAGAATAAGAGATTGCGTCTGGCCTTGGTGGTGGATGAATACGGCACTCTCGTGGGTTTGGTTTCCGTGGAAGACCTTCTGGAGGAATTGTGCGGTGAGATTCCTCAGGAATTTACCGTGGAAATAAAGCCCCTGATTGAACTGAACCCGGGACGTTGGCGGGTTAAGGCCACCCTGCCTTTAGAAGACCTGGTGGAGGTCCTTGGAAAACCCTTCCCCCCCGGCGAATATGACACCGTGGGCGGGTTAATCCTCCATCTCTTCGGAGAATTGCCCCGGGAAGGCGATACCGTTGCCTTTGATCTCTGGGAGTTCAAGGTGTTGAAGATGAAAGGCACCCGTATTATGGAACTGGAGATTCAGCAGATTCAGCCATGATCCTTGCGGTTTTATTGATATTTCTGCCTCTTTTGGTGTTGGAGGGCTTCTTTGCGGTCTCGGAAATCTCCCTTGTTTCCGCCAATTATCGCCGCTTAAAGCACCGGGCCGAGGAGGGGCATCGGGGAGCCCGATTGGCCCTGTGGCTTCTGGAGCGCCCGGAGCGTATGGTGGCCACCTGTCTGGTGGGCTCCAATCTGGCTGAGATCTCCAATACCATTCTGGTCAGCGCCCTGTTAATCCAATGGTTAGGAGCCTGGGGTGAATTGGGGGCCATGCTGCTCATGCCTCCTTTGATTTTGCTCCTGGCCGAGATAACCCCAAAGTCCATCGGTCGCCAGTATCCCACCCGCCTGGCCCAGGGTCTGGCTCCCATACTCTGGCTGATTCACTGGCTGATATACCCGGTAACCCTGATTTTTGCCACTCTGAGCCGGGTTGTTCTGTGGATGACCGGGGCCCGTAAAACCAGTGAACTGCCCTTCATAACCCGGGAAGATCTATCCTTGGTGGTAAAAAAGAGCGGGCCGGAGGTCGACCTGGAGAGCACCGAGCGCCAGATCATCAATCGTATTCTGTACTTCAGTTTACGCACGGTTAAGGAAGTCATGGTGCCCTTGGTAAGGGTGGCGGCCATCCCGGACACCGCCTCTGTGGCCCAGGCCTTGGAGGAATTCCGTGACACCCGATTCTCCCGCCTGCCGATTTATCACCGGCGTATTGACAATCTGGTGGGTGTCCTGCATGATTTCGATCTGTTGGGGGAAGAGACTTCCGGCCGAAACATCAAGCCCTATGTGCGGTCGGTCCATTATGTCCCGGAAATCAAGAAGATCGACCAACTGTTGCCGGAGATGCAGCGGCGAGGGATACATCTGGCCGTCGTGGTAGATGAGTACGGCGGCACCGTGGGAATCGTCACCATTGAAGACTTACTGGAGGAAATTGTCGGGGAAATTGACGACGAGTTTGATCAGGCCGTCACCCCCTTCAAGAAGCTGGGGGAAAATCATTATCTCATCAATACCCGCACGAAGGTGGAATCCCTGAACGAAGTTCTGTATCTGGATCTGCCCTCCGGTGACTACGAGACCCTGGCGGGCTTTATCATCTCACAAATGGGAGACCTGCCCCGGCCCGGCGAACAACTCCACTGGCGTAATCTGCGATTCGTAGTGCGTGGGGCTGACGCCCGGGGCCTAAAGGAGGTGGAACTCTTTGTCGAACCACCCTCATCCGCCTGAACGATGGGCCTTTTTTGATTGCTTTGCCGGCGTAAGCGGTGATATGACCCTGGGCGCCATGCTTGATGCGGGGCTGGATCAGTCAACCCTGGAGCAGGCCCTCGGCCGTCTTGAGCTTCCCGGTTTTCAGCTAAAGATCCGCCGGGTATCCAAAGGGCATCTCACCGGGGTCAAAGTGGATTTCATCATGGCTGCAGACCAGCCGGCCCGGAGTTATTCTACCATTGTTGACCTCATTTCTCGGGCAGGCCTGTCGGAGGGAGTAAGAAACCTCAGTTTGCGCATGTTTCGGATGCTCGCCGAGGTGGAAGCTCACATTCACGGACAATCTCTGGAAGAAGTGCATTTCCACGAACTGGGCGCGGCTGATACCATCCTGGACGTAGTCGGCGTGGCCTTCGGGGTCGAATCCCTGGGTATCACCCGCACCTTCGTCAGCCCCATTCCCCAGGGTTGGGGGATGATCGCCGGAGCCCACGGGCGTCTGCCTAACCCGGCCCCCGCCGCCCTGGATCTGCTGAAGGGATTCACGGTTTACGGCACCGACCTTCCAGGGGAGTTGGTAACACCCACCGGCGCCGTTATATTGAAGGCCCTGGAGGCCGAAAGCGAGCTTTGCCCTCCCATCCGCTTGGAACAAGTGGGCTATGGTGCCGGGAGCCGGGATCTTCCCGGTCATCCCAACCTCCTGCGCCTGTATCTGGGTGAACCGATGCCCCAGTCCATGGGCCTGCGGGAACGGGTTTTGGTCCTTGAGACCCACATTGACGACATGAATCCCGAACTCTACGAGCCTCTCATGAGCGGCCTTTTTGCCGCCGGCGCCCTGGATGTGGCTTTGGCATCCATCCAGATGAAAAAGAACCGCCCAGGCGTCCGCCTTACGGTGGTTGCGCCGCCAGCGGCGCAGGAGGCTTTGCTGGAGCGCTTGTTTTTCGACTCCACCACGTTGGGGGTTCGGGTTCAAGAGGTGGACCGGGTGGTGGCCCGCCGCTGGCAGGACACCATCGCCACGCCGTACGGAGAACTTGCGGTGAAAGTCATGGAATACGGCGGACACCGACGGGTGCTGCCGGAATACGAGGCTTGCCGTCAACTGGCCGAAAAGACCGGCCTGCCTATCATTGAGGTGTATCGACTGGTAAAGGATTTTTAAGCCAGGGACCAGGAATTCAGAACAGGCGTCCTCTTCCTCACCTCCTCACAACAAACCTTCTTTCATTAAATATTCCATGGCCCGCTGGGCATAAGTGGTCATAGTGCTGATGATCCAGGTGAGGTGGTCCTGGATATCGGTGAAAAGGTTCGAGTCCACCATCCCGGTGAGTCCGGTGAGTACAGTACGCATCCGGATCATGTCCTGCTCATTGATGAGGGCTATACCCATGCCCATTTCCCGTTCCAGGGCTCGGAAATACGAGAGAAAAAGGCTCTTTCCTCCCTCCTGTTCCTGTCCCTTGAGTTGCAGGAGGGCGGTGAGCAGTTGGGAAGCGATGAGAAGCTCGGATTTCAGGCGGTCTGCGAAATGGAAAAGCAGGATGGCTTCCCGGGAGTTGCTGGGATAAGTTTGCGGCATATGTTCACCCCCCTTGATACCATGTTGGTTAGGGAGATTATCACAAACTGGCCTGGGCCACAATGAAGGCCTCAGATCCCGGGCACAAAAATCCCTCCCGCTTCAACCCAATAAGGTTTTTACTACCCATAACTGGTTTACTGTAAAAGCCGATGGCTGAGCCGCGCGGCCTTCTCGGAAGCCATGAGACTCAGAATGACCCCTGCCTCTTTACCGGGTAGACGCCTCAACAGACGCACCGCCTCGTTCTCTTCCATTTTCTCCAAAAGTTTGCTGGCCCGGTCCGATGACATGGCTTGGAGAGTGGACACCAGGTGACGGTTGTGTTCACCTTTAATGCGCTTCTCTTCTTCCAGGGTCTCCAAAAGCCTGTTTTGCAACACCTGGAGTTCTTGCAAACGTTGTTCGACCTCTTGTTTTATGAGGGCCAGCTGCTCCTCCTTGGCGGCGGCTGCTGCCTCCCGAGTTAACAGGGCCTGGCGTTCCTTATTCACCAGGGCCAGGAGCCGCGGCAGGGGTTGTTTCGATTTTTTCTTCGTGGCAGCGCTGGTCGCCGCTTCACTTGGGCGAGGACCCGTCCAGCTAAGCCACTGGGTGGGGACCAGGCAGGCAGTGGACAGAGCAATTTTTATGACAAGGCCGACAATAAGGCACCCGGTGAGGGATCTTAAATTCGGCTTGCCAAGAAGAATAGTATTCATATCTGCCTCCTCTCAGGATGGAGACCAGCGAGCCAGCAGGATGGCTTCACTTTGATTTTCTAAAAATTTCATTAATTCTCGGCGGAATTCTGCATATTTCTTGTCCCGCAGATTTTCCAAAAGACGTCGTTCCTGGTGACATTTTTCTAAAACGAGCTTTTTTTCGGCTACTATCTCCTCCTCCCGGGCCACTTGTTCCCGCCAACCCTCCCGAGCTTGTTTAAGATGCTCCAGATATCTGAACACCATTTGATATTCAGAAGCCTGCCAATTTCGGGTTCTTGCCTCTTTCATCCGGGTCAGGGCCCCTGAAATCAGGGCTTCGGTTTCAATCAAGGCCTGGCGGCTTCGGGCCAACTGATTTTGGGCCTGGGCCAATTCCAGCCGGGCTTGTTCTTCCCGCAGGCTTCGCACCTTGAGTACTGTTTCCAGGGGAAAACGGAAGCGCCCTCCGGTTTTCATGAGGCGAAGATAGCCTCCAACTCTTCCACCGCCCGTTCCAAAGAAACGCCATCTTCGGTGTTTTGGCTCAAATAGCGGTTTACTGCCTCGATTTTCTCCAAAGCATAGTCAATATCCGGATTGCTGCCCCGGACATAGGCATTGATGTTGACCAGATCCTCCGCCCGCCGATAGGAAGCCAGGACCCGGACCAGGCTTTCGCGTTGGGCCTGGTGCTCAGATTTGGTCACCTGCGGCATGAGACGGGAGATGCTCCCCAAAATATCAATGGCCGGATAGTGGCCCCGGTCCGCCAATTCCCGGGTAAGGACTATATGTCCGTCCAAGATGGCCCGGGTAGAGTCGGCAATGGGCTCCAACAGGTCGTCTCCTTCCACCAGCACGGTGTAAATGCCGGTTATACTGCCTTTGCCTTGGTAGGCTCCAGCCCGCTCCAAAAGTCCAGGCAAACGGTTGAACACCGAGGGTGTGTAGCCCCGGGCGGTGGGAGGCTCGCCAATGGTCAGGCCGATTTCTCGGGCTGCCATGGCAAAGCGGGTGAGTGAGTCCAGGAGAAGGAGCACGTGCAATCCCTGATCCCGGAAATATTCCGCGATGGCCGTGGCCAAATAAGCGCCTCTCAAACGGGCCAGGGGCGGGGTGTCCGAAGTGGCGGCCACCACGCAGGAGCGGGCCAAGCCTTGTTCTCCCAAATCGTAATCCAGGAATTCTTTGACCTCCCGGCCCCGTTCGCCGATGAGCGCGATGACGCTCACGTCGGAGCGGGTGAAACGGGCCATCATGCCCATAAGAGTGCTTTTACCTACCCCGCTACCGGCGAAAATACCCACTCTTTGTCCCCGCCCCAAAGTGAGTAGGCCGTTAATGG
>Ga0316576_10002586_pt1 | contig 10339 bp, 8 predicted proteins | sample S0NA_FD_203075 | JGI IMG/M metagenome (GOLD analysis project Ga0316576, IMG submission 203075) | Rhizosphere microbial communities from salt marsh grasses in Alabama, United States - S0-2_050615r3r5 | ecosystem: Host-associated > Plants > Roots > Rhizosphere | place: USA: Alabama | collected... | reverse complement strand
GACGACGGGGGGCCTGCCTTTGACCTTCGTTTCGAAGATCGAGACGCCTACTTGTATGCCTTCGTCTCGGGTCCGCGGGACGCCGCCGAGGTGACGCTCGGGTACTGGCAGGAAATCGTTGCCGAGTGTGGACGCCGTAACGCCGACAAGATCCTCGTCGAGGAGGACTTCCCCAACCAGCTCTCCGCAACCGAGATCTACACGGTCATGAGATCCGTCGCGGCCGTCCTCCCGGTCGGACTCCAGGTGGCGTTTGTCGATCGTTGGGCCGAGCATGATGATCTCAACATGTTCGCCGAGACGGTCGCGGTCAATCGCGGCGTCCACGGTCGGGTGTTCTCGACCGTCGATGCGGCATCGATGTGGTTGACCAGGGCGCAGTCGCAGGGGTCATGATGACGATCTTGGCGGAGCTTCCCAAGCTCGTTCGGTATCTACTTGGCAAGAGATCCGAGCTCGAGGACCTCGATGTCAAGGATGCGGTGATGGCGAAGGCCATCCTCGACATCCACCGTTTGCGGACCCGAAAGGAGCTCGTAACTGTGCCGTTGTACTCGCTGCGGCAGATCCATCGGCTCGACCGGGAGAACGCGATCGTGGCAACCCGAAGACGGGTCGAAGCTCTGCAGAGCCACAGACCGGCGCTCGTGGCGGCGGGGACCCTGACCTGTGAGACCCTCGCCGAGGTGCTGCCCTCGGTGTCGTGGATCAAGGCCGTACGCAAGGGTCCGCAGGAGTACCTCGCTTTCGAGGGCAATGGACGCATCGCCGCGATGCAGGCGGTCTTCAAGCCCGAGGACGGGATGGCGGTCGAAATCGAGCTCTATTGCTTCAGGAATCCGAAGCCGATCATCCGGCGACTCGATCGGGTCCGGCGGATGAACGGTTTGCTTGGGAAACAGCCGTTGAGAGACAGCATCGCCACAAAGCCGGATTGACCAGGGAGGAAGGTAGAGGTTCGGGCGTTGACCATGGCTGGAGATGGTCCTCGACGCGCTTACGGGTGAAGAGGTCTCGACTCTTCGATTCAGTGTGTCAAGGCCCGGCGAATGAAACAGCCGGCGTCAGCCGGCTGTGGTCATGGTTGGTTTCTGGAGCGGGAGACGGGATTTGAACCCGCGACGTCAACCTTGGCAAGGTTGCACTCTACCACTGAGTTACTCCCGCTCAGTGCCCCTCACGGGGAGCCGGAATGTAGCAACCCTTCGCATCCATGTCAACCGCCGGCCACGGGGTCAGTCGTCGGCCTTGGTCTTGAAGTCCTTGCCGATCCATCTCTTGGCGAGTAACAGCAGCACGGTGGACATGATCGCGATACAGGCCGAGAACAGCCACAATGTCTCGGGGTCCTTAAACCCCTCGGCCGGGATGTACTTCGCGATCAGCCTCCCCGAGTACAACGGCACGATCATCTTGGTCAGAAACCACGGGAACTGGGCGACGCCCATGTAAACTCCGGTGCGCCCTTCGGGCGCGATCTCGGCGGCGTACTGGAGGAAGCGCGGCTGCCACATTGCCTCGCCGATGGTCATGACGAACAGGTAGGCGAAGAGCACGAACCCGTTCGTGCCGATCGCCAGGAAGAATGCCGGCGTCGCCATGACAAAGGTGCCGATGATCATCATGTTGTAGACCTTCGCCTTCTGGGTCACCGCGGCGACGATGGGCGCGAAGATGAAGATCAGGATCGGGTTGAAGTTCGAGGCAAACTCGAAGTTCTTGCCGATCCAGCCGGCGTACGACCGGTTGATGTACACCGGGAGCACGAGCCAGTTGTACGCGAAGAGGGTCTGGACCGGGATCAGGGCGAAGATGAAGAAGGTGAACTTGGGGTCCCTGAAGGGATGGTTGACCAGCCAGTCCAGGACGTTCGCCCAGAACCCGACCGGTTTGGTCGCGGTCACCGGCGGCGCCGCTGACGGGTCCGCGTCGTCTTCGGTGGGTGCGCTCTGTCCCTTCTCAGCGGACTTGATCGCCGCGGTCTCGGCCTTGGCCTCAGCGATCGCCTTGGCAACCGTAGCCCGGTTGAGCAACGCGACGGTGACCAGCAATGCGACCACGGTCATCGCGGCGTAGACCCAGAACACGCCGACGAAACCGAGGCCGAGGTATTCGTCATCGCGCAGCAGGTAGGCCCAGCTCGGCAACCAGCCGCCGAGGTTCATCAGGGCGTAGAGCATCGCGAAGGCCATGCCCGCAGTCTTCGGGTTGGTGAACTGGCGGACCGCCGTGTAGGCGCCGGGCTGGTACATGCCGTAGCCGATCACGATCAGCAGGATCCCCGCCATCGTCACCAGGTGAAGCGGCGACCAGAGGCCGGCCGGCGACAGCGCCGTGCCGCCGCCGGCGATCAGCAGGCGGCCACCGAGCAGGAACAGGAACGCCCAAATCAAGGCCCTCCGAACCCCGAACTTGTCGGCGACGAAGCCGAGAAAGAACATCGAGAGGGTGATACCGGCCGTCAGCACGCCGACCATCAACGCCGCCGGTACGTCCGGGTTCTGAACGCCCTGGAAGACGTAGTCCGAGAAGTAAAGCGCGAGGTAGCCGAGCACCCCGAAGTAGGCGGTACCCTCGAGCACGTAAGCCAGGTTCACGCCCCACAGGGCGCGGGGAGCGTGGATCAGGTCGATAAACGGTTGGACGATCTGCCGGAGCGGGCTCTGCGGGGGTTCCGTCGGGGATGGTGCCGTCATGGGGTCTCCTCGTCGTACGGTGTCGGGGCATTCTACATGCGGTCCCGCTCGATGGCTCGCGCAAACGGGCCGAGTCCCCGTTTCGTGTCACAGCGTCGGTGGCGAGGTGGTCAGTGACCGGAGCCAGAGGCGGAGACGAGGCCGGGTCCGGAGCAGAAGTGGTGACAATGTTCAGTGGCGGGTCCGCGTTGGTGCACGACAGCGGGCTCATGCCGGGCACCGGGCCGCGTGCAGACGCCACCATCGAGACAAACGTCCGGCAGATCTCGAGGTGGCCGACCCGACAGATCCGGTTTCGGTTGCGGCCGACGTCAGTCCGCCCCGCTCGCCTCCCCGATGGTGCCCTCGGCGATGACGATCTCCACCCGCCGGTTCTGCGCACGTCCGGTCTGGGATCCGTTGTCGGCGATCGGCCGGTTGGGACCGTAGCCGACCACGGTCATGCGCTCTCCGGAGATGCCCTGCTGGAACAGGAAGTCGCGCACCGACCTGGCGCGCGCATCGGACAGCCGCATGTTGTAGTCATAGCTGCCGGTGGAGTCGGTGTGCCCCTCGATGCGGGTGTTGAGGTCGCGCATGATGAGCAGGATGCCAGCGAGCTTGGCGATAACCATCTTGGCTTCGGGCTTGAGGGTGGACTCGTTGAGGTCGAACAGGATATCGGGCAGGTTGATGATCGTGCCGCGGGCGGTGTTCCGCGTGTCGGCGACCTGTGAGAGAGCGTCGTCGAGCCGGCTCGACAGCCGCTCGCGGTCAGCCTTGAGACCCTCGACCGCGGACAGCAGGCCAGCCTGCTCGGTGCGCAGGGCGACCATGCCCGCTTCGAGCTCGGCGCGCTCGGCGCTGAGGGCCTCGGTCTGCGCCGCCGCCTGGGTGAGCGCCGTCTGGGCCTGCTGCAGCTGGGTTTCGGAGAGCAGGCGTGCGCTCTCGGCTTCGACCCGGCGACTTTCGGCTTGGGTGACCATCCGCTCTGCTTCCTCGGCGCGGGCCTCGAGCGCCTCCATCTCGGCCTGCCGCTGGGCGATCTCGGCTTCCAGCCTGGCGGCCTCGATCTTGCGCTCGCTGATGCCGATCGCATCGTTGCTGAGCGCCACCGATCGCAGAGCATAATCCGCCGACGCCTTCCGCTTGCGGCCCGCCCCGGCGAGCGACCGCGCCTGGGTGAGCGTGACCGTGGATTGGGAGAAGAGGTCCGGCGCATAGGTCTCGGCGTCGATTCGGGTTGCGAGCTCGTGGGCCTTCTCGGCCTGAATGAGCTCGAGAGGCTCCTCGCTGTCCCAGGCGACGTTGACGATGCTGTCGAGCTGGTGTGTCGCAGCCGGCGCGAAGGTCGAGAACACGAAGTCGTCCGAGGGGATCCGCTTGCTCGCCGGGCTCGCGTTGTGGTACATCACCATCTCGGACGGCTTCCGAACCAGGTAGTACGGCTCGGCCGTGATGAGGATCGCGAAGCTCTTCAGGCCGGTGCGATAACGACCCTTCCCGTCCGCGTCCCGCGTTGCCAGCTCGCCGAGGTTGGTGGCGTGTCCGTCCTTGGTGACAGCCCATACGACATAGGCGGTGATGTCGCCGCCGAACAGGACGGCCGGTTTCATGTCGTCGAACTCGACCTCGACCTCGGCCTGGCCCTCCTTGATGAATGTGACCTTGGCCTCGACCCGAGCCCGGGGCGCCTGGGCGCTTGCGATCATGTCGAGAGAGACCGAGTTGCCGGTCGGAAACTGAGGTGCGTACAGGGTGATCTCGCCGGCCGTGACCGCCGTCGCGCCGAGCGCCATCAGGGTCGCCAGCAGCATCGTGACCATTGGGTTTGCCTTCATGGGAGCCCTCCTGTTGCTTCGCGATCTCAAGAACACCATGCACACTCGCATGCAAACGCCCCGCTGTCAATCGCGTGGCGGTGGTGCACGGTCACGCCCGGTGCTCGCTTCGAAGCACCGCGCCGTCCGGGATGCGAGTCGGCCCGTCGGGGCCGACCACCGTGACCTCGCCCTCGGCCGCCACCGCGGCGCCGAAGGTGACGTCGCCCCTCACCTTCAGATCGGTGCAGCGGATGAGGGACGGTGGTCCGGCCGGGAATCGAGCTTCGAAGTCCTCGATCAGCCTGTAAAACCGCGAATCGAGGTCGATCGTGGGAGGAGTCTCCCGCTGCGGCGCCAGCACAACCTGCCCGTCGGCGGTGAGCTCGAAGGCGTCGGAGCGAACGCCGAGAAGGTCGTTCGTGTTTTTGACCGGTGAGAACCGGCTCCTGGGAACCCGAGCCGCCACGGCGCGGTCGAAGAGGGAGATGGCGGCGCCCATGGCGGTCTCGAGCTGGACCACCCGTGGCGAGCTCGGATCGCGAGGATCGAGACGTTTCTGGTTGACGATGGTGTGCAGGGGCAGGGCGCCGCCGTAGCGCTCGAGCAGATCGTGCAGTGCCGACAGCCGGAACCAGATGTTGTTGGTGTTGAAGTAGCGGTGCCGGTGGATGTCCTGGAACTCGCCGACCTCGTCGGGTGGACACTGGGCGGACTCGCGAAGGGCCAGTCGGCCCGAGCTCAGCCGGCACAGGTGACCGCCCTTGCGGTCAGCGGGCGTCCGGTCGGCGACCTCCATCATGAAGTCGGCCTCCGACCGGGTCATGAAATCGAGCAGGGCTGGGTCGAGGACCGCCCCCAGATTGTCGGAGTTGGAGACGAAGGCGATCTCGTAACCGGCGTCGAGCAGTCGCTGCAGGACGCCCGAGGTCGCGAGTGCGGTGTACAGGTCGCCGTGCCCCGGGGGGCACCAGGCGAGCTCCGGATCGGCCGGCCACTCGGCCGGAGCGTTCTCGTCGATCAGAACCTTCGGAACCCTGTGCTGGAGGAAACCGAGAGGAAGGCCGGTCTTCCCGAGCTCCGGATACTTCGCCAGAGCCTCGGTTGTATCGGCGTCGGTTCGAAAGCTGTTCATCAAGAGCAGAGGGATCGGCCGCTGGGAGCGTCGGCGCAGAGCGAGCACCTGGCGTGCCAGGAGGTCGAGGAAGGTGACGCCGGGGCGGACCTCGATGAGCGATTTGGCGCGCTCGAGCCCCATGCTGGTGCCGAGACCACCGTTGAGCTTGATCACCACCGTTGCGCGCATCGAGTCTGCGGCGGTCCGCCCGAGGAGCTGGTCCGCGTCCGGTACGCGAGACACGGGCTCGATGTCGCTGCGTCCGAGCATGCCGGTTTCTCCCTCGAGGTATCGCTCGAGGTGCAGGCGGAAGGCGGCGATCGCAGTGTCAGGCATTCCGACCCGCCGCATGGCAGCCTCGAACGGGGCGGCGCGGCTGTCGAACCTCGGGTGGCTCATGGGATAAGGGCCTCCAGTGACGGGAGTCTGGCATAATACTAACGTGGCGAAGCTGGGGTTCACGGTGAGCTGTGTCGCGGTGCTGCTGGCCGCGGGGAGCTTGCGGGCATCGGCGCCTGCCGAGCCCGTTGCGGGCGTCGTTGTGTCATCGACGACCGGTGTCAGGGAGCTGGTCCTCCAGGTCAGTCGCGAGCACGGTCTCGACCCCAAGCTGGTGGATGCGGTCGTGAGAGTGGAGTCGGCCTACGACCCGCGGGCCGTGAGCCGTCGGGGCGCCATGGGCCTCATGCAGCTCATGCCCGACACCGTCTCCAGACTCGGCATATCGGACCCCTTCGACCCCGAAGAGAACGTTCGCGGCGGAGTCCGGGAGTTCGCCCGCCTCGTCGATCGCTATCGTGGCAATCTCCAGCTGGCGCTGGCCGCCTACAATGCCGGCGAGGGAGCGGTCGCGCGCTATCGAGGCATCCCTCCGTACCCCGAAACGCGCCGCTATGTGTCGCGGATTCTCTCGATCTACACGGGCCGGCCGTACCGTCTGACCGGGACCTACCGTGTCGCGCCGGTACGAATGACGACGGATCCGGCCACCGGACGGACGCTCATCACGAACCAGCCGGCCGGCTCGTCGGCGGTGAACCCTGAACCCGGCGGCTCGGCTGGCGGCGGAGGCATGCTGGCTGGCGGTTTCGGGACCTCCTCTCGCTGAGAGAAGCCAGCGTCCCGTGCGAAGGGTGATCCGCACCACGTCACACTTGCGAGCATGGGTTACAATCTGGCCATTCTGACATTGACCGATCCTCCGGGACCGGTCTGAGGAGACCTCCATTGCGAAGCTCGAGCCCGAGGTGTCCAACGACGGCCGCTCTCCTGGCCACGACCCTGCTCCCGATCCTGGGTGGGTGCTCGGCCGTTATGTCGTCGACCACCGCGCGGCTGACCGACGGCTTGACCGCCGCGGTTCTCGACCAGAACGACGCCGAGACCGTGCGCCAAGGGGCGCCGGCATACCTCCTGCTGGTGGACGGGCTGATTGCGGGAGATCCCGACAACGCTGACCTGCTGATGAGCGGCGCCCAGCTGTACGCGAGCTACACGAGCGGCTTCGTCGACGACCACGAGCGGGCGGCCCGGCTCGCCGAGCGGGCCCGGGATTACGGCTGGCGGGCGTTGTGCGCCAGCGACCGCCGCACCTGTGAGTCCTGGAGCCTGCCGTTCGAGGAATTCCAGGCAATCGTCGACTCGGTCGGCTCCAAGCACGTTCCAGCCCTGTTCGCGGCCGGCGCCGCATGGGCGACCTGGGTCCAGGTCAATCGTGACGACTGGGTGGCGGTCGCCGACAAGGCCCGCGTCGAGGCCATCATGCTGCGGGTCACGGCCCTGGACGAGAACTACCGAGAGGGAGCCGCGTTCACATATCTCGGTGTCCTCAACAGCATTATTCCGTCCGCGCTCGGGGGCAGGCCCGAACAGGGTCGGAAGGACTTCGAGCGTGCCATCGAGCTGTCCCGCGGCCGCGACCTCATGACGAAGGTGCTTCTGGCCCAGGAGTACGCACGTCTGGTCTTCGATCGCGAGCTCCACGACCGTCTGGTCGACGAGGTCCTCGCCGCGGATCCGGACGTGCCCGGGCTCACCCTGTCCAACACCCTGGCCCAGGCCCAGGCCCGCCGCCTTCGAGACGATGCCGACGCCTACTTCGGAGAGTGATTCACATGCCACGTTCGAACTTCTCTGCCATCTTCGCCGGAGCGCTGCTCGCGCTGGCTTCCGCAGCCGGTGCGGTGGAGCTCAAGATCGCGACCCTCGCGCCCGACGGCTCGTACTGGATGAACGAGGCACGGGCAGCTGCCGATGAGGTCACGAAGCGGACGTCGGGCAGGGTCAGCTTCCGCTTCTATCCCGGTGGGACCATGGGTGACGACAAGGCCGTGCTGCGCAAGATGCGGATCGGCCAGCTCCATGGCGGGGTCTTCCTGGCTGGCAGCTTCGCGGAAACCGTTCCCGATCTCCAGATTTACAGCCTGCCCTTGCTGTTCAGCACCTACGACGAGGTCGACGCCGTCCGCGAGCGGGTCGATCCTGAGCTCATCGCCGAGCTCGAGAAAGCCGGGTTCCATAGCTTCGGGTTCATCGAGGGCGGGTTCGCATACCTGTTCACCACGTCCAGGGCCACCACGATCGACGATCTCAAGGGCCGGAAGGCGTGGCTTCCGGAGGGTGACCCCATCGGTCTGGCGCTCATCGAAGAGGCCTCGCTGTCACCCGTTCCGCTCGGCTTGTCCGACGTGCTGACCGGGCTCCAGACCGGTCTCCTCGACGTGGTTTCGGGGCCGCCCGTGGGCGCAGTTGCGCTGCAGTGGTTCACGAAGGTCCGATACCTGCTCGATCTACCGGTGATCTACACCTTCGGGTTCGTCGCGGTTGCGGATCAGACCTGGGAGAAGCTGACACCGGCGGATCAGCAGGTGGTCGACGAGGTCTTCTCCTCCATGACCCGGGCGCTCGATCGCCGAGCCCGCGAAGACAATCAGGATTCGTTGCGCGCGCTCGAGAAACAGGGGGTGGAGCGAATCGAACCGAGCGACGAGACCAACCGCCAGTGGCAGGCAATGGCGGCGCGTGCGTCCGCCAGGCTGGTCAGTGAGCTTGGCCTCAGCCGACCCATGTTGAGTGACATCGAGGCCGTCATCGCAGGCTTGAAGAACGGCGCCCCGGACGGCGACGCCGGAGCCCCGTGACCATCGAACGACCGGCGGCCCGCGCGTGGGAGGACCGGGGGTGGTTCGGGCGTACGCTTCGGGTTCTCGGTTCGGTCGAGGACGTGATCCTGGTGGTGCTGCTCGCCGCGATGATCGGCCTCGCGGCCTGGCAGATCGTGCTCCGCAATCTGTTCGAAACAGCGATCATCTGGGGCGATCCTCTGCTCCGCATTCTCGTGCTCTGGGTCGGCTTCCTGGGCGCTGTGGCGGCGACTCGCGATGACCGCCAGATCAACGTCGACGTCGCTTCCAGGTTCCTCGGCGATCCGTGGCGGTCGCGGATCAGGGTGCTGACGGACCTGTTTACGGCGACGGTTTCGGGGATTCTGGCCTGGCACGCGTTACGGTTCGTCAGGGACGCGGCTGCCTACGACGAGACCGCCTTCGCCTCGGTTCCGTTGTGGCTCGCGGGGTCGGTGCTGCCGATCGCATTCGGCCTCATGGCGGTCCGGTACCTGCTACTGGCCGCCTTCCACCTCCGCCGAGGCACGACGAGGACGGATTCGCCGTGATTCTCGCCGGTCTTCTCCTCCTTGCCATGGCCCTGCTCGGGGCGCCGCTGTTTGCGGTCATCGCGGCCGGTGCGGTTCTCGCCTTCGCTCGCGCCGACATCGACCAGATCGCGGTCGTCATGGAAATGTACCGGATTGCGGACACGCCAGTCCTTCTCGCCATCCCGCTCTTCACCTTCGCCGGATTCATCCTCGGCGAGAGTCGGGCGCCGAGCCGTCTCGTTCGCCTGTCCGACGCGCTTCTCGGCTGGATGCCGGGCGGTCTTGCCGTAATCGCCCTCGTGACGTGCGCCCTCTTTACCGCCTTCACCGGAGCATCCGGAGTGACGATCGTCGCCATGGGTGCGTTGCTCTACCCGGCTCTTCGTGACGCCGGCTACCGGGAGAGCTTCAGCCTCGGTCTGGTGACCACGTCGGGCAGCCTCGGCTTGCTGTTTGCGCCGTCGCTGCCCCTCATCCTCTACGGCATCGTGGCCGAGGTCAGCGTCGATCGGCTGTTCATCGCCGGGATCCTGCCGGGCGCGCTCATGGTGCTCGCACTCGGTCTGTGGAGCTTTCGGGAGGGACGCACGCTCCGTCACGGGTCAGCGTCACGGCCGCGGTTCGATCTCGGGGAGGCTGCGGTTGCGGTGCGTTCAGCGATCTGGGAGATCCCACTGCCGGTCATCGTGCTCGGCGGAGTCTACAGCGGCTTCTTCGCGGTCTCCGAGGCCGCGGCGGTCACCGTCCTCTACGTGCTCGTGGTCGAGGTGTTGATCTATCGGGAGATTCCCCTTCGGACCTTGCCGTCGATCATGCGCGAGTCCATGGTTCTGGTCGGAGGAATCCTGGTCATCCTCGGTGCGTCACTCGCCTCGACGAACGCCATGATCGATGCTCAGGTCCCCGACCGACTGTTCCAGTTCGTCACGGCGCACGTCTCCTCAGAGCTCACCTTTCTCATTCTCCTCAACATCTTCTTGCTTGTTCTCGGGACGATGCTCGACATTTTCTCGGCGCTCGTGATCGTGGTGCCGCTGTTGCTGCCGCTGGCGCAGGGATTCGGAATCGATCC
>Ga0316576_10002583_pt1 | contig 10345 bp, 7 predicted proteins | sample S0NA_FD_203075 | JGI IMG/M metagenome (GOLD analysis project Ga0316576, IMG submission 203075) | Rhizosphere microbial communities from salt marsh grasses in Alabama, United States - S0-2_050615r3r5 | ecosystem: Host-associated > Plants > Roots > Rhizosphere | place: USA: Alabama | collected... | reverse complement strand
TCGTCGGTCTGCCAGTAGGAGCCCGGGCCTTCGTCACCCCGTGAACCACGGAGTGACGAAGGCCCCTTTCCGAGGGCGAGCGGCGGGTGTAACCTACTGTCCATGAGCGCGCGACAGGCTGTGGTCTGCCCCGCCTGCGGGGCGCGGAATCGCCCGTCATGGGAATTCTGCGCCCGGTGTGGCGACTCCCTCGAGGGTGCGACCCTCACGACCGAGCGCGACGACGAAGGGGTGGACGTCACCGCTGACGCCCCCCCGGTCTCCGGCGTTTCGTCGACCGTCGTCCTCGCCCTCACCCTGGTCGCGGTGGCCGTCTTCGCCGTCATGGCGTGGCGCTATGCCAGGGATGCCCCGCCTCCTTCGCAGCCGGATCCGAGGATGTTCACCATCGCCACCCTTCCCCCGCAGCTGCCGGACGTCGCCCCGCGTCCCCCCACCCCCGGCGCCGAGGAGCACGCCGAGGGGCGCCGCCTCGCGCGGGCCGGCGACCTCGAGGGCGCCCGCTCCCTGTTCGCGGCGGCGGTGGCCGCGGACGGATCGAACGCCGTCTACCGCACCGCCTACGGGCGGACGCTGTGGGACCTCGGGCAGCGTCAGCAGGCCCTGGCCGAGCTCGGCGTCGCCGCGCGCCTCGATCCCAACCGGGAGCTCGCCTACGCCCGGGCCCTCGACATCGCCGGGGACCGCTCGGCCGCGGTCAACGAGTACGAGGTGCTGCTTGCCCGGGACCCGATGTCGGCCGTGGTGCACGAGCACCTGGGACGGCTGCAGTACCGGTCGGGGAACTACGGAGAGGCCGTGCCGCATCTCGAGCAGGCGGTGGCGGGGCGTCCCAACGACCCGGTGCTGAGACAGGAGCTCGGATACGCCCTCGACGCCGCCGGCGAGAAGGCCCGGGCCGCCGAGGTCTACCGGGAGGTGCTGGCGGTCGCCCCGGAGGCGGTGATCTCGCGGGGTCTGCTCGCCGACAACCTCTACGCGCAGGGAGAGAAGGACGAGGCGATGGCGGTCGTCCAGGAGGGGCTGGACCGCACGCCGGAGGCCCCTCTCCTCCAGCGGCAGCTGGGCAGCCTGCTGGAGCGGAACGGACGACGAGCGGAGGCTGCCGCGGCATACCGGAGGTACGCCCAGCTGGCCCCGAACGCCTCGGACGCGCAGGAGCTCACGAAACGCGCCGCCCAGCTCGACGGGGGCACCGGGGGAGGGGGCACGCCATGAGCCGGCGTGGCACCAGCCTCGCACTGGCCGCCTTCGCCCTGCTGGCCCTCCCCGCCGTGAGCACCGCCCAGGGCATCGGCGACGCCGCGGCGCGGGCGCGCCAGGAGCGCGAGAGCCAGGGGAGTGAAGGGAAGAAGACGGCGCCCCGAAGCTACTCGAACGACGATCTCGAGGGCCTGGCCGAGCGCACCAACGAGGACAGCGAAGGCACGGTCTCGACCACGGGAGTGACGTCCTCGTCCGCGGGGCCGGCGGAGTCGCGCGGTCCGACGCGGGAAGAGGGGGGCGCTGGCGACCTGGAGCGGTTCGAGGAGGCGCTGACCCGGGCCCAGGGCCGAGTGCAGACGCTCGAGGCGCAGGTCGAGGATCTCCAGCAGCGCCTCAACCCCATGAGCACCACCTACGTCTACGGAGGGACCGGGGGACCGGTGGGTGCGACCCAGGCCGACGAGGAGCGGAGGGTGCGGCGGGAGCTCGCCGTGGCCGAGCGGCAGCTCGCTCAGGCGCGGGAGGCCGTGACCTCGGCCGAGAACGCCCTCGCTCGGGCGCGGCGCGCCGGGCCGGTGCGGGAAGAAGGCTACTGAGAGCCTGCCGCGACCCGTGGCCGACATCCTGATCGTCGAGGACAAGGAGTCCCTCCGTACCATGCTGCGGAGGACGCTGGAGTCTGGGGGCTTCGCGGTCGACGAGGCCGCCGACGCCTACGAGGCCCGGCGGCGGATCCAGGGGACGCGCTACCGCGCCGTCCTCACCGACCTGAAGCTGCCGGCGGGGAGCGGCTTCGACGTGCTCCAGGCGGCGCGAGACGCGGATGCGGAGATGCCGGTCATCGTCATGACCGCGTACGGCACCGTGGAGGAAGCGGTGCGGGCGATGAAGGAGGGCGCCACCGACTTCCTCACCAAGCCGGTGGACACCGACCACCTGCTCCTTCTCCTGGATCGGGCGGTGGAGAGGCGCCGGCTGCTGACCGAGCTGGTTCTGCTCCAGGAGGAGCACCAGCGGCGCTTCGGCCTCCCCGAGGTCCTCGGCGAGGACCCGGCCCTGAAGGAGGCGATGATGGCCCTGCAGCGGGCCGCGGTGACGGACACGACGGTGCTCGTCCTCGGGGAGAGCGGCACCGGCAAGGAGCTGATGAGCCGGGCGCTGCACCAGCTCTCACCCCGCGCCAAGGGCCCCTTCGTGGCCATCAACTGCGCGGCCATTCCCGAGAACCTTCTCGAGAACGAGCTGTTCGGCCACGAGAAGGGGGCCTTCACCGGCGCCGGCGCGCGGAAGGTGGGCAAGGCGGAGCTGGCCCACGAGGGGACCCTGTTCCTGGATGAGATCGGCGACCTCCCGCTTCCCCTCCAGGGGAAGATCCTCCGTCTCGTGCAGGAGCGCCAGTTCGAGCGGGTGGGAGGGTTGCAGACCCTCACCGTGGACGTGAGGGTGGTGGCCGCCACCAACCGTGACCTTCGGGAGCTGGTGAACGAGAACCTCTTTCGCGAAGACCTCTATTTCCGGCTCTCCGTATTCCCGATCGAGATCCCGCCGCTGCGCCGTCGCCGCCGTGACGTGCAGCTTCTCGCCGAGGTCTTCGTCGGGCGTCTCGCCCGCGAGATGGGCCGTCCGGGTCTCTCCCTGTCCGAGGGAGCGAAGCAGTCGCTTGCCGAGCACTCGTGGCCCGGCAACGTCCGTGAGCTCCAGAACTGCCTCGAGAGGGCGGTGATCCTCTGCGACGGAACCACCATCGAGCCCACTCACCTGCGCCTCGACCCGCCGGTCCGCTCGGGGCCCACCCTGTCCGACGTCGTCGACCTCTCGGGCCCGCTGCCCGAGGTCGCGAAGCGGGTGGTGGCGAGGGCGGAAGAGGAGGCCATTGCCCTGGCTCTCCGGGAGACCGAGGGCGATCGTGTCGCCGCCGCCGAGCGACTCGGGGTGAGCCTGTCGACGCTCAACCGTCGCCTCCGCAAGGCCGAGGCCGAGGCGGACGGCTAGGGAACCGAGCGCCGACACGGCGCTCATGTCCTTCGCCTGCGCAGCCGGCCGCAGGCCGGTTCAATCCCGCCAAGGACACGTTCGCCGCCAGGTGCTCGTGTCCCTGGCCAAGGCGGCCGGCCGCAGGCCGGTTCAATCCTCCGAGTGACCCGTCCGCCGGGTCAGCCCCGCTTCCTCCACTTCGAGCGCTGGTTGGCGGGGAGGATGCGCTTGCGCAGGCGGATGGCCGTGGGCGTGACCTCCACGAGCTCGTCGTCGGCGATGAACTCCAGTGCCTGCTCGAGGTTCAGCGGGCGCGGGGGCGTGAGGCGGATGGCCTCCTCGGCCGTCGAGGAGCGCATGTTCGTGAGCTTCTTCGGCTTGGTCACGTTGACGTCGATGTCGTCCGCGCGCGAGTTCTCACCGGCGATCATCCCCTCGTAGACCGACGTGCCGGGCCCCAGAAAGAGCTCGCCGCGGTCCTCGAGGTTCGACAGGGCGTAGGCCGTCGTCTCCCCGGCCCGGTCGGCCACGAGCACCCCGGTCTGTCGCCTGAGGACCTCGCCCTGCCACTCTACCCAGCCTTCGAGGAGGCTGTTCATGACCGCGGTCCCCCGGGTGTCGGTCAGCAGCTCGGTCCGAACCCCGATGAGCCCGCGGGTGGGCACGTGGAAGTCGATGCGGACCCGACCCGACCCGTGGTTCACCATCTTCACCATCTTGCCCTTGCGCAGGGCCATCTTCTCGAGTACGACCCCCATGTACGTCTCGGGGACGTCGATGGAGAACAGCTCCAGGGGCTCCCGTCGCACTCCGTCTTCCTCGCGGGTGAGCACCTCGGGGTTGGAGACGCCCATCTCGAATCCCTCGCGGCGCATGGTCTCGATGAGGATCGCCAGCTGCAGCTCGCCGCGGCCGAGCACCTTGACCGAGTCGGCGCTCCCCGCGGCCTCCAGCCGAATCGAGACGTTGGTCAGCAGCTCCTTCTCCAGGCGCTCCCGGATGTTGCGCGAGGTGACCCACCGGCCCTCGCGGCCGGCGAAGGGCGAGTTGTTCACGGAGAACACCATGGCGATGGTGGGCTCGTCGATGTGCAGGGGGGGAAGGGGGGACGGGTCGTCCGCGGAGGTCACCGTCTCCCCGATCTGGATCCCCTCGAAGCCGGCGAGGGCCACGATCTCGCCGCACTCCGCCTCCTCCGCCGCGACCCGCTCGAGCCCGTCGAAGATGTGAAGCTTCGTCACCCGGGTCGTTTCCAGGCTCCCGTCGCGCTTGGCCACCGCGACCGTGTCCCCGACCCGGACCCGGCCCGAGAAGACCCGGCCGATGGCGAGGCGGCCCAGGTAGTCGCTGTAGTCGAGGTTCGCGATCAGGAGCTGGAGGGGCCCCTCGGGATCGCCCGCCGGTGCCGGCACGTGGGTCACGAGGGCCTCGAACAGCGGGCGCAGGTCCTCACCCGGGCCGTCCGGGTCGGCCCTCGCGATGCCGTCCTTCGCGTTGGCGTAGAGAACCGGGAACTCCAGCTGGTCCTCGGTGGCGTCGAGGTCGATGAACAGATCGTAGAGCTCGTCCAGGACGGCCTTGGGTCGGGCATCGGGCCGGTCGATCTTGTTGATGACCACGAGGGGGGGGAGGCGAGACTCGAGGGCCTTGCGGAGCACGTATCGCGTCTGGGGTAGGGGACCCTCGGAGGCGTCCACGAGGAGCATCACGCCGTCGACCATCTTGAGCGCGCGCTCGACCTCGCCCCCGAAGTCGGCGTGGCCCGGGGTGTCGACGATGTTGATCTTGGTGCCGCCGTAGTGAACAGCGGTGTTCTTCGCGAGAATCGTGATGCCCCGCTCGCGCTCGAGGTCCCCCGAGTCGAGGACGCGCTCGCGGACGTCCTGGTTCTCGCGGAAGGCGCCACTCTGACGTAGGAGCGTGTCCACGAGCGTCGTCTTGCCGTGGTCGACGTGGGCGATGATGGCGACGTTGCGCAGGCTCATCTTCGGGTCACGGGCGGAGAAGGAGGGCGGTGAGGACCACCGAAGAGACCGCCAGGGCGGTGGTCAGCAGGTCGGCGGCCCGGGCCAGACGGCCGGGGACCTCGCTCGAGGTCCGAGGCAACCCCAGGGGGACGAAGGCCAGGACCGCGAGGAAGGGGAGCTTGACGTAGAGGTAGGTGAACTCCATGTGGGCGATGCTGTGAACCACGAGGAAGCAGGCGGCCACCAGGGTCGTCGTGAGGAGGGGACCCTTGCGGGAGCGGAGTGCCGAGAGAATGCCCACGACGCTGAGCGCCCCGAGGGCGCCGGACAGAAGAGCGAAGGCCCGGCCCAGGCGCACGGATCCCAAGCGGGGCTGGCGGCCCGCTTCGAACCAGGTCTGCTGGACGGCCACGTCCGTCGTCTGCAGATAGCGGAACAGGCGCAGGTAGACGGTGTTGGTGTCGAGCATGAGCGATCGGAAGGACCGGGCAACGTTGCCAAGATACACCATGGGCTGCCGACGGAGATTGGCGAGGGCCTCGCGCCGGTAGGCCTGCTCGGTCTCGGCGTTGAACTTCACGTACGTGAGCAGATCGTACTCCGGCTGACCGCTCACCAGGCGGTGCACCCTGAGGATGTCGGATCCGATCGCGAACCAACGGTACGAGTCGGGCTGGACCGGCAGGGGACGCAGCGTCGCGGCCCAGACGTTCGCCCAGCCCTGAAGGTTGACGGGCACGAAACGCCCCGAGACGGCCCAGTTGCGGGCCGTCCAGGGACCGATGGTCGCGACCATGCCGAGGCAGAAGATGGCTGTCGCGGCGCCCGCCGATCGAAAGCTCGAGCGCGGTCGTCGGAGGAGGAGCAGGGCAAAGACGAACGGGGGCAGGAGGAGGGTCACCGGGCGAACGAGGGTGACCAGCCCCCACACGATGCCGGCGCCGACCATGGGCAGGCGACGACCCGGCCACCGCGACGTCGCGTGGTCGAGGGCCCAGAGGCCGGAGACGAGGGCGAGGATGTGGACCACGGCGTACTGACGCAGTCCGACCAGGGTGAGGCTCAACGGGTTGGCCCCGAGGACGAGCCCGGCCGCGAAGGCCTGGGGCCAGGGGACGCTCTGCGCCAGCCAGAGGAAGAGCAGAACCGAGGCGGCGGCGAGGGCGACGGCCTGGGCGGAGTACACCAGGGGGGCCGCGCGATCGACGTAGGCCACGGTGACCACGCGGGGCGGGCCGGCGATGAGCAGCGGGACCGCGATGAAGGCGGGGTAGCCGGGGGGCCGCAGGAGCCAGGGCTCGTCCTCGAGGCCGATCGTCCCGTGGACCGCGAGGTTGGCACCCAGAATGTCCCACTCGTCGGTGAGGCCCCCCAGCAGGCCGAGCTGGCGGCGCTGGCTCAGGGAGAAGGCGGAGAAGGCGAGAACGAGGAAGGCCAGGGCCAGGGCGCGCCCCCGGCGCTTCTCCGGGTCGAGCCGGGTCTCCCGCCCGCCGTCCTCGGGGGCGGCCATCACCTTCCCGCCACCCGGCGGTAGTCCGCTGGGGTGTTGACGCCGAGCAGGCAGCCAGCGTCGCCCTCGACCTCGACCACTCGCGTCCGATGCTCGGCGAGGACCGCGCGGGCCCCGAGATTCGCCGGGGCCGCCCGCAGCGAGCCGAAGGCGTCGCGACTGAACCCGCCGGGGTGGCCACGCCGCCCCCCGTGAACGGGAACCGCCACGAGGGCACCCTGGTGCAGGGCGGTCACCACCCGATCGACCGTCTCCGACGCGATGACGGGGTGGTCCACCGGATGGAGCAGGATCCCGTCCGCGCCCCGTGACTCGGCCTCGTCCAGGCCGCACCACACGGAGGACAGCATGCCCTCCCGCCAGATCTCGTTCTCCACGACGACCACGCCTTCCGGCAGGCGGGCCTCGGCGCGCACCCGCTCTGCCTCCGCGCCGATGACCGCCACCACCGCGGCAACGCGCGGGCGGGCGACAAGGCTGCAGATGTGGGCGAGGAACGAGGTGTCGCCTATCGGGAGGAGGGCCTTGGGGCCGCCCATACGACGGCCTTCCCCGGCAGCGAGCACGACCGCGATCACCCTCACCGACGGTCCGCGCTCACGCCGAGGCGCGGGTGGCGAGGCGCGTGGAGAGCCACGCGAGGCCGTAGACCGCGAGGACGAGCAGCCAGATGGCCCGCATCCCGGTGGCCATCGAGACGTACTCCAGGAGCCCGCCCGCCATCGCACCCACCAGGTTCACTCCGAGGGGGTAGCCCGTGACCGGCTCGCGCCCGAACAGGTGGCTGAAGCACAGGGCGGCGCAGAAGACCGGCACGCCGATGAGGAGGGCGGCGGCGACGGCCCGGCCGCCGGCGCCCACCGCGAAGAGCGAGGAAACCGGGAAGGCGTAGTTCACCGCGAGGGCCGCGATCAGCCCCCCCCACGCCAGCGAGAGGGAGGGCGCCCGGCGACGGAGGACGAGGGCGTTGGCGAGGAAGATGGTCAGGAGCACCGAGGCGAACACGACGGCGTTGACCAGCCACGTGCTGCCGAAGAGGAGCGCCAGTCGCACCACCGCGCTCGACTCCATGAGGGTGAAGCCCATCCCCAGGAACAGGTAGTTGGCGTGCAGGCCGGTGACGGGGTGGATCCGACGGAGCAGCAGGAAGACCCCGAGCACGAGCACGGCCACCGCCCCGAGTAGCCGCAGGTAGATGGGGGCGATGGTGGGATGCTCGACGTAGAGATAGGGCCAGTCGTCGGTGGAAGGACGACCGGCCCCGAGGCGTGCCGCGGTCGCGAGATCGCCCCGCACCGCGTCCACGTCCCGCGAGGCGATGAGCGTGGTGTTGAACAGCGCCCGGTCGCTCTCGATGGTGATCCGGCTCCGGTCGCCGAACGCGGCGCGAATGGTCGCGTAGAGCCGGGCGTAGAGCCAGTCCCGGTAGACCGAGTAGTAGACGACGAGCAGGCCCCCCTCGGCCAGGCGCTCGCGCGCGTCCACGAGGGCCTCGCGGGTGTAGACGTAGTTCTCGAGACGGAGATTGCCGTGACCGCTCAGAAGGACCTGCGAGTCCAGGGTCCCGAAGACGACGAGGTCGAAGGTCTCTCGGGAGGACCGGAGATAGTGACGGGCGTCGTCGACCACGGCCTCCACGCGGGCGTCGTCGTAGGGAGCGGAGGTGTTGAGCTCGCGCCCGATCTCCAGGATCACCGGGTCGATCTCCACCGCCACCACCCTCGACACCCCCTCTCGGAGAGCCACCACCACGTCGTTGCCGGTGCCGGCGCCGAGGACGAGAACCGACTCGGGCCGGCGTCCGTGAAGCTCACGGAAGAGCTCGTAAGGCTTGCGCCACTTGGCCAGAACCGCGGCCTGCACCCGGCGCGACGCCTCGTCCTCCGTGGTGAAGTCGAAGGCGAACTGGTGAATGCTCGAGTTCACGAAGACCGACAGGCCAGCCGGGGTCGGGTGGTACTGGACGAAGTAGTATGGGCTCCACTGCGAGGGCAACGGGGAGCGGGCAAAGACGAGGAAGACGAGCCCCGAAGCCAGGAGGGCCACGCGCTCCCAGCGGGTGCGCGCGAGGACGACGGCGGCGAGGGCCGAGACGCCGGCGATCCAGGCCCAGGGGGGGAGCCGCAGGAAGGCGGCCAGGGCGAAGAGCACCGTCCCCAGGAGGCTCCCGGCGATGTCCCAGCCGTAGGCCACGAGGCGAGGATGCCGGTCCATGGCCCGGGCCAGGGCCTGTCCGAGGGCCACGAAGGGCAGCGCGGAGCTGACGAAAGCGGCGAGGGCCGCGGGCAGGAGAGGGAGCCGGAGGGCCTGGCCCGGCAGGCGTTCGTTGCCCAGCCAGAAGTGCACGGTGTTCGACGCCTCGTAGACGACGAGCCCCCGTCCGACGAGGATGAAGACGAAGACCAGGCCCAGCCCCCCGGGAAGCAGCCAGCGGAGCGACCCGCGCTCCTGGAGGATGCAGCCGAGGCCGAGGCCGAAGAACGAGGCCATCAGCACGAGGTTGGTGAAGTAGGAGATGACCCGCACCTCCGCCGGGATCTGTCGGATGAGGGCGAGCTCGAGGCTCAGGATGATGAACGAGAGGAGAGCGATGCGCCAACGGGGGAGAGCCGTGAGAGCCGGCTGCTCGGAAGAGGGATCGCGGGCGCCCAAGTTGGAGCGAGGGTCTCACGGGCCTGGGTGCGCGTCAAGGGCGGATGTCCCATTGACGCTCTCACGGCGCCCCGCCTATCATCTTCGCCGAAGAGAGGAGTTCCGCTTTGCCAACTCGAATCATCATCATGGGGGCTGCCGGCCGAGACTTCCACAACTTCAACACCGTCTTTCGGGACGACGCCTCGAGCGAGGTCGTGGCGTTCACTGCCACCCAGATCCCGGACATCGACGACCGGCGATACCCGCCGGAGCTGGCCGGGCCGCGGTACCCCGAGGGCGTCCCGATCCACGCGGAGGAGGACCTGCCGCGGCTGATCCACGACCTGCGCGCGGATCAGGTGGTCTTCGCCTACAGCGATGTCTCCCACGAGACGGTCATGCACAAGGCCTCCCTGGTGCTGGCCTGCGGCGCGGACTTCCGCCTGATCGGGCCCGCCTCGAGCAGCATCAAGTCCAGGGTGCCGCTGGTGAGTGTCTGTGCCGTCCGCACCGGCAGCGGGAAGAGCCAGACCACTCGCCGGGTTCTGCGCATCCTCCGGGCCAAGGGGCGACGGGCGGTGGCCATACGTCATCCCATGCCCTACGGCAACCTGGTCGCGCAGAAGGTGCAGCGCTTCGCCACTCTCGAGGACCTCGACAAGCACGACTGCACCATCGAGGAGCGGGAGGAGTACGAGCCCCACATCGCCGAAGGGGGCGTGATCTACGCCGGCGTCGACTACGGGGCCATTCTGGCCGAGGCCGAGAAGGAGGCCGACGTCATCGTCTGGGACGGCGGGAACAACGACCTGCCCTTCTACGTGTCGGACCTGGAGATCGTCGTGGTGGATCCCCACCGCCCGGGCCACGAGCGGACCTATCACCCCGGGGAGGCGAACCTCAGGCGCGCCGACGTGGCGGTGATCAACAAGATCGGCTCCGCCCCTCCCGAGGGGGTCGAAGCCGTCCGTCGCTCCATCCACGAGCTCAGCCCGAAGGCGGTGGTCGTCGAGGCCGCGTCGCCCCTCTTCGTGGATCAGCCGGAGAAGATCCG
>Ga0316576_10002581_pt1 | contig 10347 bp, 7 predicted proteins | sample S0NA_FD_203075 | JGI IMG/M metagenome (GOLD analysis project Ga0316576, IMG submission 203075) | Rhizosphere microbial communities from salt marsh grasses in Alabama, United States - S0-2_050615r3r5 | ecosystem: Host-associated > Plants > Roots > Rhizosphere | place: USA: Alabama | collected... | reverse complement strand
GGGGCGTGGCGGGACCCGGATGACGTCCATGAGCCGATCACGGGGCTGGTCGTGCTCGAGAACACCCACGCGCACTCAGGCGGCCGCCCGCTGCCGCTGGCGTACCTGGAGCAGGTCGCTGGCATCGCGCATGCCGGCGGCGTGCCCCTCCACGTGGACGGTGCCCGGTTGTTCAACGCAGCGATCGCGCTGGGCCTCCCTCCGGTGGAGCTGGCTGCGCCGGCCGACACGCTCACCTTCTGCCTGTCCAAGGGCCTCAGCGCCCCGATCGGCTCGGTGGTCGTGGGACCGGCCGCGTTCATCGCTCGCGCGCGACGGGCGCGGAAGCTGGTCGGCGGCGGGATGCGCCAGGTCGGCGTGCTCGCGGCGGCCGGCCTGGTGGCCCTGTCGGACGGCCCTGACGGGACGGTCGCCCGCCTCGCCGACGACCACGCCAACGCCCGGCGGCTGGCGGAGGGCCTGTCCGAGCTGCCCGGCGTCCGGTCGCCCGGCGGGATCGCCCAGCCCGACGCGGACGGCCCGCTCGACCCGGACCGTGCGGTCACCAACTTCGTCCTGTTCCGGGTGGACCGGGATCGCGCCGCCTTCCTGGCGGCGCTCGAGGCGCGGGGGGTGCTGCTGGACCCCTACCCGCATGGGCAGGTCCGCGCCGTGACGCATCTCGGCGTGGACCCGGACGACATCGACCGGGTCGTGGCCGTCGTGGCAGACGTCCTGCACGAGATCGGCACCGGCCGCGCCTCGAGCGCGGCGGCCGGAGGGTGACCGCCCGTCCCATGACCAGCGCACGCTGCCCCGGGGAGCCGCGGCGGGAGGAGACATGACCACCAACGAGCTGCTCGCCGGCCTCGCCCTTCCCCGGCCAGCCGCTGCTCCGGACGCGGGGCCATTCGACGACCGCCTGTACGACCTGGTCGAGGTGCGGGTCCGCCGCCTGTTCACGGACAACCCGATCCTGGCCACGTTCTACGGGATCCACAGCGAGGACAGCCGGCTGGGCGATGCGTCGCGCGACGCGGTGGAGGCGGAGATCGCGGAGGAGCGGGCGCACCTCGCAGCGGTCGAGGCGCTGGATCCCGCCGGCCTCTCGGCCGCGGCGCGGTTCGAGCGGGACCTCGAGCTCCACAACGTCCGGCTCAACCTGTTCGAGACCGACGAGGTCCGCCGCTGGGAGCAGCGGGCAACGGCGGCCAGCGACATCGGCGATGCCGTGTTCCTGCTGTTCGCCCGGGGCTCGGCGCCCCTGGCCGAGCGCCTGGAGCGGATCACCGACCGCGTCGAGGCCGTCGCCGCCTATCTCGCCCAATCCCGGACGCGCGCGGTGCGCCCGCAGGTGGCGACCTGGCAGCACGTCGAGCGGCGCTTCGCCCGGGACCTGCCGGGGCTGTTCGCCGAGATCCGGGCGACGGCCGACGGCGTGCTGGGCGCCCCGGAGCTGGCGCGCCTCGATCGAGCGATCGCCGGCGCGTCCACGGCCCTCGACGAGTACGCCACGTGGCTGGACACGACGCTCGCCACGGCCACCGACGACTGGCCGCTGGGCCCGGATCGCTACGACCACCTGGTCGGGCTGCGGGCGTTCGACGATCTCGACGCCGACGCGATCCTCGACATCGGCCAGGAGCAGCTGCGCCGCAACCTGGAGGCGCGCCGGGACGCGGCCCGCGAGCTCTACCCGGACGACGACATCGCGACCGCGATCGCCCGGCTCAAGGCCGACCACCCGGCGACGTTCGAGGAGGCGCTCGAGGCGTACAAGGTCGCCATGGGGCGCGCTCGCGAGTACCTCGTGGCGCACGACATCGTCACCGTCCCCGAGGAGCCGATCGAGGTCATCGCCACGCCGGAGTACCTGCGCAGCGTGATGCCGTTCGCGGCCTATTTCTCACCCGCGCGCTTCGACGCCGACCAGCGCGGGATCTACATCGTCACGCCCGCGGTGGACGGCGACCCCAACGCGATGCTGGAGCACTACCGGGCGTCCATCTCGAACACCAGCATCCACGAGGCCTACCCCGGCCACCACCTCCAGCTGGCGGTCGCCGCGAAGCACCCCAGCCTGACCCGGATGCTCACCGAGGCCCCCGAGTTCGTGGAGGGCTGGGGCATGTACTCCGAGCAGATGATGCGCGAGGAGGGCTTCGATGCCGGGCCGGCGTTCCGGATGGCCATGTACACCGACGCGGTGTGGCGCGCCTGCCGGATCATCCTCGACGTCCGGATGCACCGGGGCGAGCTCACCCCCGACGAGGCCACGGACTTCCTGGTCGAGCACACGTCCTTCGAGCGCGCCAACGCGACGGCGGAGGTCCGCCGGTACACGTACACCCCCGGGTACCAGCTGTCGTACCTGCTGGGCAAGGTGCTGATCCTGGGGCTGCGCGAGGAGGAGCGGCGGCGCCTCGGCCCGGCGTTCCGGCTGCGCGAGTTCCACGACACGCTCCTGCGCAACGGCTCGCTGCCGATCAGCTTCCACCGCCGGCTGCTGCGGGGCGAGGGCTGACGCGGCGTGCCGATGGAGATCATCCCCGCCATCGACGTCCAGGGCGGGCGGTCGCGGATCGTGTACTGGCCGGGGGCCGCCGCCGGCACCGGGACGCCCACCGACCGGCCGGACCGGATCGCCGAGCAGCTGGTGGCGCTGGGGGCCAGGGTGGTCCACCTGGTGGACTTCGACGGCGCCCGACAGCAGCGACCGGCCAACCTCGAGGCGATCGGCGCCGTCGCGGCGCGCGTGGCCGTGCCGCTCCAGGTCGCCGGTGGGCTGGAGGAGCCGGACCACATCCGGCTCGCGTTCGCGGCGGGCGCGACCCGGGTGGTCCTCTCGACCGCCATCGTCGAGCGTCCGGAGGCCCTTCGCGACTGCCTGGCCGTCGCTGGTGACTGGCTGGCGGTGGGCCTCGACCCGCGTCCGGACCGCCTGGCGGCGTTCCCCTGGCGTCGCACCCCTCCGCCGACGCTCGATACGCTGGTGGAGGAGCTGGTCGCGACCGGGGTCCACCGGGTGGTCCTGAGCCACGGGGGGGCCACCCCCGATCCCTCGCTCCTGGCGTCGCTCCGCGAGCGCCATGACGTCGACGTCCTGGTGGCCGGCGGCATCACCGACCTGCCGGGGATCGCCCGGCTTCGCGATGCCGGCGTGGCCGGCCTGATCCTCGGAGAGGCGATCCTCTCCGGGGCCATTGATTTCCACCGCGCCCTGGAGGCCGCTGCATGATCCGCTCCCGCACCCTGACCGGGGTCGCCGCCCTGGTGGCGATCCCCGTGCTCGTCGCCGCCTGCACGGGCGGATCCCAACCCCTGCCGTCGATCCCGGCGCCAACCGAGGCCCCGGCCATCGCCTCGCCCGAGCCCACCCAGGACCCGATGGCCCACCCGACCTATCCCGCCGGCTGCCCGACCGCGCAGCCCGCCGCCCTCCCCGCAGGCGAGACCCGGGACGTCACCATCACGACCGACCTTGGCGACATCGTCATCAGGGTCGAGGCCGACCTGTCGCCGATCGCCGCCGGCAACTTCGTGGCCCTCGCCGAGTGCGGCTGGTACGACGGCGTCGTGTTCCACCGCGTCGTCCCCGGGTTCGTGATCCAGGGCGGCGACGGCCAGTTCGGCCGGGTTCCCAACGTGATCCCCGGCCTCGTCGGCACCGGTGGCCCGCCGTACACCATCGAGGACGAGGAGGTCACCGCGACCTACGGGCGGGGGATCGTGGCCATGGCCCGCACCTCCGAGCCGGATTCCGTCGGCTCGCAGTTCTTCATCGTGACCGATGACGGGGCCGAACCGGCCCTCGCTGCGTACAACACCTACCAGATCATCGGGACCGTCACCTCGGGCATGGAGGTGGCCGATGCCATCACCGAGGCAGCCGGAGGCGTCGAGATCCCGGCCGACCCCGTCGTGATGACGGACGTGTCCGTCGCGAACCCGTAACCTGTCCCGCAACCGCAAGGAGACTGCCCATGACCCGCGCCATCATCGCCACCGAGGCCGGCGACATCGAGCTCGACCTGTTCACCGAGGGAGCACCCAAGGCCGCCGGCAACTTCGTCAAGCTGGCCAAGGACGGCTTCTACGACGACGTGATCTTCCATCGCGTCATTCCCGGCTTCGTCATCCAGGGCGGCGACGGGGAGTTCGGCAAGAAGGCGACCTTCAACGCCGGCCGCGTGGGCACCGGCGGTCCCGGGTACAAGTTCGAGGACGAGCCGTTCCCCGGCGACTACCAGCGCGGCACGCTGGCGATGGCCAATGCCGGCCCCAACACCAACGGCTCGCAGTTCTTCATCTGCCACCAGGACCTGACGGGGCGGCTGCCGAAGAACTACACGATCTTCGGCCAGGTGACCAAGGGCCTCGACGTCGTCGACACCATCGCCAACGCTCCCCGCAATGCACGCGATCTGCCCGACCAGCCGGTCGCGATGACCAGCGTGACGATCCTCGACGAGGCGTAGCCCGGGACCAGCGGCCGTCGGCGGCGCGCGCCGTTTCCACCCGGCAGCAGCCGATGGTTAAGAGATTTTCACCCAAGGGGTGGCTAAACCCCTTCCCGAATCACCACCTGATCGGTAGGATATCCGTGCTGCTCAGGCAGCCAGGGCTGCCCCAGCATCAGGATCATGGGTAGGTTGGGTTAGGGTAGTCGGTGAAGCCGACGCGATAGATGATCCTGGGGCGTGGCAGAAGGTCCTTCCAAGCGGGGGACACCTTCACCGGGACAGCAGACGAGGCGGCTCCTCCGGGAGCCGTCTCGTACGTTAAGCCGCGACGGCGGCTGCCGGCATCAGCGGGCGTCCAGCGGAGCCGTGTCGTCCGGCCCGTCCGCGACACCAGTCCGTTCCCAAGGCCCGTACTGGGCGACCACGCCGTCCTCGTCCACGACCAGGTCGGCCTCGAACGTGCCGCTCGCGTAGCGATAGGTGTACTCGTCGAGGCGCGTGTACGTCTGCGGCACCTTCTCCACGACCAGCTCCGGGTAGCGGACCAGCGCCGCGTGGATCGTCTTCGACCGTCCCACCCCGAGGTGCAGGCGGCGGACCGGGAGCGTGTTGGTGGCCGGGCTGCACCCGAGATCCACGTCCAGACAGCCCTTGAGCATCCGGTCCGGCGCCCCGTCCACGGTCCAGTTGCCCTTGGCATCCCGGGCGAGGGCCAGGGTCCGCTGGGCAAAGCCGCGCAGGTCGCGAACGTGGACGGCCGTGGTCGCCCCGGCGCCGTCGGTGAGGACCCGGTACTCGATCCGGGTCGGGGTGCCGCCGTCGGACCCGAGCACCGTGCCCACCAGCGAGGCCCCCGCGTCCCGCACGCTGAAGGTGCAGTGCTCGTCGGCGCGGATCTCGTCGCTGCGGCGCCAGGAGATGCGTCGGGTGCTCACCCCCCGAGGGTGCGGCGGTTCCGGGGTCGTGTCAACCGCGGCGACCGTGCGGCCGAACGGTCAGCGCGCCGGCTCGAGCACCGCCGCCGACCAGGCCGGCATCCGCAGCCCGGCTCCGTCCAGGATGATCTCCGATGACGAGGCGAGCAGCATCCGCCAGTCGTCCGCATCGGCCATCGGCACCGCACACGGCGTGGGCGCCGGGCGGGCCACGACGCGGAGCTCACCATGGTCCGCGACCAGCCAGCCCTCGCGCTCGTCCACCCGGACCGCCGGTCGTCGTCCGTCGTGAAGGCCGGGGTGGCGGCGCCGGATCCCGATCAGCGCCCGGTACCAGGCCAGCACCGAGGCGTGCGGCTCGCGGGCTCGCTCCGTCCAGTCCAGCCGGGACCGCACGAAGGTGGCCTCCGCCTGTGGGTCGGGCACCTCGATCCCGGCTCGCTGGAAGGCCGGGAACTCGCGCCGGCGGCCCTCGCGGACCGCGGCGGCCAGCGCCTCGTCCCGGTGGTCGGTGAAGTACTGGAACGGGCTGCCGGCGGCCCACTCCTCGCCCGCGAACAGGAGCGGGACGAAGGGGCCCAGCAGCACCAGCGCCGCGCCCACCTTGAGCGCGTCGGGGCCGACGAGATGGCCGATGCGTTCGCCCAGCGCGCGGTTGCCGACCTGGTCGTGGTTCTGGAGGAACCCGACGAAGCGGGTCGACGGCAGGTCGCCCACCGGGCGTCCATGCGAGCGGCCCCGGAAGGCCGAGTACCGGCCCTCGAACACGAACACCCGGCGCAGCGCGGCCGCGACGTCGGGGAGGCCGCGGTACTGGGCGTGGTAGCCGTCCGACTCGCCGGTCAGGGCGACGTGGAGCGCGTGGCGGTAGTCGTCGTTCCACTGCGCGTCGAGGCCGTCGCCGCCCAGCGCCGGGTCGCGCACCAGGCGTGGGTCGTTGAGATCGCTCTCCGCGATGGCGACGAGCGGCCGCCCGAGCTCGGTCGCGAGCTCGTGGACCGCCGCCGCCACCGCCTCCAGGATGGGCACCGCGGACTGGTCGAAGATCGCGTGAACGGCGTCGATCCGCAGGCCGTCCGCGTGGTAGTCGCGGAGCCACATCCGGGCGTTGTCGATGACGAACGCGCGCACGTCGTCCGAGCCCGGCCCGTCGAAGTTGACGGCATCCCCCCAGGGCGTCTTGTAGCGGTCTGTGAAGTAGGGCCCGAACCGGCCCAGGTAGTTGCCGTCGGGTCCCAGGTGGTTCCAGACCACGTCCACCAGGACCGCCAGTCCGCGGGCGTGGCAGGCATCCACCAGGCGCTTGAGGCCCTCCGGCCCGCCGTAGGCGTGGTGCGGCGCGAACAGGTCCACGCCGTCGTACCCCCAGCCGCGATCGCCCGGGAACTCGACGACCGGCATCAGCTCCACGTGGGTGATGCCCAGCTCGACCAGCTGGTCGAGGCGATCGATCGCCGACGCGAAGGTGCCTCCCGGCGTGAACGTGCCCACGTGCAGCTCGTAGAGGATCGCCGAGGGCAACGGTGTCGGGCGGAACGCGGCGTCGGTCCATGGGAACGCGGCGTGATCGACCGTCCGCGACAGCCCGTGCACGCCGTCGGGCTGCCACGGCGACCGCGGGTCCGGGAAGGGGCCGTCGCCGTCGAGCCGGTAGCCGTAGGAGGTCCCCGCCGGGACGTCGAGGTCGGCCGTCCACCAGCCCCCCGCCTCGCGCGCCATGGGTATCGGGTCGCCCGTGGCCGGGCTCCCGCCGATGCCCGGATCGGCGGCGACGACCAGCGCCACGTGATCCGGGGTCGGCGCCCAGACCCGGAACCGGGTCACTGGCGACCTTCGCGGACCAGCAGCGCCACGGGGAAGCGCCCAAGCAGGCGCTCGACCGCGACCGGTGCCTGCCGGGCGCCGGCCCTGACCTGGACGCGGTCCCCGGTGAGCGCGTCCCGCCAGCGGCCGGCCGGCAGCGCCACGGTCGTGTCCTGCCACCCGGCGGTGAGCCCCGCCGGGAGCCGCGGCACCACCGAGGCGACCCGCCCCGAGCGGACGAACGCCACGACGCGGTCGGCCTCGGGACCGGCCGTCTCAACCGGCACGTAGGTGGCCGATGGTCCAAACGCGTCCGGCCACTGGGACCGCACGGCGAGGGCGGTCCGGATGACTGCCAGCTTGGGGGACCCGGGCTCGGCCGGATCGTCGAGGCGGGCAGCCAGCGCCTCGGGGTCGGGGGGTGTCGCGCCGTCGAGCTCGGCGAGGACCCGCCGTCGCAGCCGGAAGTCCACCGGGCGGCGATTGTCCGGGTCGACCAGGCTCAGGTCCCACAGCTCCGTGCCCTGGTAGATGTCCGGCACGCCGGGCGCGGTCAGCTTGACCAGGAGCTGGGCCAGGGCGTTGACGCGGCCGGGGCGGAGCACCTTGGCGACCAGCGCCTCGAGCGAGGCCCGGAACGGCTCGTCGGCGAGCAGCCGCTCGGCGTAGCCGACGACCGCCGCCTCGTACGCCTCGTCGGGGCTGGACCAGGAGGTCCGCAACTTCGCCTCCCGCAGCGCCTTGACCAGATACGGCCCGAGGCGCTCCATCCCGATCGGCCAGGCGCCCAGCAGCGTCTGGTACAGGAGGTACTCAGCGTGCCCGTCCGGTCCATCGTCGGTCCGGTGCCGGCGGCCCAGGCGTCGCCACTCGTCGACGGCAGCAGCCCATTCCCCAGGCATCTCGGACAGGACGGCGAGCCGCGCTCGGACGTCCTCGGCGCGCTTGGTGTCGTGCGTGGACGTCGCGAGCATGCCCTGCGGCCAGCGATCCTGCGCCGCCCGGGTGGCGTCGTGGAAGGCCGCTGGCGCGACGCCGAACGCGGCGGGGTTGCCGCCCACCTCGTTGAGCGCCAGCAGGCGCAGGTCCCGGTAGAACGCGGTGTCCTCGACGCCCTTCGCCATGACCGGTCCGGTCAGCTGCTGGAAGCGCAGCGCGACCTCCTCCTCGAGCTCGTCTCCCGGGCGGCGGAGCAGGAGCAGGTCGTCCAGGATCTCGAACAGGTCGGCGGGCAGGTCCGGTCGCAGCTCCTTGGCCACAGCGATCGCGTCCGCGACTGCCGCCTCGTCCTCCGGGGCGACCTGGGTCAGGCGGCGACCATCCTCCGCCAGCTCGATCCGGACATAGGTCCGGTAGACCGGGAACGCGACCAGGACGGCCCGCAGCGCCTCGTGGAGATCGTGACGGGTGTGGTCCCGGTGTCGCCGGAGCCGTTCAAGGACATCCAGGAGGAGCGCCGTCAGCCGGCCCAGCTCCGATCCCAGCGCCTCGTCCAGCACGGCCTGCTTCGACTCCCGGGCGATGGCGTCGAACGACCGTGTCTCGCCCGTCATCCGCGCCTGGAGCGCCGCCAACGGCGCCTCACCGGCGGGATCCACGAACAGGCCGCCCACCCGGTTGAGGAAGTCGTAGCCGCTGGTCCCGGCAACCGGCCAGCTGCGCCGCAGCTCCTCGCCGGGCTCGAGGATCTTCTCGACCACGATCCACGACCGGGGGCTCGCCCACCGCAGGCGTCGGAGGTAGCCCTCCGGGTCCAGCAGCCCGTCCGGATGGTCGATGCGCAGGCCGTCGAGCACACCCGCGGCCAGCCATTCCAGGATCCGGCCCTGTGACTCGTTGAACACGCGCGGGTCCTCGATCCGCAGCCCGACCAGCGTCGTGACGTCGAAGAACCGCCGGTACCCGAGATCGCGGCGGGCGGCCCGCCACCAGGCGAGGCGGTAGTTCTGGCGCTCGAGCAGCCGGTCCAGCGCCTCGACGTCGGCGTTGGTGGCCGCCGTCGCGGCCTCGATCGCCTCGGCCACCCGCGGGTCGTCGGCGGCGAGCATGGCGAGGCGCGTCTCGAGCACCTCCTTGTCCCGGTGGCGTCGCTCGCGGAGCACCGGGTCCACCACGGTGGAGGCCGGGAGCGCCCCCAGGGCGTCGGCCAGGAAGGCCAGCTCGGCGGACTCGGCCCGGTCGGCCGCCAGCGCGAGCAGCTCGCTCAGGCTCCGGGGCGCAACCGGAAACCGGTGCTCGTGGTAGCGGATGGTGAACCGCCGGCCGTCCCACTCGATCCGGAGGTCGCCGGCCTCGAGGACCCGCCCGTAGTGATCGCCCAGCACGGGCAGCAGCACCCGCTCCCGGAGATGGGGCTCGGGGTGCGCCCAGTCCACGTCGAACGCGATGGCCCACCGGCTGGCGGGCCCGTTCTCCAGGACGTCCCACCACCAGGGGTTCTCCGGGCCGATCGCCATGTGGTTGGGCACCACGTCGAGCACCTGGCCCAGCCCGTGACGGCCGAGCGCCTCGCACAGCCTCGTGTGGCCTGCGTCGCCGCCCAGCTCCGGGTTGAGCTGCCGCGGATCGACCACGTCGTAGCCGTGCCGGCTGCCGGGCATCGCGCGCAGGTAGGGAGACGCGTAGAGGTGGCTCACGCCGAGGGCCGCCAGGTAGGGCACGACCGCGGCGGCATCATCGAACGTGAACGACGGGGTGAGCTGGAGCCGGTACGTGGCCCGTGGGTCCACGCGCCGGGTGCCGCCGGCGTCGGCGCCCGGCACCGGGTCGGATGCCGGGGGCACGGTCCCGGATCCGCCTGTCTCGGCGGGACGCGCGAGGCTCACGGCGCTGCCGCCCGCCGCAGCACGGCGATCGACCGTGCGGCAACCGGGACGTCGTCCCCGGACGCGAAGGCCGGGCCGTCGTCGGGGAACGGATCGTCGGCGGCGGTGTCCATGACCAGCGTCCACGACTCCCCCCGGGGGGGCAGCGTGGCCGAGATCGCGTCGTCGCGGGCGTTGAAGACCAGGTAGAAGGCGTCGTCCCGGATCGGCTCGCCACGGTCGTCGCGGGAAGGGATCGCCTCGCCGTCGAGGAGCATCGCCAGGTCGCGGAGGTGCCCCTGGCCCCAGTCCTCCTCGGCCATCTCCACGCCGTCGGTGGTGAACCACTCGATGTCCGCCAGC
>Ga0316576_10002580_pt1 | contig 10351 bp, 11 predicted proteins | sample S0NA_FD_203075 | JGI IMG/M metagenome (GOLD analysis project Ga0316576, IMG submission 203075) | Rhizosphere microbial communities from salt marsh grasses in Alabama, United States - S0-2_050615r3r5 | ecosystem: Host-associated > Plants > Roots > Rhizosphere | place: USA: Alabama | collected... | reverse complement strand
CGTGACTATCTCGAATATTAGTGAAATCAGCCAAAATATCAGTGTCACATCCATGATTCTTCTTCGTTTGTAGCAAGAAGCAGTAACTGAAGCGTGGATTACCAATCTTACAACAAGAAAGATTGCCAACAGCAAAGCTATAGCTCCTGGAATGGCATGGAGCCAAGTCGCTTGAACCAGTATGAGAGTTGTTTCTGTTGAAAAGAATTCGAAATTTTGGTTGAATATAGGTCCCATCACCGAAACAAAGGTTAAGAAGTGTAAGATTACCGCTAAGCCCATAAGGATTCCGTGCTGCGTTAATTTTCCTTTTTTCAAGTAATTGAAACTTACAAGAATCATAATCTGTATTATCATGTTGGCATCTGTTAGAATAAATCTAGGATGCCCTAATCCAATACTCGATATGAAATTCCTCAATCAACTTATTTGGAAATTACTAAATAGTGTTTTCACAAAAAACCCCATATGTAATAGTTGGCTTTATCTGCTATTGGCTTAGAAAAAACTTTATGTGCACTTCCAGGCTTTTGTTGCTCCCTGAAATTTGTTCAACAAGCATTAAATACTGAAAAAAGAGAGGCGATACGTTGGGGCTGGGGAATCTCAGGATTTAATTGCAACAACAACACCGCATTTTTCTTCCTCCCCCTTCCCCTCCTTATCTCGTGACAGCATTCTTGGTTATTCTGCATTTATGTAAAACAATGCAATTACTGCCTTTAAGTAAAATTTATTACCAAACCAACATGAAAATTTGTTATACAATACTAGGTTTTGTTGGAAAGGAAAAATGAGAATCAATAGGAGATTTGTTCTGTTGGCGACTCGACTTTGAAGGTGAGATTCTCTATTTATAAGGGTTAATCACAAGAGAAAAAAATCTATTTCACAAGTCCTCAGAACAAAAAATCATTCAAAATAACTTTAACCTGCCAGAAAATCAGTTTGTGTCTAAGGTCAAATCCCCCATATTGAACCGAATTCATTTACTCATGATTTAACGAATCATATAGCTTTGTGAGAACATTACCACTTTTCGAAAATCAATACAATTGAATGGACATATTTTCGCTTTTTCTCTAGCATATTTAAAATATTGATTGTAGTTTCTGAAGTTTTTTATCAATTTTGCCTTTACCATTTTATGGGATGAGCGCTTCTGGATATGATCACTTGTAGGTTCTTCAGGTTTGTCCGAGGAATCTATTTCCGGAAACGCGCTCTTCCCAACAATAAATAAAGAAAAGGGTCAGTGGAAGGGTTCTTCTTTTCATTTTGGACAATGTCCAAATGTTCTTTTGCAGAAACTCCCCCTTTTTTATGGGTTGAATTTTGCTCTAAAGTCTACATAATGAGATTTTTATTGATTATCAAATAGAACAAAATTCCAATAATGTAACCTAAAATCGACAATACAAAAAATAGGCGAATTATTTTCTTCTTGGGTGCACAATATAGTTTTGAACGAAAACGCCAAGAGCCAATGACCCACACGCCTAAAAGTACCGCTAAAACAGTTACTGAAACATGTAACACAAATGGAGCCAAAGTTATTGGCGAGGTAAAGAACTGGTTTATATAATCTGAGATTGACGAAGATTTTTCACTCATAATACCTTGCGACAATAATAGAAAATCAGCTATGGCAGAAATCGCTGCTACCAACATCAATGTTCCATGATAGTGAATTTGGCTTTAAATTTAAAAACAAGACTGGTTAAAAATACTATTAATATCAGAGATTGAATAAGAAGATTCAATTCGGGCAAAGACAAGGATTTTTCCCCCATAACAATTAGAATCTTCTAAAGATTTAAAATTTGTCGCTAATTCAAAACATTGTTACTGAATCAATATGCTCCTTTTGTGTTAGAGTTGAATTTTAACCCCCAAACCCAAACTAGGCTAGTTTGATATATTTGTAACCTTTCACGTAATTGTGAACAGTTTCCATTGAGTAACCAAAAGGGCTTAGAATATTGGAAGCTGATGAGTAAAGAAGTAATAGATATTTTCTTACATCTGGATTGGTTCCATTTTCTATCAATTCTTTGGCTTTTACTCTACGTTTGTATTTTTTGTGTTTAGCAGAAGTAAAAACAAATTTGACACTTTTTCCAGCAGAAACTTCAAATCCCTCTTTTCTCAGTTGTTCACCTGCAATCATTTGACTAACTTTCTGAGTATAATCTTCCAACTCTTTAGAAAGCCGTTTAGTAACAATCAAATCCCAAATTGGAACTTCGCCATTGAGTAAATTTTTTCGATACTCTTTGACCACCTCTAATGCGTTAGGAATTTTCTCAACAAACTGTTTAGAATCATCAGCAGAAGATAACGTCTTAATCATCTCCATCTGGGCATCACACACAAACTTTGGAGTATCCCTTCGGCGAACCTCAAGACCTCTAGCCTTTACAGTTCCATCTGATTTAGCTCCGTAATATCGGTTCAAAACAGGAACATTCGGATGAGTTTTTGATGGAAGAAAAACTATCCATTTGTATAGACCAGAAAAGTCTAACGGCAAATCCACTTGCTTAGCTATCTCCTGAGATAATTTGATATAGTCTTCAGAGGATGCCCCATCTTTCTTCAACCACAAAGAATCAACAATCCCGTGAATGACCTTGAATCCTCTTTCTTCAGCAATATAAGAAGCAGTCAATAATGCATCTCGTCCGAAGGCACATACGCCCATGTGACCGTCAACAGTACCAAACTTTGCATTCTTGTACCCAAGGTAACCAAAACAGGTTACAAGAATCCACTTCAAAGCAGATTGTCGTTTGTCATAAACTTCTCTCAAATCGTCATTTTTTGTTTCTTTTACTAACTTCTTGTAGCGTAACCTCTTCTTGACTGCAAACTCCAAAACCTTGGGAACAATCCCTCGCCTCTTTTCGCAGATATTAAAGTCAAGCTCAGGAATCCTCAAACTTGAATCAGGACAACAACCACAAAGAACCGTCTCAGCTGAAATGTTGTATTTACTCATCAAAGAAGGATACATTGAAGAAAAATCAACTTCGCCTACACCATCATGAATTCCCATTCGTGGCTCATACACAAATCCTCCTCGGTCTCCAACAAGTAGCTGATATGCAGATTTGAAAGCCTCACCGACATGTTTGTTACGGGGAACAAGATACTCGTCCTTTACTGCCTGATAGTTCTGAAGAGATGACATGCTAGTGCCTATTGAAGAGCGAGCAGCTCTATGCAAAGGAACTCTGCAACTGCGTGCAATCTCAACTAACCCTTCGATTCCACTTTCTCTCCAAATGAATGTGTTATTTTCGTCAACGTGGATTCTGCCATACAATCGTCTTGTTGGTGCTCGATAAAAAGTTCGACCATAAGAAAAGTAGCTTCTTCCGCTTTTACGTTCAGCTACAAGAGGAGACTCATCTCTACTCAAAATAAAATTACTCAAAACATTATTCATTAATGCTCTCCTAGCAAGATAAGGAAGAATAAACGAGTCTCCGCCTTTAGTCAGAATTATGTCTGGGTCAATAGTTGCTATCGTTTCTACAATCTGTAATAATTTGTCCTTTTCTTCACAAGAATTAATAACAAACTCTTTTCCTGCAATAGAAATAACCGCCTTTTCTAGTGGCTCATTAAATGCAGCAAGTCTGTTCTTTTTACTAACATCTAAGTCTAAACGAGTTATCCTGAGAGGAGGAACACAATAATCAACGCTTTCCACAGAATCAAGAAGCCTATATCTTAGTTCAGACCGTTCGACTTCAATTTCCACAAAAGCAAGTGGAAAGATGTCTCGCTCATACAAATAGACCTGAGAAGGCTTCAAATCACAATTATGCACCCGATAACGCAAGTATTGCCCAGATTTCAGAATCCTGCGAACTAAAGAAAAGGTTTTTTTATAATCTTTCAGTCCAATCTCAAGCACTTCGGTTTTCTCAGAAGCAGTAGGACTATCATACTTCGTTACAAACTTGAAATAATCAACGGAGTTATCGGAAGTAAGCTCGTAAAAGAGATTGTGAAGCTGGTTTTGTTTGTCTGAAACGTAGATTCTATGTTCAAACTTGTCCATCAAATGAACACGTTTACCATCTTCTGTGATAATCCAGACATTCATCTGATTAGGCATTGAAGGATAGATGTCCAGAATCCAGCCTCTCAATCGTTTAAGGTTTGGATTGTTCATAGATTGCAAGTTATTTCTTCTCTAGATTATTCAGAATCTTCTGTTGATGCAGAAGAATTGACATTACCATAGCCTCAAACAATACTGGACGTGTAGCATTACTTCCTGCCGAGGCGTAATTCCGACAAATATCCATCAGTTGGTCAAACACAACTCTATCCTCTTTCCGTAAAGCCCGAGCAAAACCACTCCACCTTTGCACTTCACGGTCTAACGCCATGCGATAGGACTCAACTGTTTTACCCACAAATCAAACCTCCAAATAATCTACGAGAGTAACCTCTTTTGAAGGAAACTCAGCTCTTCCCAATTTAAAGGTTGGATGTTTCTCTAAGACAAAATGTGCTCGATTATTGAACTTCCTAATTGCTGCCACAACATTTGCTCTTGCACATAGCACCTCCTCAAAGAATCTGCTTTTTTCAGACCAAAAACGTGAAGGATGTGTAGCAATCAGAATCACATGGTTCTTTTTCGCAAATTCGGCTAAATATGCAGTTAGTTGCAGAAAAATTTCTTGTGCTTCTTTTTTTGGAATGTCAGTATCAAGATATAACTGAGCAAGATTTGAGAGAATAACGAATTTTGAATTGAATTGCTCAATGGCATTTTGTAGTTGTTCTAAGATCAAAGAAGTTAGCTGATAAGCGGTAAATGCTCTAGAAACGTAGATTCGTTCCAAAACTTCTTTCGGGTCAAGCTCAAAAGCTTGGGCTAACGCTGAAATGTCATACAATCGGAAACTATTACCACCATCAACAAACAGCACATTAGTTTCTAAACCCCCTAACTGATAAGGAAGCTGAGCACGAACACAAAAACTTGACAATAGAGATTGAATTGTTGATGAACCACGCAGAACTGCAAAATCACCGAGCATGAAACCAGAAAAAAGACCATCAACATTTTCGATATTCAGCGTTAGTCGTGATTTGGAGGGAATTGGCTCTAAAATTAAATTTTGGTGCATTTTTTTTACTTTCCTTAGAGTGGAGAAACTCAGTTTACACATAGTTACTGTTTATTAGAGACTCGATTTCAGCGAATTTTTTTTGCTTGGCAAGGTTCTGAATGTGAGTTAATCGCCGAATTATCAACTGTTTGTTTTCTAACTGACTCATTTCGTTACCTCCACGGGGGTTAGCCTACTAGAATAGAAGAGGAGATAAAGCTGAGGTCTGAACGAAATCAAAACTAGTGGGGAGAGGTTAGTGAAACTGAAGTTAACCTACAAAAATTATGGGCTAACCTACTTCGATATTAAAAACGTAGTCCACTTTTTGGCGTTGAAATGGATTCTATTCGAGTTCAGCTAGAGTCAGTTGTTCTTTAGTTATGTTAATTTCAAAGATTTTATGATTCTTGAATTCCATTGTTTTTCCAAAAACGTCCTTGACTACAACTTCGGTTCCGCTAGCTTTAGCATAAATTGCGTTCTCAAACACTTGTTTTTCGTTTACAACAACTTTGAGTTCACACATTTTTCTCTACATGAACTATTGACCATCTAAATATATTTCACTATCCTTTTTCAACAAAAGAAGAACGCATTGAGTTGAAAAATAATGGATGTATATGCTGGGAAAAAGATGGACAAGACTGGTATTTCAGCAAACCAAAGCTCGACTAAAAGCGTGGACAGAACAGGGATAAGCGTTATGGGAATGGTTCTTCGGTCCATTGTTTGAGGGCTTTTTCGCATCTTTTTTTGATGTCGGGGTCGTCTGTTTTGTCTCTTAGGCTTTTAATGAATTCGATGCGTTTGTTCACTGCCCTGATTTCTCCGGTCTCGTAGTAGAGTTTTCCGTCAATGAAGTCTTTCATCTGCTGGGTCTTTTGTATGATGAATCCTGCATCGTTGATGGGGTCATCAAGAGCTTTCACGTTAAACCATATGGAAGCTTCTTCTTCTCGGAGCTGACTTAATCCAGTTATTTCTCGTATTGTTCTGATGTATGTTTGTACGAAATCGCAGTAACCTGCAGCTTCAATTAGCTCTAGGGCTTCATTGACCCTGGTAACAAATTCAGGGCTTCCGTTTGTTTCTAAATCATGTTTGTAACCCTGTTCAATAAATTCTCGAGCTTTTTTTACTTCGTCCTTAGTGTACACTCTTTCAGGAAAATCCATACTTTCTATTCCTCCACAAATCATCTGATGTTATATCTATTGAGCTAGCATTTTATAGATTTTGAGGTTTTTGCCACCAGAAACGTATTCGACCATTTTCCGTTTTTCTAGTTCTTTCAGGAAAGCGTTTGCTAAACTCAAGCGTATGTTATAACGTGAAGCTACCACAGAGGGTGTAAGAACTTTTAATCCCTTTAGTTCGTCCAATACTTTTTTGTTGTCGGCGTCAGGCATCGTCAATCCGAGGGTTTTCCTTGCGGCAGTTGTCTCATCCGATTTCTTTTCTCTTTGCTTTGGTTCTTTAGGTTCTTTTGGTTTGGTCATTTGTTTGAGGGATTGTTTCTTTTTTCCGCCACCCATTGTATCTTCACCAGAGTTTTGAAGAAGAACCGCTCCTTATAGCCTTTCTCCTATTTTAGGCTACCTCGCCGATTCCAATCTTGTTTTTCTTTTTCCATTCTTCCAGTGGGACACCCATTTCTTTCTCTACTTCTTGTCTGTGGATTGAGTTCATGGTGCAGAAGGGGATGATTCTGCCGTCTGGCACAGCATAGTGGATACAGCAGCTCTGGACACGTTCTAAGTCGAAGTTGTAGGGGTCCATAAAGTGCATGGAAGAGATTAAAAGCATTTTTCTGTGAAGGTCACCTAAAGAGTCGTATGAGCCTGTTCTTAGAATGGGCAACAGATATTTTCGTAGTAGACCAAATTTGATGTGACGAAGGGCTCCTACTAACCGTAGTTTGGCTTTTTTCATGTGACCTTGTGAAGCTTCTTCGTAGATTTTATCGAGGGTGCTGATGAATTTGTCAACATTGCCGTAGCGGTTGATGGGGATCAGGTCGTCACCGTCAACAAAGGCGTAGGTTGCCATTCCGCAGTGGGGATGGGCGGTGAATTCTACGTAGCTTTTCTCTCTTATTGCGCCGATGGCTTTTGATATGGGAACTACGGTGGGGACGGGATAGAAGTCGGTGACCTTTATTTTTCCGTCTGTCTGCGTTTCAACAAGTTTCATGAAGTCAGGGATTGTTATTCTCATTTTTTCTCGTTCATCTTGTGGGATTCTGCCACAAATGGAGACTGGTTGAACGTTGACGCATCGAACTAAATCGAAGTTCTTAATCGCGAATCGAATAATGTCTCCGAGTTGGTGGTCGTTGACGCCTTTAACCAACGTAACAACTAGTACGACGCTGAGTCCTGCTTCACGGCAGTTTTCAAGAGCCTTCATTTTTGTTTCAAGAAGGTCAACACCCCGCGTGAACTTGTAAACGTCAGATGTTAAGCCGTCGAACTGAAGATATATTGTAGATGCTCCAGCTTCAAGTAAGCCTCGACAGAATTCTACGCTTTTCGATAGGCGAACTCCATTTGTGTTGACTTCTACGTGGCGGAAACCAAGTTCTTTTGCTTTCTTCACGAGCTCAAATAGGTCTTTTCGTATTGTTGGTTCTCCGCCTGAGAATTGTATTCCTGGAGGTGGAGTTGGTTTGTTGTCTCTGAGGTTTTGGAGCATTTCGAAGATTTGTTCTTTTGTGGGTTCGTACACATATCCTGCTTGTGCTGCGTTGGCGAAGCATACCGGACATGTTAGGTTGCATCTGTTGGTTACGTCAACGATGGCTAGTCCTGTGTGGCTTTTGTGTTCTGGGCAGATTCCACAGTCGTATGGGCAGCCTTTTTTGGTTTCTGTACGTGGGTTTTCTAGTCCTGTGCCTACGTGTCGGAATTCTGTTGCTCTTTGGTATTGTTCGTAGTCTGACCAGTATAGTTCTGTGACTTTGCCGTGGTCTGGGCACTCTTTTTTGATGTAGACTTTGTTGTCTTCTTCGAATATGGTTGCGTCTAGTACTTGAAGGCATTCTGGGCATAATGATTTTGTTTGTTTAATAACTTGCAATTTGACACCACTCTTGGGGGTAACATTTTTTTAGTGGATGGAGAGCATATAAGAAGGTTTCCAAACTTTTCAGAAGGTGAAAAAGGTTGACTACTCCAGTTAGCGAAGACGCAAAAAAGGTTCTGCATGAAGTAGGACTAACAGAGTATGAAACAAGAGCATATCTCATTCTTCTTGAACAGGGAGTCATGACCGCCAGCGAAGTCAGTGAACACGGCGGAATCCCCTACTCAAAAGTCTACGAAACACTGAACTCTCTAGAAAAGAAAGGCTGGGTAGAAGCCGAACGAGGAAGACCCACACGCTACTTCCCCAAAGCACCATCAGAGTCATTAGAGGCGGCGCGGCTGCGACTGGAGGACATGGTGAACGGTTGGAAGCATGTTGTGTTGGGTGAGCTTCAGCCCCTATACGAAAAACGGGAACTGATGGAAAAGCCTGACATTTGGATACTTCGGGGGGAATTCAGTATAATGGCAAAGTTGCAGGAGATGATGGGTATTGTCAAATCTGAATTGTTAATTGCTGTCCCCGCGTTTGCGAAGCCATTTGTTGATGCGTCCGTATCTGCTTTGAGTCAGGTGCGAACCAGCAGTGTAGACGTCAAAATCATGCTCGCAGGCAAATGGACACAAAAAGAGCTAGCAATACTCGGAAACGTCAGACTCAGAGACAACATGTTCGGCGGCGGAGTCATCGTAGACGGCAAAGAAGCCCTCCTCTTCTTGGGCGAAGCAGACACAAAACGCAGTTACACAGGACTACTGGTCATCTGGAGCAACCACATCGGACTCGTAAAATTCGCCCGAGAATACTTCCAACTTCTCTGGGACACAGCAAAACCAACCTAACTATTTCTTTGTATATTAGGATACTAGTCTTCACCAAGATAAACTAGTCTAGTACCATATGAGAAGGTTAAGCAACACAAACTAAAGCCAAGAAGCGGCTTTCGTTTGATTATGCTGTTGATGTGAAGACGCTTCGTTTCTTTAGGTATGTTATGGGGTCGACTTCTCTGATGGCTATTTCGTCCACGTCAATTATGTAGATTGTGTGGATGCGGGAGTTTCTGATTTCGTCGAGAGTGACGGGCGGGTTCTTGTAGTATAGGTCACAGAGAGTCTTCAGATACTTCAGATCTTTCAGTGTCCTGTCTCTGGGAGGCTTAACGAGTATATCAGGAATCTGAAGAAGATAATAAGGAGGCACACCTAAAGCAAACTTTTCCGAATGATTGCCGTACCGAATTATTTTGCTTGCGATTCTAGATTTTCGGTAGTTAGCGGGGTCAAGGGCGTGACGGGGAGGAATAAAACCAGTCTCCACCTCGACAATGTGAGAGCCTAATCCCTTCACTCCGTACAGGTCACATACCAATCCATCTATGGGTCGCTCAATGTCCACTTCATAACCTTTAAGAATCAGGTGCTTGGCGCACACGAGTTCCATGACAGAATGGTTAATCTTAACAATACTCTCTTCATGCAAATGAATCAGCTTATCTTTCAGGATACTTAGTTTCTTCTGCTCTTCCGCGTCTGTATCACGGTTTAATTTTGCTGACAGAATCTCAATATCACGAGTGAATTTATCCATGTTCTCAGCCTTTCAGAAGTTATATTACCTGATGTTCAGCTAAATAGGTGGATACTATATCAAAAGCTTTTAGGCACACAAAAATGGAAACCAATAACAAGAATTATGTGAAAAACGAAGCTTCCGCTGTTATGATGCCGAAATCGGTTAAGGAATAAACGAAATCATGCATTAATGATCCTGCGGTTTTTAGTCTTTTATGGCTTCGAGCAGGCTCATAACGTTCCAGAGTTTCACTCTGGTGTAGGGGGGCATGTTGGGGTCCTGCAGAATTTCATCAAGAATTGATATGGCATTGGCGGCTCTGACTGCTGGCGTGTTATCTGCAAGTTGTAGTGCTGTGATGGATTGTTTTGCTGCTCTCCGTATGTTACGTGGAGTTGTTGTGTCTTCGGAAACCATTCCAAGAACATTCATGGCTTCTGCAATTCTATTCTCGTATTCCTCTAGTTGCTTTTTTCTAACCATATAGAAGCCTCCATTTAACATGTTGTTAACGAGATGTGACCTATATTCTTATCCTATTCAGGTAC
>Ga0316576_10002579_pt1 | contig 10353 bp, 7 predicted proteins | sample S0NA_FD_203075 | JGI IMG/M metagenome (GOLD analysis project Ga0316576, IMG submission 203075) | Rhizosphere microbial communities from salt marsh grasses in Alabama, United States - S0-2_050615r3r5 | ecosystem: Host-associated > Plants > Roots > Rhizosphere | place: USA: Alabama | collected... | reverse complement strand
ATACCCTTCAACGCCATCAGGGCGGTGGTGATTCCCAATTCCAACTACATTTTCAAGGGACAGCAGTACCGGGCCGAGGTTTTCCTGGCCGCCTACGATTCCACCAAAATGCCGGAAGTCCAGCTGAGTGACGGCACCACCCTGGATGTGGAAGAAGGCAAGGGGATTTACACCAGTACCCCGAACACCATCGGTGTCCGCAAATGGGGCGGGGTCATCCAGCTTGAACATGAAGGCACAGTGATCAGCCGGCCTTTCGAGGCGGAATATCAGGTCCAGGAACCCAATGCGACCATCTCTGCGACAGGGATGAATGTATTCTACCGCGGGATCTCGAACCCGGTGGCCATTTCGGCCGGCGGAGTACCGGAAACCAGTGTGCAGGCGACCATCTCTTCCGGACACAACATACAGAAGCTCCGCGCCGGTGAATATGTCGTCAAACCCGGTTCCCAGGGCGATGAAGCAGTGGTGAGCGTCTATGCCGATGTGGACGGGACGCGCCGGTTGATGAACCGGGTTCCCTTCAGGGTGTTTGACCTGCCCACGCCCGATGCGCGCGTCGCCGGGGTCAGGGGTTCCGAAGGAAACCTGACCGTAGGGGGCCTTGCAGGACTGCAGATGGTGGAAGCCGTGGCCGATGACTTTGTCTTTGAAGTGGAATATCAGGTACTCTCTTTCAGGGTGGCCTTTCAGGGGTCGGGAAATATCTGGAACTACAGCGAATCGGACAACGATCGCTTTACCTCTGAACAGAAGGCTATTTTCAGGCAGCTGAGACCTGGTCAGCGTGTGATGATCGAGCGGATCAGGGCCACGGGCCCCGACGGAAAAGTAAGAGACTTAAATAACATTACCATAACTGTAATTTAAGATGAAGGTGAAAAGGTTTTTATCAGGAACAGCGTTAATGGCACTCTGGATCGCCGCATTGCCGGCCCAGAATGTCAATACATCCATATCCCCGGGGACCCCGGTGATCTCCACCTACACCCCTTCGACGGACGTGTATAAGCGTGAGACCATTATCTCGGAGAAGAAGCCGGTTCCATACAGCTATATCCGTGAGGCGGATGTGATGTGGGCCAAGGACATCTGGCGCGTCATCGACCTGCGCCACAGGCAGAACATGAGCCTTCGTTATCCGACTGAAGGTTCTATGAGCGACGGTGAAAGGTACAGCCTTTTCGGGCTGCTGATGGAAGGGATCAAGAGCGAGGAGATCACCCCTTATGAATTCACCCTGACAGGCTGGAAAGATCCTTTTTCCAAAATCACCAACCTGGAGCACATTTATGCGTACACCGATGCGGATTCCATTCCGGACGACGACGGTAATTTACTGGAGGTGAAGCCCCGGAGCAACTACATCATGCAGTTCCAGCTGCAGGAACAGTGGTTCTTCGACAAGCAGCATTCGGTGATGAAGGTCAGGATCGTGGCCCTGGCACCGGTATACTTCCAGTATTTCGACGAATTTAACGAAAGGCTGCCCTCACCGCGTCAGCAGATCCCCTTCGTGGTCTCCTTCCCGCAGTGCCGCAGGTTGTTCGCCACCCATGTGGTCTACAATCCCAACAACGATGCGCAGTCCATCTCCTTCGACGATCTGTTCATCCAGCGCCGTTTTTCAAGCACCATTATTGCTGAATCCAATGTTTACGGGAACCGGTTGCTGACCGATTACAAACTGGGACAGGATGTGCTGCTGGAGGCCGAAAAGATCAAGAAAGAGCTGTTCATCATGGAACACGACCTCTGGGAGTATTAATCATCTGAATACCGGGCCGACACGCCCTGCACGAAAGAATTGCGATCGGTGCCTCGAATAACGGGGCACCTTTTTTTTGTCTGGTATGGAAAGGTGCCGGAGCAATCCTTTACAACATCTCCTCACCGATTTCTGTGCGGATCTCGTTGACGAACTGTTTGATCTTCTGTTCATCTTCGAGTTTGCAGACCAGGATGATGTTCTCGTTCTGGACCACAATGTAATCCTTCAGTCCCTGAAGGACCACCAGGGTCTTCTCCTGGACATTGACGATATTCCCGCTGGAGTCGTACATGAAGACGTTTTTCCCGGTGACCGTATTGCTGTTCCCGTCCTTCTCCAGCTGATCGTAAAGTGATCCCCATGTGCCCAGGTCCGACCAGCCGAAATCGGAGACGAGCACAAACACGTTCTCTGCCTTTTCCATGATCCCGTAATCGATGCTGATGTTCCGGCAGCTTCCGTACGTCTTTTCGATGAATGAGGCCTCTCTGTCTGTGCCATACAATGCTGCGCCCTCCTTGAAAAGGCTGTGGATTTCGGGAAGGTGTGTTTCGAACGCAGCCATGATGTTTTTCAGTGACCAGAAGAATATACCTGCGTTCCAGTAAAAATCACCGCTTTCGAGAAATACCCTGGCCATTTCCAGATCGGGCTTCTCCGTGAACGTCTTGACCTTCCTGAATCCGGTACTTTCGTAGCCCGGGACCTCTTTCTGGATGGATTGAATGTACCCGTAACCTGTTTCCGGTCTGCTCGGTACGATTCCCATGGTGAGCAATGCGTCATTGCCGGCCACAAATTCAAACCCATCCCTGACACCCCTGAGAAACTCTTCCTCTTTGACGATCAGGTGGTCCGACGGAGCCACCACGATACTGGCCTCCGGATCCTTTTGCTGGATGCGAAAATTGGCATAGTCGATACAGGGGGCGGTATTCCTGCGGAGGGGTTCGAGCAGGATGTTTTCCTGTGGAACCTCCGGCAGCTGTTCCCGGATCAGGTCCCTGTATTCCAGGTTGCTGACAATAAAGACATGATCGGCAGGCATCAGCTGGCTGAACCGGTCGAAGGTTTGCTGCAACAGGGTCCTGCCGGTGCCCAGGATGTCGAGGAACTGTTTGGGTCGTTTCACTTTGCTCAACGGCCAGAACCGGCTGCCGATGCCACCAGCCATGATCACACAGTAGTTATTCGTCTCCATAAATTTGATGGGGAAATTGCAATGATGATTGATTTAACAGGTTCATTAAATATAGTGGCTTTTTCATAAACAGCCTGAATGCAGGGAATGTTTAACAGAATAATGATTCAAATCTCTTTATATTGTGATCAGAGCGCCTATTTTTGTATAGGATCATGCGTCTGCTCGAAAACATAGGGGTCTACTTCAGACTGGTTGGAAAGGCGTTCAGCCGGCCTGAGAAATTTTCTGTGATCTACCGCCAAACCCTGCGGGAGATAGAGAAGGTGGGGATCAACTCGTTTCCCATCGTGGTGATCATTTCGCTGTTTGTGGGGGCGGTGATCACCATACAGACCAACTTCAATATCGAAAACCCTTTCCTGCCGCGCTATCTCATCGGGGTCACCGTACGGGATTCTCTGCTGCTTGAATTTTCATCGACCATGGTGGCCCTGATCCTGGCCGGGAAGGTAGGGTCGAGCATTGCTTCAGAACTGGGCATGATGCGGATCACCGAACAGATCGATGCGCTGGAGGTGATGGGGATCAACTCAGCTTCTTATCTGATCCTGCCCAAGGTCATCGCCTCAGTGCTCTTTTTTCCCATTCTGTGCCTGCTCAGCATTATGGTGGGATTGTTTGGCGGTTACCTCTCCTGTGTCGTGGCACATGTGGTGCCTCCCTCAGAATATATTTACGGGATCCAGTATGCCTTCTATCCCTACTATGTCAGTTATGCAGTGACGAAAACGGTCTTCTACGCCGTCATCATCACCACTGTTTCTGCCTATTTCGGATATCATGTGGAGGGGGGGGCCGTGGAGGTGGGTAAATCGAGCACCAAGGCCGTGGTGCAGAGCAGTGTGCTGATCTTGCTGGCCAACCTGATCCTCACCAGAACCATTCTGCAATGATCGAGGTCAGACATCTCTATAAAAGCTTTGACGGGAATTACGTGCTCAACGATGTGAGCGCCACTTTCATTCAGGGGAAGTGCAACCTGATCATCGGAAGGAGCGGATCGGGAAAGACCGTGCTGCTGAAATCCATCGCCGGTTTGCTGGAAGTGGATGAGGGTGAGATCTGGTACGGGGATCAGCAGTTCAACCGGCTGGATATTAAGGGAAAGCAGGCGATCCGCAAGCAAATGGGGATGCTCTTCCAGGGAGCGGCGCTGTTCGACTCCCTGACCGTCGAGGAGAATGTAATGTTCCCGCTGGATATGTTGACTTCATCGTCCAGGAACAAAAAGCTGGACCGGGTGAATTTCTGCCTGGACCGGGTGAAGGTATCAGGAACCAATGCGCTTTTCCCGGCGGAATTGAGTGGAGGAATGAAAAAAAGGGTGGCCATCGCCAGGGCCATCGCCATGAATCCCAAATATCTGCTCTGTGACGAGCCCAATTCAGGACTCGACCCCGAAACCGGGATCGTGATCGATAACCTGATCCGGGAACTGACCGAAGAATTCAATATGACCACGATCATCAACTCGCACGACATGAATTCGGTGCTGGAGATCGGCGAACATGTCCTTTATATCTACAATGGGTGCCTCTGCTGGGAAGGATCCCGCGACGAAGTGCTGCATACCGATAATGAGGCGCTCAATAATTTTGTGTTCGCCACCAACATGGCCAAGCGGATCAAAGGGAAGTGATTCCGGTATCAGTACACCAGCGGCCTGTCCCTGTTGAAATTGCGGTATCCGAAAATCAGGTTCATCCCGAACCAGAGATTGGCCGAACGGGTATCTTCCGGCCAGAATATCATATTCACGGCATTGTCCGAAATGAGATAGAGGTTGACGGGTCCCAGGTTCAGGGCTAAACCCGCTCCGATGTTTTTAAAATCTGAATTGATATAGGAGTAGCTGAGGGTAAAATTGAACAGGCGGCCGGTGGTCAGGTTGGCGGAAGCCGTGAACTGCTGTGCGATCTTGTCCTGAAGAAAATCTGTCCTTGAGAGGAACCCCAGGCCAAGAAAAGGTGTAACATGATAGCTCGCACCGATGAAGAGTTTTGTATTCAGCCGTGTGTGATAGGGTGTGCCGGGGATTACCGTCAGGGCGCTGGTAACACTGTCGAAGGCCACATCCGCCAGGCTGTCGATATAATTTCCCAGCGGCATCCTGCCCGGGACATCAAAGGGGTCCCCTTCGATTTCATTATAATCCAGAGAGAGATTGAAGGCTGCTTCATGGACCTCGTCCTTCCACTGAATGAATCCGATATCCGTTACGCTGGCACTGAGCAGGAGTCTGTCAATGGGCCTGTAATTCACGCCGATATCCACTCCCATCCCCAGGTTCCGGGTATTGAACAAATATTTAGGCAGTTCCCTCGGATCTCCGTTTTCAATCCCTTCTTTAAGGACTACATCTTCAACATTGCCCTCCTCGTCATAAAGGATCTCAGCCATGGGAATGGAAGCGTTAAAGAGCATATCTGACTGAATTCGGTAGACATCCTGTGAAAGGGTCATTTCCATCTCCGACTTCACAGTGGTCAGGTTGGCGATCCCGAACAACATCTTTGCCCTGGCCCCCACCTGAAGGTTAGGAAGGAGCTCCCCTGCCCAGTTGACCGAAATTTCATCGAATGCGGAGAGGTCGATGGCCGTTCCGTCAAAATTGTAGGTCCTGTTCTCCACCGCTTCATCCAGGATCAGACGGGCCAGATCGCCCGGGTAATATACACCACCGTCTGCCCTGGTAGTAACATCGAGCGAGAAAAACCCGACGGGGGTATTGAATCCTGCCGAGATCAGGGCGCTTCCCAGGTCTGATACCACATAATTCACGGGCTTCAACTGATCCAGAAAAGCCTGCCTGTCTGCCTCCGGATGCAGCGGGGTGATCCAGGTATCCCCGGTGGGATGCTGGACCACGTCGCCATAGGCAAAAGAGCTTGAATTAAGCTCTATCCGGACCGGAGCCAGTGCCGGGATTCCGATATAGAAGCTGCCCTGCGGATGGTTGGCCGGATTGATCCTGCTCGACTGTGGAATCCCCCGCATGAAATAAAGGGTGTTATTGATCTGCGAATAAGCGGGAATCCCTGAAATGATCAACATTCCCAGCAATGTAAGTATATGGATGGACCGTTTCATGGCGCTTCCTTTTTCATGGTTGATGATATGGATGGACCGGCCGGTTGTGTGTGCATTATTCGATGGAGTAATTGTACAGAAAATTATTGGCACTGCCCACAATGAGGTTGAACCTGCTGTCCGAACCCGCAAAATAGCCGATACTGAATCGCGTGGATCCCTCCAGCGGGAATCCTTCATAGAGAGAGCCATCGGAGTTGATCAGATAGATCCTGTTCCTCTCCCTGTCCGTGATGCCGATCTTCACGTCCGATGCGGAAAACTTGTAAATATCCGGCATATCGCTGATCTTGTCCCTGACTTTATAGCTGAACACCCTGCTTCCGTCCTGATGAAGCACTTTCAGTTCATCTCCACTCGCGAATATGAATTCCGGGATCCCGTCACTGTCCATATCCTGCATACGGAAAAAATGGTCACCGGTTACTTTCTCCTCAAGCAGAATGGAGGTACGTCCGTCGAGGTAGACCGCTTTGACATTACCCGACGTATCGGTGGAGACCCACCTGGGCTTTTCTTCACGAATGTTCATGTCCACGGTAAGCGGATTTTGCGGCGCGAAGTGGAGGGGGTCCCTGACCCTGACGCGCTCCTTCCCCCTTCTGTCCAGAAAATAGGTGCGGTTCCGGTCCGAAAAGACGATATAGTCCCTCTCCTCGATCCTGAAATGCTGGATCTCCCCGGTCACCTCCGATTCGGTTTTATTGAACTGCCAACCGGTGACAATATTGCCCTCGATATCGTAAACGTAGATCCTGCGGTCCTCCGCCGCCAAAAAGATCCTGTAGTTTTTGCGGTTGTCGTAATCGAAAAGTGAGAGCCCGTTGGTGGCCGGTGCCCTGAGCGAGACCGGATAGCGTTCCACGTAATTCCCGTTCCGGTCGATCAGGTGAATCTTATCCCGGGTATTGAACAGGTATTGCAGTTTCCCGTTCTTGTACATATCCACCTGGCAGACCTCTCCCTGGATGATCCCGTCAATGGGTTGTTTCCACAGGATCCTTCCGGTTCCGTTGATCAGATAGATATTCCCTGCAGCATCCTGGACGAAGATCTCCTTCTCAGAGGTGTTGTGGTTGGTGACCAGTGTGGGTTTGATCACGGCCACCGAATCAAGAAGACTTTCCCAGACGGTCATTGCCTTCTCCCTGATCTGGGAGGTGTACTTGAAATTGACATTGTGGTAGTACAGGTCCCCTTCAGTGGTATATTGTACAACCACCCCCGGGATCCTGCGGAGAAAAATCTCCAGTGGCTCGATCCAGCCCTCAGCACTTTCGCTGAGCAGCTCCCGCTTCTGATCCAGGAAATTATAGGGACGGAAAAACAGGGTCATGTTGCTGCGGTTGGCCAGATAATCGGACATTTCCTTATAGATGGGATCACTGACCAGTGTCTTGTGCAGGACATTCTGATAGATGACCCTTGAGAGCATCTCTACCGAGGGGCCGAACAGCAGGTAATTCTCATAGATCGTGAAATACTGATTGAACAGGCGTCCGGGCAACAGCTTTTCGAAGTAGTGATCGGGAAGCTTGTAGATGCGGTAACTGGTCTGGTTGTCCAGCTGGTAGACCTGCAGATAGGAGTCCATGTCAAACGAATGGACCTGCAGGTATTGTTCGATCCAGTGGAGGACCATGTCCTGCGTCTCGCTGCGGCTTCTGGTCTCAATGACCAGTACCTGGTCACTGAGATCTGAGGGTTCACCCTCAATGGCGAACCAGGCCATTTCATCACCCAGGATCTTGGCCAGATCTTCCAGTGGATCGATCCCGTAGGTGGCCCGCAACCTGTCCAGCTCCATGGCCATTTCAGGACCTTTTCCCAGGTCGTCCATGTAGATGGTCAACTGTTCCATGAATTGAGACGGATCGCTGATCCCCAGGTGCAGAAAATAGGAGGTCCCCGAGGGCATGACCTCCTGAAGTTCCATGCGGACCGGATCCTGCTCCCTGAATACCCCCAGTAAGAAGGGTTCGCCCTCTCTGGTGCGGCTCATTCCGTTGAAGATAATGGCATCCTCCTTCATATCAAGGTCAAGTTCACCCCAGGAAGCTATCCTTGAAAAAAAACCGAGGTCTCCCCAGCTGGACTCTTTGACAACGGGATAAAAAAGCTGAGGCAGCTTGTCGTAGTTGATATAAAGATTGGCGTGGACAAATCGTCCCGCCGTCTCCCGGATCATCTCCAGACCCGGGTCATCCGACAGATCGGTATCGCCATGGATCGTCCTGATCGACTCTTCGATGAGCATGGAAGTGGGACTGATCAGGCATAACCCGTTCACACAGGCCAGGGAGAATTTTTCAGGGACCAGCCCCGGCCTCCCTGAAAAATCGTAGATGGTTTCCGCCTCGTATTTTCTCTCGTTCATCATCGCATTCTTTTCCAGAAAACCGAGGATGAACTGTTCAAACTCATTGTCACTGTAAGAGCCGATGTAGCTCAGGTAAAAAAGCGGGACGATTTTGTTTTTTCCCACCAGGTGCAGGGAGACATTGATTCCTTCTTTGAACAGGAGTTCCCGCAGGGTCTCATTACTGAGGAGATGCGAGACCCCCCGGGAGAGTGTTGAATCCAGTTGATTGAATCCCGCCGTATTCACCAGATCGATCCAGATCCGGTTTTCAGGAAAAAATGATTCGGTCAGAAATTCAACATCGATCCTTTCGGCAAACAGGATGGCATCTTCGGGGATCGCCTGCAGTACTTCAACCGGCGTAATCCTTTCCAATTTCTTCACGAGGTACAACGTGACCAGTCCCAGAACGATGACCGCCAATATCCCTCCGTACAAATACTTTTTCAACATTTCCGGCCAGTTTCAACCAAAAATATGAAAATCGTGAAACTATGCGGGGAAAATTACCAACACTGTCCCATTCAGGACGGATGTTGCCGGGTTCATCCACATTTGGTATCTTTCCGCTCCATGCCGGCCATTCAACCAGAAATCGAAGAGGGATGGAGAAAAGCCCTCTGGGAGGAGTTTCAGGCCCCCTATTTCAGTGAACTCAAATCGTTCCTGGTGGAGGAGAAAAAACGCTTCACCGTCTATCCCCCGGGGAAACTGATTTTCAACGCATTCAACCATACCCCCTTCGACCGCGTCAAAGTGGTGATCCTCGGGCAGGATCCCTATCACGGACCCGGACAGGCCCACGGACTCTGTTTCTCCGTACCACACGGGATCGCACCGCCTCCCTCGCTGGTCAATATATTCAAGGAACTTCACACCGATCTGGGGCTTCCGGTCCCCGGTCATGGGAACCTGGTACCCTGGGCCAACCAGGGTGTCCTGCTGGTCAATGCCACACTGACAGTCCGTGCAGGGCAGGCCGGCTCACACCAGAACAGGGGATGGGAAACATTCACCAACCGCGTGATCGAAAAGATCTCCGAAGAGAAACAGGGTGTGGTATTTTTACTTTGGGGGCGCTATGCCCAGGCCAAAGAATCATTGATTGATGGCCGTAAACACCTTGTATTGAAGGCACCGCATCCGTCACCGTTTTCGGCAAACAACGGATTCTTCGGTTGCAGGCATTTTTCAAGGACCAATGCATATCTGGAAGAGCAGGGATTGGATCGGATTGACTGGGCACTTTGAGCATTTTGGCATGCTATTTGCATCACTAATAGTGACAGTTCATCCAATCATATTCCCTGATCAACTCAGGGCCAGGTCCGTCTCCAACAAGGCGGACTTTTATTTTTTTATCCCTTCAGGCTCAGAAGGACCTGTATCCGATGATCTCCCTGACTTCCCGCAAGGTTTTCGAAGCACTTTCGCGGGCCTTTTCAGCGCCCATGCGGACCACCCTTTTCAGGTAGTCGTCGTTGTTGTAAATCTCTTCGATCCGCTCCCGGATGGGTGTAGTGAACCGGATCACATCCTCGGCCAGCTGCTTTTTCAGGTCCCCGTAGCGGATAGAGCAATCCCTGTAGGCTGCACGGAAGTGCTCCACAGTGTCGGGAGTTGAAAGCAGTTCCAGCAGATAGAACAGATTGGCGACAGGCTCACTCATTGGGGAATCCGGTTCCTGTGGTCCGGTGTCGGTGACAGCCCGCATCACCTTCTTCCGGATCACTTTTGGATCATCAGCCAGGTAGATGCCGTTCCCCTCGCTCTTCCCCATCTTGCCGGTACCGTCCAGTCCGGGCACCTTGACAAGCTCCTCCCCGAAATTGTAAGGCTCGGGCATGGTGAAGTACTCAACGCCATAGATGTGGTTAAACCGGCGGGCAAACCGCCGCGCCATCTCGAGGTTCTGTTCCTGGT
>Ga0316576_10002578_pt1 | contig 10357 bp, 7 predicted proteins | sample S0NA_FD_203075 | JGI IMG/M metagenome (GOLD analysis project Ga0316576, IMG submission 203075) | Rhizosphere microbial communities from salt marsh grasses in Alabama, United States - S0-2_050615r3r5 | ecosystem: Host-associated > Plants > Roots > Rhizosphere | place: USA: Alabama | collected... | reverse complement strand
ACTTTACGCATAACTAATACCTTCACGATTTTGTTTGAAGCAATTGAATGAACTGCCGGAACGCGTTAAGTCTCCGGACTGTGGACATTAATTTGATTTGGAACCGCTCACCATTGTGACTGAGAAAAGGCGCTGAGTCAACGGCTTGTCTAATGCGTGGTGTGTATCAAGTTCGTTGATACACACCTGTAAAGGGTATCCAACATTTTCACACCATGTTTTCTGCCATGGCGTTCCTGGAACATAATCTCTTCGCGCTTGTCGAAATCAACTGGCAGGATTGAAAGCGCAGTACATTAACGCAGTTTTGCTGCAAATGTATCAGCCAAAGAGCCTGGTCCAAAGAGATTTCTTTCCGCTAACAAGAACTGCGCCGGTTTCTCCAGGATTGAAATCCCTGGGCCAGGTTGTTTTGTCTGTATATCTTGCCCCACTCAAGCTGGCTTCACTCAAATCGGCCCTTGCCATGTTGGCATCGCTTAAATCAGCTTTACTCAAGTCAGCCATTGCCAGATTCGTTTTGCTCAGATCGGCTGCTCTGAGATTGGCCTTTCGCAGGTCAGCCTTTGCCAGATTTAACCCTGACAAATCTCTCTCAGACAGATCAAATCCGCGCAGCAGTCTCTTACCATCCCAATTCAAGACGATTTCATACTGTATGTCACGAAGGTCTTTTTCTGTCCCGGATATTGAAGTCGCTCCGCGACCAATTGCTAAACCTGACGAGCCGCTGATTTCTCCAATTATGATCCGATCGCCCTGGATGGCGTCATTGTCATCGCTGCCTTCAGGAATCTTGTCTGTGTCTGTCATTGTGTTTGGTCCTCCCTGAAAAAGACTTCATCCTCATCTCTTCAAGGGAAGTATAGCATAGATTGAGGCGCAATTTGGATAGCATCGCAGCGTGGCACGTTGCACTACAAATCTACCTGGTTAATGAAAATTTTGTATGACCAAACCATCATTTTGCGCCGCAATTTCTGCTATAATGAAAATTGTTATTGACTCCATCGCACCTGATGCCGGCTTTCGGGACGGTCGTTTTGATTAATAATAGGAGACGACGCAACGTACGCCGCCATGAATAAAAACTGCAGCGTAGCTTATTTGGTTGCTCGCTCGCGACTTGGAATGGTGCGCTACAAATTCTCAGGAGACCCGCATGACCAGTCCGCGTGAGTTAATTCGAAAGTATGAACCGGTGCTGCGTTTCAGCACGGATGGCGAGGGAGAGCCGGAACTGTTTTTCCCGATGGCCGCGAGGGATTATGTGCATACGTGTGGGCTGCGGCGTCGATTTGTAGGCTGGGAAAAGGAGCCGGGCAGCACCCTGTTCGCCGACTTGATCACCGTATCCCAACCAGAAGAATGTTATCTCGTCTTCGCCGCGGGCGACCTTGGCGGTGAGATTGCTCTGGAGTCAGGCGCCGTCTTGCAGATGGCCGACCACGGCCTGGAGCTGGCCCAGGCTCCGCCTGGCGATAAGATAGCGCTGGAAGGGATGCGTGGTGAACGTCAAATTATGCCGCGAATGCTGCTTGATTCGGGACAGGCCGCGCAGTTGGAACAGGCGCTCGATGGGGAAACGGAAATTGATCGCCAGCCACTGATACCGGAAGAGGTCAGCGGCTGGTTCGGCGATAAGGCCGAGAAGACGATGCAAGGCGGCCTGGAGACGGCTGCGCCGGGAATCGCACTTGAATCCGCTGCTCTGGACCTGGAGTGGATGCAGTTCCCGGCACTGGCCGCGCTACCGGCAGTGATCCGCGCGCGAGCGATTGAGAAATACGAGCCTTTCCGGGACTGGACGCGCTTCCCACCTGTCTACCATTTTCACGTCAGCCACGATCGCGGGTATAAGGTGCTGCAGTATTGGTTCTTATACCCGTACAACGATTGGGCAAGCCATGGCGGGCATAATGATCATGAGGGAGACTGGGAAGTGATTTATGTGTTCCTGGATCAACATGAACAGCCGCGTCATGTGGCTTATTCGAGGCACGTCGCTGTCGGTCCGCTGTATGGTCCATCGACGGCCGTTTGGGCAGATGTGGAAACGGTAGAGGGAACGCATCCCGTTGTGTACGTCGGCTGCGGCTCCCACGCCAGCTATATCACGAAAGGGAAGCACCGTTTCTTCCTGTACATCGACCGCGCCAAGGGGGATGGCATCGCCATCGGGCCGGGAACTGATCAGGTATGGGGCGAACCGGTTTCATTGAGCTACAGGCCCTGGAACAAGCGTTTTTCCGGGCCCTGGGGAGCGCTGATGACGAGCTGGTTGGGAAAGGTGCTGCCAAATACGGAAGGGCCAACGGGCCCGGGACAAAAAGGAGATAAATGGTCGCGTCCGGCAACGTGGGCGGGCATTCCTGCCGGCAGTTGACTCATCTGGAGGCAAAGATGACAAAAAAGAATAGTTCTAATGGACATACGGCCGAGCGTGGCGCGGCCGGTTTGGCGCCCGTTGACAGCGGTGACGAGCTGGAACTGATCCCGGCAGAAGAGGATGCGGCCGGCTTAGATAATGAAGACGCCGGATATCAGCCCAGAGCGAGCATCAGCGATCTTCTGCACATTGCCGGAGACGCGGTGAATATCCGGCCGCCGTTGTGGGTATCCTCGATTCTGGGACTACCATGGACATGGATCCCACCTTATAGACGTTATTCGGAGTTCAAAATTTTTGATTTGTGGCGTCTGGGGCGCGCGATCAGTTACCTGGTTAATGTTACCGTGCCTTCGATCCCGCGCACACCACCGCCGTTCAGCCCGCCTCTTGCCAACTATTTTTTCTGGCAGCCGACTGTTATCTTGCAGCGGCCAGATCACAATAACAATTACACAACGTTTCCAGATGAGGCATGGTTTTTCCTCAATGGCATCATGACCGACGATTTTATGGCGCAGATCAATGCCGCTTATATCTCTTACCTGTTCCACCGCCCGGTCACGCTTATTCAAAACTCTACCGACTCTTTGGCTATCGACCTGCTGCAGTGCATGGTGGGAAAAGAGTGGGCGCAGGTGACTGAACCTGTGATCAAAGCATTCCCCGTCATCTACGATGGCCTGAAAGATCCGCATAAAGAGAAGGTGGTTGTGATCGCTCATTCCCAGGGCACGATCATCATGGCCAATGTGCTGCGGCTGCTTTACGAAAAGGCGCGGCCGCCGGTTGAAAAGGGTCTGGAGGTATTTGAAGCAGCCTTTGAGTATGCCAAACCGGAGTTTGTGTATGCGGATGAATTTGACATTGAGCTGAAGGAGTTTGAGCCGCTGACGCAGGCGGAACTGGCCAAGCTGGAGATTTACAGTTTCGCCACCTGTGCCAATGTGATGACACACTTTCCCTATGCAGAGGGGAGCAAGCCGGTGCCCTGGATCGAGCACTTCGGCAACGAGAATGATATCGTGGCCCGCCTGGGTATGCTGGCGCCTAATGCGCTGCAGCGAGAGATCGATATCGCAGGACCTCGCTATATTCATCGCGGTGCGTGGGGGCATTTCCTCAACGAGCATTATTTGTCCGGCATTGAGAAGCATCAGAAGATCGGCCGCCAGAGAGGAGGCGCGGGATCTGCAGAACCGTTTGATCTTCTAAATCCTTCTGCACTGGAGGCGGCGGATAAGACGTGGCCAAGGCTCTATGATTATATCAATGGGGGTTCACCGGAGGCGTGATATATGTTATGATAGAACTGTCGCGCGGAGGCGGCGCGGCAACTGCCAGATTTATTAGCTCTCGGAGAGATTCAACATGAATATGAAAGATAAATTGCTCGAAATGTCACAAGACGTTGAAGAAAGGTATGATGCACGCGCGGAGCATCGCCAGGACGTGCAAGAGAAAATTGCCGAGGCGAAGGCCAAGGGACTTGACGTTCAGGACGAACATGTGCGCGAGCGTTTGGAGCGCCTGCAGATCGATCCCGAGACGAAGGAACCGATCCTGCTGCCCCCGGGGGATGGGGAGAAGGGTTTTGTCGCCGCACCGGTCGATCCCAACGTACTGGAACGTATCCTGGGGCTTAATGACCTTATCTCGGTGCGATTTCTGGAACAAGGGTGGATCGCGTCCAGGGCAGTCGGCCGAATCCATATTGCGAGTGGGCTGGGGTTCGGTACGGGATTCATGATCTCGCCGCGCTTGCTCCTGACCAACAATCATGTCCTGGAGGATAAAAATACAGCGGCGCTCAGTTTTGTTGAATTTGATTACCAGTTGGGCATTGGCAACCGCCGACCGGTCAGCCAGGAATTCGACCTCGCGCCGGAGGAATTTTTCCTGACCGACAAAGGACTTGACTTTACATTGGTCGCCGTGCGGCCTGTCAATCAAAGAGATATGGAGGTCAGAGCATATGGCTGGCTGCCGTTGAGCGACGATGAAAACAAAGTGATTGCCGGTGAGATGCTGAATATCATCCAGCATCCCGGAGGCGAACGCAAACAGCTCGCTCTGCGAGAAAATCGCCTGGAAGATATATTGGAACAGTACCTGCATTACCAGACGGATACTGCGCCGGGATCGTCAGGGGCGCCTGTCTTCAATGATCAGTGGGAAGTTGTGGCGCTGCACCATGCCGGTGTGCCCAAGCGAGACGAGGAAGGTAATCTCCTGACCCTCGACAACCGCATTTGGGACGATTCGATGTCAATTACAGAGCTGGCCTGGAAAGCGAATGAGGGCGTGCGCATCAGCCGCATTATCAAGTTTATCAATGATGCAGAACTGGCCGAAGGGGAGGCTGCTCTGTGGGCTGAAGCGCGGGATGGAGAGTTGCCGTCAATTGATGACGTGCCCCAGCCGGTGATAGCCCCTGTACGTTCGGTTGGCCCGCAGTCAGTGGCCGCGCCAGCTGCACCTGGCGCGCCAGCTGTCGCTGGCGGCCGTGATGTACCGGAGAAGCTGGCCGAGCCGATGGCGGAGCTGGCGGAATTTAATGGACGGCCGTATTACGAGCTGGAGAAAGACGAAGCCGATCGCCAGGAATATTACGGATCACTCGCGCCGCCGCCGGCCACTACCGAGCCGGCATTCGATCTGACGACGGCCGATGGTTGGCACATCACCGTGGTAATGCAGCAGGCGGCCGGCGGACAGAATGGCGGCCAATCTGATAGTGCAGTACCCACTTATGATCAACTGCACGAACTCTTGACCAGCACGCACGCGAACCAGCCGTCATATAACCCCAGCCAGGAGGTATATCCCTGGGTGGATTTGCATGAGGACGGCATGCTGCGCAGTATCTATTCCGGCAAGATTTATAATCCGGCTGACTTCATGGAGAAGGACCTGGTTATCGAAAGCCGGCGCGTGCAGCAGCTGCAAGCTTTTCGCGCACGTGAGTCCGCCGTGACGGAAACGGCCGTTGCCGGTTTCGAGGCGCTGCTCGAGGCACAGCTCCCGTATAACTGTGAGCATGTCGTGCCGCAATCGTGGTTCTCGCACAATGAGCCAATGCGCGGCGACCTACACCATCTCTTCGCCTGCGAAAGCGGCTGCAACAGCTTCCGCAGCAATATACCCTATTATGACTTTGAGGACTTCGGCGAAGCGACGCGCAGCGAGTGCGGCAAACGGGATGGCAATCGGTTTGAACCTGATGCCGGGAAGGGGGCGATCTCGCGTGCCGTCTTCTATTTCCTTGTGCGTTATCCCGGCCTGGTAGAAGACCTGGAGAATGAATTTGAGAAGGAGCGCCTGCCTTTCCTGCTGGCCTGGCATAACCGGTATCCGGTGACCGATTATGAACGGCACCGCAATATGGCTATTTTCGCCAAACAGGGTAACCGCAATCCATTCATTGACTTCCCGGAGTGGGCCAATCACATAGATTTTGTCCGCGGCCTGGGATAACTTTCAGGAAGGGATATGCACACGCAAAATAAGAAAAAGAACTCTATTTTTTCTATTCTTTTTGTATACGTCACTTGGCCTCTAGATGATGTGTACACATTTGTACAACGGCCAACAGGAAACGAGGTTTCCTATAACAGTATGGAGGAATAAGATGGCACTGACCGGCAAACAATTTCGCGAGTTGAGCGAGGCGCTCAGCGAAGCGTTCCCGACTTACGACATACTGCGGATTTTTCTGCGAACGGAAATGGACCTGAGTCTGGAGAATATCTCCAATCCGGACGCGATGCCAGTGGTCCTTTACGAGGTGCTGCAGTATACGGACGCTACAAATAGGACAGAGAATCTGGTCGAGGCGGCGAGGCGGGCCAGACCGGAGAACGCCGGTCTCATCGCGATCGCTCAGGAACTGCATGTGCTGCCGCAAACAGATAACCTGGAGCGCATTCTCAACAACGAGAACATCATTTTCGACGTGGCGGTCTTTCGCAATAAGGTCGCCGAGATTGAATCGCGTGTGTGCCGGGTTGAAATCAATGGGAACGCGGCAGGAACCGGTTTCCTGGTAGGCCCGTCGGCCGTTATGACCAACTACCACGTTGTCAAGCCGGTAATCGAAGGCAGCGTTTCGCCAGATAATGTGCGGCTGCGTTTTGACTACAAGCTGCTTGAGGATGGGACCACGATTAACTCCGGGGTTATCCACAAGCTGGCTGCGGATTGGCTGATTGACGAGAGCAGCTACAGCGATGTGGACATGCAGCCGGAGCCGAAACAGGGATCTCCGGCACCCGATGAGCTTGATTACGCCATACTGCGTACGGAAGAAAGCGCGTCTGAAGATTCGCTCAGTAACGTGCCGATGCCTGAATTCTACCACCCGCGCGGTTTTGTTGAACTGCCTGCTGTGGGTTCGAGCCACGATTTTGCGACAAATAAGGTGCTGTTTATCGTGCAACACCCGCTCGGTAGCCCGCTGAAGCTGACGGCCAACATCTACCGCAGCACAAACAGCAATAACACGCGCGTAACCTATCTGAACGACACAGAGAGCGGCTCTTCCGGGTCGGCTTGTTTCAGTGCAAATTGGGACCTGGTAGCGCTGCACCACAGCGGCGATCCGGATTATAAACAGCCTGAGTACAATGAAGGCATCCCGATAACCGCGATAGTAAACCTGCTGCAGGAGCGGAACAAGCTGCAGGAAATCCTGCCGCCGGAATAGCGCCAGACACTCAAACAACGCCGCCAAATAAGCGGTCTCATTGTGAGAGTTATTGATGACAGATATTACGGATTTTGAACCCGAGTGGTTTACCAACCGCCTGCGCCAGTTCCAGGGTTTTAAGGAAATGCTGCTGCGCGAACATGCGCAGACGTTCATGCTGGTCGAGACGCCGTTTCCCTATGGCAAGACTTGGCTGCTCAAGAAAATGGCTTACCACTGCCGCGATTCTGAACCTGTGGTGCCCGCCGTCTATATTGACTTTCGCAATCCACTGATCGATAAAGTTGATGATTTTCAGGTTGTTCAGTTGTTGAGCGAAAGTTTTGAGGCGCCGGCGTTTTTTCAACCGTTATTTGCCGAGGTCGCCAAACATGGCGAAGATGATGCCTGGCTTCCGACGGCGGCGATGCAGCGCCTGGTGGATGAAATCCTTGTTTCCTTTAACTCCGAAGGCCAGCTCAAATTGTTGTTTCGCTATGTTGATGCGAACTACGATCTGCTGCCCGGTGATGGCGGATTGGAGAAAACATATGAGTTTGTGGCTTTTTGCCTTCGTCGAAACAGCCTTAACCAGCTTCTGGAGACGCTAGTTGGCGAGCGGGAAGATAGGGCTGACTCATGGCGGGCTCTGATCGCAGATATCGAGAGGGCTGCTGCCGAATCGACGCCAGCGCTGCCAACCGGTGGGTTTGCCAAGTTGACGGCGCCAGATCAGGAACGGGAGCATATCATGCAGGCGGTAACGGCCGTATTTACTGCCTGTCTTGAGACTTATCTGGGCCAGCTCGATCGCCTGGTCCTTCTGCTCGATTCATATGAGGACTCCACGTACGAAGCACAGCGCTGGTTAGAAAAGAGTCTCGTGCCGCAACTCACCAGGGAGGCGATCAAGGCCGGCCTTATCCTGGTTATCGCCGGCCGGCAGACCTTCTATGTCAATGATCCTGAGGTCAGAAAACTTATTCTTCGCGATCAGGAAAACCAACTCTATCCAGAAAAATATTATGTCGGGGTGTTTAGCGAAGAGCATGTCGCCGAATATATCGAGAAAAGAAAGATCGAGGCTGATTGGGCGACGCCGGAAAAACTGATGATCTTCACCGAGGGTAATCCTGACCTGCTGGGCAAGATCTATGAGCAGAAGACGATGAGTTGAGCGAGGCGATGGTGCAGGAAGTCAACGGCGGCATGCGCAAAGCGGTGGAGGGCATCCTGGCTGACCTTATCGAGTCAGCAGGTTCCGAACGGGCCAACGCGCTCTTTGCCGCCGCCGTACCACAATGGTTTTCGACTAACCTGTATGCAGCCTTGATTACAGATAACGCACCCAATCTGCTTGATTGGGTCTCGCGATTCTCATTTGTTTCAACGCTAACGCGACAACGCACGGACTTCATGATGCAGCCGATGGAACGGGCGATCATGAACGACTTGTTTATCGAGCAGGACCCGGCCAATTACCGGGAAGTACACGGCCGTGCGCTTGATTACTGGATTGAACACCCCTACCGTGATGCGGTTGTCCAGGCGCAAAATCTCCTTTATCACCGCATCATTGTCGACCCGGAAACTGCGCGCCAGGAACTCGTTAATATATTCGAGCAATATGTGAGTGAGCGACAGTTGGGGGCGATGGAAAAACTGCTCAAGGCAGCCAGCGAAGCGTGCGGTTATCTGGCGAAATTGGGTGGCCCTTCTCGCGGTCTGCCGGAACTGATCCTGTACATGCGCGCGCGGCAGATGCAGCTTCAAGGTAACTGGCAGGAAAGCGAGGAGATGCTGGCCAGTATCGATGTCCAGGCAGAGCCCGGCCTGCAGCCCTTTGTTACCCGTGCTCAAGGGTTCGCCCGTTCCGGCCAGCGGGATTTTGCGGGCGCGATTGAGCAGTTTCAGCAGGCGACCGATCAGTTCGCGCAGCGTGTCGATATCCTCGGCGAGGAGTGGAGCCTGGTTGAGCGAGCGGATACGCTCATTGCTCTTGGAGATGCGTATCTCGACCTGGCGGAGGCAAGCATCAGCCTGGCTGAACGCAGGAAACGGCATCAGAGTAGGCGGCGTATTTTACAGGGCATCTATTATCTGCTCTTATCATTGCCGCTGGTAGTCTATATGACGCGCGCGATCGGGTTTCGCGCCTGGCTCCCTTATCTCTGGGCAATGTGGCGCGATGTCGACTGGATCAAGGCCGATCTTTATTCTCAGGCGACGCGGCGCTATCGCGAAGCGGGAAAACTGCTTGAGCGGGTTGACCGGCCTGACAGAAACCTGGTGGCCGATGAGAAACTGGCCGATCTTTATTTAAGCGTCGGCGACGCGGTTGAAGCGCGTACGCTCTACGAGCGACTGCTCGCCTCCAAAGAATTAAGCGATTACCGGCGCAGCCGAATCGAAGTCAGCCTTGGCCAGACGCAGTGGCTGCTTGGTGATGAGGAGGATGCCGAACAGGTCCTGGCGGGAGCAATTCCCGCACTGCGCTATTATGCGGACGAGACTCTGGAGGCGAAAGCAGAAAGCGTGCTGGGAAGTATCGCTGCTAACTCTGAAGATCCCGCAGCGGCCCTAAGCCATTTCAGCAGGGCACTGGATATTTATCTTGTCGAGGAGAATGCTGATCTGGTGTCGGCGACCGATGTCGCTGAGCAGCTCGACCTTGTGGCTGAAAACCCGGCTCTGCCGGCCGACACACGAGCTGCCTCCAGGGAGCAGGCCGCGCGTGTCGTCGAGCGGCGTTATCCCGTTCAGCAGCGGTTCCCGCTCACCAGGTTCTTCCAGCAGTTGTTCCTTTTTTCGGTTATTGTGCTTGGCGGCATCGGGTTGTTGAACATGATAACCATTGACCGGACAACGGTCGTGCCGGATATCGTTTTTCATGCCACGCCGTTGCTCGATGCTGCCAGAGGCGAACCGGCGCTGATGGTAGGCACGACGACTTACGCCATTTCAGATACATCGGAGATTATTCTGGGTCAAGATGTTTCGGCCGAACTGCAGGTCGCTCAAGGCATCCGGTCTCTCGTGGTTGCGAATCCTGAACTGCGTTTTGCGCTGGCTGGCATCCTATTTGCTTTCATGGGTTATCTCGTCGCTGTAACACTCACGGGCATTCTGCTGCTCTGGCGGATCGAGCCGCAAGAAGTGCAAGATAGGAGCCAATCCTCTACGGTCATATTCTCTGAAGAGAAGATCGCCGTTGGCGAAGAAGGGGCGCGGAAATCCATTTCGCTTGAGGATGTTTCCCGCTATATCACCAGTAATACCCG
>Ga0316576_10002577_pt1 | contig 10358 bp, 9 predicted proteins | sample S0NA_FD_203075 | JGI IMG/M metagenome (GOLD analysis project Ga0316576, IMG submission 203075) | Rhizosphere microbial communities from salt marsh grasses in Alabama, United States - S0-2_050615r3r5 | ecosystem: Host-associated > Plants > Roots > Rhizosphere | place: USA: Alabama | collected... | reverse complement strand
AGCGCGTCGCCTCGAATACGTCGTCGTCGACGTATCCGACGGGCTTGCCGCCGGGTCCGATCGGAACCTGGATCTGACGCATCACTCCGAGGTAGTTCTCGGCGCCGAGCCCGTGCAGCTCGAACAGCTCGCGCGCCCAGTTCTCGTTCGGACCGGCGCTCGACGATGTGTAGTTGTCGAGGTAGTAGAGCATCGCCGGGTGCTGGGCGACCGCACCGAGCATGGCGCGGAAGTTGCCGAAGGCGTTGGCGCGGATGACCTCCCGGTCCCAGTGGGACCAGACCGGAGCGGTCCACGAGTCGGGTGCGTAGATGTTGAAGTGGTTGTGCCAGAAGTCGCTGAGCACCTCGAGCAGCTGCCGCCGGCTCCACACAGCACGCAGGAGCGTGGCGCGCTCGACCTCGGAGTAGGGCTGGATCCGGACCGGCCAGGGTGGGCTCCCCACGACGTGGTCCTGCCACAGCTGGGCGAGCGACTTGTCGAGCGTGGTGTAGCCCGCGGCAGCGAGCTTGGCGTCGCAGGTGGCATCGTTGATCGCGGCCGGATCGAGCTGCTGGTCGACCCAGACCTGGAGCCGCTGCGGATCGGTGCTTCCGAGGGCGTCGAACGCGGCGATGTCGCCCGGACGCGGGCCGTAGCCGAGCCGGTTGAGCGCGATGATTGCCGCCGACGGCGGTGCCGGCAGCGCCTTGTGCGACGGGGTCGTCGAGCTCGAACCGGTCCGGCGCATGTGCGACGCGCGCCCGGCCAGGTACAGCGGTCCTGCCACGGCTCTGGTCCGGTCCAGCGACTCGGTGGTCCGGCTTCTGATGCGATCGATCACGGTGCGACGGTCGGACTGCGCCTGTCCGTCGGTCGGTCTCATGGCTGCCTCCGTTCAGCTGACGGTCGGTCGAGGATCCAGGCTGATTCTATGGACCCGGCGGGCGGCGTGGCCGTGGTCTCGGTCACAGATTCCTGTTCTCAGCTCACCCCCGGTCGGTGCCCCGCGTACGTGCCCTCTCTCCCCGACGCTGTAGGATGGTTGACACCGGGTGTTGGACGGGGAGGACGAGGATGGTGGCCGCGCGCGCCGTCGACCAGACCGCGACCGTGATACTGGCCCGAAATGAAGGACGCACGGTCGCCGAGGCGGTGACCGGAGCGAGCGTCCACTCGTCTCGAGTGCTCCTCATGGACGGGCACTCCGACGACGGCACGCCCGACATCGCCCGGCGGGCCGGCGCCGAGGTTCACAGCGATCCGGGCACCGGGAAAGGGGGCGCGATCCGGGCCAGTCTCGCGCTCCTGTCGGAGCCGGTCGTCGTGTTCATGGATGCCGACGGATCCCACGATCCTGACGACATCCCACGGCTCGTTGCGCCGATTCTCGACGACGAGGCCGAGCTGTGCATCGGCAGCCGATTCACCGGCGGCTCGGAGGAGCTGTCGATGACCTTCGGTCAGCTGATCCGCACGATCGGCAACATCTCGATGAACGTCGCCATCAACACGCGGTGGAAGGTCCAGCTGACGGACACGCTCAACGGATTCCGCGCCGGTCGGGCAGAGACCCTGCGGACGATCGGGCTGCGGGCCGACATCCACACCATCGAGCAGGAGATGGTCATGAAGATGCTGCTCGCGGGATTTCGGGTGGTCAACGTCCCGACCCACGAGTACCCGCGGCGATTCGGCGACAGCCACATCCGGATCTGGCGTCAGTGGCCGCGTTTCGTCGGCAACGTGGCCGCCCACCTGTTTCGCCCGAACCGGCCGTTGCCGCGGGAGCGATGACGGCTCGAGCTCGTGAAAGGGTCGCGGATCCGTTCGCTGCCAAAGTCCCTGGGGCGTGGTCGTACGAAGGAGGCCGGAGAAGCTGCGGCCGCGCTGATCGGGCGCCGGCGGCCTTCCTGCCGGCCGGTGTGGCTGTCCGAAGTTCAGCGTGCGGGCTCGGTGATTGCCACCTTCACACTTTTCCGAATGCGCGGGGAGACCGGAGCGGCAGGGCGAGAAAAGTGTGAAGATGGCACGTCCGCCTCGACGTGTCCTTCGCGATGATCAGCGGCACGCCCGTCGCGGCGTTTGAAATCGCGGGGATCGAGGCGGCAGCGCACATCGGCACCGGTATCGGGATCGGGATCGGAATCGGGAGCGATGCCATCGCCCATCCAGCATCCAGCATCATCCAGCGTCCAGCATCAGAATCTCAGAACGCGTGACCCAACCACCCGGGCGGTTCTGGTGTATCCTCACGGCAACGCCGACCGGAACTACACGCGAGGTCGGCCGGGAGGAATGATGCAACCGACCCGTGCCGCGTGGCTGTTCGCCGCCGGGCTCGTCTGGCTGGTGTTTCGAGGGTTGTTGTTGCCGGTCTTCCCGTTCCTCGGCACCGAACATGCGGTCAGGCAGGGGGGATGGCTTCTCGTGATCCCGACGCTGTCTGCTGTCGCGAGCTTCGCGGTTCCGCTGTTCTTCTACGCCTTCCTCCACCACCATCGATTCGACGGACAACGGGCTCTGCGGGCGGCAACCCTCACCGCGCTCGTGGTTTCGCTGATCTCGTTCGCGGTGGTGGCGCTGTCGTGGTTCGACGCGGTCCGTGCCGCTGCGCCCCGGCACGGCATCATCGCGAGCTCGGCTCCGTGGGCGATCGTCGTCGTTCCGGCTGTGTTCATCATCGGGATCTTCGGCTTTCTGGTCGCGTTCGCGGTCCAGTGCCGGTGCGCTCCGGAACTGAGAAGGAGCGCGGCGATCGCTGCGGTGGGTGCGTTGGTGCCGATTCTGCTCATCGCCGGCTGGGCGCTGCACAGCTCCGGCGACGGATGGCTGCCGTGGTTCCCGTCGGTCAGCCGGAGCATCCCGGTTCGAGTGATCGGGTTGGCGGCGGCGGGTACGTTGCTGCTGTTTCTCGAGAACTTCGCCGTGAGCTATCGGGCCGAAGGTGCGAGCCGCCGCGAGTGATCGCGTTTCTTCTTGAGCCACGCCCTGGCCGGGCGTGCGTGATGAAGCTACAATGGAAGCTGTGACCGTGCACGCGACCGGATGAACCGTTCGAAGGCAATGCCGACCGGGAGGCGAATGAAATAGCGGTGGGTCTTGATACTTGATGCCCTGATTTCCTGGCCGGCCGGTGCCAAGATCGCCTTGGCGGCCGTGCCGATTCTGGTGCTGGTCATCCTGGTGTTGATCTCGAGGCTGCGGGCGGTGTCGCCGGCCCCGCCGCCCCAGTTCGTGCCCACGAACGGTGCCATCGAACGGTCCACCCGCAGGCTCGAGCGTGATCTGGAGGGCCAGGCCGAGTTCCTGCACGTGTTCTCGGGTCTGCTCGGCGATCTCCACGCCCAGCGACAGATTCGTCAGATCCCACCGACCCTGGTCAATGCCATGGTCCGCATGTTCCGACCCGAGGTGGCGGTCGTCCTGGTGCGGCGGCGGAGCACGATCACCGAACCGGATCGCGAGAACCGCCTGATCGTCGCCGCGATCTCGACCTCCCAACGCCACATGAAGGTCGGGATGGAGGTTCGCATGGGGGAGGGTCCGCTCGGCGTCGCGGCGGCGCGCCAGCGGGTCATGGTCCGTCGCGACTTCGAAGAGGAGCGCGCGCTGTCGTACAGCGTCAGCCAGTCATCGCATCAGCCGGATTTCGACGTCGTCGCACCGATGATCGCCGGCGAAGAGACCATCGGCGTTGTGGCGATCGCCCGCCCCGAACGGCACCACAGCAGCGAGAAGGAGATGGTGGAGATGATCGCGCGCGTCGGCGCACTCACCTGGACCAATCTCGAGGCGTACAGGAACGTCGAGATCGCGGCCGAGGTGGACGGCCTGACCGGCATCTTCAACAAGGCCGCACTGCTGGTCAAGCTGAGCGAGGCGGTGTTCGACGCGCGCAACAAGGGTGAGAAGGTGTCGATCTTCCTGTTCGACATCGATCACTTCAAGAACTACAACGACCAGAACGGCCATCTGGTGGGCGACCGGCTGCTGCGGCTGCTCGCCAAGCTCGTCAAGGACAGCGTCCGATCCGACGACTACTTCGGCCGGTTCGGCGGCGAGGAGTTCGTCCTCGTCATGCCCGGACGCTCGGCGAGCCAGGCGATGTCGGCGGCCGAGGTCATTCGGGAGCGCATCCAGGAGTACCCGTTCGAGGGTGAGGCGACGCAACCGAGAGGACGGGTGACCATCTCGGGCGGGGTCGCCTGCTTTCCGGACGACGCCGATGACAGCGTCGAGCTGCTGCGCCACGCCGACGTCGCGCTCTATGAGGCCAAGAACGGCGGCCGCAACCGGGTCATGCGCGCAGAGCCGACGGGCCTCAACCCACCGGTCGGCAGAGCGCCGTCCGGACAGCCACCGGATCGCTCCGACCCGTCGACCGGACCGGCCTCGGACACGGCATCGGACGACGTCGATCAGGACCAGGTGGCCACGGGGGAGCGGAACGGGCTACAATCCCGGTCATGAAGGTCGATGTCCGCCACGTTGACGATGTCCTCATCATCGATCTCGACGGCCGTTTGGTGATGGGTGTCGGCGATGAGCTGTTGCGCGATGTCATGAACGAGATCATCGCCGAGGGCTGGACCAAGATCGTCCTCAACCTGAGGGACGTGACGATCATGGACAGCTCCGGGATCGGCGAGGTCGTGTCGAGCTGGAAGCTGGCCCAGCGGTTCGGCGGGACGGTCAAGCTGTTGCGTCCGGCGCCGTCGGTTCAGCGGACCCTGCGTCTGACCCAGATCCTGCCTCTTCTCGAGGTCTTCGACGACGAGGCGACGGCCGTGTCGAGCTTCGCCTGACCGTCGACCGCGTCAGATCGTCCGGCGCGAGCTCGACATCGACCGATCGGGAGGTTTCATGTTTTCAGGGTACAAGGACGGCTTCCGCGACGAGCTCCAGGCGATCCGACAGGCCGGCACCTTCAAGGAGGAGCGGGTCATCTCGTCCCCGCAGAGCGCCGAGATCCGCGTGCCGCAGGGCGAGGTGATCAACTTCTGCGCGAACAACTACCTGGGTCTGGCGGACAATCCGCAGATCATCGACGCCGCTCGACAGGCGCTCGAGGAACGCGGCTTCGGGATGGCATCGGTGCGGTTCATCTGCGGCACTCAGGACCTGCACAAGGAGCTCGAGCGAGCGATCTCCCGGTTCAACGGAACCGATGACACGATTCTCTACTCATCGTGCTTCGACGCCAACACCGGTCTGTTCGAGACCATCCTCGGCGAGGGCGACGCGATCATCTCCGATCAGCTCAACCACGCATCGATCATCGACGGCGTCCGGCTGTGCAAGGCCGACCGCTTCCGCTACGCGAACTCGGACATGAACGAGCTCGAGGAGATCTTGAAGAAGACCCAGGGCCATCGGCGACGGCTGATCGCGAGCGACGGCGTGTTCTCGATGGACGGGTACCTGGTGAAGCTCGACGAGATCTGCGATCTCGCGGACAGGTACGACGCCATGGTGATGGTCGACGACTCGCACGCCACCGGCTACATCGGCGCCACCGGCCGCGGCACCCCCGAGCACTGTGGCGTCCAGGGTCGCGTCGACATCATCACCTCGACCCTGGGCAAGGCTCTCGGGGGCGCGTCCGGCGGCTACACCACGGGCCGCCAGGAGATCGTCGACATGCTGCGTCAGCGATCCCGACCGTACCTGTTTTCGAACACGTTGACGCCGTCCCTCGCCGCCGCCGGGATCGCGGTCTTCGAGATGCTGTCGAGCACCACGGCGCTGCGCGACAGGCTCATGGACAACACCCGTTACTTCCGTTCGAAGATGGCCGACCTCGGCTTCGATCTGATCGAGGGCGAGACCGCCATCGTGCCGGTCATGCTGTACGACGCCAAGCTGGCGACGACCTTCGCCGACGAGATGCTCGGTGAGGGGATCTACGTCATCGGCTTCTCCTACCCGGTCGTGCCGCAGGGTCAGGCCCGCATCCGGGTCCAGATCTCGGCCGCCCACGAGCGCGAGCATCTCGATCGCGCGGTCGCGGCGTTCGAGACCGTCGGCACGCGGCTCGAGGTGATCTGAGGTCGGATCGGGACCGTGCCTGCCGCCGCGATGCCCCCGGCCGACGCGTGGTCGGAGTGGGGCGGCGGCGGACCGCGTCTGGCGCTGACCCACGCCAACGGCTTCCCGCCGGAGAGCTACCGCACCCTGATCGAACGGCTGACCGGCGATTTCAGCGTTGCCACGGTCGCGTCGCGGCCCCTGTGGCCCGATCGGGAGCCGGACGAGGTCGCGAGCTGGGAGCCGCTCGCCGGCGATCTCGTCCAGCTGCTGGAGCGTCACGCCGGTGGCGCCGTACTGGGTGTCGGCCACAGTCTCGGCGGTGCGCTCATGGCGCTCGCTGCGGCCCGGTCACCCGATCTGTTCTCGGCCCTGGTCCTGCTCGATCCGGTGGTGTTCAGCGGCGCGCGGTCGATGGTCTGGGGTCTGATGAAACGTCTCGGCTGCGGCCGACGTTTTCCGCTGGTCCGGGGCGCCGAGCGGCGGCGCGACCGATGGCCCGACCGCGCCGCGGTACGGGCGAGCTGGGGCGGCCGGTCGGTGTTCGCGAGCTGGGATCGGCGGGCGTTCGACGACTACCTCGAGGGCGGTCTCGCCGATGCCGCCGATGGTACGGTCACCTTGCGCTATCCGAAGCGTTGGGAGGCGCGGATCTTCGCGATCTGTCCGCACGACCTGTGGCCGGAGCTCGTTCGAGTGTCGGTCCCGGCCCTGGTGGTCCGGGGCGAGAGATCGGACACCCTGCTGCCCGGCGCAGCTCGGCGGATGGCCCGAGACATGCGGAATGCGGAGCTCGTCGAGCTCGACGGGACCTCCCACTTCCTGCCCATGGAACGACCCGACGAGGTCGCCGAGCTGATCGTCGGGTTCGCCCAGGAGCTCGATACGACCACGTGATGAGTCGAACGCCCGACCGCCGATCAACGGTCGGGCTCTGCGGTTGCCCTGGTTCACATTGTGAGGAGCGCGATGGTGGCCGGATCGAAAGCTGCCGGGAGGAATCGGGTTTCTTCAGCATCGGCCTTCTGGTCTGCCCTGCCTCACGGCATGGCAGCCCAGCGTCGCCCGGCCAGCGCGGCGCACGACGGGAACCGACACAGCTGCTGCCGCGCTGCCCGGGCGCCGGCGGCCTTCCTGCTGACCGGTAGGTCTGCACGTGGTTGAGGGCTCGGGCTCGGGGTTCGCTCGCGCGCTCCGCGCGCGGCGTTCCACCCTCACCTGGCTGCGGTCAGTGCCGATCTCGCTCCGCGATCTCGGCCTGACTCGCTCGCCAGCCGAGCGCGGGATGCCCGGCATGACATTGTGTGGAACGTGCTCGGCGCCGGGATGCGATGCCACACAATGTCAAGCCCGGCACGCCCGCCTCAACGATTGAAGTCGCGGGGATCGACGCGCTACTGTTCGCTGCCCCTGCCCCTGCCCCTGCCCCTGCCCCTGCCCCTGCCCCTGCCGCTGCCGGCCGGTCGTCAGCGGTTTGTGTCGCGGGGCTTTCTGGCCGCGAACAGCAACCCGACGCCCCACGGCAGGCCGTCGAACAGGCGGTCGATGTTGAACAGCGACCGGGCCAGGTTGACCAGCCAGCGCCGGCGGCCGAGGCCGGCGACGCGGGCGAGCGCCGGGTCGTCGCCGATGGCGCCGTGGTGGTGCAACCGTCGCCGATTCACCCTCCGCATGAAGACGTCGTCGTAGATCCGCAGCACCGGCCAGCCCCAGACCGTGACCTCGGGCTCGAGGCCGGCCGCGGTCAACAGCTCGACCATGTCCAGCCGGCGGTAGCGCCGAAGGTGACCGCCCCAATCGTCCCAGTCAGACCACTGACCGGGGTCGGCCGGGACCGTCCCGAACAGCCAACCGTCGGGCGCCAGCACCCGTCCGAGCTCGAGCGCGGCGGCGCCGTGATCCGGGATGTGCTCGAGCGTCTCGGCGGACGAGGTGCTCGGGAAGGTGCCGTCGGCGAACGGCAGGCGGGTGATGTCCGCGACCACGGGTAGGACGCTGGCCGCCAGACCGGCGCGGTCGGCCCGGGCCGCGACCACGGCGAGCGACCGCAGCGAGGCGTCGGCGGCGACCACCGTGGCGCCCTTGCGGGCCAGGGCCAGGCTCATGGAGCCGACGCCGGCGGCGCACTCGAGGTGCAGCCCGGGGTCGGGGAAGCGACGTGAGATGGCGTGCTCGAGCCGGTCTTCACGGTGGGCGTGCCGCGGTCCGAAGAACTCCGGATCGGCGCCCCACTCGGCCTTACCCATGGTTGAATTCCGTCGCCACGCCGGTCAGTGATTGATGATCTTCCGCGCGACCTGCTTGACCGGCAGGACCCGATCGAGGGAGTGCCCGATCCGGATCAACTGGTCGACGACCACCGCTTTTCCGGTGGTGTTCTTGTAGCACTCTCCGCAGCGGGGCAGAGTGTTGAAGTCGCGCGCCTTGAACGCCTCCATGAGCTCGGGGATGCGATCCGAAGCGAGGATCTCGCGCACCGTCTGGGCCGTCATGTCGCCGATCGCCTGGGCGCCGTCGTAGTCGTAGCAGCAGTGGGTGACGCGGCCGTCGGAGAGCACCACGAACCAGCGGAAGGGATAGCCCTGAAAGCAGCCGTAGTACTGCTCGTGGAGGTCGGTCTCGTCGGTCGTGTCGAGCCCCTCGCAGGTCTTCTCGATGACCTCCGCCTGGGGGTAGCGGGCGAGGTCGAAGAACCGCTCGAAGTCGTCGATGGATTCGTCGGCGGTCTTGCGCGACACCATCTTCTGGATCTCGACCCGGATGTCGTGCCCGCGGGAAAGCTCGAGGAAGCTCCGGATGTTGGCTTCCACCTGTTCGAACCGTCCTCCCCGTCGGATCTCCGGATAGATCTCGGGCCGGACGGTGTCGATGCACAGCCGGATGCGCTCGAGCGAGGTTCCGAGCAGCTCGCGAGCGTAGGACGGATCGAGCATCATGACGTTGGTCGACACACCTGCCCCGGGGAACAGATCGATCGCCTCGGCGAGCCGCGGGTAGAGCAGCGGCTCGCCCATCTCGTGCAGCCACCGGACGCGCAGACCGTTGTCCTTGAAGTCGGCGGCCACCTTCTCCACCAGCCACCACGGCATGTCGTCCTCGGGCCGACCGAGAGTGCCCATCGGACACATGCCGCAACGCAGGTTGCAGCGGCTGGTCAGCTCGACGCCGATCTTGGCGGTCCGTGGATCGAGAATCGGTCTCACGATCGGCAGTGTACCACGGAGACGGTCGCGGTATGCGGGTCCTCCGGCCGGGGTCGAGCCCGGGTTGCGGCGGCGGCCGTGCCGGGTGAGATTGGTACCATTCTGGCGATGGTGGAGCACCTGCAACCGATCTGGGTCGATGATGCCGACGGTGTCGCGGCGGTCGCCGATGCCTGCGCGAGCCAGGGTGCGATGGCGCTGGACACCGAGGCCGACTCGCTGCACTCGTACTTCCACAAGGTCTGTCTGATCCAGGTGACGGCCGATGGCGGAGACTTTGTCATCGACCCTCTCGCCCTCCGAGCGGACGACTTGGCGCCGCTGTGGCGGCACGTCGAAGATGCCTCGCTGTCGGTCCTGATGCATGGTGCCGACTACGATCTCCGGGTGCTCGACCGAGATTACGGGGTCCGGATCCGCGGGCTCGTGGACACCCAGATCATGGCCCAGCTGCTCGGCGAACCGAAGACCGGGCTCGCCGCCCTGCTCGACCAGGAGCTCGGCGTCACGCTCGACAAACGGCACCAGCGCGCCGATTGGGGCCGACGGCCGTTGACCCGTTCGCAGGTCACCTACGCGGCGGCCGACACCGCCTACCTCGCGGACCTGGCGCGGAAGCTGCGCACGCGGCTCGAGCAGCTCGGCCGTTGGCACTGGGCGGTCGAAGAGTTCGCCCGGCTGGAGCAGGTCCGGTACGTCGCTCCGGACCCCGACCCGTGGGCGTTCGAGCGCGTCAAGGGCGTTCGTGCGCTGCGCGGATCGGAACGGAACAGAGCCTACACGCTGTACCGATGGCGTGATCGCGAGGCACAGCGGCTCGACACACCTCCATTCAAGGTGCTCGGCAACAAACCGCTGGTCGAGCTCGCCCGGGCCGCTCCGGAGCGGCCGGCCGAGCTTGCGGACATCGATCAGCTCGGCCCGCGATTCGTCCGCCGGTGGGGACGCGACGTGGTGCGCGCGTTGCGGCGACCGGAGGCTGCGCCGCAGCGCAGGCCGGATCGGCGGCGGTCCGATCTACCGCCGTCGGTGGTTCGCCGGCTGAAGCGCTTGACCGCGGTTCGCGACGAGATCGCCGCCGAGCTCGGTCTCGATCCCGGGCTGGTCTGTGCCCGGGCCTGCGCCACATCGGTCGCAGAGCACGAA
>Ga0316576_10002576_pt1 | contig 10360 bp, 8 predicted proteins | sample S0NA_FD_203075 | JGI IMG/M metagenome (GOLD analysis project Ga0316576, IMG submission 203075) | Rhizosphere microbial communities from salt marsh grasses in Alabama, United States - S0-2_050615r3r5 | ecosystem: Host-associated > Plants > Roots > Rhizosphere | place: USA: Alabama | collected... | reverse complement strand
GCAAAAGGATTATTTCGATGTCATCAACTATTTCCTGTCTTCACGTGATATTTTACTGAGCCCGGATCTCAAGCAGCGGGTGGACGCCAAGATAGGGGAGATACTGGCACAGATCGAGAGCGTTCTGTCGAGAATGAGGACGGGCCAGGATGGCGGGACGAGCGGTCTGGAGAGCAGGGGCGCACTTTTTCTGGCTGCCCTGCACGGTCTCATGCAGCTGCAAAAGTTTGAAAACACCGTTTTCAAAGGAATGCCCCACAGGGAGTTGTATCGAGGGGCGGTGAAGAACCTGATCAAAGGCTTGGGTGCCCGTTGAGATCCGGATGCATGGCTTGCAACCCCACCCTTCGGCGGGCAGGCTTTGACAATCGCTCAGCCTATCCCCTATTTATTCAAATCCCATCATGCCTGCGAAAGATTTTGGTTTCGGATCATTTTATAGCGGTTGTCATCTTATCCGGCTACCTGACTGCTTCGGAAAAAATATTTCTTATGGTGAACATCGTTTGTATCGGAACATATATGACAACCGGTATAAATGGTTTTGGATTTAGATATTCGATGTTGGAATTTCCGTTTTATCCGGGTTAGGATGGCGACGGCGGGGTCGAAGGAGGCAGACCACATGGGAACGATAACGATCGAAATGCAGGGGGCGATCGCTGTACTGACATTAGCTGACGGTGTCACCAACGCCGTCGGTTCGCAGATGACGCACGATTTGGCGGCAGCCCTCGAGGAGGCGGCGGCAACGTCCAGGGGGCTTGTCCTGGCGGGAAATGACACGTTTTTCAGCATGGGTTTCAACCTGCCCGAGTTGATTCAACTGGACAGGCAGGGCATGCGGGCATTTATCCATGCCTTTGAGAGGGCAACGCTCGATTTGTTCACGCTGCCCTTGCCCACGGCCGCGGCCATCGAGGGGCACGCCATAGCGGGCGGCACCATCCTGGGATTGGCCGCGGATTTTCGCATCGCCGCCGCCGGCAAGAAGCTGATGGGCCTGAACGAGATCAAGCTGGGGATTCCGGTGCCCTGCCTCGCTCTGATGATGCTGGAGCAGACCGTGAGCCGCCCGGTGGCCCAGGAAATGCTTTACCACGGCGAGTTCGTCAAGGCGGAACAGGCTTTGGACACGGGATTGGTGGACGAGGTGGTTGCACCGGGCTTTGCCGTGGAAAGGGCGCTTGCAAGGCTGGCTTCCATCGCCGCGCATCCGGGCGGGGCCTTCAGGGCGATGAAAGCCGCCCGGGTGGAAATCATCCGCGACAAGTTCGAACGGACCTACGTCGAACAGCACGAACGTTTCCTGGACTGCTGGTTCCAGGCTGACACCCGGGTCCTGCTCGAAGAGGCGGCGGAAAAATTCAGAAAAGGCGCTTAGCCGCTGTGGGGTTGACATTCGGCCAAAATGCAGGGATAAATCCCTGCGCTACAAAGCGGTTAGCCTACAGCAACGTAGAATCTGAAGTCCTCAGGCTTTCCCGAAGGGTAAACAACATGGAAAAATAGACACCATCCGTGGAATTCACCTGTGGTAATATCCGCGAAATGGTACTATCGTTAGAATTTTGGTTATTATTACAACATATTATCTATTCTTTGCCATGTTGTTTATGCAACGATGGGGTCAATTCCGATTCATACGGTTTGGAAATACGCTTACGTGCTGGGGAGGAGGATATGACAGGTCGATCGTTTAGAAACATCATATACGCAAAGGATGACGAGACGGGCATTGCCCAGATAACCCTGAACCGGCCGGAGATAAAAAATGCCCTGACCATCGTTCTTACGTTGGAGCTGGGCGATGCGGTCGAACAAGCCGCGCTGGACGACGGTGTCAAGGGGCTGATCATAACCGGTGCCAAGGACCCGAACAGCGACGATCCTACCAGGGAGGCCTTCAGCAGCGGCGGCTATTTCGATTTTTCGGAAGTGGAAGCTCTGGACGAGGAGACCAAACGCCGCATCGACTTTCAGGACATCGCTCTGAAAAAGCTGTGTCTCAGGATGTGGCGGCTGGACAAGCCCGTTATCGTGGCCATGAACGGCCTGGCAATCGGCGGCGGCTTTACGATCCCCCTGGCTTGTGCCGACTTGATCTATGCTTCCGAATATGCCTGGGCGCGGCTCCCGTTTGTAAGGCTGGGCATAGCGCCTGAATTGGCCTCGAGCTTTTTGCTCCCGAGGCTGGTGGGATTCCAGAAAGCAAAGGAGATCATGTTTTTCGGGGAAAAGCTCAGTGCCGAGGAGATGGCGGCCATGGGTGTCGTCAACAAAGTGTTGCCCCACGACGAACTGATGCCTTTTGTGCGCGAGCGGATGCTGGATCTGGTGCCGCCCAGAGGCCCCTGGCAGTCCGTGCGTCAAACCAAGGCCATGCTGCAAAAAGCCCTGATAGAAGAGGTCACCCAGGCATTGGACCGGGAAAACGTCGTTCTGAACCGTCTTTTCAGCGGTGCCGATTTTCAGGAGGCCTTGACCGCCCGTCTTGAAAAACGGGATCCGGTTTTCAGGGGAGAATGACGGCCGGTTCGGGTTGACTTGCCGGCCAATGCCCACGCCTTGATATTGCAGATAGGCCTAAAAGATCTTGAAAGCATCCAATTCATCGAGAAAGGACTTGCCATGCGTTACGACCTGATCGACACGCCGTTGGGCGAACTTTTGGTTGCCGGGGACGAGGACGGCATCCGGCGCATCAATTTCCAGCAGGGGAATCAGCCGTTTCCCATCGGTGCCGATTGGAAACGGGACCGCCGGTTCATGGGGGAGGCGGCCGCTCAGCTGAAGGCCTATTTTGCGGGCAGCCTGAAACGCTTCGACCTGCGGCTCGCCCCGCAGGGTAGCGATTTTCAGCGGAGGGTCTGGCGGGCCCTGCAGGGCATCCCTTACGGGGTCCTGGTTGCATATCAGGATATCGCCGATGAAATCGGCAATTCGAAAGCCTGCCGGGCCGTCGGTGCCGCCAATGGCAAAAATCCGATTCCGATCGTCATTCCATGCCACAGGGTCGTCGGCAGCAACGGGAAGCTGACCGGCTTCGCCGGCGGTCTGCACCTCAAGGAATATTTGATCGAGCTCGAGTCGGCAGCCTATGCCGGGGGACGGGCCCGCCGATAGGAATAGGAAGTCCGGGTTTATTCCACCGTTGCAACGCCGGGGAGTATTTGTCGGAAACCAGGCTGCCGTGTAGAGAAATTGCTTCCTTGGCGGAATCAAAGGTTCACAGGCGCATCCTTTTCATTTCGGCATCGTCTTGTAAAATTTGCTGGAGAGCGTTTTTTTATTGACAAACAACTGGGATCCTAGTATCCAATGATCCCAGTGTGCTTGCAGGAGAGTGCGTCCGAAATTATGTCACCGATTACAACCAAAAACAATTGGAGCCTGCGTAAGGAGATTTTCGACTATCTGGTCGCTCTGATCGAGAAGGGCGAACTGAAACCCGGTTCGCTTATCAACGTGCGACGACTGACGGAGGAGCTGAACGTCAGCCGGACGCCGCTGCGCGAGGCCCTGGCTCAGATGGAGGTTCAAGGGCTGGTTACGATTATGCCCCAGAGGGGTGTCCTGATCAATGTCCTGACCTACGATGACCTGCTGGATCTTTTCGAGATAATCGGAGCCTTGGAGTCCCAAGCCCTCATGCACGTATTCGATCGGATCGACGATGCAAAGATCGATGAAATGGAGCGTTGCAACCGCAACATGCTCGAGGCCGTCGAGAAGGGCAAAAACCGCCAGTTTCACGAGACCAACAGTCAATTCCACAAGGTGTTTCTGGACCTTTGCGCCAATACGGAACTGACATCCTATGTGGGCAACCTGAAGCTACGGTTGTTCGGATTTGCCATGAAAAGCTACCGGGACCGGTTTAAACGCGCCATCGTGGAAGAACACGGTATCTTTTTAAATCTGTTGCGGGAGGGCGGAGGTAAGGCAGCATCCGAGTATCTCAAGGATGTTCATTGGAAATTCAACTATCCGGATAACTTCATCCGGCCCGACGCCGTCAATGACGGCGTCAGATAATGTTTACTTAAACCCTGCCCTCGAGGCTGACTCAGGGGTTGATGGTTGTTAGCAATCAGCATTATGTTCAATAACTTCAGGAGGAAAAATTATGGCTAAGATGAAAATGACCACCGAAGAAGCGTTTATCAAAGTCCTTCAAATGCATGGCGTCGACAACGCGTTCGGCATCATCGGTTCGGCGATGATGCCGGTAACCGATTTGTTTCCCAAGGCCGGGATCACGTTCTGGGATTGCGCCCATGAAAACAGCGCCGGCATGATGGCGGACGGGTTCACCCGCGCTTCCGGCAAAATGAGCATGCTCGTCGGACAGAATGGCCCCGGTATCGCCAACTTTGTCACACCGGTTAAGGTGGCTTACTGGAACCATACGCCTCTTTTGCTGATCACGGCCCAGGCGGCCAACATGACAATGGGTCAGGGCGGTTTTCAGGAAGTGCCGCAGATGTCCATGTTCGAGGACATGGTTGCCTATCAGGAAGAAGTGCTTCACCCGTCCCGCGTGGCCGAGGTGCTCAATCGCGTCATCCTGCGGGCCAAGCGCGCTTCAGCGCCGGCCCAGATCAACATTCCGCGCGACTTCTGGACCCAGGTTGTCGAGATCGAACTGCCTCCCATTGTCGAATTCGAACGTCCGGCCGGTGGTGAGGGGGCTGTGGCCCAGGCGGCGGAACTTCTGTCCAATGCCAAGTTCCCCGTCATTTTGAACGGCGGCGGCGTCGTGCTCGGCGGGGCCATCGAAGCCTCCAAAGCGCTGGCGGAACGTCTGGATGCCCCGGTCTGCTGCGGCTACCAGCACAATGACGCCTTTCCGGGCAGCCACCGGCTGTTTGCCGGCCCCCTGGGCTACAACGGGTGTAAAGCCGGAATGGAGATGATTTCCAAAGCTGACGTGGTGTTGGCGCTGGGCACCCGCCTCAATCCGTTTTCGACACTGCCCAGTTACGGCATCATCGACTACTGGCCGCACGGTGCCAAGATTATTCAGGTCGAAATCAATCCCGACCGCATCGGTCTCACGAAACCGATTACGGTGGGGATTGTCGGCGACGCCAAGAAAGTCGCCGAATCGATCCTCACGCAACTGTCCGATACGGCCGGTGACATCGACCGTGAAAAACGAAAAGCCGCTTTGGCAAAAGCCAAGGAAGACTGGCAGAAAGAACTGGCCACCATGGATCATGAACTGGATGATCTCGGCACCACCTGGAACGAGCGCTGCCAAAAACGGGAGCCCGAAAAAATGACGGCTCGCATGGCCTGGCGTGCCATCGTTGCAGCCTTGCCCAAAGAGGCCATTATCTCCTCGGACATCGGCAACAATTGCGCCATCGGCAATGCCTATCCGGCCTTCGAAGAGGGACGTAAATATTTAGGCCCGGGCATGTTCGGATCCTGCGGCTACGGTTTTCCGGCCATCCTGGGCGCCAAGATCTCCAAACCCGATGTGCCGGTGGTCGGTTTTGCCGGCGACGGAGCCTTCGGTATCTCCATGAACGAACTCACGGCCTGCGGACGCGATGAGTGGCCGGCGGTCACCATGGTCATTTTCCGCAACTACCAGTGGGGGGCGGAGAAACGCAATACCACCCTCTGGTACAGTGATAACTTCGTGGGAACGGAATTGAATAGTAATGTCTCGTACGCCGGTATAGCCAAAGCCTGCGGTTTGCAGGGTGTCCAGGTAATGACCGCGGAAAGCCTCACCGATACCCTCAATGACGCTGTCAAGGCCCAGATGGAAGACGGCGTTACCACGATCATCGAGGTATTGACGAACCAGGAACTGGGCGAACCGTTCCGCCGGGATGCCATGACCGCACCGGTTGCCGTTGCGGGAATCGACATCGCCGACATGCGCCCCCAGAAAGGCGTATAAGACGCAGCAGGTTTCGCCAATGTTGACCGTTAAGGGGCATGGTTATTGACTTCCATGGCCATGCCCTTTTGATATCCTACCGATACGCTTTTTCTGCGGCGTAAAGATTGTTCCAAATGAATTGATGGAGATAAAATCATGATCGATTTAAGAAACATTCCCTCTGCAAAAGAAGATCTGGACCGCTACGAAGTGGAAAACAATTTCCAGTCATGGTCCTTCCAACCTGACCAATCGCCTCCCCGGGTGGTTTCCGCCAGGGGGGTGCGCTTCACCACGGAAGACGGACGGGAACGTTTGGACTTCAGCTCCTGCTTCGTGAGTCACAATATCGGCCATCAGGACGAGCGCGTCATCAACGCCATCTGCGAGCAGGCAAGAACCCTTTCCAGTTTTGCTCCGAGCATGTCCACGGCACCGCGGGCCAAACTTGCTAAAATGCTGGAAATGATCACTCCGGGAGATCTTTCTCGCTCGTTTATCTCGCTGGGCGGAACCGAGGCCAATGAGGCTGCAATAAAAATCTGTCATCAATATACCGGCAGGAGAAAACTGCTGACCCGCTATCGAACCTACCATGGTGGAACCGCAACTTCCATGACCGTGTCTTCCGGGGACGCCAGGGGCTGGGCCCAGGTTCTTGGGGGAACGGAACTGGTTACCGTCCCCCAACCGTACTGTTATCGATGCATGTTTGGTCAAAGCTATCCTGATTGTGATTTGCAATGCGTAAAATATGTCGACGACGTAATTGAGCTGGAAGGGGGAAGTGAAAAAGTGGCTGGGATCATTTTCGAGCCAGTGACCGGTGCCAACGGAGTTATCGTGCCGCCCCCCGAGTATTTCCCCAGGCTCCGGGAGGTATGCGATAAATGGGATATCCTCATGATTGCCGACGAAGTGATGAGTGGGTTCGGCCGGACCGGGAAGTGGTTTGCTATGGACCATTGGGACGTGGTACCGGATATCATGACCATGGCCAAGGGCTTGACATCGGGATATGTACCCCTTGGCGCAACTATCGCTCGCAAACACATCGGCGATCGCTTCAAGGAGCAATTTTTCAGTCATGGCGCAACCTATGCCGGGCATGCGCTGGGTTGTGCTGCTGCATTGGCAGTGCTTTCCATCTATGAGGAAGACAATCTGATCGAAAATTCCGAAAAAATGGGTCGATATCTGCTGGAAAAAGCAATGGAGCTCGAGGATAAACACGCCTGTGTAGGCGATATCCGCGGGCTTGGACTTTTTGTTGGTGTTGAGCTGGTGCGGAACAAGAAGACCCGAGAACCGCTGATTCCATTGGATGCAAAAATCCGATCGGGTATGAACCCCAAGCTTGAAGTGGCCAAAAGGCTCGGCGAATTGGGCATGATGGCCATGGCAGCCAATCCGGCAAATGTGATTGCCATGGCGCCTGCGTTGATCGTCACCAAGGATGAAATCGATGAAGGCGTGGCCATCATGGACAAGGCCCTGGAGGCGGCGGATGTCTACACAGAGTAAAAGAGCCGTACTCGTGATCAACGCAGGAAGTTCTTCGGTCAAGTTTACCCTGTTCAGCATCAGGGATGAAACCGTCCTGGCCAAAGGCATCGTGGAGCGCATCGGCCTCGAGGGCACGCAGATGACCGCCACGACCCGCAGGGGAAAGAAATTTACCCGGGCGGCCGTAGTGAAAAACACACACGAGGCGGTATCCCGGATTGTCGCATTTTTGATTGACCCGGTACACGGGGTGCTCGAGAGCAGACAGGCGGTGGCAGCCGTCGGCCACCGCGTCGTTCACGGCGGAGAAAAAATCAATGCTTCCGTCGTCATCGATGAACGTGTCAAGGATATCATTCGAAACTGTGCCGCCCTGGCCCCGCTGCACAATCCACCCAACCTGGAGGGGATAGAGGCCTCCCAGAACAGTTTTCCGGAAACGACCCAGGTGGCCGTTTTCGACACGGCTTTCCACGCCTCCATACCGGAAAGCGCCTTTCTCTACGGGCTTCCCTATCACTTGTACACCGAGGATAAAATCCGCCGCTACGGATTTCACGGTACCAGTCACTGTTATGTCAGCCACGAGGCCGCCCGCATCATGGGCCGGCCGATAGAGACGCTGAAAATAATCACCTGCCACCTGGGAAACGGCAGCAGCATCACCGCCGTGGACGGAGGCAGGAGCGTTGACACCAGCATGGGGTTTACCCCACTGGAGGGGACCGTCATGGGAACCCGCAGCGGGAGCATCGATCCGGCCATCGTTATCCACCTGATGATGCACAAGGGACTGACCGCGGAGCAGGTGAACGCACTGCTCAACGAACAAAGCGGTTTCCTGGGCATGGCCGGAATAGGCAGCAGTGACGTGAGGGATGTCCTGGCGGCCATGGAAAAAGGCGATGCACGGGCAGCGGCGGCCGTTGAGGTGTACGTTCACCAGGTACGGAAATACCTGGGGGCCTACACGGCCGTCATGAACGGTCTGGATGCGGTCGTGTTTACGGGCGGAATCGGCGAGAATGCCGCCGTGATCCGTGAAATGGTGTGCAACGGCGGTCCGGGCATGGGCCGGCTGGGTATCCGGCTGGATCCGGAAAGAAATGGTTCGGCCGGTAAAAAGGCACGGGCGATACACGTGGAAGGGGCTGACGTATCGATCCTGGTGATCCCCACCGATGAAGAAAAGGAGATCCTCCGCCAAACCGTGTCGGTTCTCGATTCCTAATTAATTGGGTGCTGGGCCGGGCACACCACTCGGATGTCGGTTTGGTTCGACTGGCCGAAGCCTGCCAGGTGGCTACCCGCAGTGTGGACTATCATCTGGCTGCCGGAAATCCCTCCGGGCTGGCTCTTTATCCCGGGGGCATTCATGCCTTTAATCTTTTCCCGATAGAGATTGCCTCGCAGGCCAATGCACGCATGGAGGCCTTCCTGAATGAGTGTCTGGCGAATCGTGATTAGATAAAATTTATCTTCACATTCCCGTTGTCTCTGTGATTCCCCGTGATTGTGAATGTCAGGCGGCGTTCCTGACGGGTTTGGCGGGTGTCGTGACGTCGGGCTGAAAGTCGAGCGTAGCAAAGTAGTCGGCGACGGTCTCTTCCCGGCGGATCAATTCGACCGACCCGTCGCAACGCAAGAGCAATTCCTTGGGCCGCAGCCGGCCGTTGTAGTTGAACCCCATGGCATGGCCATGGGCGCCGGTGTCTTGAATGCAGAGGATGTCTCCGTTGCCGATGCGGGGCAGCTCTCTTTGTATGGCGAACTTGTCGTTGTTTTCACAAAGGGCCCCCACCACATCCACCGTCTCCACGACGCTTTCCTTTTCCTTTCCGAGGACGTCGATGTGGTGATAAGCCCCGTAGATGCCGGGCCGCATCAAAGCGGACATGGAGGCATCGATGCCTATATAGGTTCTGTAAATGTCCTTGCGGTTGATGGCGGTGGCAACGAGGACTCCGTGAGGGCCCGTCATATAGCGGCCGCTTTCCATGTGAAGCTGTGGGACATACCCGTTGCGGTCGCCGAACCGGTTGAATAGATCGATAATTTCATCGGCCATGGCTGTAAGGTCTAATGGCGGTTCCTCGGGTTTGTAGGGAATACCGAACCCGCCGCCGATATTGATCATCTCGAATTGGATGTCCAGGCTGTCTGCGATATACTCCGCTGTATCCAAAAGCATGCGGGCCGTCTCCACCATGTAGGTGTAGTCCAACTCATTGGAAGCCAGCATGCTGTGGAGCCCGAAGCGTGTTGCGCCTCTTCGCCTGGCGCCCTTGTAAGCGCTGACCAGCTGCTCCCGCGTCGCACCGTACTTGGATTCGGCCGGCAACCCGATGATGCTGTTGCCACTCCGTTCGGCACCGGGGTTGAAGCGGAAACAGACCAGGTCCGGCATCCGGGGGACCCGTTCCATCAGGGAAAGATCATCGATGTTGAGGATGCATCCTCCATCGGCAGCCGCCGCCTCGAATTCAGCAGCGGTTGTATTGTTGGAGGTAAAGATAATGTCCCCGCCCTCGGCGCCTACCTGCCGGCTCAGCAGGAGTTCGGGGATGGAACTGCAGTCGAACCCGAACCCCATCTCGCGCATGATACCGAGAATGCGCGGGTTGGGCAGGGCTTTTACCGCGAAAAATTCCCTGAAGGCTTTCAGACCGGAAAAGGCCCGGACCAGGGTATTGCCGGTTTCACGGATACCGGTTTCATCGTATATGTGAAAAGGCGTTCCAAAGTGGTCGACAATTTCCTTGAGCGTCGGAAACAGCCTTTCTTTGAATGATGCTGACATTGGCATGTGTGCCCGTTCTCCTATCGGGTGTTTGGTGTATTTCGTGGTTAGAGCGATAAAAGAGGCGGCGAAACAAAACGGCAAGGATAAACAGGCTGTCCCACGTTCCTAACGTCTGATCTTCAATTCCGTTTCCGCCATTTAGCCACCTT
>Ga0316576_10002575_pt1 | contig 10362 bp, 9 predicted proteins | sample S0NA_FD_203075 | JGI IMG/M metagenome (GOLD analysis project Ga0316576, IMG submission 203075) | Rhizosphere microbial communities from salt marsh grasses in Alabama, United States - S0-2_050615r3r5 | ecosystem: Host-associated > Plants > Roots > Rhizosphere | place: USA: Alabama | collected... | reverse complement strand
TGAATTGACCCCCCGACATGTGGCGGATGGTGGCCGCGTTGTTGACGATCTGATCCAGGGCCAGCAGGCTGAAGTTGACCGTCATGATCTCGACGATGGGGCGCATGCCGCCCATGGCCGCGCCGATGCCGGCCCCCGTGAAGCCCGACTCCGAGAGGGGGGTGTCGCGGATGCGCTCGGGTCCGAACTCGTCGTAGAGCCCCTTGCTCACCGCATAGCAGCCGCCGTAGCGGCCCACGTCCTCCCCCATGAGGAAGACCCGGGGGTCCCGCTGGATGGCCTCCCGGATGGCCTCGCGCACCGCCTCCCGGTAGCTGGTCTCGATCGGCGCGGCGCTCATGCCCGCCGCTCCGTGTAGACGTCTCGGGTCAGGTCCTCCACCGGCTCCCAGGTCCCCGACTCGGCGAAGGAGATGGCCGCGGCCAGTTCGTCGGCGATCTCGGCCTCGATGCGGGCGTGCTCCGTTGCGTCCAGCATCCCGGTCTCCTCCAGCCAATGCCCGAAGCGCAGCACTGGTCCCTTCTCCTTCCAGGCCTCCACCTCCGCCTTGTCCCGGTAGAGCTGGGCATCGAACATGGAGTGGGCGCGGAAGCGGTAGGTGAGGCATTCGAGAAACCGCGGTCCCGCGCCGGCACGGATCGCCGCCGCGGCACGGCGGGCCGCGACCTCGATGGCGATCACGTCCATCCCGTCCACCGACTCCGCCCCGATCCGGTAGCCCTGGGCCTTGCGGAAGATGTGGGTCTCGGACTCGGAGCGCTCCAGGGCCGTGCCCATGGCATAGAGGTTGTTCTCGCAGACGAAGAGCACCGGGAGCTGCCAGAGTGCGGCGAGGTTGAGGCTCTCGTGGAACTCTCCCTCGGCGGCGGCGCCCTCGCCGAAGAAGCAGGCGGTGACCCGGGGCCGACCCTGCATCTTGTCCGCCAGGGCCAGGCCGACCGCCAGCGGCAGCAGGCTGCCCACGATGGCATTACCGCCGTAAAAGCGGGTGGAGGCGTCGAAGAGGTGCATGGAGCCGCCGCGCCCCCGGCTGCACCCTTCCTGCTTGCCGTACATCTCCGCCATCATGGTGGTCATGGGCATGCCGCGGGCCAGGGCATGACCGTGCTCCCGGTAGGTCGCGATCACCGCGTCCTCCGGGGTCAGACATTGCATGACACCCACCGCGATGGCCTCCTCGCCGATGTAGAGATGCAGGAAGCCGCGGATCTTCTCCTCCGTGTACAGCTCCGCGCAGCGCTCCTCGAAGCGGCGGATGCGCAGCATCTCCCGCAGCAGGTGCAGTGCATGGTCGCGGTTCAGATGCAGCTTGGTGTCGGCGGGATCGGTCATCGCTCGTCGCTCTCCAGGGTGGAGACGTCGCCCTCGGGGAGCCCCAGCTCCCGGGCCCGCAGCAGGCGGCGCATGATCTTGCCGCTGCGGGTCTTGGGAAGGTTGGCGCGCCAGTCGATCTCCCGCGGGGCCACGGCGGGGCCGAGCCGCTTGCGGGCGTGGGCCAGGAGTGACTTGCGCAGGTCCTCGTCCCAGGCGAAGCCGGGCTTGAGCGCCACCAGGGCCTTGACGATCTCACCGGCGGTGGGCTCCGGGATACCGATGGCGGCGGCCTCCGCCACGGCGGGGTGCTCCATGAGCGCGCTTTCCACCTCGAACGGGCCGATCAGGTGGCCCGAGGACTTGATCATGTCGTCCGCGCGGCCCACGAACCAGAAATAGCCGTCCATGTCCCGCTGGGCCAGGTCGCCGCTCAGGTACCAGCCGTCGGCGAAGCACCTGGCGTAGCGCTCGGGCTCGTTGAGATAGGCCCGGAACATGGAGGGCCAGCCGGGCCTCAGGGCCAGCTCGCCGACCCTGTCCGGGGTGTCGATGACCTCGAGCGGTTGGCCTTCGGGCCCCCGATGAACGATGGCGGCCTCGACGCCGGGCAGCGGCCGGCCCATGGACCCCGGCTTGATCGCCATGGTCCGGTAGTTGGCGATCATGATCCCGCCGGTCTCGGTCTGCCACCAGTTGTCGTGGAAGGGCAGACCGAGGACGTCCCGCCCCCAGACCACCCCCTCGGGGTTTAGGGGCTCGCCAACGCTGGCCAGGAAGCGCAGGTGCGAGAGGTCGTACTGGGGGACCAGCTCCGCGCCCACCTTCATCAGCATGCGGATGGCGGTGGGGGCCGTGTACCAGACCGTGATCCGCTGGTCCTGGAGGATGCCGAACCAGCGGGCGGGGTCCAGATCGGCCTCGTCCACGACCATGGTGGCCCCGATGACCAGTGGCGCGATGATGCCGTAGCTGGTGCCCGTGACCCAGCCCGGGTCCGCCGTGCACCAGAAGACGTCCTCGGGATGCAGGTCGAGGGCATAGCGACCGGTGAGGGCGTGGACCAGCACCGCCTCGTGCACATGGACGGCGCCCTTGGGCCGGCCGGTGGTGCCGCTGGTGAAGTGGAGGAGGGCCATGGTCTCCTGCTGGGTGACCGCCAGACCGCCCGTGTCGGGGCAGTCGTCCAGCGCGTCGGCGAGGGACAGGGTGCCCTCGGGCAAGTCGCCACCGCGCCGGTCGGTGAGGAGCACGTGGCGCAGCCCGGGCAGCTCATGGCGCCAGAGGGCCACCTTGCGTCGGTAGTAGGCCTCGGTGGTGACCAGCACCCGAGCGTCGCCGATCTCCATGCGCGCCTTGACGGGCTCCGGGCCGAAGGCGGAGAAGAGGGGCGAGAAGACCCGCCCGGCCTTCAACGTCCCGAGTGCGGTGACATACAGCTCCGGCACCCGGCCCAGCAGGCTGAAGACCCGTTCCCCGGGGCCGATTTCGAGGCGCTCTAGCAGATGAGCGAAGCGGCTGGTGAGGGCCGCCAACTCCCGGTAGCTCAGGTCCCGAGCGGCCAGGTCCCGGCCGACCCAGCGGATGGCGACCTTGTCGGCCAGCCCCTCGTCCAGGTGCCGGTCCAGCGCCTCGAAGGCGATGTTGAGCCCGCCCGCCGGGAGCCCACGCAGGGTGGCCCGGGTCTCTTCCCAGGAGAACCCAGCCCGGGTCGCCGCGTAATCTGCGAGATTCGGGGCTGGCCAACCGGGCCGCTCGGTCTTGTGGATCGTCTCCCAGGCCATGTCGATCCCCCGCGTGGGAACGCGTCAGTCGCGACTCAGGCTAGGACAGCGCGTCCCCGGTGTCTAACGTGTTCGAAGCTCTATACAGCGTAGGATCAAGTCCAACGATCTCGTGTAGGCTTGAAACTCGGTCACCGCATGGTTTCCGTTGCCATCATAGGCGACGATATCGAACCGGTCAGTCAGTGCGTCAATCGCCATGGCCGTTGGCAGTGTCAGATTCTCTCCGTCATTCGTCGGGACCGCCGCGGTATGCCATCCGGTATTCTCATCAATCCAGTTTACGGCATAGATATCATTTACGGCCGTCTGGATAACGAGTGTCCTGATCGGGTAAGCGCCTCCCAAGTAGATTCTCAAAGCGTTTTGGAAACCACCGTCGGTTTCCTCTTCCCACCATATGGGACCATCGGACCACCATTGGCTTGTCGGGAAGAAATTGCCGTCCGTTAGGGTTGAGAAATCGACCGTGGGAAAGAGTGCACCGTCTGGCTTGGCAAAGAACTCACCAATGCCGGCCACTGCCTTGCCCCGCGCGATATTCTCCCCCGCGCACTTCGCCCAAGCCGGGTCCAGCACAGCCTCTTGTTCGGTGACGGCCTGCGTTGCGGGGGCAACCAGGCTCAAGGTCAAGAGCGTTGTGGCGGCAGATCTCAGGGGTCTGGATAGTCGACAGTCAGCATGTTTCGAAATGGTGCTGGTCTTCATGGCTCGAGCTCCGTGCAATGATAGCGGATCCAACATTGGGAAACGCAGATTAATTGCGTTCCCCGACCAGGCCCTGGGTGGCCTGGCATTTCAACCGCACCTGGCGCTTGAAAACGAAGCGCTACGAGAGTCGCGTTTCTCGAAGCGCCGGCTGATTCAAGCCGGGAGCATGTAGAATCATGCGTGTGCTCATGACAGGACATGCTCCCGACATGTTCCCATCCGCTGTGTATCACTGTCACATCTAAATTCTCGGATTCCGGCGCTGCCACAGAGGAATCCGAAATCCGATGTGTGAGACGTATGCGAGGGGGAGGCCTCAAGACCGGTAAGGCCAATCAGAAATAATATCTCACCCGAAGATCGATCTTGTACTCGTTCGCCTTTTCGCCCCACTCGGTGAGCGTGGTGCCGATGGGCACCGTGCCGCGCAGGCGAAACTCGAAGTTTCCAAGACCGGTGTAGTTGAGCTCAGGTGCCAGCTGATAGCTATTGTCGTCCAGATTGTAGAAGGCCTGCAGGGCGGGAGTGAAATAGAGGATGTCGAGAGGCTCATTCCAGGCTGCGCGGAAGCCGACGTATTCACGCATGGGGTTGGGTCTGGCGTAGCGCCGCGCCAGCTGCGAGCTCTGCAACCTCGCCATCAAGGCGGCATTGTCATCGTCCCAGGCCGTGTGCACGCACTCATAATATCGGCGCTGCTGCTCCGGGTTGTTCCCGGTCCCATCAAAGAAATATTCCAGCGTATACGCGATATCCTGGTCGCTGCGGTAACGCAGGCCGAGGAGATAGCTGGTCACGTCCTGCTCTCCAGCGTTTCTCGTGCGACAACCAGGTGCTGGATCGAGCAGGATTCGCTCGAAGTTCGTGATATAGGCGAGCTCTCCATGCACCTCGAAGTTGGGCGCCAGGTTCCTCGAGAAATCGAGGCCGACGCGGGGCGTGCGGGCCCCGCCCGTGAGAAACAGCAAGTCGAGGTCCGTATTCCGGTACAGCATATAGAGCTTACCGGCAAGGTTGAAATGTTCCGGCTCGCCGAAGTCCGAGTTGAGTCCATCAACGGTTGGAACGGCGACGGGGGTGAAGCTGAGTGTTTGGAGGGGACCGTTGAAGCTCCGCACCCAATCCGCGCTTGCCATCCAATAGCCCTGACGGGCCAGGTCCGGGTCGTTTGGATCCTTCCGGCGCTCGATGAATCCGACCGGATTCCAAAAGGCACCCTTGCCCCACCGGTTCACCTTCTTTCCGGCCTCGAGAGTGACGCCGGGCGACGGCTGCACCGAGAGGACGCCCTCGTAGAGCTCGTTCTGCTGGTTTGCGCCGCTGAAGTCCCACAGAACGTTGGAATGGGTGCGGAAGAAGAATGTCAGTACGTCGTGGTTATAGCGACCTTCCAGGTCCAATACCGCGGCGGTGCGCGAGAGGTAATCCTCCGGCTCCTGACCGAAGAATGCGAGCTGATAGAGGGCCCCGTCCTGGTTGGCTGGGAGATATTCGGGCCAGAGCTCTGCATAACCCCCGAAGTCAAACCTCTTCTTCTCGTACTCAGACGCATCGAAGGTGAATTCGTCCTCGCCCCGCAGAGCGCCAGTGCCGGACAACAGGCAGCCCGCGCAAAGTACAATGCGCAAGGTCGCCGAGGCCCCCGTCGCCACCCGGCAATGGGGGTTCCCGATCAGATCGTGAGGGTTAGCCGGATCGCGATCGGGAGGCACTGGCGCTTCTCCATGGGGTGAACGACGGTCTGGCTCAAACCAAACCGAAGCGTCAAGGAGGGGGAGGCGTCAAGGAGGTGGTTAGCGTAGCTCCTTGACCCGCGGCATGTAGCTCAACGTGAAGACCTCATCGTCGAAATTGCGTCGCTTGATCCGGTCGAAAAGCATGACGGATTTATAGCCAACGTGCAGGGGGCTGTCTGTTTCGAGCGCCGATGGCCGCACGATTCCACCGCCGAAGTCCTTGATCCTTTTATAGTGCAGTGTCTTGATGAGCATACCGCTCGAGGCGTACGCCTCGATTTTGGTGGGTAACAACGCCTTCTTGTCGACCCACATCTTCAGTTGATCGTACGCCACCGCAGACGTCTTGGCCTTGAGGGTCAACAAGTGCTCTCTGCCTGCGTCAGTAACCGATTTGACATCGTACTCGACGCTGAACTCGAGGCGCATCAGGTCCGAGTTGTTGAAGATGCCGCCAACGACAGATTGCAGGCTGGTGATACGCAATGGCCGGCCGACGGAAGGTATATACATCCACATGTTGTCGCCGTGGCGCAGGGTCGTGCGCCCCTCCTCGGAGGGAGGAGAAAGGAACAGGGAGACCATACGGTCTCGTCCCTTCTTGGCGGTGTAAAGCACATACTCCTTCTTGGATCCGTCGGGCTCCTGATTGATGAGCTTGCGGTACATCTCGTAGGAAGGGGGAGTGAGATTGCGATCGACCTGCTGCAGGATCCGATCGCCGTCGAGCGCACTGACGGCCGAGCTCAGAAGGCCGAGTAGGAGAGCTGTCAATAGGGTTCGCATGGCGCTCACTCCTTCAGCTCGTTTGCGACGTCCTGGACGGTTCCGATACGCCGCACGAAGCGAACCTTGTTGGCATCAAGGACGTCCATCATCTTCGGGCCGGGGACTTGACGCCCGATCAAAACGACCATGCCCTTATCGATGAGCATCTTCGCTGCGGCGGGTCCGGTGCCGAACTCCAGGTCAAGGTATGGATTCGCTACAACCTCGACCGCATCTCCATTTTCCTTGTACAGATGGAAGTAGGGGGCGACGCCGGCGAGCTTGGAGATCTCCGCGGTCGGCTCTTTTGCATCGGCGGCAATTCCGTATAGGGGTTCCTTGGTCGGAGCCGGCTCATCGCCGGCTAGTACAGCTGCCGAGCCGAAGAGGAAGACGCCCGCAACGACAAGGTAGCCTAGCTTGAACATGGTTATTGCCCTCTCAGCTGTTGAATGCGCCATCGGTTGGTGCGGCGGCAAGGATGCACGCCGTCGCACGCTCAAACGTGGCGCAAGGCCGTGATTGGATCCATTCGGGACGCCTTCCATGCGGGTTGCAGGCTCGCGAGCGCGGCAACCACGATTGTGAGCACCGCGGTCGTCAAGACGTCTGCGAGTCCGATCGTTGGCGCGAGAACCAGGTTCTCTTGTCGTCCGAAGGAGAACGGGATGGTCACCTCGTGCAGGATGGCGATCAACGCGAGCGCGATCAAGGTTCCCAACACTGTGCCCAAAAGGCCAAGTAGGAAGCCTTCGGTGATGAACAAGCGGAGGATCGAGCCGGGGGGGGTCCCAATCGCCGAGATCGTTCCGATCTCGCGAATGCGCTCATAGACTGCCATGATGAGCACGTTCATGACGCTGATAAGCACGACGGAGACGAGGATGATCTTCATGAAGAGGTTCATCACGTCGATCATGTCCGCCACCTTAGAAAATGGCACAAAGGTTTGCCAAGGGTGAACCTGAAATATGGGCAAGCCTTTTCGGTTCTTCAGGTCCTCGACCTGGGCCTCGATCTCCTGAAGGACGTCGTTCAAGCGGTCCCGGTCCTTCAGCCGAATCGCGATTTCACTCACTTCGGCGGGCTTGCCCCAATTGTTGTCAGCGAAGAGCTTGCTGGTCTCGTCGAGGTAGCCCTTGGGGGCGTAGGGCTGGGGCTGCGACTCCGATTCCTGAGGTGCGCTTTCCAGCTTCAAGGGCTCGAGCGGTTGCTCCTCCGGTTGTTCCTGTATCGTGACGTAACCATGTTTAGCGAGGATCGTGTCCTCTACCTCTTCGTCCTCGATGCGAAGCAGCTCGCGCGCGTCGTCGATGTGGATGTAGCTGTCGCGCCCGCCGGGCCCGGAGATGCTTTCCAGGATACCCTGGATGACGAAAGTCTTGCCGTTGACGGAACCGTCCTTGTTGGTCGCAACGAGCACGACGGTGTCTCCCACCTTCAAGTTCATCGCATTGGCGAAGAGCTCTGGCAGGAGTATATGGCCGGGCTCGATCAAGGGGTCGACGGTGCCGCCCTCGTAGACGCGCTTGGTTAGGTATGGAACCGTTGCGGCCTCGCGGTCCGCGTAGACCCCATTGACCCGGATGCTCGTCGTGTCGACGAAGTTGCTGAACATCGCCATGAACTTGATGCGGGGCGACCAAGACAGGATGTCGGGGTTGGAATCCAGCACCTCATAGAGCTTCACGAGCATGCGGGGACGCATGTTCCGGTCGACGGGGAGGCTCTCACGAGCGCCCATGTAGCCCCTGCGATGGACCTGCATGTGGCCAACCATCGAGTCGGTGAACTGGTCGATCATCATGTCCCTGAAGGAGCCGGCGACGGCCACGAAGATAAGGACTGCGACCAGTCCCACCGTGATGAGGAGGGCTGTTAGGACGGTCCGTCGCTTGTAGCGGAGTAGATTACGGGCCGCGATCTTCACGACGTCGATCATTTGGTTGTCACCTCCCTCGGCACTGTTTGGATCTGGCCATCTTCGAGGGCGTAGGTCACTTCTGCTTCCGCCATGATCTTGGGATCATGGGTGGAGAAGATGAAGGTGGTCCCAAAGTCGTCGCGGAGCTTCTTCATCAAGTCGATGATGCGGTAGGCCGTTTCGTGGTCGAGGTTGGCCGTGGGCTCGTCTGCTAAGACAATGCTGGGGCTGGTGACGAGCGCCCGGGCGATGGCCACACGCTGTTTCTGGCCGCCGGACAATTGGTCTGGGCGCTTGTTGGCCTGCTCTGCGATACCCGTGGCTTCGAGCAGGCCTTGAACGCGCCCTTGGCGCTCCTTCGCCGGCCAACTCTGGACCATGATCAAGGGGTACTCGATATTCTCGTAGGCCGTCAGAACGGGAATCAGATTGAAGTCCTGAAAGACGAAGCCCAGGTGCTGCCCACGGAAGGTGGCCGCGGAGCGCCGATCGAGGGTGGCTACGTCGGTATCAAGGATTTTCAGGGTGCCTTCGGTTGGGTGATCGAGGCAGCCGAGCATGTTCAAGAGCGTGGTCTTTCCGCTGCCTGAAGGTCCTACAAAGCAGACAAAGGACGACGCCTCGATGGAGAAGGCGATTCCTCGTATCGCCGGTATCACGACATCCCCGACTTGATAGTCCTTGCGGAGATCGGTTGCCAGCACAAGGCTCATAGCGGCAATCCAGGATGACCAGGTTCTTCGGTAGGCCGGCGGTCCCTATGCCATCAGCGGTGTGCCATGGAATCGATACGACGCCGTGCCCTGAGACATAGCTCCCTCAGGGCATCCGGCAATCGATTCTGGGCATTGGCAGCTGTAGCGGTGTTGTCGAAACCACCAGCCCGGTTTCTGTCATAGAATCACGGGAGCTTTAGTGGCTCTTGCTCTCTTAAGACGCCGGGCTCAGGCTCGTCCTCGTGCTGGTAGCCGGGAGGCGGATACACGGTGTTGCAACCCTCGCGATTGAATTCCCCCAGCTCACGCTGCAGCATGCAGACATCGAAGGCGCCTGGGCCCCCGTCGAGCTTGTCGTAACCGGGTCCACCCCAGAGGACGTCATAATCCCCCGGGCCACCGTTGAGCGTGTCGGCCCCCACGGCACCGAATAGAAAGTCGTCCCCCTCCTCTCCGAAGATGGTGTCGTCACCCTTCGCGCCCAGGATGGAATCATTGCCGGCGCCGGCGCAGATGAGGTCGTTGCCGGCATCGCCATGAATGACATCGTTGCCGCCAAGTGCGACGATGACATCGGCTGTCTCGCTGCCTAGGATGAGGTCATTCCCCTCGGTGCCGACGCAAGTCGGAAAGACCCCGTCACAGAGGGGTATGGCGGACGCGTCCAGATTTGGTGGCAGGTAGGGGCACTTGATGACCGTGTGCGCCGGGTGGTAGTCGGGAAACTTCTCTTCACTTCCGCCTGGCCCCGCTGCGCCTGCTGGAAGGGAAGAGAGGGATGCGAGCGCAGTAAACCCGCACACGACGAGACGCCGCGTAACACACCAGGAACGCATTTTTCCATCCTCCGAACGGTGATGCCGCATTGGCCGAGGCTAGCCCCGAGACCGGCGACACCTTATTTGTCATTCTTCAACGATGCGCTGACTAATGGCGCCTCGCGTCGGGCCATGGATGGCCTCGGATTACCAAGCACCTAGAACGCTTGATCAGTACTCGCTTCGAGAATCACACCTCTCGAAGCGAGTACTGATCAAGCGCCAGAATGGCATGTCGTCAGTCTCCATTCAGATACTCTAGAAGATTCCACAGATTCCGCAAGTGGAATTTGCTAGGGAAGCGCTGATTTATTGCACTACACGTCCGGGCCGAAGAAGGTCCGGCATTTTCGAGCGCGATAAGCGATTGAATATGGAGCGCTCAAGGGAGCTCGGATTACCCGTAGGAGCGCCGCCCCGGCGCCAGCTCTTCGTGCACGCTCTGTCGCGGCGAGGGCGCCGCTCCTATCAAAGGCGTGGGAAACCGAAAGATGACGTGCGGCGGGTAAAAAATAGAACGGCCGCGGCGGGTGCCGCGGCGCAGTTGGGCCCGTTTCGTTCTTGTGGTTATGGCGGAGGCGGCGCGGACCCGCG
>Ga0316576_10002574_pt1 | contig 10362 bp, 7 predicted proteins | sample S0NA_FD_203075 | JGI IMG/M metagenome (GOLD analysis project Ga0316576, IMG submission 203075) | Rhizosphere microbial communities from salt marsh grasses in Alabama, United States - S0-2_050615r3r5 | ecosystem: Host-associated > Plants > Roots > Rhizosphere | place: USA: Alabama | collected... | reverse complement strand
CCGAGACCAGGGCCAGCGCCGAGGCCGCCGACGACCTCTTCGCCGGCTGGTCCAGCACCACCCCGATCGGCGACGGCTGGGTCACGACCCCCGACGGGTTCGGCAACGGCAGCAACGGCGCCTCGGACAACGGCAGCGGCCACCTCCACGACGTCACCGGCCCCGCCGCCGCGTTCGAGGCCCCGGAGCACACCGACGAGGCCGACCGCGCCGACGAGGCCGAGGCCCCCGGGGCCGACGACGCCGTGGAGCCCCTCGAGCCGACCGCTGACGACGCCCCCCTGTGGGACGGGCCCGCCGCGCCGGCACCGTCGCCCGCCGCCTTCGACACCGCCGAGTCCTCTGACACGCTCGACGGGCCCCCGCCCGCCCGGTGGTCCGACGACCCTGAGCACCCCGGCCAGACCCAGGACCGGTGGTCGGTGCCCGCCACCCCCGAGCCGGCCTTCGCCTCCGCCGGCGCCGGGCGCGCCTCGCCGATCGACTGGACCGGCCAGGGCGGTCGGGTCAACGAGCAGGTGCGCGGCAGCGACGACATCTTGCGGGCGAGCGAGGCCACCGCCCTCCCCGCCGAGGGCAGCGTCGCCGGCGGCAGCGAGCTGGCTCGCCTGCTCGCCAAGGTCGAGGCCCGCCTCCGCGACTACGAGTAGGACCCTGGGGCGCCGTAGCCTGCGGCGCCGTGGACACCCGCCACCGCCGCGCCGAGGTCGCCGTCGTGGGAGCAGGGCCCTCCGGCACCGCCGCCGCCGTCACGCTGGCGCGCGCCGGCGTCGACGTCGTCGTCGTCGACCGGGCCACGTTCCCGCGCGACAAGGTGTGCGGTGACGGCATCACCACCGCGGCGCTGCGCGAGCTCGAGGACCTCGGCCTCGACCCCGGTTCGGTCGCCTCGTGGCTCGACGTCGACGACCTGCTGGTGCGCTCGCCGTCGGGCCGGGAGGTGCACTTCCCGCTCCCCCACGACCGCGGGACCTTCGCCGCCATCGCCCGGCGCCGCGACCTCGATGCCGCCCTGGTCGACCTGGCCCGGGCGGCGGGGGCGACCGTCCTCGAGGGCCACGCCCTCCGCAGTGCCACCCAGGACGACGCCGGTGCGACCCTCGACGTCGAGGACCTCGGCGAGCTGCAGGCCCGGTGGGTGCTCGGAGCCGACGGCATGTGGTCGCCCCTCCGACGCTCGCTCGGGCTGTCCGACCCCGGCTACCGGGGCGAGTGGCACGCCTTCCGCCAGTACTTCACCGACGTCGCCCCCACCGCCCGCCGTGAGCTGGCCGTGTGGTTCGACGCCGACCTGCTGCCCGGCTACGCCTGGTCGTTCCCCCTTCCCGACGGCGCCGCCAACGTCGGCTTCGGGGTCCTGCGAGGGGGCAGCTACCGGGTCGGTGACCTGGGAGCGCTGTGGCGCGAGGTGCTCGCCCGACCCCACATCCGCGGCTTCCTCGGACCCGACGCCCGCCCGGAGGGCCCGCACCGGGCCTGGCCCATCCCCGCCCGGGTGGAACGGGCCGTCCTGGCCGAGGGTCGGGCCCTGTTCGTCGGCGACGCCGCGGCCGCGACCGACCCGATGACCGGTGAGGGCATCGGCCAGGCGCTGGCCACGGGGCGCTGGGCGGCCGAGGCGCTGCTCGCGCACGCCGACCGTCCCGAGGAGGCCCGGCGGGCGTACCGGCGCAGGGTGCAGCGCGACCTCGCCGTCGACAACCGCCTGGCCGGCCAGCTCTCCCGGGTGCTCGCCCACCGCCTCGGCGCCCGCGCCGCGGTGCGGGTGGCCGGCCTCAACGGGTGGACCCGACGCCACTTCGCCCGCTGGCTGTTCGAGGACTACCCCCGGGCCACGGTGCTCACGCCGCACCGCTGGCGCCCGGGCGCCCTGAGCGGTCCCGGGGCGTACCGCTGAGGCGCCCGCCGGCCCGTTCGACGCGGCCGGTCAGTCGATCCAGCCCCGCAGGGTCTCGAGGGTGGCCACGGGGTCGCGCCCGAGCGGCATCACGTTCAGCACCGTGACCCCCGCCTCGGCGAAGGCGGCCAGGCGCTCGCGCACGAAGCCCTCGGAGCCGCAGAGGTTCATGAGCCGGAGGAACTCCGCCGGGACCTTGGCCGCCGCCTCGTCCTTGTGCCCGTCGAGGTAGAGGTCCTGGATCTCGGCGGCCTCGGCCTCGTAGCCGTAGCGACACATGAGGTCGTTGTAGAAGTTCTTGCCCCTCGCCCCCATGCCGCCCACGTAGAGGGCGACCATCGGACGCATCCGCTCGGCGAGGTCGGCGGCGTCGTCGCCGATGGCCACGAGACCGCCGGCGGCGACCTCCAGCGGGCCCAGCTCCGCGTCGCGGGCGGCGGCACCCGCGTCGAGGTCGGCACCCCACACCTCTCGTGCCCGCTCCGGGATGAAGAACATGGGCAGCCAGCCCTCGGCCACCTCGGCGGTCATCTGCACGTTCCGGGGCCCGAGCGACGCCACCCAGACCGGGATGCGCTCGCGCACCGGCTTGGCGATCAGCTTCAACGGCTTGCCGAGCCCCGTGCCCTGCCCGGCGGGGAGCGGGAGCGTGTAGTGGCGGCCCTCGTGGACCACCCGCTCCCTGCGCCACACCTGGCGGCAGATGTCGATGATCTCGCGGGTGCGGCCCAGGGGCGCGTCGTAGGCGACGCCGTGGAAGCCCTCGATCACCTGGGGCCCCGAGGCGCCGAGGCCGAGCCAGAAGCGCCCGTCGGTGAGAGCGTCGAGGCCCGCCGCGGTCATCGCCAGCAGGGTCGGGGTCCGGGTGTAGATCGGCAGGATCCCCGAGGCGATGGTGACCCGTTCCGTGCTCGCGGCCAGGTAGCCCATGAAGCTCGGCCCGTCGAAGCCGTAGGCCTCGGCCACCCAGGCCACGTCGAGCCCGGCCTTCTCGTAGGTGGCGACCGCCTGGGCCGACTCCTTGAAGCCGCCGGCGTAGTCGATCTGCATCCCGAGCTTCACGGCCGCAGCCTCAGTGGGTGGTGGTGGGCGTGTCGGGGAGCTCGGCCAGCAGCCGCTCGCGCCGTCGAGCGCGCTCGGCCTCTCGCTCGGCGGCCAGGCGCGCCTCCTCGGCAGACCGCTGCTCGGCGAGGTACTCCTTGCGGTCGCGCAGGTCGCCGCCGTCGACGTTGGCCAGCTCCACGCCGTTGTCGAACTGGACGTGGTAGCGGACCCACGTGACGCCGGCGGCGTACCAGACCTTGCCGAAGGTGCCGGCCGGGACCCCGGGGAGGTCGACCGCAGCGACCACCTTCTGGCGCCGCCTGAACTCCTCTTCGGTGCTGATGGTCGTGGCCATGGCCGCTCAAACTACCGAACGGGGGTGCGCCTGTCGGATTCGGACCCCTCGGTGACCGCTGGGTAGCCTCGATCGACGCTCGCAGAGCTCTGCGAGCTCCGCACAGGTCCAGGAGGATCCCATGGCCGACATCGGCTTCGACGGCAAGGTGGCCATCGTCACGGGTGCAGGCGGCGGCCTCGGGCGCCAGCACGCCCTCGAGCTGGCCCGCCGGGGTGCCCGGCTGGTCGTGAACGACCTCGGCGGCTCGGTCAGCGGCGAGGGCGGCGACGTCGGCCCCGCCCAGGCCGTGGTCCACGAGATCGAGGACCTCGGCGGGGAGGCCGTCGCCGACACCAGCTCGGTCGCCACCCCGGAGGGCGGCGCCTCGGTGGTGCAGACCGCGGTGGACGCCTTCGGCACGGTCGACGTCGTGGTCAACAACGCCGGCATCCTGCGCGACAAGTCGTTCCACAACCTCGACCGGGCCATGATCGAGGCCGTCATCCAGGTGCACCTGCTCGGCGCCTTCTACGTGACCCAGCCCGCCTACCGCATCATGCGCGAGAAGGGCTACGGCCGGATCGTGTCCACCTCGTCGAACTCCGGGCTGCTCGGCAACTTCGGCCAGTCGAACTACGGGGCGGCCAAGATGGGCCTGGTCGGGCTCACCAACGTGCTCGCCATCGAGGGCCGCAAGCACAACATCAAGGCCAACGCCATCGCCCCGGTGGCCCAGACCCGCATGACCGAGGAGATGTTCGGCGACGTGGGCGAGCTGCTCGACCCGGCGCTGGTGAGCCCGCTCGTGGCCTACCTGGCCTCGGAGGCGTGCGAGGTCAGCGGCGAGGTCTACTCGGCCGCCGGCGGTCTCATCAGTCGCTACTTCGTCGGCCTCACGCCGGGCTACTACGACCCCAAGATCACCGCCGAGGGCATCGCCGAGCACCTCGGGGAGATCCGCGACGAGGAGGGCTACCTCGTCGGCCACAGCAACGCCGACGAGATCAAGAAGATCGTCGAGACCCTGAAGGGCTAGCGCCACCCGCCAGCGCCGCGTGCGGGGGCTACTCGGTCGAGATCGCCCGCAGGATGTCGAGGCGGGCAGCGCGCCGCGCCGGGAGGATGGCGGCGCCCACGCCGGCGAGCGCAGCCAGCACGACCACCGCCACCATGGTGCCGATCGGGACCGTGAACGTGGAGAAGCCCTCGTCGCTGAGCGACGTCACCAGCGCCCAGCCGAACACGAGCCCGATGACGAGGCCGAGGATCGTGCCGAGCACGGCGATGATCACCGACTCCCACCGCACGATCGACCGCATCTGCGAACGGGTCATGCCCACCGCTCGAAGCAGGCCGAGCTCGCGGGTGCGCTCGAAGACCGAGAGCGCCAGCGTGTTCACGATGCCGACCACCGCGATCGCGAGCGCCAGCAGCAGCAGGACGTAGATGAGCAGCACCAGCTGCTGGATCTGGCCGACGATGGAGTCGGCGAACTCGCCCTTGTCCTGCAGCTCGGCGTTCGGGTACCCGTCGGTGACCTGCGCGATCGCGGCCCTGCCCTGGTCGAGGCCCACGCCGTCGGCGAGGTTCACGAACACGAACGCGTCGAACTGGACGTCGTTGTTGGCGTCGTAGGTCGACAGGCCGGTGGCGTACTCGCCCAGCACCTCCACCTCGTCGTAGAGGGCGACGATGCGCAGCTGCTGCTCGCCCGTCGCCGGGTACCTGGCCGTGACGGTGTCGCCCACCGACCAGCCCTCGTCGGAGGCCTTCTGCTGGTAGACGGCGATGGTGCCCTCGGCCTCGAGGTCGGCCAGGGAGCCGGCCGAGACGCCCAGGTCGTAGACCTCGCCGTAGGTGTCGGCGGAGATCGCCGAGAGGAAGGTGCCCGAGCCGTTCACCTCGGCGACCCCCTGGCGCAGCTGGGCCACGACGGCCACCTCGGGCAGGTTCCCGATCTGCCCGGCGACCTCGGGCGGGAGGCCGCCCTGGAAGCCGGCGGTGGACTGGACCACGAAGTCGCTGACGAAGCTGTCCTCGACGGTGCTGCGGATCGAGTCGGTGGCCGAGGCGGCCGTGGTGGCGATGAAGCCGACCACACCCACGCCGATCGTCAGCGCCGCCGCCGTGGCCGCGGTGCGCTTGGGGCTGCGCATCGCGTTCTCGCGGGCCAGGCGCCCCGTGGCACCGAGCAGCTTCGGGAGCGGCCACCCGATGACCCGGGTCAGAGGCTTGGCGATGACCGGTCCGAGCACGAAGACGGCGACGAACACCAGGCCCGCGCCGATGCCCACCGCGAGGATGCCGTTGTCGACGTCGCCCCAGAGCCCGAGCGCGGCCAGCGCGAGGCCGAGCCCGAAGATCAGCACGCCGATCACGGCGCGGACACCCGAGCGACCGTCGCCGTCGTGGGCCACGTCGCGCATGGCGGCGATGGGAGGGATGCTGGCGGCCTTCCGGGCGGGCAGCAGCGCCGAGGCCACCGTGATGACGACGCCCACGAGGATCGGCACGATCACCGCGTTCGGCTCGATCGTGAGGCCGCTCGCCGGGATGTCGATGCCGATGGCGGCGAGGAGGCTGCGTAGGCCGATCGCCAGGGCGAACCCGAGCAGGACGCCGACCACCGAGGCGACGAGGCCGGTGACGAGCGCCTCGACGACCACCGACCCGAGCACCTGGCGCCGGGCCGCGCCCAGGGCCCGCAGCAGGGCCATCTCGCGGGTGCGCTGGGCCACGATGATCGAGAAGGTGTTGTAGATGATGAACGAGCCCACGAACAGCGCGATCACCGCGAAGACGAGCAGGAACGTGTTGAAGAACGAGAGCTGGTCGCGCGTCGTGCTCTGCTGCTCCGAGGTGAGCTCCTCGCCGGTGATGGCCTCGAGCCCCGGCGGCAGCTCGTCGCCGACCCGCTGGGCGAGCTCCTCCTGGCTGACGCCCTCCTCCCCGCGCACCAGGATCTCGCTGTAGCGGCCGGGGAGGCCGAGCACGCGCTGGGCGGTGGGCAGCTCGAACACCGCCAGCGTCGCACCGAGCGGGCTGTCGACGTCACCGAAGCGGGCGATGCCCGACACCGTGAACTGCTCCGAGCCGGCGGCGGTCAGGATCGTGACCTGGTCGCCGACCCGGAAGCCCTCGTCGTCGGCGGTGGCCTTGTCGACGACCACGTCGTCGGGGCCGGTCGGTGCAGACCCCTCGGCGAGGTTCAGCGGGTTGAGCTCCTCGTCGTCGCTCCAGGCGAAGCCGAGGGTGGGCGCGCCCATGTTCGGGTTGCCGACCGCCTTGCCGTCGGCGCCGACGTACTGGGCGTAGCCACCGACCGCGCCCTCCGCGACGGCGACGCCGGGCACGGCCTCGACGCCGGGCAGCGCCGACTCGTCGATGCTGCCTCGCTGCTCCCCGAAGCCGCTGTCGACGACCTCGGACGAGCGGACGACGACGTCGGTGCCCTCGTTGATGTCGGCGAACAGCCCGTCGAAGGTGGAGCCGATGGTGGCCGTGAGCACGAGCGTGCCGGCCATGAAGGCCACGCCGAGCAGGATGGCGATGGCGGTGAGTGCGAGCCGCACCTTGTGGGCGAGCAGCCCCTTCCAGGTGACCCTGAGCATCGACGGGCTCCTAGTGGCCGAACTGCTTGATGCGGTCGAGCACGCGGTCCGCGGTGGGGTCCTCCATGTGGTCGACGATCCTGCCGTCGGCCAGGAAGAGCACCGAGTCGGCGTACGCGGCGGCCACCGGGTCGTGGGTGACCATGACGACCGTCTGGCCCAGGTCGGTGACCGCGGAGCGCAGGAACTCGAGGATCTCGGCGCCCGAGCGGCTGTCGAGGTTCCCGGTCGGTTCGTCGCCGAAGATGATCTCGGGCCGGCTGGCCAGGGCGCGGGCCACCGCGACGCGCTGCTGCTGGCCGCCGGAGAGCTCGCTTGGTCGGTGCGTGAGCCGATCGCCGAGGCGCACCGTGCCCACGATCTGGTCGAGCCAGGCTCGGTCGGGCTTCCGGCCGGCGAGGTCCATCGGCAGCGTGATGTTCTCGCCCGCGGTCAGGGTGGGGACCAGGTTGAACGCCTGGAAGACGAAGCCGATCTTGTCGCGCCGGAGCAGCGTGAGCTGCTTCTCGGAGAGCTGGCCGAGGTCCGCGTCGCCGACGAAGACCTTGCCCGAGGTGAGGCTGTCGAGGCCGGCGACGCACTGCATCAGGGTCGACTTGCCCGAGCCCGACGGGCCCATGATCGCCGTGAAGGCCTGCGCCGGGAAGTCGACGGTGACGCCGTCGAGGGCGCGCACCTCGGTGTCGCCACGGCCGTAGACCTTGGTCGCGTCGACGGCGCGGGCGGCGATCGCCGGTGGGGCGGTGGGGGGTGCGGTCATGCGCTCGCTCCGAGGGGGCGTCGGTCGGGTTCGCCGGAGGCGCGCGTCGGGGGCGCGGCGCGTCGATCCGGTCGGACGGTGCCCCATCCTGTCGCACCTCGCAGCACCGCGCCCACCAGTTGGCCCGGACCGACGCGAGCACCGAACGCGAGGGGACCCACGGGCCCCGCAGGTCGCCGCACTACCGTTCGGCCGTGGGCGTCGACGTGACCACCGACCTCGGCGCCATCGTCGTGCTGGGCGTGGGCATGCAGTGGGTGGCCCGACGCCTGCGGGTGCCCGCCATCCTCCTGCTCCTCGCGTCAGGGCTCGTCGCCGGCCCCTGGCTCGGCATCATCGACCCCGACGCGGTCTTCGACGACTCGTTGTTCCCGCTCGTGTCGATGGCGGTGGCCCTGTTGCTGTTCGAGGGCGGGCTCGGCCTCGACGTGGCCGAGCTGCGCGAGCAGGGACCCCGGCCAGTGGTCCTGCTGGTGACGGCCGGCGTGGCCCTCACGTGGGTCGCGGCCGCCGCCCTGGCCGTCCCGCTGTTCGATCTGCCGACCGACCTGGCGTTGCTGCTCGGCGCCCTGCTCGTCGTGAGCGGCCCCACCGTGGTGGGTCCCGTCCTCGCCCTCGCCCGCCCCCGTCGACCGACGGGGACCATCCTTCGGTGGGAGGGGATCGTCATCGACCCGGTCGGGGCCTCGCTCTCGCTGGTGGCGCTGAACCTGGTCCTCGCCGACGACCGTCCCCTCGTCGAGCTGAGCGCCACCACGGCGGCGGGCATCGGCATCGGGCTCGCCACCGCCGCCCTGCTGATCCTCGCGCTGCGCTCGTTCTCGGTGCCCGACGACCTCGAGCCCGCGGTGACCTTCATGTCGGTGATCGTCGCCTATGTCGTGGGCGAGGCCGTCCTCGAGGAGGCGGGCCTGTTCGCCGCCACGGCGCTCGGCATCGCGCTGGCCAACCAGCCGTGGGTGCAGGTCCGCCGCATCGTGGCGTTCGGCCACGACGTGGGCGTGCTGGTCCTCGGCGGGTTGTTCGTCGTGCTGGCGGCGCGCGTGTCGCCGGACGACTTCCGGGGCGTCATCGGCCCCGCGCTGTGCCTGACCGCGGTGCTCGTGCTGGTCGTGCGGCCGGTCGTGGGTTGGGTCTGCACGCTCGGCTCGCGGCTCCCGACCGCCGACCGCCTGTTCATCGGGGCCATGGCGCCCCGCGGCATCGTCGCCGCCGCCACCTCCTCGCTCTTCGCCCTGCGCCTCGACGAGGCCGGCCAGGACGACGGTCGGATCGAGTCGATCGTCTTCGTCGTGATCGTCGGCACGTGCCTGGTCTACGGCCTCGGCGCCGCCCCGCTCGCACGCGCCCTCGACGTGGCCGAGCCCGACCCACGGCGCGTCCTGCTCGTGGGGTCGGACGACTGGGTGCTGGGGCTGGCCGACGCCCTCCAGGCCCTCGGACACCCGGTGACCGTGCTCGCCACCGGCCAGCACCACCTCGAGGCGAGGCCGAGGGAGTGGAGGCTGCTCACCTGCGCGGCCACGGACGAGGACGTGCTGGCCGAGCTGACGGAGGTCCGGGCGGCCGTCGTCGCCTCGGTCGACGACGAGCACAACGCCATCGCGCTGGCGCGCTGCCTCGACGTGCTGGCCCGGCGCGACGTCTACCTGCTCCCGGCCGACGTGCCCGCCCCCGCCCGATCCGACGGCTCGTCCCGGTGGGACGGGGCGGCCGAGGAGGCCGAGGAGCTCGACCGCGCCGGAGAGGCCGCCCCTGCCCGCGCCTGGGAGCGGCGGCCCTTCGCCGCCGGCGCGTCCCAGCGGGCCGTGGTGGAGGCGGCGCGGAGGGGTCTCTCCACCGTCGCAGGGCCCGCCGAGCTCGACGGCGGTGCGCTCGCCCTCGTCGTGGTCGGCCCGGGCGACGCCCTCGACCTGACGCCGCGGCGTACGACCCTCGACGAGGGCCAGGTCGCCGTGGTGGCCGGCGGACCGACCGCGTGACGGCCCGAGCGACGGTGGGAGACTCCCCGGCATGAGCACCCCGACCGGCGCCCCTGCGGCCGATCCCCGTGACCTGTTGCGGCTCGACGGGCTCCTCGACGACGAGGAACGGCTGCTGCGCGACACCGTGCGCCGCTTCGTCGCCGACCGTGTCCTGCCCGAGGTCGGCGCCTGGTTCGAGGAGGGCACCTTCCCCACGCGCGAGCTCGCCCCCGCGCTCGGCGAGCTCGGCCTCCTCGGCATGCACCTCGACGGCTACGGCTGCGCCGGCGCCTCGGCCACCGCGTACGGGCTGGCGTGCCTCGAGCTCGAGGCCGGCGACTCCGGTGCCCGCAGCTTCGTCTCGGTGCAGGGGTCGCTGGCCATGTTCCCCATCTGGCGCTTCGGCTCCGAGGAGCAGAAGCAGGAGTGGCTGCCCCGCATGGCCGCCGGCGAGGTCATCGGCTGCTTCGGGCTCACCGAGCCCGACTCGGGCTCCGACCCCGGCGCCATGCGCACCCGCGCCCGCCGCGACGGCGCCGACTGGGTCCTCGACGGCACCAAGATGTGGATCACCAACGGCTCGGTCGCCGACGTCGCCGTCGTCTGGGCCCGCACCGACGGCGGGGTGCACGGCTTCCTCGTCCCCACCGACACCCCTGGCTTCGCCGCCCGCGACATCCCCCGCAAGCTGTCGCTGCGCGCCTCGGTCACCTCCGAGCTCGTCCTCGACGGCGTCCGCCTCCCGGACT
>Ga0316576_10002573_pt1 | contig 10362 bp, 7 predicted proteins | sample S0NA_FD_203075 | JGI IMG/M metagenome (GOLD analysis project Ga0316576, IMG submission 203075) | Rhizosphere microbial communities from salt marsh grasses in Alabama, United States - S0-2_050615r3r5 | ecosystem: Host-associated > Plants > Roots > Rhizosphere | place: USA: Alabama | collected... | reverse complement strand
CCTCCAAAGCATCAGTGGCGGCCTGCCTGATATGAACGGGTGTATCAAAATCAGGCTGGCCAATACCCAGATTAACCACGTCGGGAATCTTTTCCGCCAGGGCGGACATGATACGTATCCCTGACCATTGTACTCCCTGATTTCTATTGGCTAAACGTTTCGTTTCCAAGGATTATTCTTCTCCACTGAGTTGCGTGTTCGCGGCTTGAGCGCTCAAGACGGCTTGCCGGAATGTAATCGATTGTTTCGTTTTGCTTGAAACCTCCGCCTCTGGTGGAGGACCCGAAGAGGTTCTCCCGATCCGGGGTGGAAAGGGTGTGCTGCTCAGGGGGGCTCATGATGCCTCCCGATATGCAGGGAGGGATTCACTGAAAGGACGGGCAGTGCATTGCTTTCAGCTCACAATATTCGCGCAATCCTTCCTCGCCAAATTCCCTGCAATTTCCCGATCTCTTGTATCCCCCAAACGGAGCTTCATGGTTCGCACCACCGCCATTAATGGCACACTGCCCTGCTCTGATCTTTTTTGCAATTGCAGTTGCTTTGTCCTCGTCACCTGCCCATACTCCGGCGGACAGACCATACGGGGTGTCATTGGCGATAGCAATCGCTTCTTCAACGGTTGCATAGCTGATCATCACCAGCACCGGCCCGAAAATTTCCTCCCGGGCTATGGTCATCTTGTTGGTAACATCAGCAAATATGGTCGGTCGGACGTAATGCCCAACGGTCAGTCCTTCGGGTGGTTCTGTGCCGCCGGTAACCAGGCGCGCGCCCTCTGCAATTCCTTTCTCCATATAGTGAAGCACCGTCTGTTTTTGCGCTGCAGAGGAAACCGGGCCGAGAAAGACATCGGGGTCTTGTGGATCACCGACGAGCATCGCTTCCGCCTCTTCCTTGGCCAGTGCAACTGCCCGGTCATACACAGATTCATGCACGATCATCCTTGTCAGGGCATCGCAGGTTTGCCCCGTGTTGATCATAACATTATGGACGCCAAATGCAACGGCAGCTTCGAGATCAGCTTCCTCTGTAATGATATAGGGAGACTTCCCACCTAATTCAAGGCAGACTCTTTTAACATCGGGTGCAGCAAGTTTAGCAACCTCCACCCCTGCTGCGGTGGAGCCGGTAAAACTGACCAGATCAACATCCGGATGCGAGCTCAGCGCCTTCCCTATTTCTTCGCCGCTCCCGTGCACCATATTAAAGACGCCGGGGGGTATTCCAACGCTGTCGCACATCTCAGCGAAAATGAATAGATGGCTTGGCGTCTGACTCGCAGCCTTTACCACCATGGTGCAACCTGCTGCAAGAGCGGGTGCAACCTTGCCGATCATCTGCCAGATGGGATAATTCCACGGGTTGATTAAAGCGCACACGCCAACCGGCTCTTTAACCACCATGGAGTTGCCTACTCTAGAGTTCTTCTCCATCTCCTTTGCCTTATCTGCAAATGACGTGCAAATAATTGCCAGAGGATCGACCTGGTATGCGGCTGCATGCTGAACCGGCATGCCAAGTTCGTCAATGATTGTTTGCGTGAGGTCGTTGCTGCGGTGTTTTGTTTCTTCGGCCAGCTTTCTGAGATAGGCTGCTCTCGCTGCCGCAGAGGTCTGCGACCAGGATGTGAATGCTGCCCGGGCAGCCTCAACAGCGATATCTACATCTTCCGCGTTACCGTAGGGAACGGTGGCGGATACGTCGCCGTTGGCGGGATTGATCACTTCACTGAATCGTCTGCCGATTGGTTGTACCCATTGACCATTGATATAGAAGGTATCATATGTTCTCATGGTTCGTTCCTTTTCTGGTATGAAGAGAGGCTCTTCAATTTCTCAAATCCCCGCTTCCATTTCTCTCTGCAGCCGAAACAGGTATCTCGACCCGTGCCCATCCACGAATAGCATTTGGGCACGAAGAGGCTTTTGGAGGTCTGAGTGTAGGGCAAACCCGGTCGTGGATCAAGGATAATGATATCACAGGATAGTGGAGGCACAATGGGGAACCGGAGAATTGAGGTGTTCCCTCAGAGCATGCAAAAAGACCGGCACAGGCGGGGAAAAAAATGACACAGCAATCACGCTCAGACCATGCAGAACGTGAAGGGAACTGGACCTTCTTTTGTACAGCTGTGATCCTCAGGCACATGCATTTCAGTTCACTCAGAGGTGCTCCATTCCGGCAAGAAATGCGCTCTTTCCGGGTAATCGACAGAAAGTGCAAATTTATTAAAAAAGAGTGAAAATCAGATTTGTGGTATTGCAAAATTTATGATAGCTTCCCGCCGTTAATCCGCATCAAGGGCCCTCAATATGAGCTTCAATTTACTTCAACAGGAATGCACTGCAGGCCTGATTAATGGCTCCGCTCCATTCCCGGTGGAAATGAGTCCCGATGGAGTAGCTGAGAGAAGACTTTGTTTTCCTCAGAGGTAATAAAACCGTAGAAATGCAGATCTAAAAGCTGAGAGACAGCGACACACTACATAACAAAAGAAAAGGAAGGGATACCATGGATATTTCAGATTTCACGATGGATTTTTTTTCATTGAAAGGCAAGAATGCCGTTGTAACGGGCGGTAACACAGGCCTCGGACAGGCGTTCGCACTTGCACTGGCAAAGGCCGGGGCCAACATTCTTGTGGCCAGTATTATGGAGGATGACGGCAAAACCAAAGAGCTCATTGAAGCCCAAGGTGTGCGCTATGAATTCATGCATATTGACATTGCCGATGAAGGCGCGCCGAAGAAGATCATCGAAGCCTGCGTTGCGACCTTGGGATCCATCGATATTCTGGTCAATTGCGCCGGAATCTCGCTTTTGCATGAGGTCCAGGACTTTGGTAGAGAACCATGGGACAAAATGATCCGGGTCAACCTGACGGCTGCTTTTGAGCTCGTCTTTGAAGCCATAAAATTCATGATTCCCCAGCGAAGCGGCAAGATTATCAATATCTGTTCACTGTTCTCATTTCTCGGAGGACAGTTAGCTCCGGCGTACGCTGCCACAAAACATGGCCTCGCCGGTTTCACGAAAGCATATTGCGATGAACTTGCACAATACAACATTCAGGTGAATGGCATTGCACCGGGCTATTTTGCAACCGCTATAACGGCCCAGACACGCAGTGATCCGGAAAAAAGCCAGAGGGTTCTCAGTCATATTCCCGCCAACCGCTGGGGGGAAACAATGGACCTGATGGGCGCCACCATATTCCTGGCAAGCAAGGCCTCTGATTATGTAAACGGCCACATACTTGTTGTTGACGGCGGCTACCTGGTTCGTTAACACGATTGTGTTCGCCCTGGAGTGAAAGCCTTCGGCGTGACTGCAGGTAGAGTGATCCACATGAGGCAAGGTGTCAAAAAGCGCTTACAGGACTATTCAAAGGATGGATGTCATAGAATCATGGAAAAGAAATACATAATCGGTCTCGACAATGGAACCCAAAGTTCCAAGGTGGTTATTTTCGATCTGGAGGGCAATATTATCTGTGAAGGCAAAAAAGACCTTCACCCCCTGAGCATGTTGCAGCCCGGTGTTGCAGAGCACCCGGACGACGATTTGTGGGATACCATCACAGATGCAAGCCGTCAGGCCATGGCTCGATTTGCGGGGGACATCAAAAGTATTGTTGGCATAGGCATTTGTACCATTCGTTGCTGCAGAGCGTGTCTAAAAGAAGACGGCAGGCTGGCTTCACCGGTTGTGAACTGGATGGACTTGCGGTTGGCACGTCCCTATGAACAGGACGATCCGCAGGTAAAATATGTGACGACGTCCTCCGGGTATATCACTCATCGTTTTACCGGCGAGTTCAAAGACACGGCGTCCAACTACGAAGGTCAGTGGCCCATTGATAAGGACACCTGGGGGTGGAGCGAAGATTCGGAAATTTTCAGGGCCTTCAATGTTTCGAGAGAACAGCTCTTCGATCTCGTAATGCCCGGATCCATTCTGGGGTATGTCAGCGAAGAGGCCTCAAAACAAACCGGGATACCGTCAGGCATCCCGGTCGTTGCAACGGCAAATGACAAGGCGGTGGAAGCGCTGGGCGCGGGTCTGTTGCCGGGAAAAACGGCACTTGTCTCTTTGGGCACCTATATCGCCGGCATGGTGTATGGGGAAAAGAATAGAAAGGACGCCAGAACTTTTTTTACCAATATGGCCTCAATACCGCACCGTTATTTGTACGAAAGCGGCGGCATACGCCAGGGGATGTGGACCGTCAGCTGGCTTCGACGGTTATTTGGTGAGGATGTGGTCAAGAAAGCTCAATTGCAGGGCATTTCTGCTGAAGAAGTCTTAAATAGGGAAGCCCAGGAGGTTGCCGTTGGGAGTGAAGGACTGATGACGGTGCCGGAATGGCTAGCTCCTCCGGACAAACCGTTTAAGAAAGGTATTATGATCGGTTTTCACGGTCGCCACACCAGGGCGCATATGTACCGCTCGCAGCTTGAAGCCATTGCGCTGACCATGAAAAACCATGTGGAAGCGATGCGCAGTGAGTTGGGCATGGATCTTGACGGGATCATCGTTTCCGGTGGCGGCTCAACGGGTGATTTGTTCATGCAGATTTTTTCGGACGTATTCGGTATCCCGGCCACTCGAAATGTCGTCAACAGCGCGGCCAGCTTGGGTGCGGCCATCTGCGTAGCTGTTGCCGTGGGAGCATATGCGAATTTTTCTACGGCCACCGATAAGATGGTCAGGATAAGGGATGTTTTTGATCCGATCGAACCAAACGTTGTGGCCTATGAAAAGATAAACAAGGGCGTTTATAAGCACATTACGAGCGCTACGGACCCCATCTTGGAAAAGTCGTATGCTTTTTTTAGACAGTGACAGCACGGCTGCCGTAAGGTACTCTGAAAGGCAGTATTTTTTATTCTATCGCAACTGAAATGAGGAAATGGCGGAAAAGGAGAACTGGAAATGGCGTTAACGAGGCAGCACATTCTGGAGGGGCTCAGAAAGATCGTCGGCGAGGAGCAGGTGGTCGTGGACGAAAAGGTTTTGCAGGAAAGCAGTGTCGATCGCTTTAGAAGATTTGAAGCCTATCACGGGGTGTTCAGGATGCCTTTGCCGGCTGCGGTGGTCAATGTGAGCACTACCGAAGAGGTTGCTGCTGTAATGAAATTCGCAAATGAAAACAGAATCAATGTCGTGCCGAGAACCGGCCATTCAGCGACGGAAGGAGGTCTTGAAACCGCCCTGGAAAATTCAATCGTCATTGACGGGTCAACCATGAACAAGATCATCAACATCGACACCTATAATATGCAGGCAACGGCACAATGCGGCGTTTCCCTCCAGAGGCTGGATGACCTCTTGAAAGAGCAGGGGTACACCACCGGCCACTCGCCTCAATCCAAACCCCTGGCCCAGCTGGGCGGGCTCGTGGCCACAAGAAGTATCGGCCAATTCTCAACACTGTACGGCGGAATTGAAGACATGGTCGTCGGCCTGGAGGCAGTGTTCCCGGACGGCGGCATTACCCGCATCAAGAATGTGCCGAGAAGGGCGGCCGGCCCCGATATACGCCACGTTATTATCGGTAACGAGGGCGCGCTCTGTTACATTACGGAGGTTACCGTCAAGATATTTAAGTATTTCCCTGAGAATAACCGGTTTCTGGGCTACACATTGGACACTATGAAGACCGGTTTTGAGATTCTGAGAGAGGTTATGGTGAATGGCTACAGGCCCTCGGTCGCACGTCTCTATGATGTTGAAGACGGTGCGTATCATTTCTCGCACTTTGCGCAAGACAAGTGTGTTTTGATCTTTGTGGCAGAAGGCGCAAAACCGCTGGCCGATGCGACTGCCGCCGCAATTGAAGAGATTGTCTCCCGGTACGACGAGTGCAAGAAAGTTGATGCCAGGCTGATCAAAAGGTGGTTTGAGCATCTCAACTGGGATCCGGCTGATTTGGTGGAAGAAAAAAGGGAGATTCTCGAAACCAAGAATATCTGCAACACAACTGAGATAGCTGCCAACTGGAGTATAATCAATGAAATCTATGAAGTATGCATGCGACGGGTCCGAAACGAAATTCCGGATCTCACCTTATTGGGGGGTCATTCATCTCACAGCTATCTCAACGGTACCAATCTCTACTTTGTCTATTTCTATAATGTGGTAGATTGCAAACCGGAGGAAGAGCTTTCGAAGTATCATCTCCCCATCAAAAAGATCATCGTCGAAGAGACAATCAAAGCGGGAGGCTCCATGTGCCACCACCACGGGGTCGGAAAACACAGAACTCAATGGATAGAAAAAGAATATGGTTCCTCCTATTACATTCTCAAGAAACTGAAAGAGGCCTTCGATCCGAACCATATGATGAATATGGGAACCATCATTCCTCTGGAAGACTAGATGAACATCCTGGTTTGCTTTACGGTTATGCCGGAATTAGAGTTGATGCTCGACGATGATTGGGTCGTAGACAAGAATCTTCATATCGATGTCGGCTTCCTGAAACAGAGCCTGAACTGCTTTGATGAGAGTGCACTGGAACTGGCCTTGCGGTTTTCCGAGGCAGCCCAAAACCTGCATTTATCACCCAAGCTGAGTGCCCTGACCATAGCAGGTCCTGAGGCAACGGCCATGTTGAAGACCTTGTCTGCATTGCGGTTCGACCCGGTTGTTCGGATCGACAGTGAAAAAGATCTTCGATTTCAATCCATGTCAATCGCTGCCATACTGAGCCAGTATGTTGTCGACCATCCGCCCCAGGATGTGGTGCTAACGGGTATACAAAGCGGTATCGGTGAAAACGCAAAAACGCCGCTCCTTGTGGCGGAGATGTTGGAATGGCCCTGCATCACCCAGGTCATCGAAATCGAACCGGTGGATGAAACAGAGCTGACGGTTACCTGTCAGGTGGATAACGGTCTCTTGCAGCAAACGATTCAAGCGCCCTGTGTTCTCGCAGTGGGGAACGCAGCCTATTCCTATCTGCGGGTTCCCACGCTGAAGGACAGAATCCAGTTCGGGAAAAAAGCTCATGAGATTTTGTACGGCGGGGATTTTGATGCATTGGAAGAAGGCGTTGAACTGATGGACCTGAACCTTGCAAAACAGGAAAGATCCGGAACGCTTATCGAAGGAGCAACCCCGAAAGAAAAAGCCGCAACATTGTATGCATCCTGCCTGAAAGAAAGGTTGAAGAAGCTGTGATTTTCAAACTGATCCTTATTGGATGCTCGACGGATATCACTTCCCGTGCGGAGGAGATAAATGCTTTTGTTGCCGAAAATTTGGGCTCCGGCGATCATGTGGGCAGTACGATTCTTTTCTACTCCCCGGAAGAGGACAGAAATGAGCTCCTTCGACTGGTACCGACCGAATCGGTAAAGCTGGTATGTATCGCCCGGTATCAGCCGGAAACCATTCTTGAGGCCCTTCAAACGGTTGAAAAGGAGGAAGAAACCGACCTGTACCTTTTTCCAAGCGGCTACGCGGGATCCGAACTGGCCGTACGCTGGGCTTTTCGGACGAAAGGGTCGTCACTGGTTCATGTCAGCGGCATAGAATGCAGGCAAAATCAATTGATTGCAAAGAAGAAAGTCTATTCAGACTATCTTTTTGGGACCTTCCGTTTGAACAAAAAACCGTACTGTATTTCACCGGTCAGAGCAAGCGCCGGCAGTGTGCCGGTGCAGATGAGGCGGCATGTGATTGTCGGTGAACATGACCTGACCCTTTTGTGCAAGGACCAATTCATCAAGGCCTCGAGATGGAGCGAGGCAGATACCACTGCAAGCCTGGAAAAATCCAAATTCATTCTCATAGGGGGCCGGGGTATGGGCAATGAAAAAAACACCGCAAACCTGCGCGAACTTGCCGGCAGCCTGGGTGCGGATTTTGGCGTAACCCGACCGGCAGCGATGAATGCCTGGGCTCCCATGGACAAATTGGTGGGTGTGTCCGGCGCCGTGACAAAGCCGGAAGTTTGCATTGTGGCAGGGGCTTCCGGGGCCCCCGCCTTCTATGCCGGCATTGAAAAAAGCAAATACATTGTCGCCATAAACACGGACAGCAAAGCTCCCATCATGCGATCCTCCGATGTTGCTGTTGTCGATGACTACAAACCGGTATTGGATGAACTGGTAAAGCTCATGAAAGCCTGAATGAGAAGGAAATCAGAGGTGAAAAAACGGCTCATTCGACCGATCACTGAAAGGTATCATGATTATTTGACCGACGAATCGAATATGATAGGGGCGGCAGAGAGCATTTCTTTCCCTGAAAGTGAAACCGAAATCATCCAGATCCTGCGGGTGCTGCAGGAAAAGCAGATCCCTGTCACCATTCAGGGAGGCAAAACGGGTCTCGTAGGAGCTGCCGTACCCATGCGGGGCCATATTATGAACCTCTCCGGCATGAAAAGGGTGAAGGCTTTTTCCAATGCAGAAGACGGCACTGCCCTGCTTACGGTAGAACCCGGGGTCACGTTGATCGAGCTTCGAAAGGCCATTGGACGTCTGAACACCCCCGAGGCATTTTTCTGGCCGCCGGAGTCCTCAGAGTTGACAGCCACTGTGGGCGGGGTTGCGTCCACCTCCGCAAAAAGCATCTGTTCGGGAATGTATGGAGATGTCGGATCCTACATTGACTCCATTCGCGCCACAAATGCGAAGGGCGCGATCGACGATATCAAAAAGGGACAAAGAACTGTTTCCATCGACGGTGAGTCCGAAGATCTTCTGGCGGCTTATTTGGGAGCTGAGGGTATGTATGGAGTGATCACCGAGCTTACCCTGCGACTCATTCCCACGCCGGCAGAAACCTGGGGCATCACCTTTTTCTTTGAAGGCCGGGAAGATGGATTGTCTTTTGCCGAAAACCTGAAAGATGGACCCCGCGAAATCGAAGGCGCAAGAATTGCCGCAATCGAGTATCTTGACCGCGCCACCATCGAAGCGATTGAAAAGCAGAAGCAATTCCTGAGCAACCTCAGGGCCCTTCCCGACGTCCCTGCGAATACCTCGTCCATGGTGTACGTGGAAATACACGGAGAGCGGGAAGAGGCCGTTGAAGCAATGGCCGAGACCCTTCTGTCCGTCGCCACAAGCTTTCACAACGACCCTTCCAGGACCTGGGCTTTTTCTGGGGAACTTGAAATTGAAAAAATGAGAAACTTCCTGCACGCGGCGGTTGAAACTGCTCTTCTGCACATAAGAAAAGTGAGATTGGAAGATCCCAGGATAACCCGGCTCGGTATCGACATGAGTTGGGAACATGAAAGCCTGAAAATCCTGGCTGGACGCTTTCAAGCATATCTCCGGGAGGAGGGCTTATCCGCCAATCTGTTTGCCCACGTCGGGAACAACAGGTTGCACATCAATATCCTGCCGAAAAATTTTCAGGATTATGTAAAAGGGACGGTGGTGCTGGAAAAATGGGCCGAAGCGTTCACAGTTTTTCGAGGCACTGCGGTTACCGAGTACGGCATAGGAAAAATGAAGAAATCGATTTTTCGCAAAGCAGCCTCACAGGCTGCCATTGAACGGATTATTCAGTTGAAGAAACAGTTAGATACAAAAAACATGTGGAATCCCGGCAATATGCTCGACATACCATAAGCGACTTTTCCTATAGTTCATTCTCTCATTTGCTCAATTCTTCTCTTTTTTCCTTCCTATCCAGCCCTGTCTTTTTCCGGGCAATGCAAGATCACCACTATCTGAAAAATTCCATAAGATCTCTTTCACAGTCCCACACTTCGCGCGATTGGTGACAAACCCGGACCAGGCTTTTTCCCTTGAATGAGCACTCATAAAGTATCAAAATGGGCACAAACCGGATGACCGGGAGAGAAGGATTGCGGTTTGGAAAACCACAGCCAAAAAATAGAACGCTTCAATCTCGTATTGCAGACCATGCGGGATGTAAGTCGCCTTGTTATCAAGGAGAAGAACCGGGAGCGGCTCCTTCAGAGCATATGCGGAGCAGTCATTGAACATCGTGGATACTTCAATGCGTGGGCCGTTCTGTTGAATACGGCTGGAAAAATTACCATGAGTGCAGAGGCCGGAATCGGTGAGAAGTTTTCGCAATTAATCGAGTTTATGCGCGACGGCCACCAGCCGCCATGTATTGACCGAACCTTGACGGGAAAGGAAATCGTGGAGACGGATGATCCTTTGTCCGCCTGCATGGTTTGCCCCCTTGCAGAAGATTACCACGGAAGGGGGGCGCTCACCGTTCCTTTTGTTCTTGAGGGAAGAGTCTACGGAATGTTGTCCCTTTCCATACCGCGGGAGGTCGCTCGTGATGAAGATGAGAAGTCCCTGTTGAGAGATCTTGCCGTCGATATCGCCTTTGGTTTGCGCGCCCTCGAGCTTGAGG
>Ga0316576_10002572_pt1 | contig 10364 bp, 2 predicted proteins | sample S0NA_FD_203075 | JGI IMG/M metagenome (GOLD analysis project Ga0316576, IMG submission 203075) | Rhizosphere microbial communities from salt marsh grasses in Alabama, United States - S0-2_050615r3r5 | ecosystem: Host-associated > Plants > Roots > Rhizosphere | place: USA: Alabama | collected... | reverse complement strand
CGGGCGTATACGGCCAAATGGATTTTGCGACACGGGACCATTATCGCAAGGCTGTCGAGAAACTGTCCAAGGAAACCGATTTCAGCGAGCTGGAAATCGCCCAAATGGTCGTGGCCTTGGCGCGGCAAGGAGCCACCTCATTGGATAGCGGGCTGCACGAGCGACAGCATCACGTGGGCTACTATCTCATTGACGCCGGACAATATGAACTCCAAGAAAAGCTGGCGTATCGCCCGGGGCTCATTACGCGCATACATCGATGGTTCACGCGCGATCATCCCACCTTCACCTTCTTGGGCGGCATAAGCTTATTGACACTGTTCTTATTGGCAATAGTTCTGGCATATGGCGCCGCCGTCGGTGCATCCCACGGCGCGTTGATCTTAATCGCCGTGCTGGTGCTGGTACCGGCCCTATCGCTCGCTACCAGCCTCATCACAGCACTATTATTGACGCTCGTACGGCCGTACTTCATACCGAAGCTAGATTACAAGGATGGCGTACCGGAGAATCGGCGCACCATGGTAGTTGTTCCATGCCTCATCGCTCGAGAAGAGGATGTGGACAACCTTTTTAGTCAACTCGAACTCCATCATCTACGCAATAATAGTCGTCAGATCACGTTTGCGCTTCTGAGCGATTTTGCGGACGCTGCGGAGAAGGATCGCCCTGAGGACGAAACACTGCTGCTGCGGGCCAACGAAGTCATCTCGGCGCTTAATAAACGTTACCCGGGCAGTCCCTTCTATTTCTTCCACCGCGAGCGACTCTGGAATGAACAGGAAGGCGTATGGATGGGCTGGGAACGCAAGCGCGGCAAGTTGGAGGAGTTCAATAAGCTCCTACGCGGCAATGCCGAAACCAGTTATACAGTGCAACTCGGGGACCTCTCGATCCTGCCCGATGTGCGCTATGTGATTACATTGGATGCAGACACGATATTGCCGCTTGGAGCGGGGCAGCGCTTGATCGGTGCGCTGGCACACCCGCTGAACCGTGCCCATTTTAATGACGATAACGGCCGTGTTAGCGCCGGCTACACCGTCCTGCAGCCGCGCATCGAGATCGAACCGATCAGCGGATACCGCACTCGATTCAGCCGCATCTACAGCGGAACGTCCGGCTTTGACCTCTATACAAATGCGGTTTCTGATATCTACCAAGATCTGTTTGGAGAGGGCATTTACGTAGGCAAAGGCATCTATGAGGTGGATCCTTTCGTCAGGAGTTTAGAAGACCGAACTCCGGAAAACATCTTGCTTAGCCATGATCTTTTCGAAGGTATACATGGGCGCGCCGGCCTCGTCTCAGACATTACTCTTTACGAAGAGTACCCTCCGGATTATCTGATTTTTGCGCAGCGACGTCACCGCTGGATTCGCGGCGATTGGCAGCTGCTGCCCTGGCTTCAGCCCCGGGTTTTTCACCGGGAGCATGGCAGCGTGCCCAATACGTTGTCGGCCATCAATCTTTGGAAAGTGATCGACAACTTGCGTCGTAGCCTGTTGCCAATAGCCCTGCTGGCCTTACTCGTGGCAGGCTGGCTTTGGCTGCCGGGGTCTCCACTGGTATGGACTCTGGTGGCCGTGCTTGCCTCGGCCGGGGCCTTATTGAGCGGGCTCGTTGTCCGGCTCATTCAGCGCATGACCCAAGATGGTCATAGTGATGGCTTAGTGGCGGCGCTGCAGCAGCAGCTCAGCCGCTGGCTCCTTTCGCTCACTTTTCTGCCTTACGAAGCGCTCATTGCCGGCGATGCCATCACAACGGCCCTCGTTCGTCTGTTCATCACCCGAAAACAGCTCCTGCAATGGACGACGGCAGCCAATGCCGTGCGTCTGGTCAGTGGATCGGACGAGACGGGCATGATCCGGCGAGAAATGGTGAGCGCCACCATCATCGCTGTGTTGCTTTCTGGACTCACCGGCTGGCTAAATCCCGGTGCCTTAGTAGTTGCGCTGCCGTTCTTATTGGCTTGGGCGCTGTCGCCCGTCATCGCCGTATGGCTCAGCCGACCGGTTAACCTGGAGACCGCTGAATTAGAATCACAACAGGTGCAGTACTTGCACCGGCTGGCACGGATGACGTGGAGGTACTTTGAGCAGTTCATGGGGCCTGAGGATCACTGGTTGCCGCCGGATCACTTTCAGGAGCATCCCCGCGGGCTGGTAGCTCACCGCACATCTCCCACCAACATCGGTCTCGGGCTACTATCCACCCTGGGTGCCTACGACATGGGATACATTAGTTTGCAGGAACTGGCGCTACGTTTGCAATACACGTTCCAAACACTGGACAGGTTGGAATGCCATCGTGGCCATTTCCTGAACTGGTATGACACGCGCACCATTCAACCCCTTCCGCCGCGTTATGTTTCCACGGTAGACAGCGGTAATCTTGCTGCCTGCTTACTGACACTGCAGAAAGGCTGTGATGAGATGCTCGATCTTGTCTTGCCGCGCTGGGAACGATGGCAGGGGCTTCTCGATACAGTGGCCGTACTGCGCGACATCTTGAACGAGGATACCAGCGGCGATGCGCGGCAGGTCGTTATGTCGCTGGAAGATGAACTTGACGCACTACACCGCCATATTGAGGATCACAAAGATCTGCCCGAACAGTGGACGGCCCTATTGACTTATCTGGCCACGGAGGCCTGGCCACAAATCGAAAAGAGCCTGGTCGAACTTGTGGAAATGCGCGTACTTTCGGCAGAACAACTGCACCGAATTCGTATCTGGACGGAGGCAATGCGGCATGCCCTGATGGACATGAAGCGCCGCCACAGCACATTAACACCGTGGTTGCCAGCTCTGGACGATGTTCCGGCGTTCTTTCGTCACCCGCAAGGAAATGGCGTGGACAGCCAGCCGCAGCTGCCGGAATGGGATACTTTGTTGGCAGAATTACCAGCTGAAATTCGGGTAGGTGAGATTGCCGACGTGTGCCAGGCAGCCATGATGCGCATGGACAGGCTGCTTGAAGCAATGGATATGCTCGATGCCCCCGGCGCTGAATGCTCCGCGGCGCGGGCCTGGTGCGTTGATCTGCGACAGAAGTTGGAGGAAGCGAGCGCGGCGGTCACTGAATCGCTGGCTACCTACACCAGCATCAGTGCGCAGTGCCACGAGCTGGTGTATGGCATGGCATTTGACTTCCTCTATGATCGCAGACGCAACCTATTCCGTATCGGCTACAATGTCGATACGGAACAACTGGATCCTAACTATTATGATCTCCTGGCTTCTGAAGCCCGGACAGCCAGTCTCATCGCCATCGCCATGGGAGAAGTGCCGCAGCGGCACTGGCTTATGCTGGGCCGTCCTCTTAGAAACCTGAACGGCGTGCCAACTCTCATATCGTGGAGCGGCAGCATGTTTGAGTACTTGATGCCCATCCTGTGGACACGCCAATACAGCCAGAGCCTTCTCGAACAGAGTACTCGAGCCGCGGTGCAGGCGCAGATAGCGTACGGCCATCAGCGGAATGTACCGTGGGGCATCTCTGAAGCTGGCTACTATCGCTTTGATGCGGCGATGAACTATCAATACAAGTCGTTTGGCGTACCGCAACTGGCCCTGAAACGCGGCCTTGAAGACGATCTTGTTGTATCCCCTTATGCCTCGCTGCTGGCGCTGCCTCTGCAGCCGCAGGCGGTTATGGAGAATCTGCAGCGCTTACGTGAGATTGATATGCGCAGCGATTACGGCTACTACGAGTCAGTAGACTATACCGAAGCGCGATTGGCGTTGGGACAGGATTATGCGCGTGTGCGCTCGCTTATGGTTCACCATCAGGGCATGATCTTCCTATCGCTGGTCAACACCCTAGGCGGTGACAGGATGGTGCAACGTTTTCACAGCCATCCGCACATTCGCAGCGTTGAGCTGCTCCTGCAGGAACGCATGCCTAATCGCGTGATTACAGCCAAGGACGATACCGCCACAGAATCCGCGCCTTACATGCGCCAGAAAGTGACTCTGGCTCCATGGGACGTGCCAGTCGACACACCGGCACCCCGGGTAAATTATCTTTCTAACGGCCGTTATGGTGTACTAATCACCAACGCCGGCGGCGGGTTCAGCCGATGGCGGGATACTGACCTGACTCGCTGGCGCGCTGATACAACGTCTGATGACTGGGGAAGCTGGATTTATGTGCAGGATTTGAATAACGGCAAGCTGTGGTCAATAAGCGCGCAACCTATCGCGGAGGATATCAAGCATCACGAAGTCACCTTCTCGGCACATAAAGTCGACTTCAAATACCAGGTGCAGGAAATTACGGCACATACGGAGGTCACGGTGCCCCCGGACGACGACCTGGAAATCCGGCACGTGCAGATTACCAATCACAGCAGCGAGCCGCGTCATTTACGCCTCATCAGCTATGCGGAAGTGATCCTCAACGGGCAGGAATCAGACCGCCGCCATCCAGCATTCAACAAGCTGTTTATTGAAGGCAAGTATGCGGCAGCGCATCACGCGCTCATCTTCACGCGCAGGCCACGATCCAGCGAAGAAAAATCGCCAGTAATGGCCCATCAAGTTGTCGTGGAACCGGGCCGGGAATGGACGGTCTCCTATGAAACAGATCGTGAACGGTTTCTAGGTCGCGGCGGCGGCGTGCATAACCCAAAAACCCTCTCATCGAAGAAGAGTGAACTGAGCAATAACGCAAACGACACACTTGATCCCATTATGTGCCAGGCAATCGAAATCGAGATTCCCGCACATTCTGCAGCTAGCGTCGCTTTCCTGACCTTGGCCGGCGAGGATGAAGATGATGTGATCACATTGCTCGAGAAGTATGATGACTGGATGGCAATCAACCGTGCATTTCGTCGCGCCGATGCCCGGAGCGCGAGCGAATTGCGGCAGCTAGAATTGGATACGGCGAGTTTGCAGGAGATTCAGAAACTGCTGTCTTACTTGCTCTTTCCACGCCCATCAATGCGCGCCGATATAAAGACTCTGGTGGCCAATGAGAAGGGACAGCCTGGCCTTTGGGCCTACGCCATTTCCGGCGATTATCCAATCCTTTTGGCGCGAATCTATGGCGAAGAGGATTTGCAGCTGGCACGTCGTTTACTGAAGGGACACACCTTCTGGCGTAACCGCGGTCTGCAGATTGACCTGGTGTTTTTGAACGAAGTTCCGGGCGGCTATAACCAGGAGCTGCAAAGCCAGCTTCGGCGCCTGCTGCAGCGTATGGACAGTGAGCACTGGGAAAACCGCCGCGGCGGTATATTCCTGCTGCAAAAGGGAGTGATGAGCACTGCCGATCAGATCTTGTTACAGACGGCGGCGCGCGTCGTGGTTGATGCCCAGCGCGGTCCGCTGGAAGCACAACTCCATGAAGCCGAGCGACAAGACGCGCGTTTGCCAGGATTCATTCCCACTGATGCTACCCATCCGAGGTCGGAAGACCCTCAGCTTGTGCGGCCGCCCGATCTGCTCTTTGACAATGGCTGGGGTGGTTTCATTCGGTCCGGCCGCGAATACGTCATGTATCTGCATGCCGGCGACCCAACTCCCGCACCCTGGATCAACGTTATCGCTAATTCAACATTTGGCTGTCTGGTATCGGAATCAGGAAGTGGTTTCAGCTGGGCGGTGAACAGCGGTGAAAATCGCCTGACGCCGTGGAACAATGATCCGGTGTGCGATCGTCCCGGAGAGGCCCTCTATTTGCGTGACGAAGAAACGGCCGAAGTATGGACGACCACGCCCTCTCCCTCAGGTACCGGATCTCCCCGCCTGGTTCGTCACGGTGCCGGCTACACGTGCTTCGAGGCTCATAGCCATGGACTGCGTCAAAATCAACGCATCTTTGTCGCCCCCGAAGATCCCGTCAAGATCGTGCAGCTGCGGCTAGAAAATACCTGGGACCGCCCGCGCCGAATCACTGCCACCTACTACGCCGAGTGGGTACTTGGCGCCCACCGCGACCTCATGCAGCAGTACATCATAGCGGAGTATGATGCCGCCAGCAATGTACTCCTGGCGCGGAATGCATACAACAGCGAATTTGCGGAACGCGTTGCCTTTCTTGCTGCCAGTGAGAAGCCACACGGTCTGACGGCCGATCGCACCGAGTTTCTTGGTAGATTAGGCAGCGTCGCTAGTCCTGCTGCCCTCAGGCGGGTCGGCCTCGCCAGTAACGTGCAGCCGGGACTGGATCCTTGCGCGGCGCTGCAACTGCACGTTGAGCTACAACCGGGAGAAACACAGGAGATTCACTTTGTACTCGGACAGGGTACCAGCCGCGAAGAATCTCTCCGGCTGGCAATTCGTTTTCAAGATAAACACGTGGTCCAGGACGCCTGGCAACATACCAACCAGTTCTGGGACGACTTTCTTGAAAAGGTGCAGATTCAGACACCTGACGAAACAATGAACATAATGCTTAATCGCTGGCTGCCCTATCAGAACCTATCCTGCCGAATTTGGGGGCGTTCCGCCCTATATCAGTCCAGTGGCGCATATGGCTTCCGTGATCAGTTACAGGACGTTCTGGCGCTGCGGCACCACGCGCCCGGGATCGCACGCAAACATATCCTGCGGGCGGCGCAGCACCAGTTCGAGGCCGGCGATGTTCTGCACTGGTGGCACCCGCCCTCAGGCCGGGGCGTTCGCACACGTATCTCGGACGATTTGCTTTGGCTACCCTATGTGACCGCCAGTTACATTACTCTTAACGGGGACTATACCATATTGGACGAGGAAATCCCCTTCCGCCGCGGCGATCCGCTGCGGGCGGATGAAGAAGAACGTTACAGCCATTACGAACTGACGGAAGATAAGGCCTCCCTCTTTGAGCATTGCTGCCGGGCTATCGAGGCGGGAAGCACAGCGGGACCAGATGGGCTGCCGTTGATTGGCGCTGGAGACTGGAATGATGGCTTCAACCGGGTGGGCATCGAGGGTAAAGGCGAAAGTGTATGGCTCGGGTGGTTTCTCTACGCTACGCTGGACAAATTTCTCCCCATTTGCCGCAAGATGGATGACACAAGGCGCGTTCAGAACTTCGAACAGACAATGCTGCAGCTGCAGCAGGCGCTGGCGCACCACACCTGGGATGGAAACTGGTACCGAAGAGCCTACTACGACGATGGCAAACCGCTTGGCTCAGTGGAGAACAAAGAGTGCCGGATCGATTCCATCGCGCAGTCTTGGGCGGTGATCTCCGGAGCCGGAGACCCTGATCGAATTGCCGCAGCGATGGCGTCGATGGAAGAAAACCTTATATGCGATGAGGAGCGAATCGTTCTTCTCTTTACACCGCCGTTTGATAAAAGTGCCAGCGATCCTGGCTATATTAAAGGGTACCCGCCAGGAATCCGTGAAAACGGGGGACAATACACCCACGCCGCTGTCTGGGCCGCCTGGGCCTACGCTGAGCTGGGAAACGGCGACCAGGCTGGTCTGCTCTTCCGCTATCTCAATGCCATCACGCATAGTGATGGGCGCGAAAAGGCGGCCCACTACAGAGTCGAACCTTATGTCACTGCGGCGGACGTATATGGCGCCGCACCATTCACCGGGCGCGGTGGCTGGACCTGGTATACAGGCTCCGCTGGCTGGCTTTATCAGCTTGGCCTCGAGGCAATTCTGGGTCTCAAGCGCCGCGGCAAAACGCTGTCCGTCGCTCCATGCATTCCTGCCAATTGGACAGGCTATACAATCATTTACCGCTATGGCAGTACAGCCTACAAGATTGTGGTGGCAAACCCGGAGCATGTCTGCGCGGGTGTGGCGTCTGTCACCCTGGATGGCGAACCGCTGCCGGACAAACAGGTTGTTCTGGAAGATCATGGTGGGCAGCATATTCTGGATGTCCGTATGGGAAAGGCTCAGCATAGTATGCAAAAAACTGAAAACTAAACATTTTCTTGAGATGATCCCTCTGGCACAGCATTCTTCAATTCCTTTATCTACAGAAATGCTCGCGCCCTATTTAACTATGGTGTTGCGCACGGGAAGATGCTGAATATAATGAGTAGAAGATTCTCGATGGATTCTCTAAGCCATGTGAAGCTCGCTGTAAGCGGGCATTGCTTGATTGAGGTTCCACCCCCTGACCAGAAGCGTTAAGTTTAAAAAAGGATAGAAAAATGACAAAAATCAACAAACTTCTAATTGGAGAAGCCCTTGTAGGGGATGGCAATGAAGTAGCCCACATCGACCTCATCATGGGACCGCGTGGTTCGGCCGCCGAAACCGCGTTTGCCAATGCCTTGACCAATAACAAAGACGGCTTCACCAGTCTGCTGGCCGTCATCACACCCAACCTGATGTGCAAACCGGCCACGGTGATGTTCAACAAGGTCACGATTAAGGGCGCCAAACAGGCGGTGCAGATGTTTGGACCGGCCCAGCGCGCCGTAGCCATGGCCGTAGCGGATTCTGTGGAAGATGGCACTATCCCCGCCGACGAGGCTGATGATATCTTCGTTTGTGTGGGCGTTTTCATCCATTGGGATGCCGAGGACGACACCAAGATTCAGCAGTATAACTACGAAGCTACCAAGCTATCTATCCAGCGCGCTGTCGCCGGAGAACCCACACCGGCCCAGGTCGTGGCCGAAAAGGGCAATACCGAACATCCCTTCGCAGCCTATAAATAGACGGTGCTTCTTACCTTTCAGATAGGTAAGACATTATCGAATTCTATAGCTCACTTCGATTCAGGGTGGTGCGGTATGCGCACCCGTACTCATAATAATAGAAATACCCTCGTTTAGGAGGGTATTTCTGCATTACGGCACATTAACCGGAAAATCATTCAAGAACCAGGCCCACACATCCGTACCATCCTCCATTGTGAAAAAATCACCGCCAAGATCATCTGATTTCGGCTTTACATAGACAGTTAACTGGTAGGTACCGTCGACTACCGGCAGTCCGGTTGACGTCCATTTGTAGACGCCATCTTCAAACTTCCACGGATTGCAGGTCGGCTCGCCGCCGCCGAAGATGCAGTATCCGGCCGTTCGCTCCTTGCGGGAATCGACAACGCTGCCGTTTTGATCTTGAACGACAATCAGCACCCAATCGATACCGTCGCCGTCATGATTCCCGGCTGTCAGATCATTGACGTAAAAGCGGAACAGGAAATTATCATCCTCTTGCAGGCTCCAATTGGTGCGGCCGGGAGGGACCTGCCCGGGATCGGCATCATCCGCGCCCGACGGCCGGCCGACGGATATGGGCAGTTGGGCAACCACCACCGGCGTCGGCGTCGGCGGAATAGCAGTCGGCGAGGGTATTGGCGTGGATGTTGGTGGAATCGAGGCCGGAGCGGGCAGCGATGATGCCACGAAATTGCAGGTTACAAACTGCGGGCTGGCACTGACCCAACCCTGCTGGCCGCCGGCATCGACCAGCAGCCACGGGCCGGCCGGAAAACCGTTGGCTACATAGGCCTGCGGCGACAGCACCGTTTCCGGTGCCAGATTTCTGATAATAATATAGCTTTCACCCGGACCTGCTCGCAGGCGCAGTGTGCCGTTTGTGCTGCATGCGGGCACGACGGCCGTCGGAGAAGGAGGAACATCGGTCGCCGTGGGCGGTTCCGTTGCCGTCGCCCCTTCCAAGGGTTCGGCCGTGTCCGTGGACACGGGGGTTGAGGTCGGCTCTTCAGTCTGCATCTCCGTGCTGGGTTCATGTGTCGCCGTGACCACCACGACAACAACTTCCGGCGTCGGCGTCGGCGGTTCATCCGTGGCCGTCACCACCATGACCACAACCTCCGGCGTCGGCGTAGGCGCCTGGTCGGTCGCCGGCTGCGAACCGCAGCCGGCGGCAAAAGGAACGAATAGGAACATGACAAAACCAAATAGAAGTAAGGTAGATTTGCTCATTTCGTTCTCCTAAAAAGCTAGATAGATAGCACGCTTTACAATTACCCGCCGCTGGCAGCCTCAAGCTCAGCCAGGCGCTTGCTGCAAAGTGGTGCGATGACATCCTGCAAATAGCTGTCCTTCAGGTCAAGTTCCGCCTGCTGTAAGCATTGTCCGTAGGCTTGGATGCCCTTCGTCCGAGCATCTTCATTCTGTACCAGCAAAAATGTCAGCCCGTGATAGAGCCGGCCACGCAATTGGTACAGGCGCGCCAGTGAGCGAGTGTAGCCGACTTCCTGAAAGTCCGGCTCGGCCGTCTCTAGCGCTGCCAACCCGCGCTGCGCTTCATCCAGCGACTTCTGCAGGTCGCCGAGGCAGTAATATATATCGGCGTTAATGCGGTATACGATGGCCTCATCCAGATGCCGGATACCGCTGGCAGGCACGCCATAATCGACCATATCCAGGGCCACCGGCCGCTGCGGGACTTCTGCAAATGCTTCCAGCGCCGCGTCGCTCTCAG
>Ga0316576_10002571_pt1 | contig 10365 bp, 7 predicted proteins | sample S0NA_FD_203075 | JGI IMG/M metagenome (GOLD analysis project Ga0316576, IMG submission 203075) | Rhizosphere microbial communities from salt marsh grasses in Alabama, United States - S0-2_050615r3r5 | ecosystem: Host-associated > Plants > Roots > Rhizosphere | place: USA: Alabama | collected... | reverse complement strand
CCTCGAGCACGTCGGCTGCCCGATGCGAGCCGTCGATGTAGATGATGTCGAAGGAATCGAGCGGGAGCTTGCGGAGCTCGATCTGCGAGAACCCCTTGATGACCTCGGCGCGGTCGGCGACGCCGCTCAGCTTCAGGTTGGACCGGAACCGACCCTCGACGTTGTCGACGCCGTAGGGATCGCCGAAGGGATCCATGCCGACGAGGGTCGCGCCAGGACCGGTGAGCACCTGCTCGAGCATCCACAACGCGGAGCGTCCTTCGAATAAGCCGACCTCGAGGTAGCGAAGACCAGGTCGCCCTTTGTACGGCGCGAGGGCCTTCTCCCAGATGGGGAGGTTCTTCGTGAAAGCGTCACGCGTGAACTCGTACTCCTTCAGGTAGGGGTTCGACACGGGACCGCGATCGGCGAGCTTGGGCCCGGATAGGAGCGGACGCACGTCATGGTCGGCGTCGGGCCGGCCGCTGTCCTCGGTCCCGCCGTCCATTGGTCCGCCGTCGAGCTGCTTCACGTGATCGCTGCTGTCTGCTGGGCTCCCAGGGGGGACTCCTACCGCCGGTTGGCTGCCGTTACAGCAAAGCAGCAGGTAGGCACCGAGCGCAGCGAGGAGGAGCGCTGACAGTCGGCGAAAGCAGCGGAAAACAGGCTGATGGTCGTCTCGCATGATGATCCCCTCGCGAACGCGGAGCGTACCACACCGGGACGCCGCCAGAGCGGCGAACGAAGCTCCGGACTCTGGACTCAAAACCGCTCGCCTCACCTGAGCCCGTGCCGCCGCAGCAGCGTCAGGAGGTGGGAGCGGTCCATCCGGGCCCGACGGGCGGCCTCGGAGGCGTTCCCGTCACAGGCCTCGATCAAGGCCGATAGATAGCGCCGCTCGAACTGCTCCAGCGCCTCGGCCTTGGCCTCGCGGTAGCTGAGCTTCGAGGGATCGACGGCACCGGCCCGTGTGAGCGCCTTGCTGTCGAGCGACAGCCCCCCCATGGCCAAAGCCGTCTCGACCACGTTGCGCAGCTCTCTCACGTTGCCCCGCCACGGCTGCGCGGCAAGGGCCTCGAGCGTCCCGGAGCCGAAGGGCATCGGGTCGTAGCTCCCTTGACGCTGGGCGACGAAGTGGCGCACCAGCGGCTCCACGTCGTCCGGCCGCTCGCGGAGCGGCGGGATCACGACGCGCGCCGCTGCGAGCCGGTAGTAGAGATCGGCGCGAAAGGTCCCGCGGTTGACCTCCTCGCGAAGGTCGCGGTTCGTGGCAGCGATCACCCGCACATCGACCTCGATGTCCTTGGTCCCCCCCACGCGACGGAACCTCTTCCGCTCGAGTGCCCCGAGGAGCACGGGTTGGACCTGAAGTGGGAGCTCGCCGATCTCATCGAGGAGCACTGTGCCCGAGTCGGCCTCCTCGAAGGCTCCCACGCGCGCCCGCTCGGCGCTCGTGAAGGCGCCGCGCTCGTGGCCGAACAGCTCCGAGGCGACGAGCGTGGCAGGCATGGAACCGCAGTCGACGGTGACGAAGGGGTTGTCAGCGCGTGGACCATGGGCGTGCAAGGCCCGCGCGACGAGCTCTTTACCCGTGCCCGTTTCTCCCTGGATCAGGACGGTCACGTCGGTCCGGGCGAGCCTCGCTACGGTCCGCTTGACCCGCGCCATGAGCTCGCTCGCCGACACGATCTCCGGGATCGCGTCGCGCTCCTCCTCGACCTCTGCCACGGCCTCGCCGTCCTCCACGAGGAGCTCGGACTCACCCAGTCGGATCCGGGTCCCCGGCACGAGGAGCGCCTCGACCACACGGACGCCGTTCACGATCGTGCCGTTGAGGCTGCCCAGGTCCCTGACGATGATCCCGACGTCGCCTCGCGAGAGCTCGAGGTGATACCGGCTCACGGCCTGATCGTCGAGGATCACGTGGTTGTCCTGCGACGAGCCCACGCTCACTGTCGTGTCCTGGATCTCCGCGGCCCGCGGCCCTGCCCCGGCGCCAGAGGTGACCCTGACCCGGATTCGCCGTGGCGGCTCGGCCGGCTGGCCGAGGCGGCGCGTGGCATCGTGGCTCGACATGACCAGAGGATACCACCCTGTCGGCTCGGCCCTACAGGGCCCGACCTACAATGCAGGTGTCGCACCACAGGGCGCTCGACCACCGAGCCAGGCATGGGCCTCGCGTCGCCGGTATAACCTCTCTCAATCCCGTGGTTTTCCTCACTCGGCACCGCTCTTGGACCAGCCTGGTACGGCTGTCGCACTCAGACGAGGTGTCACCTGGTGGCCGCGCCTTGAAGGAGGTCCCATGAGCACATCACGCCGTACACTGACGCTCACCCTGTTCATCGTCTCGACCCTCGCCGTGCCCTCTGTCGGCTGGGCCCAGTATGATGGCGCGCCCTTCCCGTCGTGGCAGGGCGACGGCTCTCAGGGGCAGACGCCCTGGCAGACCCCGCCGATCCAGATGCCGAGCATCCAGCAGACGCCGAACGGGTACGTCATCACCTTCCCGGGGATGCCGTCGGTCCCGGCCATCACCGTGCCCGACCTCTCAGGGCTCCTCGGAGGGCTCACGGCCAGCAACCCCTGGCAGACGCCCCAACCCATGCCCGCGCCTCAGCCCAACGGAGGGGGCTGGTGGGCCCCGCAACCGCAGCCGCAGCCTCAGCCGCAGACGCAGCCGCAGCCTGCGCCGCAGGCACCGAGCGTGCCGCCGACGCAACCAGTGCCCAACGGCTGGTGGGTTCCGCAGCCGCAGCCCACGCCGTCGCCGTGGCCTGCGCCCACCCCTGCGCCTGGATCCAATCCCGGACAGACAGGCGCGACGGGCCAGGTCGTCGGCGTCTTCGCAGGCATCACGAACTACAACGGCGCGAACGACCTCCCGGGCTGCGCCGATGATGCTGTCCGCTTGGCCCAGGCCTTCATCAACGCCGGGATCATCAGGCAGAACGACGCCGTGGTGCTCACCGATCACCAGGCGACGCGGGCGAACATCTCCGCGGCCATCCGGAACCTCTCGACTCGCGTTCCCTCTGGCGGGACGCTGGTCTTCTTCTTCTCTGGCCACGGCGACAACACCCCGGACTCCAACGGCGACGAGGTCGACGGCATGGATGAGACCATCATCCTGAGCGACGGACCCATGAGCGACGACGAGCTCGTCTCCCTGCTCCAGGGCGGCAGCCGCGACATGGTGGCCCTCGACACCTGTTACGCCGGCGGCTTCCAGCAGGACGTCGCGCGCATCCCTCAGAGCATCGGCTTCTACTCGTCGGCCGAGGACCAGACCTCCCAGGTCGCCTCGGAGTTCGGCGCGGGCGGCTACCTGTCGCACTTCCTCCGGACAGGCGTCGAGGCGAGCCGCGGCCAGCCGCTCCAGGTCGGCCGGCTGCAGCAGCACATCGAGCAGGGCTACATGACGTCAGGCGCCGCTGGTCAGCAGCGGCTCGTCGTGGGCGTGGGTCCAGGCGCCTCGACGTCAACCGTCATCTACGATGGCCAGCAGCAGCCCGTCTCGGTCGCGGTCAGGTGAGCCATCACGAGGAGTGACCAGCTGACGGTAACCGCCGTATCATGATCCGGTGAACGAGATACCGGAGCGAAGATGACACTGAAAACCCTCCACCACAGGACGTCGCTCACCATGCTGCTCCTCGCCATGATGGCCTGCGCGACCTGCTCCGACGCTGACGCGGACGCGGACGCGGACAGCGATGGTGATGGCGACGGTGACACCGACGGCGACGCTGATGGCGACGGCGACTCTGATGGCGACGGCGACGCCGACGGCGATGGCGACGGTGATGGCGACGGTGATGGAGACGGCGACGGCGACGTCATCCCTTGCGAGGTCTCGCCATGGGGGCTCGAGTGCTGCGACGCCAGCGGGACCCGCCTTGGCACGAGCGACTGCGTCGAAGGTCTCAACGTGTGCCGCACCGGCTCGATCTGTGCGTGCGGTGACGTCCTGATGCCCTTCGCCTGCAGCGACTTCTGCGGGTCGGACATCATCGGCTTCCCGACCTGCACGGGCGGCGGCTGGGAGTGTGTCGCTCCCATGACGGTGCGCACCGATCAGTGTCCGGCCGGGACCTGCTGGGGAGAGCCCGGCGAGTGCGCTTGCTGCGCCAACGCGGGCCACGGCGAGTCGGTCCCGCCCGACTGCGTCGACGGGGAGTGGCTCTGCCCGCCGGGAGCCGAGTTCTGCCGCTCCTGCCAGGACTGATGAGCCGGCGACCGGCCCGTCCCTGCCGGACAGATGACGTCGGGGCTCACGACGTCGGAGCGTCGCTCCTGGCCACCCTGACGACCAGCTTACCTTCGTGGTCGCCGGAGAACAGCCGCTGAAAAGCGCTCACCGTGTTCTCGAGGCCGTCGACCACGGTGGTCCGGTGCTTGATCTTGCCTTCGGCGACCCAGCCAGCGAGCTTCATGACGGCCTGGGGCAAGCGATCGAAGTAGTCGAGGACGAGGAAGCCCTCCATCCGTGCGCGGCGCATGACGAGGTTCATGTAGTTCCTGGGAGCATAGACGTCGTCCATGCGGTTGTACTGCGAGATGGCGCCGCACAGCACGACTCGTGCCCTGAGGGCGAGCCGCGCGAGCACCTCGTCGAGGATCGGCCCGCCCACGTTGTCGAAGAAAACGTCGATCCCCTCGGGGCAGGTCTCGGTGAGGCGGGCGCCCACGTCCTCGGTCTTGTAGTTGATGGCGCCGTCGAAGCCGGCCTCGTCGGTGAGCCAGGCGCACTTCGCGTCGGAGCCGGCGATGCCGATCACACGGCACCCCTCGAGCTTCGCGATCTGCCCGGCCACCGAGCCCGTCGCTCCGGCGGCGCCCGAGACGACCACTGTCTCGCCTGCCTTGGGCCTGCCAACGTCGAGCAAGCCGAAGTAGGCCGTGGTGCCGTTGAGCCCGAGGACGCCCAGGGCGTCCGTCGGCGAGACGCCGGGCGGGATTCCCCTGAGCCGGCTGTCGGGGCCGTGGACCGAGTACTCCTGCCAGCCGACCATCGCGAACACACGGTCGCCGGGCGAGAACTCCTTGTTGCGGGATGCCACCACCTCTCCGACCCCGCTCGAGCGCACGACAGCACCGATCTCGATAGCGGGGAGGTAGGTGTCTCGCTCGAGCCATCCTCGGATCGTCGGGTCGATCGAGAGGTAGGTCGTCTTGACCAGCACCTCTCCGTCGCGCAGGTCGGGCATCGGCGCCTCTTCTATCTTGAAGAGGTCCTCGGTGACGGCCCCCTTGGGGCGCCTCGAGAGAGTGATTCGTCGATTCGTCGTGGCCATCGGGTCCTCCCTGGAGCCGGGCAGAATGTGACCACGTTCAGAGGAAGATCAAGGTGGGGGAGAGGGAGTCATGGGCTCGACCGCAGGTATAGCGCGGCGTCGGCCGTGATCGACTCCGGCGGCGTGAAGGGCTCGGCGCCCCCGGACACCTCGACGCTGCCCGTCTCGCTCACCGCGGCGGCGTCGCAGTCGAACCACTCGTAGTCATAGGTGCCGGCCTCGAGCTCAACGGTGAGCTCCCCGCTCGTCGGCTGGTAGACGAGGTACTCGGCGCCGGGGTCGGCGAGGCAGTAGCCCGTCGACGACAGCTCGCCGTGCGGGTTCATCCGCGCGAGGTCGGCGAAGCGCTCGGCGTACTCGTTCGTCGCCCCGATGTTGCGGCGCATGGTCTCGAACTCGGTGCTCTCCTCGTCGGGCGCCTCGAATGGGTGGTCATAGAAGATGAAGTGGTACCCACGGGTAAAGGCCATCCACGCCCGGCGGTGGTGGGTCCAGTCGTCGCCCCAGATGTGGTCGTTGTCCCAGATGGCCGGCATGCCGCTGTCGTCGACGGGTGGGTCGTGCTCGTAGTCGCCCATCGACCCGCTCACACCGAACAGATCGGCGCCGCTCTCGACGAGCTGCGCTTTGGTGTGCGCTGTCCATCCGCCACTCTCGTTTCGCCCTCCGGGGCTCATGTAGATCAGGTGCTGCGAGGGCTTCGTAGCCTCGTATTCCCTGATGTGCTCGATGATCCCCATCTGCCAGTCCGGGGAGTAGACCTCGTTGGCGACCTCGTAGATGACGTTGTCGAGGTCGTTGACGGTATCGACGACCCGGTCCACGAAAGACCGCTGCAGGTCCAAGACCTGTGGATCCGTGGTGTAGAAGAACTCGGTGCCCCACTCGTTGCCGTCGTTGTTCACGTCGATTCCGTTGACGTTGTTCTCGCCGCGCCACACGTTGCCGTGCCACAGGGTCTGCCCGCCTTCGTCCTCGCCGGGCCCGAACCCATAGGGCTCGAAGAGCATGATCGTGACGTAGATGCCCCGCCCCTCGGCGTCGGCGACCCTCGAGCGAAGCCTGTCGAAGAAGGCGTCGTCGAAGCGCGTCAGATCGAACGCGGGCAGTCCGTCAGCAGCGGTCGCAGGGCCTGTGCGCTCGTACATCATCGGGTGGGCGATCGCGTCTGGCGGGGCCGCGGTGCCGCTGCCAGCGCTCCAGATGATCCAGTTGCGTATCACGTTGAGGTGCCGCTCGGAGGCGAAGTCGAGGTACCACGACCAGTCCAGCTCCGCCGCGTGGCCATAAGTCTCCGGCTTGTTGAAGGAGTTGTCTTGGAGGTCGACGAAGATCTGATGACCCGCCAGCCGGATCGCCTTCCCCCTGCCATCGATGAAGTATCGGGGGTTGTCGGGGTGCACCCTCAGCGGCGCGCTGATCGGGTCCGTGTCGCCGTCCTGATCGCTGTCAGCGTCAGCGTCGGTGTCAACGTCGCCGTCGGAGTCAGCGTCGCCATCGCCATCGGAGTCAGCGTCGCCGTCACCGTCGGAGTCGGCGTCGATGTCAACGTCGCTGTCGCCGTCTCCATCGCCATCGCCGTCATCGCAGGCGACCACGGCCAGGGCCGACGCCATCGACAAGGCCATCATCGCGATGGCGATCGTTCCAGTTGCTCTCGTGAGTTGTATCATTGGACGCTTCCTCGGGCTCGATCGGAGAGGTGTACTCGAGGAGCGCCGTCCAGTCCATGCGGGAACGAAGGAGGGACGCCGTGGAGCAAGGCGAGGGCACCGTCACCGACGAGCAGGCCGCGCACGAAGACGCCAAGGTGCTGGCCGAGCTCTCGGTGGAGGCCTTCCCAGACAGCATGATGGTGGTGAGCCACAACGCGGACGCCATCAGGCTCTACGAGCGCCTCGGGTTCGAGCTCGGCCCTCTGAAGCAGAGCCGGCTGCTCCGATGGGCCATCGGTCGACCGGGCGATCACAAGATAGTCAGACCCTTCGCCTGAAGGCCGTCAGGACGCGAGCTTCGCCTCGGCCGGCTTCGCCGCCTTTCGCGCCGACGGCTCGAACTCGAAGCTGACCCCGGTCAGATCCTCCGAGATCTCCCAGAGGCGACGAGCGACGGCCTCGTCCTTGGACGCGTCTGTCGAGTCGACCTTCTTTGGAAAGCCGCGCATCTCGAAGAGCCCGCCAGGGCCGTAGTACTCCCCGCCTCGAACGTCGTCGGCCGTGGCCGCGTAGAGCGTCGGGAGCGAGCCCTGCCAGGGCTTCATGGCAAAGATGGGGTTCATGGCCTTGAAGATCCCCGAGTGCCGCTGGAGGTTGGTGCCGGTCCAGCCGGGGTGAGCCGCGACAGCGATGGTGTCAGCGCCGGCCGCGGCGAGCCGGCGCTGGAGCTCGTAGATGAACAGCAGGTTGGCGAGCTTGCTCTGGCCGTACGACGCCCCCTCCTTGTAGGGGCGGCGTTCCCACTGGAGGTCGTCGAAGTCGATCGCGCCCATCCGGTGCGCCTGGCTCGAGACGCTGACGACTCGAGAGCCCTGTGTGGCCAGCAGCAGGTCGAGGAGCAACCCTGTGAGGGCGAAGTGGCCGAGGTGGTTGGTGCCGAACTGGAGCTCGAAGCCGTCGGCCGTCTTCGACGCCGGTGGCATCATCACGCCTGCGTTGTTGACCAACAGGTCGAGACGGTCGTAGCGCTCCTTGAACGCGTCGGCGAACCGCCGCACCGACTCCAGGTCGGCGAGGTCGAGGGTCATCACCTCGACCGTGCCCGCAGGCTCACCGGACCGGATGTCGTCAGCGGCCGACTCGCCTCGACGAGCGTCGCGACATGCCATCACGACGGTCGCGCCCTTGTTGGCCAACGCGCGCGCCTCCTCCAGCCCGATCCCGCTGTTGGAGCCTGTCACGATGGCGACCTTCCCGGTCTGATCCGTCATCTGCTCGCTCGTCCATCGCATGGTACCCATTTTCCCTCCTGTGCCACGCTCGGCGGTGCGCCGCACCGCTCGGCGAGCGCCGGTGGATGAGTTAATCAGCGAGAGTACTTCTGTCGAGATCACGAGGCCACTGAGAGTGAAGGTCGGTCGGCCTCTCGGGTCAGGCCCCGAGTCGAGCGACGCCCGCCCCGGCTCCCGAAGCAGCTCACTCGGCGGCGTTGCAGATGCCGAGGTCCTCGTAGAACTCCGAGGCGAACAGGATCGGGTCGCAGATGGCGTTCGGAGCGCTGCAGTCGGGGTGGCCGACGCGGAGCATCGGCCCAGCCGACGCCCGACAGAACTCGAGACACTCCGGACCATCGGTGACCTCGGGGATGTCCTGGCAGACCGCGACGGGGCCGCATATCGTGCCGATGCCGTCCTCGTTGCACAACGACGAGAAGGCGTACTCGAGGCAGATGTCTCCGCCTGTGAGCACGCGGGCCCAACCGCCCCAGAGACACTCCTCACCCGACCCGCAGTCGTCCGTCGCGTCGCCGACGGTGCACGCCGGAGCGCAGTGGCCGTAGGAGATGGGATCGCCGTCGACGAAGATGCCGCCGCAGACCTCGCCATCGGGGCAGGCTCCGGCCTCGCCCGACGTCGCCGTCCGGCTGCAAGGCGTGTCGCACTGCTGGAAGATGCAGTCGAGCCCCTGCGAGCAGTCAGCCCTCGTCTCGCACGTGGCGCCGGGTCCGCCCGCACCGGTCGCCCCGGCGCAGAGCGCGATCGTCACGTCATCGGTGAGGATGAAGCAATGCACGCCCTCCCCGCACTCCGATCCGTCAGAGAAGGGGGTGCACTGGTCCAGGCAGGTCCCAACGCGCGAGTCGCCGTGAGAGGGGAAACAGTACTGCCCATCGGCGCAGGCGCCCGGGCCAGCCTCGACGAGCCGGTCGCACGCCTCGTAGCAGCGCCCGTCGAGGCAGTTGAGCGCATCAGCGCAGTCGGTGTGCGCTGTGCACGCCTCGCCGACGCCCGCGCTACCCGTCGAGGATTCACAGGTACCCACCACCTGGCCGCCGGTGGTCGCGAGGTCGGGCCCCCAGAGGACGCACTGCTGACCGTCGTCGCAGGTCACCCCCCCAAAGGGCTCGCAATCAGCGGGCAGACAGCCGCCGTATCCATAGATCCGGTTGTCATCGACGTAGAGGCCCGTGCACACGGTGCCGGCCTCGCAGGCACCCGGCTCGCCAGGCCCAGCCCCTGGCCAGCAGTGCGGTGTGCACTCCTCGTTGATGCAGGTCAGGCCCTGACCACAGGACAAGCTGTCCGTGCAGGCGTCGCCAGCCGCTCCAGTCCCCGCGGTCTCGCAGGCCCCCAGCGGCGTCGCCGCCGACTGGTAGGTGGTCGAGATGGCCACGCACATCTCACCATCGGCGCACCCCGTCGGATCACCGTAGGGATCGCACTCGCTCACGATACAGATGCCCGCGTCGAGCGCTCGGAGATAGGGGTCGGTGAGGCAGACCTCGTCGTCGGCACAGGCGACGTCGCCGCTGGTGGGCGTGCAACCCAAGGACACGCAGACGCTCCCGCCCCAGTCGGCATAGCAGAACAGGCCGGCGTCGCAGTCTCCGAAGAGCTCGCACTCGTCACCCTCCACGCCGGGCTCGGCCACGATGTCGACGCACATGTACGATCCCGTCAAGACCGCCTGATCTGCCTCGGGCACGGGGTCGCCCGCGTACAGATCTTCGAAGACGGGCACGCACTTGCGCCCGTCGCCGCAGGAGGTGTCGTCCCAGACGCCGTCGCACTCGCTCATCAGGCAGGTCCGCCGCACGTCGCTGTCTTCGGTGGGGAGGCACACCTCGTCGTCGCCGCACTGGGCCGGGAGACCGCAAGTCTCCAGGCAGACCGTCGATCCCGAGCCGTCGTCGGCGCAGGTGAACGCGCGGGGGTGGTTCACGTCGGGGTCGCAGGCCTCGCCGGCGACGAGGCACCGCGCGTTATCGACGCATTCGCCGGTTACGGCGTTGCATACCTGGCCGTCCTCGCACTCTTCGTCGCCGGTGCAGCCCGCGTCAGCGTCGCTGTCGCCGTCGACGTCCCCGTCGGCGTCTGCATCGACGTCGCCATCACCATCGCCGTCACCATCACCATCGCCGTCACCATCGCCGT
>Ga0316576_10002570_pt1 | contig 10365 bp, 11 predicted proteins | sample S0NA_FD_203075 | JGI IMG/M metagenome (GOLD analysis project Ga0316576, IMG submission 203075) | Rhizosphere microbial communities from salt marsh grasses in Alabama, United States - S0-2_050615r3r5 | ecosystem: Host-associated > Plants > Roots > Rhizosphere | place: USA: Alabama | collected... | reverse complement strand
TCGAGCCCCACGTCACCGTCAGCCTGTTCGACCAGGCGCGGCGCCTCACCGTGTGGACGGCATCGCAGTCTCCCCACACGCAGCGCAACCTCTTCGCGGAGGCCCTCGCGCCGCTCGGCCTCAGCCACAAGGACGTTCGCGTCATCACCCCGTACGTCGGCGGCGGATTCGGCGGCAAGGCCGGCGTCTCGATGGAGATCCTCGGTGCCGCGATGGCCACGCTCGTCAAGGGCCGTCCGGTGAAGATCCGGTGGACCCGCGAGCAAGAGTTCTACAACACGTACCAGCGACAAGGCGTCGTCGCCGAGCTGAAAGTCGGCGTCATGAACGACGGCACGATCACCGCCGTCGAGCACACGCTGCTGTGGGATGCCGGCGCCTACGTCGAATACGGGGCGAACGTCGTCAACGCGGCAGGACTGTCCGCGACCGGGCCATACCGGGTGCCGAACATCACGAACGACTCGCTGTGCATCTACACGAACCTGCCCCCCGGCGGCCCGTACCGGGGATTCGGCTACTCGGAGTTCCACTTCGGGTTGGAGTCCCACATGGACCGGATCGCCGACGCCATCGGCATGGATCGGGTCGCCTTCCGTCGCAAGAATGCCATCGTGGAAGGCGACGAGCTGGCGTACGGGGCGCACATGAACCCGTCCGGGCTCCTCGAGGCGATCGACAGGACCGCCGCCGCCATCGACTGGGGCGTCGACGAGGAGTCGGATGACCCGAACACGGTGATCGGCAAGGGGCTCTCGCTGTTCTGGAAGGCACCGGCGATGCCGCCGAACGCCTCATCGGCGTCGTTCCTCAAATTCAACGAGGACGGCAGCATCAACATCAGCGTCTCGGGCATGGAGCTCGGCCAGGGCTACCTCACCGTGATGGCGCAGATCGCCGGCGAGATCCTCTCCGTCCCGGTCGAGAAGATCCGGGTCGAGACGCCCGACACCGACCGCAACCCCTACGAGTGGCAGACGGTCGCGTCCCACGTCACCTGGAGTTGCGGCCTCGCCGTCGAGAAGGCCGCCGTCGAAGCGCGGGCGAAGATCTTCGAGGTCATTCACGAGGTCTACGGGTACGAGGACGACTCGCTGTACCTCGAGGACGAGAAGGTCAAGTGCACGACCGACCCGGAGTTCGAGAAAGCGCTCAGCGACTTCGTGATCGACGGCATCCAGACCGAGGAGGGGACCTGGCGCGGGGGGCCGATCGTCGCCTCGGGCAAGTTCATGCCGGAATTCACGAACGCCAACAGCGACCCGGAGACCGGCCAGGGAGGGCATCCGAACGTCCACTACACGGTCGGGGCGACCGGCGTCGTCGTCGAGGTCGACAAGCAGACCGGCAAGGTCGACGTCCGCAAGGCGGCGCTCGCCGTCGACGCGGGCCGGGCGCTGAATCCCGACCTCGTGAGGGGCCAGATCACCGGCGGCCTCGTTCAAGGGCTCGCAACCGTGCTCTACGAGGACATGCGGTTCGACGAGAACGGCAAGCTCCTCAACCCGACGTTCACCGACTACAAGATCCCGACGGCGTTCGACATCCCCGACGAGATCATCCCGATCATCGTCGAAGTCCCCCAGCCCGACGGCCCGTTTGGTGCCCGCGGCGTGGGGGAGCACACGATGATCGGCGCTGCCCCGGCGATCGCCAATGCCGTCTACGACGCCCTCGGCGTCCGCATCACCTCGATGCCGCTCACCCAGGAGAAGATCGCGATGGCGGTCATTGAGAAGTCCACGACCGAAGCAAGCGAGGAGGAGTAGATCCCCAATGTCCGTCGATCTAGAGAAGATCCTCAGGCCCGTCGATTCGCCGATGGCGCCGTACGAGCCCAAGTACATGGTGCTCGCAAGTGGCGAAGTCGCGGTCGTCCGGCAGGTCTCGAGGGATGAGATCCCGGATCTGCTGAAGCACGTCGAGCCGCTCATCCACGTCGAACGCGACTACTACGACGTCGTCGCCTCGCGCGTCTACGCGGAGCTGCTCGGCCACTACCAGTACCGGTTCCAGGACCAGTACGTCCTCGCCGTCCAGATCGACGGTGAGCTCGCTGCCATCGTGAACGGCCGTCAGGTCACCCCGAAGCTCGGCCTCTCGCTGCACACGCTCGCGCTCCGGCGCGGCCTCCGCATCGGCGCCCACGCCTTCGCCGCGAAGATGGAGTACCACATCGACGGCCTCGGGCACGACGAGGTGCTGATCGTCGCCGAATCGCCCATCGGCTTCCGCCGCTGGATGATCGAGTACAAGCTCGAGAAGCGCTTCGACATCCCCCACGAGCTCGGTGGCGTCCCTTCCTGGGCGCTGACGCGAGAGCTCTTCGACCGGGCACGGGCAAATCTCGTGGTCGGCCGACGACCGGTCCCGCCGGAGCTGCTCGAGAAGGCGATGGAGAAGATCCTGCCTCCGTCCGACCCGCCGACGCCCGCGATGGACCCGCTCGCGGCGACCCGCTCGAAGTACGACCCGACGGCCACGGCACTCGTCGAACAGCGCTGGGAGATGGAGGGGAGGTCGTCCGATGCGTGATGTCTACGTCGCCGGCATCGGCATCACCACGTTCACGCGGCTCGAGTACCCGCTCGTGGAGATCGCCTCCTATGCGTCCATGATGGCGCTCAAGGATGCCGGGATCACCGAAGTCGACCACGTCTACGTCGCGAACATGGGTGCACCGCGGGTCAACCACCAGACGGCACTCGCAAGCGCCGTCGTGGACAGCCTCAGCCTGATGCCCGCCGGCGCGGCGGCGATCGAGAACGGGCCGGCATCCGGCGGTTCCGCGATCAAGGCTGGATTCGAGGCCATCGCCTCCGGCATGCACGACGTCGTGCTCGTCGCCGGCGTCGAGCGGATGCGCGAGGTGAACAACCTCGAGGCGACGGACTTCGTCGCCACCCTGACGCACCCGATCGCCGAGTACATCTACGGTGTGACGCTGCCCGCCCACGCGGCCATGTTCACCCGCCTCTACATGGAGAAGTACGGCGTGACCGAGCGTCACCTCGCCATGGTGGGCATGAAGAACCAGAACGCCGCGCTCAACAACGTGTGGGCCCACCTCCAGCAGGAGATCACGCTCGAAGGCATCCTCGACTCCGAGGAGGCGATGACGAACAACCCGTACGTCGCCGAACCGCTCCGGTTCTTCGACGCCTGCCCGGTCTCCGACGGCGGGGCCGCCGTCATCCTCGTCTCGAAGGAGAAGGCGAAGGAGCTCGGCCGCCCACTCATCAAGATCAGCGGCGTCGGCCAGGCGACCGACACCCACGCCGTCCACGAGCGCAAAGAGCCGACCGACCTGCTCGCCGTGCGCAAGGCGGCCGGTGATGCATTCGCGATGGCCGGCAAGACACCAGAGGACGTCGACGTTGCGGAGCTCCACGACGCATTCACGATCCTCGAGATCGCCGAGAGTGAGGAGGTCGGCTTCTTCCCCAAGGGCGAGGGCCACCTCGCCCTCGAGCGGGGAGACACGGCCCTCGGCGGCAAGATCCCGATCAACGTGGGAGGGGGCCTCAAGGGCCGCGGCCATCCGGTCGGGGCGACCGGTGTCGCCCAGGCATGGGAGATCGTCACCCAGCTGCGTGGTGACGGGGGCAAGCGCCAGGTCGAAGGCGCCGAGGTCGGTTTCACCTGCAACTTCGGCGGCTTCGGCAACAACGTCGTCTGCCTCGTGTTCGAGAAGGAGGCCTGATGGCTCGCGAGATCTACGCCTACCAGTGCCGCCTCTGCGGCGAGATGCACTACCCGTTCAAGATGGTCTGCAAGAACTGCAAGCAGAACGACTTCTTCGAGTTCGACACCGTGCCGCTCCCGAAGAAAGGAAACCTCCTCACCTTCACGCGGGTCTACAACCTGCCGGCCCAGTACGAGGTGGCAACCCTCGGGCTCGGCATCGTGGAGCTGGAGAACGGGATGCGGATGCTCGGTCAGATCGACATCGATGAGCCGAAGGCCGGCATGGCCGTAGTAGGTTCCGTCGAAATCGTCCGCGAAGAGACGTACGACCACTATTACGGGATGGTCTTCCGCAAGGCATGACGCAGGCACCACCCGAAGGCGGGACCCAGAGGCGTTTGCCCGGGCAGGGGGGAACCGGGTCGGCACGGCGTCTGACGTCGCCGCTCGATGACACACACACAACAGTCTTGGCTACGGGACACCCCGTGGTCCAGGTTCGGGCACGGCGCCCGAGAGGCAAGCAGGAGAGCCACCCCTTCGTGGGTGGCTCTCTCCGTTCGTGGGAGAGGGAAGTCGTATGGAGTTGACGATTCAGAAGAAGACGGCGCTGGGCCTCCAGCACGTCGTGGCGATGTTCGGGGCCACCGTCCTCGTCCCGCTGCTGACGGGGCTCGATCCGTCGGTGGCGTTGCTCGCGGCCGGCATCGGGACCTTGCTGTTCCACCTCGTGACGAAGCGGATGGTCCCGGTGTTCCTGGGCTCGTCGTTCGCCTTCATCCCGGCGATCATCCTCGCGACCGAGCGCGGATACTCGTGGGCGGCGATCGGCGCCGGGATCATGGGCGCAGGCATCATCTACATGTTGGTGAGCGGCCTCATCGCCCTCGTCGGGCACGAGATCATCAACCGGATCTTCCCTCCGATCGTGACCGGCCCGGTCATCATCGTCATCGGCATCACGCTGGCGCCCGTCGCCATCGGCATGGCCGAGGGCGCGTGGTGGCTGGCGCTCGTCACGCTGGCGGCCGTGGTCATCGCAGCCGTCTTCTTCAAGGGACTGTTCAAGATGCTCCCGATCCTCACGGGTGCAGTCGTTGGGTACATCCTGGGAGCGATCTTCTTCCCGGACTTCAGCTTCCAGCCCGTCATGGACGCGTCGTGGCTCGGGTGGCCGAACTTCACCTGGGGATGGCAGGACCTCAACTGGTCTGCCGTCGCGTTGATCGCGCCGATCGCCTTCGTCACGATGATCGAGCACGTCGGTGACATCATCGCCAACGGCGGTGTCGTCGGGAAGAACTTCCTCGACGAGCCCGGGCTGAACCGGACGCTGCTCGGCGACGGCCTCGCGACCTTTGCAGCCGGCCTCATCGGCGGTCCGCCGAACACGACCTATTCGGAGAACACCGGCGTCCTGGCCGTCACCAAGGTCTACGACCCGTTCATCCTGCGGATCGGCGCCACGTTCGCCATCGTGCTCGCGCTCATCCCGAAGCTCGCCGCGCTGTTGCGGACGACGCCGACCCCGGTGCTGGGCGGCCTGTCGATCGTCCTGTTCGGCATGATCGCAGCGGTCGGCCTCCGGACGCTCGTCACCGCCCAGGTCGACTTCAAGAAGAGCCGGAACATGCTCGTCGTGGGCCTGATCCTCGTCTTCGGCCTCGGTGTCAGCGGTCTGACGAATGCGCTCGCGATCGGCGACGTCACGATCTCCGGGCTGGCGCTCGCCGCCGTCGTCGGTGTCGTCGTCAACCTCGTGCTCCCCGAGCCGGCGGAAGAGGACGAGTTCGCGATGGCTCCGGACACCGAATAGCACGGGCGGCAGGCGACCACGTCGTCTGCAGTCGAACGAGAAGAGGAGGGAGTCGGTCGATCCGGCTCCCTCCTCATGTACCGTGGAGTGGCTGCCGATGGATAACGTGCCGAACGCCTGCAAGCGAGGGGAACCAAGATGAGAGCGATGAGGCTGTCCGCCGTAGTGATCGTCGCACTGGCGCTGGTCGCTGCGTCGTGCGGGAGCGCAGAAGACAAGGTCGCCGAGCAGATCGCCGAGGGGCTGATCGAGGCGTCGTCGGACGAGAACGTCGACGTCGACATCTCGGGTGAGGGCGACGACATGACCGTCAACCTCGAAACGGACGAGGGCTCCCTCTCGCTCGGTTCCGGGGCAGAGATGCCCGACGGCCTCGAGATCCCGGTGCCCGACGGCGGCGACGTCACCGCATCCGGGTCGCAGGAGGACGCCGTCTTCGCGATGCTCTCGTACGACCTCGACCGGTACGACGAGATCGTCGCGTTCTTCGAGGACTGGATCTCGGGAACCGGGGAGGAGTGGGACCATCAGTCGGGGACGATGGACGTCGGCGGGGAGACGCAACGGTCGAGCATCTGGTCGAGCTCGGACTACTCGTCGATGATCAGCGTCGTCGACTGCTACGGGATCGGCGCCGCCGACACCGAGCAGTTCAACGCCGTCTGCGTCTCGGTGAATCAGGGGTAGGCAAGAGACAGAAGCAGCAAGACGCAAGTAGTAAGACGCAAGTTCGGAGGCCGGGCCCCCTTGGAGTCTGCTACTTCGTGGCGGTGTAGATCCACCAATCAACGACGTTGCCGCGCGCGTCCTGGATGATCGCCGTGTCGCCGCCGTTCGACCAAACCGGCGAGTCGGCGCACCAGAAGCGCGAGTTGCGCGTGTCGGCGCCGCACCCGGCTGCCACCGTGACGCGGTCGCCCGGCTCGAGCACGAGGCTCGCGAACGTGTAGCGGTTCTGGGACGACTCGTCCCGCAGCGTCCAGCCTTCGAGATCGACGGGGGCGGCCCCGGTGTTCTCGATCGTGACGGTCTCGGCGCCCAGGCTGGTCTCGTCGGCGCCCGGTGGGTCGTAGTCGACGGCGACGATCCCCACGCCGTCGGGAGGCGGAGGGCCGCATGCGTCCCTTGCCCACATCCCCACGCCGGCCTCGGCGGCCGCCGTGGCGGCGGCGGCGAAGGCCTCACGGCGCTCGTGGCCGGACTGCAGCGCAACCGCATCACCGCGCTCGAGGAGCGTCTCGTTGACCGGCGTGTCCCCCACGGAGACGTAGCGGAGCAACCGCCCGTAACGGTCGGCGTCACCCGCCCCTCCGGGGTCCTCCTCGAGCCTGATCGTGCCGTTGGAGAGCAGTTCGATGAGGGCGTCCCGGGACTCGTCACCGTGGCACTCGTCGCCTTCCGGAGCATTGATGCCGATGAGCCGGATCTCCGTTACGACACCGTCCATCAGCACTTCGAAGGAATCGCCGTCGAAGACGTGTGTCACCTCGACGACCGGTCCGGGCCGGTCGGTTGACGGTGCCGTCTCAGATGACGGGGCGCTCGGCGAGCATGCGCCGGCGAGGACGGTGATGAGGAACCCGGCGGTGAGTCGTCGCACCGGCGGAACGCTAGGCGGATCGGGCCCTGGACGGTTTCGAGGCCGGACGGCTTCGAACCGTGCATTCGAGAGGCGGCCATACGTATCTGGGAACCCTGGGTTCGCGAGCACCACCGAACCGTGCATCCGAGAGGCGGCTCTACGTGCTTGCGAGCCCTGGGTTCGCCATGCTTGGGGGTTGCGGTTAGCGAGGGGGGGTCCCTACACTCCCCACAGCGGCCCGGCTTCGGGCCGCAATTTCCCATGCAAAGACGTCGTTGATATCGGCGGCCCGAGCAGCGCTCGGCCCTCGCCGGTGTAGAGGTCACACCCCGCCGCGGATACCCCCGTGTCCGCCTCGGTGCGGCACGTCGACGACGCCGCCAGAACCGAACCGAGGCAGGATCACCACTGATGAAAGTATCAGCATCCGCCAAGAAGATGTGCGAGAAGTGCCGGATCATCCGGCGCAACGGTCGCGTCTGGGTGATCTGCGAGAACCCGCGACACAAGCAGCGTCAGGGGTAGCGCACACATGGCACGAATCGCAGGAGTAGACCTCCCGAGAGACAAGCGGGTCGAGATCGGCCTGACGTACATCTACGGCATCGGCCGCACCAGGTCACAGCAGATCCTGGATGCGCTCGACATCTCATACGACACCAAGGTGCGGGACCTGACCGACTCCGAAGTCGTCAAGATCCGCCAGCACATCGACGGGAACATCATGGTCGAGGGTGACCTCCGCCGTGAGGTCGCCCAGAACATCAAGCGCAAGATCGAGATCGGCAGCTACCAGGGGATCCGCCACCGCCGCGGGCTCCCCGTGCGCGGTCAGCGCACGCATACGAACGCCCGCACCCGCAAGGGGCGCCGTGCGCCGGTCGCAGGCAAGAAGAAGGCGGGCAAGTAATGGCGAAGCAGTCACCACGGCCGCGTCGCAAGGCCCGTCGGACGATCACCCACGGCCAGGCGCACATCAAGGCCACCTTCAACAACACCATCATCACCATCACGGACCAGAAGGGCGAGGTCGTCGGATGGACCTCCGGCGGATCCGTGGGGTTCAAGGGCTCTCGGAAGTCCACCCCGTACGCCGCACAGGTCGCCGCCGAACAGGCCGCCCGCAAGGTCGGTGAGATGGGGATCCGCAAGCTCGACGTCATCGTCCGGGGATCCGGATCTGGCCGCGAGACGGCGATCCGCACACTCCAGAACATGGGGATCGAGGTCACCGGGATCAAGGACGTCACCCCTGTGCCGCACAACGGGTGCCGCCCGAAGAAGCGGAAGGGGCGCTAGCGATGGCTCGATACACCGGACCGAGGACGAAACGGAGCCGCCGCGCCCGCCAGCTCCTCGACGAGAACAAGGCGAAGTACTTCGACCGACGGCCCTATCCGCCGGGAGAGCACGGCCGGGGACGCATCCGCGAATCCCAGTACCAGATCCAGCTTCGCGAGAAGCAGAAGCTGCGCTTCATGTACGGCGTCCTCGAGAAGCAGTTCCGCCGCTACTACAAGGAAGCCGCCCGCCAGTCCGGCATCACCGGGACGAACCTCCTCGTCATCCTCGAGAGCAGGCTCGACAACGTCGTGTACCGGTCGGGCATGGCGGCGACCCGCCCGCAGGCGCGTCAGCTCGTCAACCACGGGCACTTCCTCGTGAACGGCAAGCGAGTCGACATCCCCTCGTACCAGGTACGGCCGGGCGACGTCGTCACGGTCAAGGAGCGGAGTCTCGAGATCCTCCCGATCCTCCACGCCATCGACACCGGGGACCGCACCGTGCCGGAGTGGATGACCGTCGACACCGACGATCGCACGATCACGATCGACACCCTGCCCAGCCGGGAGCAGATCGACACCGCGATCCAGGAACAGCTCGTCGTCGAGCTGTACTCGAAGTAGTAGGAACCGAACCCGAAAGGGGAGTCACTCCGTGCTGATCACGCAGCGGCCCACCATTGAAGAACAGATCGTCAACGACACGCGCTCGCATTTCATCGTCGAGCCGCTCGAGCCGGGGTTCGGCTACACGCTCGGGAACACGATGCGGCGCACCCTGCTGTCCCGGATCCCCGGTGCGGCGATCCGCTCCGTGCGGATCGAAGGCGTCCAGCACGAGTTCTCGACGATCGAGGGCGTCGTCGAAGACGTCGTCGACTTCATCCTGAACCTCAAGCAGGTCGTCCTCCGGATCGAGGCGGACGAGCCGCAGACGCTCTACCTGTCCGCACGCGGAGCGGGCGAGGTCACTGCCGGCGACATCAAGTTGCCGGCAGGCGTCGAGGTCATCAACCCCGACCTCCATCTCGCCAGCTTGTCCGCGTCTGCGAAGCTCGAAGTCGAGATGGCCGCAGGGCGCGGCGTCGGCTACCGCAGCGCTGAGAAGAACAAGACGTCCGATGCCATCGGCGTGATCCCGATCGACTCGATCTACTCACCCGTCCGCAAGGTCGCCTATCGCGTCGAGAGCACCCAGGTCGGCCAGATGACCGACTTCGACAAGCTCGTCCTCGACGTCGAGACCGACGGCTCGGTCACCCCGGCCGAGGCCATCTCGTCCGCCGGAGGGACGCTCAAGAACCTGTTCGAGCTCTTCTCCGACCTCGACGAGTACGACGCGCTCGAGCTCGACGAGATCATCCAGGCCGAGGCCCCCGGCCAGGAGCATCTCGACCTCCCGATCGAGGCGCTCGATCTGTCCGAGCGCCCGCGCAACTGCCTGCGCCGCGCCCAGGTGCAGACCGTCGGCGAGCTCATCGAGAAGTCGGAAGAGGATCTCCTGAACATCACGAACTTCGGCCAGAAGTCGCTCGAGGAAGTCGTCGCCAAGCTCGACGAGCTCGGCTTCTCCCTCCGCTCGCTGGCCGACACCGATTCCACGGAGACCGTTGTCTGATGCCACGCCCGAAGAAGGGGCCCCGCCTCGGCGGCAGCCCCACCAACCAGCGAAAGATCCTTGCGAACCTGACCGCTCAGCTCATCGAGCACGAGCGAGTCACGACGACGCACGCGAAGGCACGTGAGGTCCGCCCGTATGCGGAGAAGATCATCACGAAGGCCAAGCGTGGCGACCTGCATGCTCGCCGGCTCGTGCTCGCGAAGATCGAGAACAACGACGTCGTCACGAAGCTCTTCGACGAGGTCGGCCCCCGGTATGCCGACCGAGACGGCGGTTACACCCGGATCACGAAGCTCGGCCAGCGCCGCGGCGACGGGTCCGAGATGGCGATGATCGAGCTCGTATAGAGCCAAGTAGCAAGACACAAGTAGCAAGA
>Ga0316576_10002569_pt1 | contig 10370 bp, 8 predicted proteins | sample S0NA_FD_203075 | JGI IMG/M metagenome (GOLD analysis project Ga0316576, IMG submission 203075) | Rhizosphere microbial communities from salt marsh grasses in Alabama, United States - S0-2_050615r3r5 | ecosystem: Host-associated > Plants > Roots > Rhizosphere | place: USA: Alabama | collected... | reverse complement strand
CTGTGAAGGCCCGTCCCGACACGCTGACCTACCGTGTGGGACGGTTCGTCGGGCGGCATCGCACCGCGGTCGGGGCCGCCGCCCTGGCAGGCGTCGCGGTGCTCGGTTTCGGTATCCAGTCGGCGTTCAACGCTCGTCTTGCCCGACACGAACGCGACCGTGCACTGGCGGCCGAGGAACGGGCCCGGGTCGAAACACGGACCGCGGAGCGGGTGTCCGAGTTCCTGGTCGACCTGTTCCGGGTGGCGGACCCCGGGGAGTCACGAGGAGAGGACATCTCGGTCCGCGAGCTGCTCGACCGCGGAACGGCGCGCCTCGAGGACGAGCTCGCCGACGAGCCCGCCACCAGGGCACGATTGCTGCTGTCGATCGGCGAGGTGTACCGCAATCTGGGCGAGTACGAGCACGCCGCGAACCTGCTCACCGAGTCGGTCGATCTGCTGCGACGCGAGTCGCCCGGTAGCCCCGAGATTCCGGCGGCGCTCAACCGACTGGCCCGCGTCTACATCGACCTCGGAGACGCCGACGCCTCACACCGCGTCACCACAGCGGCCCTCGACAGCGCCCGGGCGACGTTCGACAGCGATCATCCGGAGACCGCTCGGGCGTTGAGCAACCTCGCCACCCTGGCGTACAACGAGAGCCGTCTCGACGATGCCCAACGGTGGGCACTCGACGCATTCGAGATGCGCCGCCGACTGTGGGGCGACGAGCATGTCGAGATCGCTGACAGCCTGGAGGACCTCGGATCGGTGGCGCTCAACCAGTTCCGGCTCGAGGAGGCGGTCGAGCTGCACGAGCGGGCGTACGAGATGCGGCGCCGGCTGCTCGGACCCGACCATCCGGTGACCATGTCGACGCTGGCGACGCTGGTGGGAACCCTCGAGTCGCACAAGCAGTTCGAACGGAGCCTCGAGCGGATCGACGAGATCATGCCGACCGCCCTGCGCGTGCTGGGGCCTGACCATCCCGACGTCGGCTACCTCGAGGTCATGCGCGGTCGCCAGTACCGGTTCCTGCAACGATGGACCGAGGCGGAGGCGTCGTTCCGGGACGCGGTGCGCATCGAACGCTCGAGCCGCGGTCCCGACCACCCGAACGTCGCCTACGCCCTCGTCCAAATCGGATCGGTGCAGGCCGCGGACGGCCGCCTCGACGACGCCGAGCAGTCGTACCGAGACGCCCTCCGGATCTACGAAACGGCGTTCCCCGATGGCGATATCTACATGGCCAACACACTCGGCAAGCTGGCGGAGGTCGCGCTGCTTCGCGACAACGGAGACGAGGCTCTGAACCTGGCGCGCCGCTCCCGCGAGATGTTCGGCCGGCTGCTGCCGCCACATCACGAGGAGCTGGTCCAGGGCGACGCCCTCGTCGCGCGGTCGCTGGCGGCCGCGGGTTACGTCACCGAGGCGCGGAAACAGCTCGAGCTGGTGCTCCCGAAGGTCGTGGCCGCGGGCGGCGAGGACTGTCGCGACGCACGGCTGATCCGGCACGCGTTACTCGAGCTGCCACCGTGAGGGCGAAAACGGTGGCGCCGCGGGGTGGCGACCAGCCACCCCGCGACACAGCGCGTCCTGTCTACTGGAACGGCGTGGGAATCCCGTACGCAGCCTGCCGGACAAGCGTCGGATCCGAGGTGATGTTGTCGTTGATGCTCGCGGTCATCCGCACCCACGTACCCGAAGCCGTACTCGAGTACTGCACATGCGCGATCGCGGACTCGGTCACCACGCCGCCCATGCCGACCTTGGAGAAGATGTCGTTGAGCTGGAACGAACCCCTGCCCGTGAACTCCGCGCTGGCGGTCTGACCGGACTCGGGATCCCACAGATTGACCGTGATCGTCATCTCATCGGGCGCGAACGGCGTCGGCATCACCAGCAGGTTGGTCCGGTTCTCCGGTCCGTTCTTGAGCCCGAACAGCTGCTGGGAGCAGCATGTTCTCCCGTCATACCGGTAGCCGAACGGCATCTGGGTGCCGAACGTTCCCCCTCCGGCCGCCCCGACGTTGGCGGTGATCAGGCGCGCCGCATCGCCGTACACGACGTCGTAGTAGTAGATTCCAGTCAACGACATCATGCCTGACCCGCTGTCCGGCACACCGGTCAGCTCACGTACGACGTTGTCGTACATCACGGTTTCGTACGGTGCCAGCCGAAGAACCCGTTCCCCGTCCGGGGTCCCGCTCCCGTTGGAGTTCGCGTAGTAGCGCAGGATCATGTGCAGTGTGTGGTAGTACGGGTTGGTGATCCGCAGCTCGCTCTGCCACTGACTCCCGCGGGCGCCAGCCGCGTCGGCGGCGCCGGGCGCCCAGACCCACCCGTAGTAGCTGTCCTCGGGGGTGCACCAGCCGTCGACCGACTGGTAGACGTCGAGCACCGGGGTCGTGCCGTCAGATTCCGCGAACCGAAGGCTCCAGTACTTGTACTCGTGCTCGGAGTCTCCCCGGGGACCGAGCTGCGGGTAGTACACCTTCACCAGCAGCAGGTTCCAACCCTCCCGAAGCGAGATCGGGACCTGCATCGAACCTTCGACGAACTCGGCCGGAGCGTCCTGCCGAAGCACCTCGTCGCCGTTCAGCCATACCCGGATGCCATCATCTGCCCCCACCAACATCGTGACGCTGCGCGCGGACGGCGATTCCACCTGCGTCAGGTAGTACTGCACCACGTCGATGTTGTTCGACGGTGCGTCGTTGTAGTTCACGTAGATCCTCCCGTCGGTGTACGCGGCGGCGGTGGTGTACGCCGTCTGGGCGGTCGGTGACCCTCCCAGAGCCGAGGCCGAGCACGACGGCACGACACCCGCCTCGCCGATGAGATCGTCGTCGAGCGTTCCGTTGACGCCTCGGAACGGCGCCAGCCAGCGGATGATGAAGTTCTTGACGCTCGAGTCGTACGCCTTGAGACCTGGTGACTGCATGTCGGTCTCGGCGTCAGAGCGCACGATCCGTCCTTCGTCGATGTAGGGTGCGTCGCTCGGTGACTCGGCCGCCGCCGGTGTGTAGGGAACCACCGCGAGGGCGATGACGGTGAGCACGATGAAAATCGACTCCATTCGCATGATGTCCTCCATTCAGCTTGGATAGCGACATCGTGCCGGGGATCGGGTCACCGGTCGCGGGTGGCTGGCTAGTGGTCGCTGGTTACTGGATGCTCGATCCTCGATCCTCGATCAGGGACACGAACCGCCGCGGGCGCTGGTCACTGTCGCTGTCACTGCCAGTGTCACGGATGGCTGACGCTGCCGCTGACGCTGTCCCGGCCCCGGAACGACCCGACCTCACCCGTCGCCCAGTGGCGTCCCCGACCTCGCGTAGCGGAAGGTCTGCCAGACCGGAATGAGGAGCAGTAGCGGCGCCCCGGGAGCGATCCGGACGAGTGGGGATCCCGGTGATACGGGAGCCAGCAGCAGGACGAGGCCCAACACGATGAGCCCCACGGACCAGGCGAGCAGACGCTTCGCGCCGTACCGGTTGACGGCGTACCACCTCTCCGACGACGTCATCGCCCGTGGGAACCGGATGCCGTACACCGGGTTCATCGGGACCCACCCGCGGAGCAGCGGCACGCACAGCAGGGCGACCACGGATCCGAAGCCGATGGTGGCCATGGCGAGGGCGATCGACGGTTCCACGTCGAGCTCCTTCCTCACACCCCACACCCTGCGACGTTCCCTCTGCCGCGTTCGTCAGGGCGTGTCACCCGCACGAACGTCGTCCCCGGCCGCTGCCCGCAACGGTGGCCGGGGCCCGCCCGCGATCACGCTTCGGGCCCGGACCCCACCGGGGCCGGCTCCCGCTCGCGCACGGACACAGGCGACGGCACCCGCGTCACCGGCAGCACGACGGTGAAGGTCGACCCCACGCCGGGCGTGCTGGCGACGCGGATGTAACCGTCGAGCTTGCGCACGATCCCGAGCGACACCGACAGTCCCAGGCCGGTCCCGCGGCCCTTCGACTTGGTGGTGAAGAACGGGTCGAAGATGTGCGACAGGACGTGCTCCGGGATCCCGGCGCCGTTGTCGCGTACGTCGACCGCGAGATATCCGTCCTCCCGGTCGGGGTGGACGGCAACGTCGATCCGTCCGCCTTCCCCCACCGAGTCCACCGCGTTGAGGATGAGGTTGACGAACACCTGGCACAGCATCTGGCGGTCCCCGTGAACCGGCGGAAGATCCTCGGAGGCCTCGACCGACAGCTGGGCGCGCGCCATCCGGACCTGGTTGGCGACGAGCTGCACCGCTTCGTCCACGATCTTGTCCAGGTCGAGCGGCTCCATGCGCGTCTCGCTCTCGCGCGCGAAGTCGAGGAGGTTGCGGACGATCCGCCGCGACCGCTCGGTCTCCGAGCCGATGTCGCGGATCATCTCCAGCTTGTCGTCATCCGGGAGGTCCCGGAAGTCCTCGTCGAGCATCGCGGCGGTCAGCATGATGTTGTTCAGCGGGTTGTTGAGCTCGTGGGCGACGCCGGCCACGAGCGTTCCGATGGCGCGCAGCTTGTGGCTCTCGACCAGCACACGCTGGTGGTGGTCGAGCTCGCGGACCATCCGGTTGAACGCCAGGGCGAGCTGCGAGAACTCGTCGCGGTACTTGCGGGCGGGCGTGATCGGGCTGAAGTCGCCCGCCCCGATACGCTCGGTGTAGTCGGTGAACCGGCGCAGCGCCGTGATCGTCTGACGGGCGAAGAAGAACCCCACGAACACGATCGTGACGAGCACCGCCGCGAGAAACAGGAACGGCACCCGCTGCGCGAGCGTCAGGGTGCGCTGGATCGACTCGCGTTCCTTTGCGCGGAACTCACCCGCCAACGACACCATCTGACCGCCGCTCCGTCGCAGCTCCGCCTCGACGCCCTCTCGGACCGCCTCGTCCCGCACCTCGCCGAGCTGCTCGAGCTCCGCGCGATACTCCGCCGCGAGTCGCCGCATCGTGGCGAGGTTCTGCATCCCCACCACCTTGCCGACCTGGTCAGCGCTCTGGTCGAGGAGTGCCACGGCGTTGTCGAGGTGGGTGATCGCCTCATCGAGGCCGGTGCCGTACAGCAGGAAGTTCTTCTCGTACCGGCGCGCCTCCTGGATCTCGCTGCCGTAGCTGTCGGCGAGCTCGAGGAAGTGGATCCGCCCCTCGACCCCGGACAGGGCGACCATCGACCACAGCGTGATGATCAGGCACAGCGCGAAGATCAACGCGAAGGCGATCGTGAGCCGCAGCCTGATCGTGAGGACCGGTCGGTGGAGCAGGGCCTCGTCGACCGCGTCGGAGCTCTCCAGCGACGAGACGACCGGCCGCATGGCGCCCCCCTCGATGTCGCCAGGGTCGCCCGCCGCACCAGTCACCCGAGACGCGTCGCCGGGACCGTCCCCGTGATCCTCGGTTCGCATGTCACACTCCGACCGGCTCCTGCTCCAGCTTCTTGACCGCCTTGTCGATGACGGCCCGCAGGTCCTTCGGGGTGAACGGCTTGGCGATGAAGTCGAAGGCGCCCTTGGCGAGCGCTTCCCGCGCGAGCTCGACCGTGGCATAGCCGGTGATGAGGATGACCTTGGTGCGGGTGGACATGGCCTGGACCGCCTCGAGCACCTGGATACCGTCGACATCGTCCATGCGAACGTCGGTCACCACGATGTCGAAGGTCCGCTCGGCGATCCGCGCCAGCGCCGAGGTCCCGTCCTCGAACACCTCCACCGTGTGGCCCTCCTTCTCGAGGGCGGGCCGCAGTCGCTTGCCGACGATCGGTTCGTCGTCCACCACCAGAACGCTGAGCTGACGCTTCATCAGACCACCTCCTCGGCCCCCGACGACGTCGTCGTGCACACTCCGGCCGGTGGGGGGCGATGTCCGAACCCGGGACCCGTTCCACGCCTCACGCCGGTACCCCGTGACGGCGCATCGGTTCGACCGCGAGACTCTCCCGGATCCGCTGCCGCTCGCTGTAGGCGCGGAACACGAAGTACAGGATGATCGCGGTACCGCCGATGCCGCTCACGTACAGCAACCCCTTGCTCGCGACGTTGAAGATCACGTCGCGTGCAGGGTCGTAGTGCAGGAGGCCGAGCTGCCGGAGGTAGACCGGCACGGCGACCAGCCGCGAGATCACGCACAGCAGGATGATCATCGCGGTCGCGAGACGGATCACCACCTCCTTGACGACCTTCGTGCCGTACGCGCCGATGTGGATGCCGACCAACGACCCGATGAACAGCAGCATCGTCAGCCGCAGGTCCACCATCCCCTCGAGCGCGTAGTTGACCGCCCCGAAAGCGCCCATGAACATCGCGAGGAACAGCTCGCTGCCGGCCGCGACCTGGGCGGACACACCGAACACGTAGATCATCGCCGGCACGCCGATGAAGCCGCCCACGCCGATCGTGCCTGCCAGATAGCCGGTGGCGAGACCGCAGATCAACACGACCCACAGCGACACCCGGACGTCGGCGACCGGGAAGTAGATCATCGGATGGAGCCGGAAGCGGTTGAGGAACTCGACGATGCGTCGCGACGGGCCGAGCGTCTCGGCCTTCCTCGAGCGGATGATGTCGCGCAACATCGAGACCGACACGAACGCCAGCACGCCGATGAAGACGACACTGATGTACAGGTCGGCGGTGGCGCCGTGGCTCGCCGCGTGCGAGTCCCCCGATCCCTTGAACATGATCTTCATCACCCACACCGCGAGCCGGATGCCGATGGCGGCGGTGATGAGCATGTACAGGGACAGCTTCTTGTCGACGTGGCCCATCTGACCGTGGCGGCGCGATCCCACCATCGCCTTGCCGAACTTGTGCGTGATGTTGCTGCCCACCGCGATCGGCCCCAGCACGCCGAGGTTCATCATGCCGGGCGTCATGAAGAACGCACCGCCACTCCCGATGAAGCCGCTGAGGACGCCCCCGATGAACCCCAGCATCACCACCTGAGCCGCGGTCGACCAGGTGAGGTGGGTGAACACGCCGAGGATGGTGTCCGGACTCATGGGTCATCGCCTCCTCTGCCGTGCGACGGGTATCATCCCCGCCCGCATCCGCTCACTCGAACCGGACGAGCCGCAGCAGGTGGTGCGCCGCGGTTCCCCACAGGAACGCCACCGCCGGGGCCACCACCACCACCGCGGCCGCCGCCAACGTCCGATGCGTGGTCCCCTCGGCCCGCAGGAAGCCCAGCACCGCCTCCTGGTTCTCGAGCACCGCCAGATACAGCAGCGCCGTGCCCACCAGGCTCGCGGCGAGCTGCAGCCACTGCTTGACGCCGAACAGGTACTGCGTCTTCAGCTCTTCGGCGCCGATCACGGGAACCCGGAGCCGATCCGCGATCCGGCTCGCGAGGTCGCGGGTCATCCGCTTGCGGACCGCTCCGCTGCGATCGAGGAACAGCTCGTCGACCACCGCCAGGCTGACGTTGGTCACGCTACACACGTTGCCCACCATCGTCTGCGGGCTGCCCGACATGACGCAGTGGGACCCGCCGACACCGACCTGGATCAACCGGTGCAGCGTCTCCCGCACACCCCCGTCGTCCTCGGCCGCGTCGGCCTGCGTGCCATCCTCGAGAATGCCCCCGTCCTCGTGGGACATGGCCAGGGCGTGCGCGTCGTCCTCGCCGTCGGTCACCGCCGACGGGCCCTCACCGGGGAGCATCCGGATCAGGTCGACCGCCGCGTCCCAGCGTGCGGCGACGTCAGCCACGTTCTGGAGCGTCTCGCTGTCCGGATCGAAGCGCTCCTGGATCCACAGGATGGTCGAGGCGGCGACGGTGCCGCGCAGCTCGACGACGCCGTCGACCCCCTCGATGACCTCGGGGATGAGCGGCGCGAGCTTCGCCTGCCTCGGCGGATAGGTCACTGCGACGCTGCCGTTGTCGGCCCGGACGTTGGCACTCAGGTCGCGGGTCCGTGGGTCGTCCGCGAGGGCGAGCCGGCAGCGGGCCGCGAGCAGGATGTCCCGGAGCTTGCGTGTCGAGGCGGGCGACGACTGGAACTCGGGAAGCTCCACGAGCGACACCAGCGCCGTCGCGACATTGCCGACTTCCACCTTCGAGCAGTTGACCGTGAGGTTGTACAACGCGGGATCCCTGACGTCCTCGTCGTACAGCGTGCGGATCCAGCGGCGAACGTCCTCGTCCACCTCCTCGACGTACGTCATCGCCTTCTGGCGGCTCAACCGGAGTCGCTCGATGACGCCCTCGTACCGGTCCTCGTCGTCGGTCACGGCACGGATCCGGAGGATGTGGGGCACGCCACCGAGTGCCAGCTGTCCCGCGCGTCCGTGGTACACGAGATCGCCGTCGAGGGCCGCCGACGCCAGGATCGTGGTGACGTAGGCACGGTATCTCGCCGCCAGCAGGCCCATCTGCTCCGTCAGCGGCCGGCGCTTCATCACCGCCTCTTCGAGCTTGCCGACCGGGATGCCGTGGTGCGTCGCCTGTTCGAGCAGCTCCTCTCGACTCAGGCACAGGCATCCGAGCCGGTTCGAGAGCTTCTCGGCGAGCTCCCGTCCGCGTCGATAGCTGCCGCGCGAGATGAACACCGTGTGCATGCCGATGCCTCCCGATCGACCCGTCCGACATCGCACGGGACCACCCGCCCGACCCCCGGGGAGAGCGCGTGGCACACGTCCAGCGACGGTTCGGGTTCCCGACGTGTGCCGAAGCAAGAAACCTTCCAACGAGAACGCCGCGAAACCCACCGTGGGCGGCGATCGTGCCCATCACACGACACTCGCCCCGTGTGAATGCCGTAACTGTCCCGTCAGCGACGTTACGAAATCGAAACCTCGAGCCCAGGCGCGGGCCTGCGCCTACGGGTCGCCGTCGTCGACGGCGTGCCCCACCGGCACGGGGAGATCCGCCTCGGCCCGCCGCACGACCTCACGGAGGTCGTCGGGCGTGAACGGCTTGGCGATGAAGTCGTAGGCGCCGCGCCGCATCGCCTCACGCGCCAGCGACATCATCGCGTAGCCCGTGATGATGATGACCTTCGTCCGCGGGCAGCACCGGCGCACGGTCTTCAGCACATGGATGCCGTCGATCTCACCCATGCACACGTCGGTGATCACGATGTCGAACTCGCTCGCCTCGATCCGGTCGAGCGCCGCGGCCGGATCGGCAAAGAACTCGACCTCGCACCCGATCTTCTCCAGCGCCGGCGTCAGACGTTTGCCGACCAGCGGCTCGTCGTCGACGATGAGGACCCGTGTCACCCTGTCCATGCCGCCTCCCGTTCACCTTCCGAACCGACTCGACCGACCGCCGGCACGACCGACCCGGTGCACCACACCGGTCATCGAAGACTCTCCGCCGCCTCGCCGAGGAAGTCCTCGAGTACCTCGACCTCGAAGCTCCCGACCCCGGGAACGCGCGAGACGACCTCTTCGAGCTGTGCCTCGTGCCGCGTCCGATCACGCTTCAGCGAGGTCATCCGGACCGTCAGGTCCCCGTTGAGCACCACGACCTGCGCGTCCGGAAACTGCTCGGTGACCGCCGCTCGGACCCGGCTCTGGAGGAGGAGATCCTGCAGTCGCTTCCTCGAGTACGTCATCGGTCTGAACGTGCGGTCACCGGCGGTGTCCGCGATCATCTGGCACGCCCGTTCGACGCTGATCTGTCCGATCTTCACCACCAGGTCGTAGAGCGTCGCGTCCGTCTCGTCGCGCCCGTAGGCGGCCTTCGACCACCGTCTGCGGATGCGGATCTCGCGGGCGAGGGCCGCACGCGCCTTTGCGGCGGACAGGCCCCGGCCCGAGGCGAGCTCCGCGGACCGATGCTCCGGATCGCACAGGATCCGCACCTTGAGCACATGCGAAACGCCCGTGACGTACAGATGCGCCGCGAGCCCGTGGCACACCACCGCGTCGTCGACGAGCTCTGCGCACACCGCATCCTCGACGCAGGCGAGGTAGTGCGTCCGCAGGCCGGACGGCAGACCGAGCAGCGACGGCGGCGTCGTGAGCGCCTCGACCAACCGGGCGGGATCCAGTCCGCGATCCGCCGCCACGCGCGGCAGGACGTCGGGGCCGAGAAGTCGGTAGCCCAGCTGCTCGGCAACGGCCCGTGCGACCTCGGCTCCCGTGTCGGCGTTCTCGGATGACAGGACGATCACTGGCATGGTGCGGTCCCTTCGCACCGAGGGCCTCGCGCGGACGCCCGGCCGGCCAGTGACGACGCGATGCACGCGCTGGTCGGAGCCGAGGATGACCCTCGGCGGACGCGTTCGCAAGAACCCCTGGTTTCTGCGAATCGCCGTCTCGAGCGTAGCACAATCCCGGCGCGAGGGGTCTCACCCCCCTGTCCGACTCAGGCCTTGCGGCTGATCGCGGTCACTGGCCGCTGGGCGCCGGTCGCCAGCTTCTGGGCGCTGGCTTCTGGTCGCTCGA
>Ga0316576_10002568_pt1 | contig 10371 bp, 9 predicted proteins | sample S0NA_FD_203075 | JGI IMG/M metagenome (GOLD analysis project Ga0316576, IMG submission 203075) | Rhizosphere microbial communities from salt marsh grasses in Alabama, United States - S0-2_050615r3r5 | ecosystem: Host-associated > Plants > Roots > Rhizosphere | place: USA: Alabama | collected... | reverse complement strand
CAACCCCGTATTTTTCGGACACTATCTTTTTCAAAGACACTGGTTGGCTATAGAGATTGTTTCCTTGCTTCTTCTTGTCGCAGTAGTTGCTGTTTTGTATCTGGGAAAGAATAGAGATAGTTACAAGTGAGCTAAAGTGGAAAGTGAATTCCGCTCCGGCGGGATTAAGGAATTCTGCCAATTATAGAATACAACTGGGACATTCAGACTTCGCTATAGTAACTGTGCCTACGACGGCTGAAAGCGACCTCATAACTTTAGGCACTTTAGGTCACTTCAAACTTTAGGCACTTATAAGAAGGTATCATTTTCATTGTAAAGGTAATACAGAGTAGGTAATTCGCTTATTCTTGAATATAAATGAGGGATAAACATGATAGTTCCATACAGCCATGTTATTTTGTTGGCCGGAATTCTTTTTTTGATGGGGATGTTTTGTGCGGTGACAAGGCGAAATCTGATCATGATTCTTCTTGGACTGGAGATTATGTTGAATTCAGGAGCCGTGGCCTTTATTGGCGCAGCCTTGCGCTGGCAACACCTGGAAGGACAGGCTATCGCGATTTTTATACTGGCAGTCGCTGCGGCCGAGGTTTCCGTGGGATTGGCATTGGTTGTTTGTGCGTATAAAAGGAAGGGGTCTATTGATCCAGAAGCTTATAACTGATGACAAAGTAAAAAGTTTAACTTCTGCGTTACGCTTCATTCCATTGGCACTGCGGCGTACGATAAGTACGCCTCATACCATGAAATTCGCGTGCCTTTTTATCCCGCTTTTATGCGGGGGAATTTGAATCTTTTTACTTTGCCATCTATTAAATATTTACGAGTTCAAAGTAATGAAACCTCATCGTGAAATCGATAATAGTAAATTATAATAGGACACTATGACCTTAGCACTGATAAAAGATTTGACTTTTGCTACTGCCGCGATGACGTCGTTGCTTCCTTTTTGCGCCTTTGTATTAATCATGGTCTTTTTCCGAAACAGTGAGAAGCTCAGTGCCCGTCTCTCCATCGGAGCGATTTCAGGTGCTTTGGCTGGTGCTGTTTTTCTGCTGGTCCACTGCAGGCATTTGGAATCACCGATTCAGTATACCGGTAAATGGATGGTATCCGGAAGCATCACCGTCCCTCTTGGAATTCTTCTTGATCCGCTTAGCCTCTTGATGCTCACCATTGTGACTGCGATCTGTTTTCTCGTTCAGATCTATTCCCTTGGTTACATGGCCGGAGATAAAGGGTTCTCTCGTTATTATGCCTTCATGTCGCTTTTTGCCTGGGCCATGATAAGCTTGACCCTGTCATCCTCCATGTTCCAGTTATATGTTTTTTGGGAGTTGGTGGGTCTGTCCTCTTATTTGCTTATTGGTTTCTGGTACGAAAAATTCAGTGCCAGCGAGGCAGGGAAAAAGGCATTTGTCATGACCCGCTTCGGTGATGTGGCGTTTATGCTCGGTCTCCTTCTGGTGCTAATGAATTTGGGGAATCTGGATATATTAAAAATAAACAGTCCTGTGGTGACGACGCACATGGCACCGGGGCTGATAACGCTCTCAGCTCTTCTGATTTTCGGCGGGATCGTTGGAAAAAGCGCTCAGTTTCCTTTGCTGACCTGGCTGCCCGATGCCATGGAAGGTCCTACACCGGTCAGCGCCCTGTTGCATTCGGCCACCATGGTGGCCGCAGGTGTTTTTCTTTTTGCGCGTCTTTTCCCATTTTTCAGCCTTTCTCCCACAGCCATGACCGTCTGTCTCGCCATCGGTACCATCAGTATGCTCCTGGCCTCCACCATGGCCATGGTCAGCCGGGATATCAAACAAGTTTGGGCGTATTCCACCATCAGTCAACTGGGATTTATGATTATGGGGTTGGCTGCGGGAAGTTATGTTGCCGGAGTATTTCATCTGACCACCCATGCTGGCTTCAAAGCCTTGTTGTTCCTTTGTTCAGGGGTTTTTATTCATACCTACGAAACAAACGACATGTTTGAAATCGGAAGACAGGGAGGCCGCCGGTTGAAAATCCCCATTATATGCATGGTAATCGCTGCTGCTGCTTTATCGGGTCTGCCGCCATTTTCCGGCTTTTTTAGCAAGGAAATGATTATGGGCCAACTGGCGCGCTTGAATAATCCCGTATGGCTGATCGCCGGATTTATAGGAGTGTTTTTAACCGCATACTATTCATTCCGGCTCATTTTTATCATCCTTTTTCCAAAAACCATGGAGGATGAAAAATCGCAAGAACACACGACAATCTCCGGTGACGGAGAAGAACACCATCATTACCGGATGATGGCTGGGCCTCTGATCATACTGGCAGCCATCACCGTGATCCTTGGTTTCGGAAAAAATATGCTGCAAGTTTTTCTCACAGGACATCCAGCGGGTTTAGAATCTGTTGCCGGTAATCACCATTCTTGGCTGTTGTATGCCGCCCTGAGTCTGGCAGGGATCGGGCTTATTCTGGCCTGGCTTGAATTCGGTCTGGCCAAAGCCAGCCAAATCGGATTTGCAGAACGGATTCCGGCAATAAAGGCCCTGTTTCTCCAGCGATGGTATTTGGACAGGATGTATCGGTGGCTTTTGAATGTTGTGATTTACCGGGGAGTGTCCAATGTATGCACAAAAAATGACAACCAGATCATTGACGGGAGCATCCACGCGGTGAGCGAAGGTACTATAAAGAGTGGTCGAATACTTTCAGATCTGCATCTTTCAATGATTCAGTATAAACTGATGGTGATGTTTGTGGTTATACTTTTGCTGGCACTTTACTTCTTTTTTTAGGGTCCTATATAGATGCACATTGAATATGCTAATTTCCCGTATCTGTCTTCAATCCTGCTCAGTTGTGTAGGAGGGCTTTTGATCATCCTTTTTATCCCGGAAGATAAAAAGGACACCATCAAGCAGGTCAGTGCCGTCTGTTCAGGGATTACCTTGCTGATATCCGTTTATCTGTTCTTTGCCTATGACAAGACACAGGGCGGGCTCCAGTTCGTGGAAAAGTTTCAATGGATCCCTTCTTTGGGAGTCACCTATTTCAACGGTGCCGATGGATTCGGTCTTCCCATGCTGCTTTTGACGGGAATTGTTTTTTTTACCGGTGTGCTCACCATGTGGGAGCTTCAGGCCCGAGTCAAAGAGTTTTTTGCACTGGTTTTTCTATTGGTCACCGGTGTCTTCGGGCTTTTCATGAGCATGGACCTTTTCTTTATTTTCGTCTGGTATGATGTGTCACTTTTTCCCATGTACCTGCTCATTGCCGTTTGGGGAAGCACGCGCAAGGAATACGCCGCAATGAAGCTGACCCTGTATCTTTTGGCCGGAAGCGCCCTGATCCTTCCAGCCATTATTTACCTTGTGGTCAAATCGGGATTTCATACATTCGACCTAGTGGCGCTCATGCAGCCGGGAACTTTTACCCCCTTTCAACAGAAATTTGCGTTCCTTCTTCTTTACATCGGATTCGGTATCCTGGCGGGTGTATGGCCCTTTCACACCTGGTCGCCGACGGGTCATGTAGCGGCACCTACCGCGGTGAGTATGATTCACGCCGGCGTACTCATGAAAATCGGCGCTTTCGGTGTGCTGCGCGTGGCCATCTTCCTATGCCCCGAAGGCTGGCAATACTGGGCGCATCTTATGGCCCTCCTTGCCGTTATCGGCATTGTTTATGGCGTTTTTGTGGGGTTGAGTCAGACAGATCTCAAATTTGTTATCGGATATTCAAGTGTTTCACACATGGGCATCGTCGGTTTGGGGCTGGCTACCGTGACCATAGAAGGGCTCAACGGGGCTGTCTTTCAGATGTTTGCCCATGGAGTGATGACCGCTCTGTTCTTCTCATCGGTGGGTTACATCTACGATAGAACCCACACGAAAGCTATTGCGGAGCTCGGGGGGCTAAGCCGTATCATGCCGGTGGCCACAGGTTATTTGATTGTGGCGGCCCTCACCGGAATTGGTGTTCCCTGCCTGGCCAGTTTTTGGGCGGAACTCACGGTTTTTATTTCTTCCTTCAAGGTCTATCCGGCATACGGTACACTGGCGGTTTGTGCCCTGGTTGTGAGTGCGCTTTTTATTTTGCGGGTGGTTCAGCGAACCTGTTACGGGCCGAAAAATGAACGTTTCTCACATCTGGAAGATGTTACTTTTAAGTTGGGTATTCCAAGGATGATCCTGGTCTCGGTTATTGTATTTTTTGGTCTTTTTCCTAATGTTATGCTTGACATGATCCAGACGGCATCAATTACTTTCTTCAACGGGTTGCCATGATGAGTTGGATAATATTCAGTCCGGAATTCTACTTTTTAGTGGTGGGTACCGTATTCTTATGTTTATCCATGGCGAAACGGGTCAGACCCGAACAGGTCTATTTCATCGCTCTCATTATGACTTCCATAGGGGTTGGGGTTTGCCTGGTGTGCGTCCGTTTGTCCGGAGATCTCTTTTTTGGGACGTATCGTATCGATCTGTTTTCCCAAGTGTTTAAAGTCATGCTGTCCATGGGTTTGTTTCTGGTGGTGTGTCTATGTACCGAGCTCGATGGGATTGAGGAACGGTTTCATCCTGAATTCTACTTTTTACTGACCATTTGTACCCTGTCTATGATGATGCTGGTCAGCAGCGTGCACCTCTTGACCATATTCGTCGCTCTGGAGCTCTCCAGCTATTCACTTTACACACTCGTCTTCCTTAGAAAAGGGAGGGACCGAGGAGTTGATGCAGGCATCAAATATTTTTTAATTGGCGCTTCTGCCTCGGCCATGATGCTTTTCGGTTTTGCCTTGCTTTATGGCAGTATTCAGGCCGCTTTTCTGGTAGAAATTCTTAAAATACTCCCGGGTGCCATTGGCCGGCCGATAGTGATTATTGCCCTGATTCTTCTGCTCAGCGGGTTTTTCTTCAAGCTGGCCGTCTTTCCTTTTCATTTCTGGGCTCCGGACGTTTACGAGAACGCCGCCAACCAAGTGGCCACCTATATTGCCACGGCTTCCAAGGTTGCGGCAATCGCTATTCTCATGAGGATCGTCGCATTGAGCGGGGGCGGCAGTACTTATCTGGTTCATGTTCTAGTGACACTCTCCATCGTGTCCATGACAGTGGGCAATCTATCGGCTGTTGTTCAAAAAGATTTAAAACGACTGCTGGCCTACTCCAGCATCGCCCATGCCGGGTATGTACTCATCGGAATTTTGAGCATGAGTCCGGTCGGCTACTCCAGTGCTATTTTTTATGCGCTGTCTCTTTTGATGATGAAATTTACCTGCTTTTTAGTGGTGGTCAAAGTTGCGGATGACGGCAGAAATCTGGATATCGAACACCTGGCTGGATTGCATCGTCGCAGTCCGATTCTGGCCCTGGCACTTATGATGGCGCTTTTCGGCTTGGCCGGCATTCCGCCTACCATCGGGTTTACGGGCAAGCTTATGATCTTCACCGCAGCCATGCAAAAAGGTTATTTTACACTGGTGCTTATCGCCATGATCAACGTGGTTATTTCCCTTTATTACTACCTTTTGGTCGTTAAGGCGGCCTACTTATTGGAACCCGAAAAGGAACTGCCTGATCTCAAGATATCTCCCTCCATTAAAGTGTTGACCGGCTTATTGATATTCGGGATAGTGGCAGGGGGAATCTTTCCCAACTATATTGTCGAGTTGTCCAGAGCTGCCGCCGCAGTTTTATTGTGAGAAAACGATCTCGGGTTTAAATATTTTGAACTGCCTCCGATTTTAAAAACTTACTCGCTTCCCCAACATCCCTGAGAGGAATCAGCGTAAACACATTTGCATCCCAAATACAAAGAGAACGATCAGTAGCGACATCTATTATCTTTCCAACCGACTGTAACTTGTGCTGAAGCACCCGTAAACCCAAGCAAAATATACTGTCGCTATGCTACACTGGAGTCAAACGCGTTTGCCATAGAAGGAAAAATATCCGTATTGCCATCGTCCTTTTCAGTGTTTATTATATTTTATGCTATAAAAACTAACTAAAAATATCTCGATAATGGGGGTCAACATGAAAACTGCAGGAGAGATTTTAAAAGAGAAAAATAGGGAGATGATTTGTATTCCCTCTGATAAGACTGTACGTGATGCTATTCGGTTAATGAATGATAATAATATCGGAGCGATTCTTGTAAAGAAAAATGATCAAATTGTCGGGATATGGACAGAAAGAGACCTGTTGCACAATATGAATCTGCCGACATTTAATCCTGATACGGATTTGATTGAAGACTATATGACAACCGGGCTTTACAAGATCTCAAATGATACATCTATTCTGAAAATCGATGAGATGTTTTTGGGATTGTTTATCAGACACATCCTCGTTGAAAAAGATGGAACCTATATCGGACTTCTTTCCATCGGTGATGTCCTCAGGGCCACGTTGATAGAGCAGGATCGTCAAATTAAAAGTTTGAATAAGATCGCCAATTGGGAATATTATGAAAACTGGGGATGGGATCGTAAAAGAAGATAAATCGTCCTATTATCATACAATTGACGGTTGTTTGGTTTAATTATCATTTCTGTAAAAACACCAACAATTATTTAAATAAAACGCGAATTTTTTGATTGGATCTATAGGAAAATTCCGGTTACAATAGAACCGAAGCCTTAGTTATCAATCCAATAAGATAACAAATATTAACAAATACCCAAACCCTCCACATCCAAAAAACCACCTGATATTAGCTCGCCGATTTCAAGTACGGCGTTGTCTCTGCCGATGGCTCCAAGTTGCCCCTTATCGTTATTCTTTTTCTTTATGTTTAAATTTGAATTCCCCGCTGCTTTCAGCGCGGTATAAATTCAAATAAAAGTTAAAATCCTTTTTAAAGCGAAAGTGCGGTGGCTCAACCCTTAGGGCTGTGGCAAAAATTCCAAAATACCCCAAAAGCTTGTTGAAGTGAAGCGGAAATCCCGTCTTCGGGGCTACGGGGATAGGAATTTTAGCCTTTCATTTATTAGATCCCGTCCCGCTTTCAGTGGGGCGGAGTTTCATAAAATCGTTACACGATTTTATTCGTCTATTGATATAATGAAAACCAATAAAATGTCTTGACAATGATGGAAAAATGCGAGAGAAAAAAGATTTCTAACATGCCATAATCAAAAGAAAAATCAGACTTCATTTCGTCTGTTGTGCTTAAAGGTTTAAAGGGGTGTAATTATGCCGATATATGAGTTTAAATGTTTAAAATGTGAAGAATTTATTGAACTGCTTGTCATGAATAAAGACGAAAAAGTGGAGCTCAAATGCCCAAAATGCAAGTGTGAGGATCTTGAGCGGGTTCTCAGCTCAACCAGTTACAGTATGGCCGACGGTTCTGGAAAAACCCAGGGGGTTAAATCCCAGACCAGGACCTGCGGAAGCGGTTCATGTACCACTTATGAAATTCCTGGTCATACGAAATAAAGTGTTTTTTGACTTAAATATTAGAATTTAGGTTCAGGATTTAAAGTTCAGAGGTTAACATATAGGGACAGAGATTAGAAGGTAAGAAGATCAGAAGGTGAGAAGGTATGATTTACAGATTCTCTAACTTTCTAATGATCTAACCTACTATATTTAATTTTTTTTCCCAGAATGTTATGCTTATTTACGACGATATTTACGCCTGGAGCGGATGGGGCGGAAAGCTAAAACTTGGCAGCGGAAAATGCAGGCTTCGCATCTATGACCTTAAAAAGGGGAATAAAAAGGGTTTGATGCATATAAGACCGATAATTGTTGTGGTTACCGATGTCAAGGAAAGCAAAATGTCCGTCAGAAGCTGCAGCAGTCACATTGCCACACTTGTAGCTAAAGAGTTTAACATCGATCCCCATCGCATGCTCTGGGTAGAGTATTATCCGGAACATAAATATGGCGCCGGTGATACACATGTCATACCTGAAAAATTAGATGCTGTTGAATTCGACTGGCATGGGGATAAGGCTATTCAGCCCAAATGGCGTCCCTTGATGCCACCGCTTCTGGATGAGATTAAAAAACTGATTCAGGAATGATGAAAATAATTTTAATCCATGAAAAGTCACCAAGGCCTAAGAAAAAAATATCTATTTTAGTGCTTTGGTGACTTTGTAGCTAATAATGGTTGTTCTCTACAGAATAAAGGGAAACTTATAAAAGAGGTCGAAATGGCTTTTGGTTTGGCGCTCATTATTATTTTTGGACTCGGTGCTGATTATCTTTTCAAACGTATCAACTTGCCCGGTCTGATCGGGATGCTGATTGTCGGGATTTTGGTCGGACCCTATGTGTTGAACTTCATGTCTCCTGAAATGATGAAAGTCTCAGGTGATTTCAGAAAGATTGCCCTTATCGTTATTTTGCTTAGGGCGGGTTTTGAGCTCCGCCGCGATGCTTTGAACCGGGTCGGCCGGGCGGCAGTAACCATGAGCGCAGTTCCGGCTATTTTTGAAATCGTCGGCGTTATTCTCGTTGCGCCCAAACTGCTCCATATCACCTATCTTGAGGCTGCCATCCTTGGTTGTATATTGGGTGCAGTCTCACCGGCGGTTGTGGTTCCCCTGATGATCGACTTCATGGATCGGGGACGGGGATCTAAAAAAGGAATACCCACCCTGGTTCTTGGGGCGTCTTCACTGGATGATGTTTTTGTCATTGTTGTTTTTACTGTGTTCCTCGGAATGTATGGCGGGGAACAGACCAGTATCATTTGGAAACTTTCTGAGATACCCATTTCAATAGTGTTGGGGATTATCGTCGGTATCATTCCGGGATATTTATTGTACCGTCTGTTTACCAAATTCGACTGGCGGCCTCCCAAACGCACCATGCTGGTCATGGGCGTGGCCATTTTGCTGACATGGCTCGAATCGATTTTAGAGGGACACGTGCCTGTGGCAAGCTTATTGGGTGTAATGGCCATCGGTTTTATAATTTTGGAAAAATCTGAACCGATTGCACATCTTATTTCCCAGAAGCTTAAAAAGCTTTGGATTTTTGCAGAACTCTTACTTTTTGTGCTGGTTGGGGCCCAGGTGAACATTCATGTGGCGTGGAAGGCCGGCTTTGCCGGCGCTGTTGTTATATTTGTGGGACTTGTTTTCAGAAGTATCGGCACCTATGTGTCTTTATTCGGAACGCCTTATGATTGGAAGGAAAAACTTTTTTGTGTGGTAGCCTATATACCGAAAGCCACTGTACAAGCCGCTATAGGTGCTGTTCCTTTGGCTGCAGGTGTTGCCGCCGGAGAAGTGATTCTTGCCGTGGCGGTGCTGTCCATTCTGATCACTGCTCCTTTGGGCGCAATCGGTATTATGATTTTCGGAGAAAGAATTCTGGACTTCGGGGAGCAATCACCTTACAGGTTTAAAGAGCTCAGGGAAAAGCTGTTGCTTCCCCATGTGGGTGAACGGGTCAGAAGCAAGTTCTCTGGAACCATCTGGAAGGTGATCGAGCAGAAAGAAGTGTGGCTGGAGGGGGGTGAAAAACCGAGTAGTTCTCAGAACCTATTGCCAGCTATTTACATCCGATATTGGAAGGAAAGCGAAAATAAAGGGGCGGGTAAAGGAAAAACCCTGTCGTATCATTACACCCAAAAAGATCCGTCTTTTGATGATCATTGGGAAGTCCTTTATGACTGGTAGGAGAATATCATGACATGCAAAGTGATTCAAACTGATCGGGCGCCGGCAGCCATTGGGCCGTATTCCCAGGGCATAACAGCGATGCCCTTTCTTTTTGTGAGCGGTCAGCTCGGGATACAACCAGGGACCAGTGAATTGGTTAGTTCTGATTTTAAGGTTCAGGCTAAACAGGCGCTGGAAAACCTTTTGCAGATTGTACTGGCCGCAGGGTATAATTTGAACCAGATTGTTGCCGTGGATGTTTTTGTGACCGATTTAAACAATTTTGCCAATTTCAACGATATTTATGCTGAATATTTTTCAGAACATCGGCCGGCAAGGGCGGTGGTAGAAGTCAGCAGGCTGCCCAAAGATGCGTGCATAGAGATAAAGTGTATTGCCTACAATCCCGGGACATCCAGTATCTGAGCACTGTGTCCGGTTTTATCCAGAAATCTCTTGATGTTACCCCTTGAAATGACCAACGTACTGGTGTTGATTAGAGGATGGAACTGAAAAGCATCCGACTTCCATAAATCGCTGTCTATGATGAGTTCGACGGCTTTACCCATATCGTTGACAACTGCAAAAAGGGAGACCGAACCAGGATCTACACCCAGGTGCTTCTTCAAGCGTTCCGGCGAGCCAAAACGCAATCTGCTGCTGTTCAGTAAATCCGGCAATGCTTTCAGGTTGACCCGTTTTTCACCTTTTACTATAACCAAAAAATGCCTTGAGCCTTTTGCATC
>Ga0316576_10002567_pt1 | contig 10374 bp, 9 predicted proteins | sample S0NA_FD_203075 | JGI IMG/M metagenome (GOLD analysis project Ga0316576, IMG submission 203075) | Rhizosphere microbial communities from salt marsh grasses in Alabama, United States - S0-2_050615r3r5 | ecosystem: Host-associated > Plants > Roots > Rhizosphere | place: USA: Alabama | collected... | reverse complement strand
GGAAAAAGCCAAGAAGTTGCTGGCCCAGGCCGGATTTCCCAATGGCGGCTTCAAGCTGACCCTGACCTATGCCGCAGAAAATGTGCAGGAAAAGCGTTTCGCTCCCTTGATTCAGAATGAATTCAAGAAACTGGGTGTCGAGGTGGAGATCAAGGGAATCGCCTGGTCGCAGCAATGGGCTATGGCCAAAGGGGACCCCAAGGAGGCTCAGGACATTTTCCTACTGCTGTGGTGGCCGACGTACAGCGACCCCTATGAAACCCTCTATTCTTTGCTGCACAACGAGAAGGGCAAACCGGTTTGGAACCTGGCGTACTATGTCAATCCCGCCTACGACAAGCTGATCCGTGAGGCCTATGAAGTGACCGGCAGTGATCCCGAAAAAGCCCTGGATTTGTACGTCGAGGCCCAGAACCTGGTGCAGAAGGATGCGCCGGTGGCCTGGCTAGTGGATGTCCAGGGGAACTGGCCCATGAACAAAAAGCTGCAGGGATTTACGATCAATCCCGCCTATCCCAATGTGCCCTTCTTTTATGGTTTGTCCATAGAATAAACGCCCAAAACGTCGTACAGGCCCCGGCGATGCAGCCGGGGCCTGTAAATTACACTGGATGCTCATGTCCCTGGCTCTTTTCACATTGAAACGCCTCGCTGGGCTCGTCATGCTGCTGCTGGTTCTCAGCATGCTGGTTTTTTTCTTTACTCGGGCCATCCCCGGTGATGTGGCGGCACTGTATGTGGGGGGCAACGCCAAGCCTGAGCAAATCGAAATGGCCCGCGTTGAGCTGGGGTTGGACAAACCGATCTACACCCAGTACCTGCGCTACATGGGAAAACTGTTCCAGGGCGACCTCGGTCTGTCCCTGCGGACCCACCGGCCGGTACTCAAGGATCTATCGGAAAAAATACCCATGTCGATGGAGCTGGTGTTGCTGGCCCTGTTCCTGACTAGCCTTTTGGGCATCCCCCTGGGGGTTGTCGCTGCTGTATATCAGGGGACATGGCTGGACGAAGCTGTCAAGTGGTTCACAGCGGCGGCGGTGAGCATCCCCATTTTTTTCCTGGCCCTTTTGCTGCAGCTGATTTTTTTCAATCTGCTCGGGTGGTTTCCCCTGCAGGGCCGCCTGGACAGCATGCTGGAGTTTACCAACCCCATAGAACTGATTACGGGATTCAGTGTGGTTGACACCGTGGTAACGGGTAATTACAGGGCCCTTTTCAATGTAATATGGCACATGGTGCTTCCGGTGGCGGCCCTTACCATGGGTCCTTTGGGGTTCATTTCCCGCCTGACCCGCTCTTCCCTGTTGGATGTGATGAGCCAGGATTACATTCTGGCTGCACGGGCATCAGGGGTCAGTGAGCAAACCCTCTATTTCAGATACGGGCTGCGCAATGCTCTGTCTCCAATCCTGACGGTGATTGGGCTTTCGGTGGCACTGCTAATGCTGAACACCTTTTTCGTGGAAGTTATTTTCAACTGGCCGGGGATCGGCTATTACGCGCTAATGGCTATCGTCAGCCTGGATTTTCCGGCCTTGATGGGCGTGTCGTTTACCATCGGATCCACCTATGTGCTGGCCAACACGGCCGCCGATATCGTGAGGCGCCTGGTGGATCCGCGGATTCAATAATTCTAAATGGCTATTTATGGAAACCCTTGATTTTAACAAGATAGCCCGAAAAGCCATTCAAGACCATCGCAACGAAAGGGTTTACCTCTTTCGGCTTTTCTTGAAGAAAAAGCTGGCGGTATTTTCGGCATTCGTGCTCGTGAGTATCATGCTGGCCGCTGTGTTCGCCCCTTGGGTAGCCCCCTATCCGGATCAGGGCAAGGGATCGGTGAACCTTGAGGACCGACTGCAGCCGTTTTCCAGGAAACACCTTTTAGGAACCGACACCTACGGACGCGATCTTTTGAGCCGGGCTATCTACGGCGGACGCATCTCCGTGTTCGGAGGCTTTTTCATCGTGCTGATGGCAGCGCTCATCGGGGTGCCCCTGGGTTTGTGGGCCGGTTACCGGGAGGGAGTATCCGGCGCTGTCATCATGCGTACGGCGGAACTCGTCCTCTCGTTTCCGTCGGTCCTGGTGGCTATGGGGGTATCCATCGTCGTCGGTGCCGGATCCATTACAGCTCTGGTGGCCCTGATCATCCCCTGGTGGCCCTGGTACACACGGCTGGTCCAAGGCGAGGTACTATCCATAAAAAACATGCTTTACGTCGAAGCCGCCCAGATGCTTGGTTATGGGAGGATCTATATCCTGTTTCGCCATCTGCTGCCCAACATTTTGACACCGGTGATTGTCATGATGATGCTGGACATAGGACCGGCCATCATCGCCATCGGTGTTCTGAGTTTTCTTGGGCTGGGAACCCAGGCTCCCAGTGCCGACTGGGGACTCATGGTTTGGGAAGGAGCCCCCAATATTCTGGGTGAATGGTGGATCGCGATCGTGCCCGGGTTTGCCATGTTTTTGCTGGTAACCGCTTTCAATATTTTCGGTGATACCTTGAAGGATATTCTGGACCCGAATTAACCGTGATGACAAGGAACAAAGACCTGCAGAGGGGCCCCGTGCTCCGTGTCGAGGGCCTGGAGGTGGACTTCAGGGGCTCCCGGGGAACCTATAGAATACTGGAGGGGGTCGATTTTTCACTATATCCCGGAGAAGTACTGGCCTTGGTTGGTGAGACCGGCTGCGGAAAAAGCGTGACCGCTAAAACCATCCTGAATTTGATACCCCGGCTTTCCCAGCAACGCAAAGGGGTGGTAAGGTTTGACGGAAAAAACCTGCTTAAGCTCTCCAACAAGTCGCTCGGCCGGATGCGGGGTAAATCCATCACGATGATCTTCCAGAACCCCCAGTCCAGCATCAATCCGGTGTTTACCCTGGGCGAACAAATATTCAGGTTGATCCGTATGTACTTGCAGGATGAAATCGACACGTTGTGCCGGCGGCGGAACATGAAGGCAAATGCCGCCATACGCAGAATCGCGCGGGATAAACTGGCCGAGGTAGGCTTGATCGATGCCGGGCGTCTGCTGAAGGCATATGCCCATGAAATTAGCGGCGGTATGGCCCAGCGCTACAAAATTGCACAGGCGCTTTTAAGCTCACCGGAGATCCTGATTGCCGACGAGGCTACGTCGGCACTCGATGTGACCGTTCAGGCCCATATTTTGAAATTATTAAAGGAACTGTCTCTGAAAAAGAGGACGGCTATTTTATTTATCACCCACGATATGGGGATAGCGGCCCAGATTTGTGAACGGGTGGCCGTGATGTACAGCGGGCGCATCGTGGAAATTGGGGCTACCCTGGACATTTTTCAAAAGCCCTTACATCCCTATACCCGGGGGTTGCTCGATGCGGTTCCGAGGCTGGGCAATGTAGAACCGTTGAAATATGTGGCGGGGATGATTCCCGATCTGGCCAACCCACCGGCCGGGTGTAGATTTCATCCAAGGTGCCGGCACGCTATGGCAGTTTGTCGTCTGAAAAAGCCGGAAAACATAGAAAAGGGGGAGGGCCACTTGGTAGCGTGCCATATGTACGGTACCTCGTTGTCGAGAAAATGATATGGCGGAACGGTTGATCGAACTCTATCAAATTAAAACCTATTTTCCGCAAAAAAAATCGCTGATGGGCAGGGTGCGCGCATGGGTGAAAGCGGTCGACGATGTAAGCCTGAATGTCTTTCGCGGTGAGTGCCTCGGGCTGGTGGGGGAGTCGGGCTGCGGCAAGAGCACCCTGGGTCGGACGTTATTGAAACTGGCTCCGTTGACATCGGGAAAAATTTGTTATGATGGAACAGAAATTCAACACCTGGCGGATAACGGCTTTCAGCTTTTCAGGCCAAAAATGCAGATGGTGTTCCAGGACCCTCGGGCATCGCTCAACCCCAAGATGACGGTTTTGCAGATTATCAGTGAGGCACTGGCTATATGCCCTAGTATCGGTGTAAAGGAATATGTACAGCGGGCTACCGAGCTGTTGAATATGGTTGACCTGCGCCCGGAACATCTCTTTCGATACCCCCATGAATTCAGCGGTGGACAGCAGCAGCGTATCTGTATCGCTCGTGCCCTGGCTACTAGACCCGAATTCATCGTTTTTGATGAAGCGACATCTGCTCTCGATGTTTCGGTTCAAGCCCAGATCATCAACCTCATGACGAACTTGCAGGAACAGTTGAAACTGACCTACCTGTTCATCAGTCATGATCTGAGCATCATGGAACACATTTGTCATCGGGTTGCCGTGATGTATGCCGGCAGAATAATGGAGATTCAGGACTCAAACGCGTTGTTTGCATCTCCACGGCATCCGTATACCAAAGCGTTGCGGGACGCCGTACCGGTGGCAGACCCTACCCGGCGCGGTCAGATGGCCATCCTGGGGGGAGAAGTGCCGAGTCTGCTGCAACCGCCAGAAGGATGCCGCTTTCATCCACGGTGCAAGCATGCCACTGTGCGCTGTAGAAAAGAGGCCCCGCGGGAGGATAAGATCAAGCCGGGCAATTGGGTTCGTTGCCATTATCACCAACAATTGCAGCATCAAGCAGACCAGTATCGCTGATATCAGAAAAACATCCCGAAAGGAAAGCAAATGAGCCGACTTTTAGGCATTGGCGCCTGCCAAATGGAAACGTGTCATGCGGATGTTGAGGCCAATCTCGACGCCCTGGCTAAAAAAGTCGAGGCCATCAAGTCGTGTTGTTCATGGGTCCAATTGATTTGTGCTCCCGAGCTGATTATTTCGGGTGTGGGGCCCATGGCGGATACGGCCGAAGCGATCCCGGGCCCGATTACGGCATTTTGTTCAAAACTGGCAAGGGAGCAGGGAATTTACCTGGTTCCCGGGTCAATTTATGAAAAAGCGGAAGATCGCATCTTCAACACCGCCCCGGTTTTCGACCCATCTGGCAGCCTGGTAGCGGTTTACCGAAAAATGTATCCCTGGCGCCCCCATGAGAAAACCGCTGCCGGCAATCGTACCATCACCTTCGAGGTGGCGGGTGTCGGCATTGTCGGTTTATGCATCTGTTATGACCTCTGGTTTCCGGAGGTGATCAGAGACCTGGTCTGGAAGGGTGCCGAGATCGTGCTGATACCCACATTAACGGTCACCCAGGACCGGCGCCAAGAACTCATTCTCTGCCAGGCGGCGGCAGCCGCCAATCAGTGCTATGTTGTCAGCGTCAACGGGACCAGGCCGGGAGGGGTGGGCCGCAGCGTGATCATCGATCCGGAAGGCCGGATCATGCAGGAAGCCGGCCAACTCCCAGAGAATCTGATGAGCATGCTGGATTTGGACCAGGTGGACCAGGCCCGAAGATACGGAACCTGTGGCGTCAGCCGGGTGATGAGCAGTTTTTTTCATGAAGCCCACCGGTTTGAGTATCAAACCCAGGCCTATGATGCGTGTCCGGCGGCAATCTCAGTGGCTGGGTTTCAAGGAGACGATTTGAGGTCCGGGACATGACGGACGCATTGATTACAGCGATCGTGTCCAACGAAGAGGGCGACATTTTCGACCTCGAGGGATACGCTGCCGCAGGGATGGCCGGTGACAGCCTGTTTCCTCTGACGGACACGGGCACCATCGAGCTGCCTTTCGGCAGCGAGTTGATGCGCCTGCCGGACCGGGCACCGGTATTGTATGACCTGGAAAGCGGATCGTTCAAGGCCGTTGAAAAGAATCCCTACGCGCCGGAAGAGGATGTGTTTCCTGTGGCGGCATTCAATTCTCCCGGACATGTCATTTCCGCCGTGAGTGCATACAGGCAAAGGCGGGATGCGTGCGTTCTGCCCCTGTTTTCCTATGGCGCCGTGGGTTGGGGCAAGGAAGGGTTTCGATCGGCGGCCATCCTGGTCGATGCTGAACCGCGGCAGGATTTACGGTTCATGAAACAAGCGGATGTGCTCCGCGGCGTCGAGGCAATGCGTAAAAAATTGCCGGGCAATCGGCTCAGAAAGCACCTAGAAACCTGTGCGCTGGAATACGGTTGTCCAGCCGGTAAGAACTTTTTTCTAGGACGATATGAAGCGCCTCTACCAGCCGCGAAGGCCTGCAACGCGGCCTGCCTGGGGTGTCTGTCCCTCCAGCAGGGGACGGAAATTCATTGCAGCCAGGAGCGCATCGATTTTACGCCCAAGCCGGAAGAGATCGCCGCTGTGGCCCTCGAACACATCGGCCGGGTGGAAAATTGCGTTGTCAGTTTCGGCCAGGGTTGTGAGGGAGACCCGCTTACGGCAGCAGGGGTGATCGGTCCGGCGATTGGCCTGATTCGTTCCGCGACAAACCGGGGAACTATCAACATGAACACCAACGGCGGATTGCCGGATGCGCTGAAAACACTTGTCGAAGCGGGGTTGGACAGCGTGCGCATCAGTTTGAACAGCGTCCGCGAGCCTTGCTACCGGGCCTATTTCAACCCCAAGTATACGTTCGATGATGTTAAAAAAAGTATCGATACGGCCTTGCAGCACGGCAGGCATGTGGCCATCAATTATCTGAACCTGCCCGGGTTCACCGATACGCCGGGTGAGATGGAAAGTCTGGCCGCCTTTTTGGCGGACTATCCGATCCACATGATTCAATGGCGCAATCTCAACTTCGATCCCCTGCATTACTGGGAGGCTATGGACCGGGTGTGCCCGCTCGAGCCGGCCCTGGGCATGCAGGCGGCGATCGAGGCCGTTCGGTGCCGGTTTCCCGATGTCAGGCATGGCTACTTCAATCCCCCAACATAACTGGTTTTGCATTTTAGAAAAAATAAAAACCAGTTATGTTGACCGGCGGCTTCGCCGCAGATTTGTGAATGTTCACATCCGTCCGTGAATTTTTGATCGGCAGGCATGACCAACCGTTGCTTTTACGGAAAGACATCGGGATAAAAGAATAGACAGTTAGAATATTTTTATAATGGATTGGCTTGAAATTAGAGTATTGTTCGACAGTGACGAGGCACAGTTGGTCACGGACCTCATTGCGGACCTGTTTTACGGCCTCGGGCTGAAAGGCGTGGTGATCGACGACCCCGATCTTGCGCCCGACGAGGGGTGGGGCCGGGATGCCGTCGGCCCGCCGGCACGCAACGGTGTGACCGGATACATTGCCCAAACAAAGCGGTGTGCAGAAGCAAGCCGCATTCTGGAAGAAGGCGTCGCCAAGCTCAGCCGGCAGGAGGGCTTTTCTTACGACCTTCAGGTGCGCCGCATCGATGAAGAAGCGTGGGCCGAATCCTGGAAGGCCTTTTTCCACCCGGAGCACATAACGGAGCGCATTGTGGTGAAGCCGACCTGGCGGGAGTACAGACGGGCACCGGGCGAGGTGGTTCTGGAAATCGATCCCGGCATGGCCTTTGGTACGGGCACCCATCCAACGACAGCCATGTGCGTCCGCCTGATCGAACGGTATTTGAAAAAGGGTACCTCTTTTCTCGACGTGGGCACCGGGTCGGGCATTTTGATGCTGGCCGCCGCCAAGTCGGGGGCGGAAAAACTTCTGGGTATCGACAACGATGAAATTGCCGTCCGGGTTGCGGATGCAAACATGCGGCTCAATCGCATCGACCGCCGGATATACCATATGCGCGTGGGCCACTTGGCAAAGGGGATTCGCGGGCGTTTTGGATTCATCGCCGCCAACATTCTTTTTGATGTCATTCAGGAACTGCTGGGCAACATCCACAGCCGCCTGGAAAAGAACGGCATCCTGGTCTGCTCGGGCATTATCCGCCGTCATGAACAAGCGTTGACGGATAACATGCGGTCAACGGGTTACGAGATTCTGGAGATCTTACGGCGCGAAGAGTGGATCGCCGTTGCGGGCAGGTATGCGGTCCGAAACCCGAAAGTGTGACAGATCGCCGGGTTGCTTTACGAAACGGTTTTCACGAGTCGGGACACAGGCACAATTTCAACCTCTTTCTTCATTTCAGGCAACACCTCCTGCAAAACATCGTAAGTGGACGCATGCGGATGAGCGATGCCGATTGCCGTGCCATGTTTTTTGGCGATGCGTACCAGTTCCTTTAGCTGTTTGTGGATGAAGGCGGAATTTTGCCGATGGTCGATGAATACATCCCGCTCGGCAAAGGGAACCTGAAGGAGACTGGCGGAAAGCCTGCATTTGGAATCACCGGTTGTCCGGCTGTCGATGAAAAAGAGCTTTCTTCGCTTTAAAACGGAGAATATCTGGCGCATTTGGGGTGCGTCGCTGGTCATTTTTGAGCCCATGTGATTGTTCACGCCGATGACCCCCGGAACGGCGTTCAGGTTTGCGTTCAACTGCTCGATGATTTCATCCGGAGACATGGAGGTGAGCAGAACGCCAGGGCCGGGGTTTACACGAGGGTATTCGTTGGGTTCCATGGGCTGGTGCAGCATGATTTCCAGGCCGTTTTTACGGGCATCTTTGGCGATTCGCTTCGTAAAAGGGCTCTGTGGAAGAATGGAAATGGTGAAGGCCTTGTCGAGACGTATGAATTTTGCTGCGACCTTGCGGTCGTAGCCGACATCGTCGATGATGATCGCGACCCTGGGAAGCTCTGGATGTACCGGCGGGGCGGATGTAACCGTCTTTTTAGGCGGATGATCGACAGATGGATAGATTTCAAACGGCCGGGTGGTCTGCGAATCGATCTGCGGCGTAACCCCAAGGGGTGGATTGCCTCTTTGAAGCAGGTAATGCAAAAGAACGCCGGCGGCAACCACGAAGAGGGTCAGGATGGCGAGTCCGGCAATGATCCTTAGCAGTTGCGAGGTGGCGGTGGCTCGCTTGCGCGCGGCTTTTCTTTTTGGCGGCTTGTTGTTGCGCGGCTTCTTTTTTTGCCTCTGGGTCTTTTTCGCCTTCGCGTTAGCCATTCTGACTTTCTTTAAAAATATCGTAGCTGATCAGAATTTCGAGCGCGCGCAAAACCTGGTTGTCTTCCATAAGCCTTGTACGCATGAGCGCATCGGGCGACTGCGGCGTTTCTTTTTCTTCCAGTTTCTTTTTCTTCTGCAAATCGGTATCTTGCTTGCCTTTCAGCGGTTTGGCGTCGAGGTGATTTTTCAGGTCTTTTTCCTTCAAAACATCCTCTCGGTCATTTTTTTCACCGTTCTTTTCCAGACGCTCGTAGTCAACGGAGATGTCAGGTACAACGCCCTTGGCCTGAATCGACCTGCCGCTGGGTGTATAATAGCGGGCAATGGTAAACTTGAGGCCGTAGCCATCCCGCAGGGTTTCTACGGTCTGAACGGAGCCTTTGCCGAAAGAGGTCGTGCCGAGAATAAGGGCGCGCTTTTGGTCCTGAAGGGCACCGGCAACGATTTCCGAAGCACTTGCGCTGCCTCCGTTGATGAGCACGACGAGCGGGTAATTCCGTTTTTTGTCGTTTGGAGTGGCTTTAAATGTTTTGGAATGCTTGCCTTCCCGGCCTTTGATGGTGAGGATTGTGCCATCTTCCAGGAAGATGTCGGAAACCTTTATGGCCTGGTTTAAAATGCCGCCGGGGTTGTTGCGCAGGTCAAGCACGAGACCCTTCATGGAAGGATTTTCGGCTTCCAGATTATCCAGGGCATCAATTAGATCGTCGGAGGTCTTGTCCCTGAAATTGGTGATCCAGACATAGCCATATCCTGGTTTGAGCGTTACTTTTTTCACGCTTTCAATGGGAATGACATCGCGCACAAGGGTGAATTCGATGGGATCCGGGGTGCCGTCCCTGACAACCGTGACAACGACCGTCGTTCCCTTCGGGCCCCTCATCCGGTTGACGGCATCCCTCAGATCGGTAGTCTCCATATTGTCCACTTTAACGATCTTGTCCATGGCCTTGATGCCGGCCTTGTAAGCGGGAGTTCCCTCGATGGGCGATACGACGGTTACATACCCGTTGCGCATGGTAATGTGGATGCCGATACCGGTAAACTTCCCCTTGGTGTCGATGCGCAGTTCTTCAAAGTCATCCGGCGGCAACAAAGCCGAATGCGGATCAAGGCTGCTTACCATTCCCTGAATGGCCTTTTCGATCAGTTTCTGTGTATCGACGGGATCGACATAATTTTTCTGAATCAGTTCAATGACATCAGAAAAAACTTTCAGGCCCTTGTAGGTTTCTTCGTCCTCCGCGGAAAGGTTTTGGTAGAAGCCGCTTCCAACAGTGCATAGAATGATGACGATACCAATGATCAGCCACGGCCGATGGCTATTATGACGATTTATGGGCATTATTTCTCCTTTTAGGATTTTCGGATCCATTGCATGGGGTCAACCGGCTTTCCGTGGTATCGAACTTCAAAGTGAAGACCGGGGCCGCTCATGGATCCGCTGTCGCCTACTGTGGCAATGACTTCACCCGCCTTAACAGGATCACCCTTC
>Ga0316576_10002566_pt1 | contig 10375 bp, 6 predicted proteins | sample S0NA_FD_203075 | JGI IMG/M metagenome (GOLD analysis project Ga0316576, IMG submission 203075) | Rhizosphere microbial communities from salt marsh grasses in Alabama, United States - S0-2_050615r3r5 | ecosystem: Host-associated > Plants > Roots > Rhizosphere | place: USA: Alabama | collected... | reverse complement strand
TCGACCGCATCCTGGAGAAGTTCTCATCGGCATGGTTCGACGGCCGGCCGCGGGAAGAGCTGTTCCGGCAGAGCATTGCAAAGGGTCTGGACGTCCAGCCGGAAGCATACGGCCGATCGCGCTCCATTGTTCTGGCCCATCTGCTCTTCGGCGGACAGCTGCCCCGGTTCCTGGGGTTCGACCACGGCCCCATTACGCTGCCCGGGTGCCGGGCCACGATCCCCCAGGGCCAGATATTCAGGCACGGGGGGCGTCTGACCACCTTCAGCCCCGGTTACCGATTGATTGCCGACATGGCCACCGACGAGATCCACACCAACCTTCTTGGCGGTCCCTCGGACCGGCGCTTTTCCCGCTGGTATCTCAGCGACCTGAAGAACTGGTACGAAGGCAATTACAAGGTACTGCGGTGAGCAGCAGGCGCAACCTGATTCTCATCGGCATGCCTGCGGCGGGCAAGAGCACCATCGGCGTACTGCTGGCCAAACGGCTGGGGGTGCCCTTTTTGGATACGGATATTCTCATGCAGACGGGGGAGGGGTGCTTTTTGCAGGAAACCATTGCCCGGTATGGGATCGAAGGATTCCGTGAGATTGAGGAACGCTATCTGCTCCGCGTGCCGTCCGATTGCGGGGTCGTGGCCACCGGCGGCAGCGCCGTTTACAGCCCGAAGGCCATGGCCCACCTCAAGTCCCTGGGCCCGGCGGTCTATCTGCGCATCGGTCTGGCGGACCTTCAAGAGCGGCTGGGCAACCTGGATGAACGTGGGGTGCTGCGCATGCCCGGCCAGACAATCGAGATGCTCTTCAAGGAACGGCAGCCCCTGTATGGGAAATATGCCGACATCACCGTTTCCACCGCCGGCGTTACGCCGGATCAGGTGGTGGCGGCGGTGTTGCGCCAGCTGTAACCGCCGGCGGTAGCCAGTTCCTCCTGACGGATTCTCACCCTTTAGCGTCCTTTCAAATTCAACAAACGGCGCAAAGAGCCTCTCTCCAGAAACATCGCGTTGAATACTCCCAGATGGATGCGGGCGGCCAGATAACCGAACAGCGCCATCAGTCCCTTCCTGAACAATCCACGGGTCGCCTTCTGGGGGAAAAGCCACTGCAGGGCCGGAAACCGGATTAGCGCCAGCCCCACAACCACGGCAATGGTCAGGGCGCCGGCGGTCAGTTCGACGGAAAACAAGGATCGGTTCCAGGAATCGATGAGGAACAGGGCCAGCAGTACCACCGCCGCCGCTCCCGCGGCCCAGGTAGCCATTTTCAATCGCGGATCCAGCTGCCAGATTTTAAACAGCAGCGCTTCCCCCGCTGCGAGCTGCCGGCGCAGATCGCGGCCCGCCTCGCCGGCTTCATCCGGGTTCTTGAGAATCGCTTCCAGGGCGAGAAACGGCCACTGTTCTCGAGGGGCGTCCCACCGGTAGCTTCCCCACGTGCCGGCTTCCCCGTTGCGCTCATGCTGCGCCTGCAAGGCCTTGAATTGCTGCTCGGCCATCAGGTAGCCGCTGCACATGAGGGCGTAGGCTTCGACTTCGCTGAACGCGTCCAGGTCGGTGCGGATGCCGGCGATCAGCTGCTGTACGCCGGCGTCGATGCCGTAGGGCAGGGGGCGGGGGCTTTTTTCGGATGCCGGCGTCGGATCCTGGCAGGCAATCCAGTCCTGGGGGATGACGGGCAGATCTTTTTTCAGATGGACGAAGAACAGGCCCTGGATGGCCCGGCTGTCCGACCGCGCCCGCAAATCCTGATATTCGGCTTCACGGACGCGATCCATCATGACCGTGTTGGCCCGCATCAACACGGCCGGCAGACCATTGGACGGTGCGTCCAGGTCCTGCATCTGACCCGAAGCGTCGCTGCAGAGGATAAAGGTGCAGCCTTCGTCCAGCAGCCCCGCCACGCCCTGGTTGTCGTGAACGCCCCCATCCACCAGCTGCACCACCTTGCCGGGATAGAGGCCGTCCAGTTGCAAGGGTTCGAACAGCCCGGGAACGCAGGCCGATGCGGCCACGGCGTAGCCGAGGCGGTAGTTTTGCAGTTCCGCGGTGGGCGCCTGATCGTACCACATGCGCCGGTAGCGGGTGTTCTTGTCCACGGCACTGCCCAGCAGCCCCGGGGGTTCGCCCATGGAACGGGCGGTGAAGTGCCAGCTGTGACCGGTGTTCAATGCGGTGGCATTGAGCAAAAGGGCGGGCACTTTGGCCCGGCGCCGCCAGTTGTTGAATTTGGGGTGGAAGTTCTCACTTGCTTCTTTGGGATGGATCAGCAGCCCATGCATGGGGCGCGGCAGGGTTTTGTCGTGTTCGTCCTCAACCTTCGCGAACAATTGCTCTTCGTAGAGCTCTCCCAGCCGGTGGGAGCGGCTGTACCCTTTGGAGAAGATCATGGAGAGGTTCTTGCCGAAATCGGCCAGGGCGCGGGTGCGGATATTGGTCTGGGCCCCATCCAAAAAAGCCTTTTGCACCCGGCCCACGATTTCAATGTAATCCCGCCGGGTAATCTGGCCGTCCCTCTTTTTCTCGAGCAGGCGTTTGACTTCCAGGTAGTAATGGGCGCCCACGATGCTGCCGCCCGATACGGTGGACAGGGTTTCCACGCTGCGCAGCACATCCATTTCGGCCAGGCGCGCCAGGACGCCCAGATGGTACAGGGAGGCGCGGAACCCGCCGCCGGAGAGGGCCAGACCGACCTTGCCCCGATGGCAGGCCAGGGCCGCCCCGGTGTCGTCGTCCAGCAGCTGGGTCAGGATCTGCCAGGCCGGGTGCCATGTGGATGGACCCGTTCCTTCAACAGGCAGTTCGATGCCGTTCAGGCGGGCGATGGACACCAATTGCCGAAAGGTCGTCTGCAGTTTCCATTCCGAGTCGAGAAGCTTCTTCGAGCGGGCCAGCCAGCGGCCGGCTTCGCTGTAATTTTTGAGGCCGTAATAGGCCTCCGCCAGGGTGACAACCGGCCAAGGATCGTCCACCTTGGCTGGATTCTTGTCGATCACGGCGGTAAGCTGGTCCACGACGTTTTTGCGCAGATCATCGGCCTGGGCTTCCAGGGCCTGGGCCTGGCGGGACGGCATGCCGCTCTGCCGGGCGGCGACCCGCATCCGGGCGGCCAGAATGGTCAGGACATACGCGGCGTTGATGCCGCCGTAGCCCTGGTCCTGATCCGGATTGCGCTCGAAAGCGGCCTGGTAGAAGAACAGGGCCTGATGAAGGTGTTCCAGTTGCCCGTTGTATTCCCACAGGCGCTTGTAGACCGCACCTCCCAATGCCAGGGTTTCGGCATCCTTCGTATCCGGGCTGCGCAGGCCGATTTCTTCCAGGATCTGCAGGGCGTCGTCAAAGCGCCTGGCGGGGAGCAACTCCTCGTCCTTGTAGGTGCACAGGGCCAGCTGCTGGTGATACCAGATCAAATACGGGTCGCTGGGATTGCATAGGTTGGCGACTTTTGTCAGCAGACTGCGGGCCGCACCGAACTGCAACCTGTCTTTCTGCCGCCTGACAATGGTTTTGATCTCCTCGGGATTGAGGTGTTCGTCCATATCCACGTTAGCGGCTTTTGCGATTGGATCATTTGGGGTCATTTGTACCTCCTATGATTTCCATCATTCGCTCCAGGGGAATGGCCTCGCCGACGAACCCCTTGTATCCGGCCAGGGTCGTTGCCATGAAAAGGGAATTCAGGATCGCTTCTTCCGTGGCTTCGATGGCTGCCTGGAAAAGGGGAGATACCGCCTCGTTGGGAAGGTCCGCGATCTGGCCAAGGCACGTCCGGCGCTCGGGCGTCCGGCGCACCGCTGGGGCCACGGAAAAAGCGATGGCATAGTCCCCGCTGCCGTTGGAGAACGAGGATCCGGTGCGTGCCAGGCCGAACAGGGTCCGTTGGGCCAGCCGGGTCAGGTTGCGGTCGGACAAAGGGGCGTCGGTGGCCAGGACGATCATGATGGAGCCGTCGGCGCGTTGGTTGGCCAATTTTCCCTCCTCAAGATAATGCCGGCCCAGCGATCGACCCACCGGGACGCCCAGGACCTGAAGCACGCCGCCGAAATTGGATTGCACCAGCACTCCCGCCGTGTACCCGCCGGCCGTTGCGGGAACCACCCGGGAACTGGTGCCGATGCCGCCCTTCCAGCCGAAGGCGATCATGCCGGTGCCGGCGCCGACGCTGCCTTCTTCCACGGCGCCGCCGACAGCCATGTCGATGGCCCGGCGGATCATCTCGATGGTCAGCGCCCGGTGCCGGATGTCGTTCAGCCGGCTGTCGTTGGTCTCGCCCACGACGGGGTTGACGCTGACCGCCGATTCATTGCCCGGCAGGGCCAGGACCCAATCAACAATGGCTTCCGCCGCCCGCGGCGCGCAGAGGGTGTTGGTCAGCACGATGGGCGTTTCGATCTCTCCCAGTTCGCGGATCTGGGTGCTGCCCATCAGCTTGCCGTAGCCGTTGCCGACGGCGATACCGGCGGGCACTTTGTTTTGAAAGATGTTCTCTTCATGGGGGAGGATGGCCGTGGCGCCGGTGCGGACGTCCGACCCCTCGATGACGGTCGTATGGCCGACCGTTACGCCTGCAACGTCGGTGATGGCATTGAGGGGCCCCGGGGCAAGGATGCCGGGGGTGATTCCCAGGCTTCTGGCCCGCCGCCGATCGTTTCCGGATAGCTGTTCCATTAGGCTCGTTTCCTCGATTTTTCGTTTGCTATTCATAGCCCTTTCACTATCATTGTTGCAGGACACAGCCAAGTGATCTTGACGCCGCGGCCCGCTTCGCCAGGCTCCCGTATCCATGCTGCTTTGCGTACCGACAGATTAACAGGGAGAAGATTTATGCGTATTATCGTCGCACCCAACGCGTTCAAAGGCAGCCTGACCGCCGTTCAGGCGGCCGAAGCCATGCGGGCCGGCATCCTGGCCGCCGATCCCGGATGTCGGGTCACCGCTGTACCGGTGGCTGACGGCGGCGACGGCCTGGTCGAGGTGATGCTGGAGGGAATGGGCGGACAGGCCGTCGAAACAACGGTAACCGGTCCCCGCTTCGAGGCCGTTACGGCGCCGTTCTGCCTGGTCTCCGCCGAGAACCTGGCCGTGGTGGAGATGGCCCGGGCGTCCGGTTTGGCGCTGCTGCCCGCATCGCAGCATGATCCCATGGAGACGACCACTTACGGCACCGGGGAACTGATCCTGTCCGCCATGGAGTACGGCGCCCGGCGGATTATCGTGGGCATCGGCGGCAGCGCCACCTGCGACGGCGGCATCGGCATGGCCGCGGCCCTGGGCTATCGGTTCCTGAATGCGGACGGCGAAGCGGTGCGCCCGGTCGGCGGGGAACTGCATGCCATCGCCACCATCGACCGCAGCGGCGTCGATGCGCGCATCGCCGGCCTGGATGTGGCGGCGGCCTGCGATGTCACCAATCCGTTGACCGGCCCCGAGGGTGCGGCCCGGGTCTACGGTCCCCAGAAAGGCGCCACCCCCGAGGCGGTCGACCGGCTCGACGACGGGTTGGCCCACCTGGCCCGGGTGATTCGGCGGGACCTGGGCGTCGATATCCTGGAACTGCCCGGCTCCGGGGCCGCCGGCGGCTTGGGCGGCGGCTTGCGCGCCTTTCTCAATGCCGAGCTGAAGACCGGCATCGATCTGGTACTCGATGTGGTCGGCCTTGAACGGCATCTGACCGGAGCCGACCTGGTGATCACGGCCGAGGGCCAGATCGACGGCCAGACCCGTTTCAATAAGGCGCCCGCCGGCGTGGCCCGTATGGCCAGGCGTGCCGGCGTACCCTGCATTGCCGTTTGCGGGGCGGTCGGACGGGAGATCGGCGCCCTGCACGACATCGGCATCGATGCCGTTTTCTCCATCTGCAGCGGCCCGCAGACCCTGGAAGAATCCATGCTGGCTGCCGCCACGCTTCTATCCAGGAGCACCGAGCAGGTGGTCAGGACCTTTCGCGCCGGCAGGAGAAGCAGACCAGCGGATCAATAGTCGTAAAAAAGCTGCTGAACATCCTCTCTGGTGCGCTTTTTCAACAGCGCCAGCATCAACAGGATCCTGGCTTTGGCCGGATTGAGTTCATCCGAGGCGATAAATCCCAGCCGGTCGTCATCGATTTCCACATTACGGCTGACCGTACCGGTGGGCACCCGGGAACTGCGCACGATCAGGATCCCTTGGGCGGCAGCCCGGGCCGCCCGCGCGATGGTGGCGGCATTCATATTGCCGTTGCCGTCGCCGGCGATCACGATTCCCCCGGCGCCATTGTTCACGGACGCGTCGATGAGATCGGGCGGCATGTCCGCACAGGCGTAGACGATATCCACCCGCGGCAGTCCTGCGATGCCTTCTACGGTGAACTCGCTGTTGAAGGTATGGCTGCGAAAAGGCCGGCGGAAGTATTGGGTCTTGCCATAGTTGACCGTTCCGATCAGGCCGTTGATGGGCGAGATGAAGGTCTCCACCGAAGTGGTGTTGGTTTTGGTCAGGGAGTGGGCGCCGTGGATGCGGTCGTTCATGACGACCATTACGCCGCGGCCGCACGCGTCCGGATCGGCGGCCACGGCCACGGCATTGTAAAGGTTCAGGGGGCCGTCCGCACTGATGGCCGTGGCCGGCCGCATGGCGCCGGTCATCACCACCGGTTTGCGGCTGCGGACGGTGAGGTTAAGGAAATGAGCCGTCTCTTCCATGGTGTCCGTCCCATGGGTGACCACCACCCCGTCGACGGCGTCGGATGTCAAGAGCGCATTGATGCGGTTGGCCAGGGCGATCATGATGGCAAAGGTCATGTCCTGGGAGCCCACATTGGCCAGCTGCTCCCCCCGGACCCTGGCGAGCGTTTGGAGTTCCGGCACCGCGGCGAGCATGGCGTCGACGGTCACCCGGCCGGAGGCGTAGGTGCTGCGGACCGCGGACTCGGCGGCTCCGGCAATGGTGCCGCCGGTGGCCAAGACGACGACATTGGCGGTCTTGTGCCTAGCGTGCGGCTGGGAATGCATGACGACCTGCTCAGTTTGATTTCGGAGGAAAGATCATCTGAAACGTGGAGCCCTCGCCTTTTTTCGAAGTTACCATCAGCTTGGCGCCTGACGATTCGATGAATTTACTGACCAGCGGCAGGCCCAGGCCATTGCCCCCCGTGCCTTTGGTCGTGAAGAAAAGCTCGAATATCTTTTGTTTTTCTTCCGGGTTCATCCCACAGCCGTTGTCCTGAACGGTCACGACCAGACGGTCGTCGTTTCGGATGATGGACGAAATCCGGATGTTGCCATTCTCCTTGTCACCAACGGCATCGACGGCATTGACGACCAGGTTGACCAGCGCCTGTTGGAATTGTTTTCCGTCAACCTCCCACTCCGGCACGGATGGTGACAGATCCAGGCAAATTTCAGGCCCCTTGCCGGCACGCTTTGGAACCAGGCCCTTGACAGCTGTCCGGATCGCCAGGTTGACATCGGTCGGACCTTCCGCCAGAGGCTGGCTGCCCACATACGCCAGCATGCCCATGGCCAGGCTGTTGATTTGAGCGATGCCGTCACCGATGATCCGCCAGTACTTATCGGCTTGGGCATCACCAATGCGTTCCAGCTGGACCCGCATCATATCCGCGGCGTTCTGGTTGATCATGGTCAGGTTTTTGATATTGTGGGCGAGGTTGGAAACGGTCAAACCGATGGCGGCCATGCGTTCATTGTGGATGACGGTTTTTTGCAGTTGGATATTGGCAATGGTCAGGGCCAGTTCGTTGGCCACGGCGACCGTGAATTCCGTGTCTTCCCGGGTCATCTCTTCAAACCGGTTCTCGGAATCCACATACAGTGCCCCGATCACCTTCTTTCTGGAGATAATCGGGACGCAGATGACAGCCTTCTGATGCTCCAGCTGAATGCTCTCCGAATCCTTCAGGCGAACGTCATCCGAAATGTTTTGACTCATCAGAGCCATTTTTTCGGTGAGCACCCAGTCCAGCAGTGTTTGGCTGATCTGGAGATCGTTGCCGCAATCTTCCTTGGAACGATCCCTGCCCGCAGCCATCTCCAAGGTGCCGCCCGCGCCGGAGCGCAGCAGAACCAGGGCGCGTTGGGCCGGCGCAATGGCTTCTAAAATCAAATCCAGTCCATGGCTTAGAATTTGATTCAGGTTTTGGGTGGTTCGCAGGCGTTCACTCAGTTCATAGAGCAGCGACAGCCGGCGATGGGCCTGCTTGAAAGGCTTGACGGCCGTTTCATCCAGGGGTGCATCGCTGCGCGAAAGCCATTCTGCACGGGCATTCTCCGCCGTATAGGCCAGAAAATCGCTGGGGTCGAGTTCTTCGCGGTTCAAGGAGATGGTGGAGTTTGCATCGATCAGGCGGTCTTTTTCCAGCGGTTTGGCCTCCGACTTTTTCAGAAACAAAAAACTCAATTTGCCGAAGGCGATGCGGTCATGATGTTCGATGGTGCTGATGTTGATCTTTTTGCCGTTGATAAATGTACCGTTGTGCGAATTCAGGTCGTTGACATAATATTTGCCGTCCCGGGAGACGATGACGGCATGCTTGCGGGAAACGGTTTGGGCGTCGATGACAATCGTATTCTCGGATGACCGACCGATGGTGGCCCGGTTGGGGGGCACTGCAATCGGCTTCGCCAGGGTTTCTACCGGATGGCGAATCAGGTAAGCGTCGGGAGACTGTTTGTTGTCAACGGGCGTTTCCTGAGAAGGCATATGATTTCCAGTACCAATCATGCGGGGGTTGATATTCAAGTGGTCTCATTGGCCGTTTTTACGGGCACTATGTAAGCGGTATTTTGATCGAAGTAAACCCCAAAGCGATGAACGGTCCGAAAAATTGTGTGCGGCGATCTGGCTTTGACAAGAATGATCGCCATCTGTTATAGATCATTGAAAAAAACAAGTCGTACGGCAGTTGTCATCATTTTAATTCCGGCAATTGCGTTCAGATTCCGGGCGACCCTCATGGCTTTCGACAGTCGACTCGTACCGTACAGAAACGCAAGGGATGCAATCTCTCATGGGTGAACCGTTGATCGATGAGTTTTTGGCCGGGGAAAGCAAGGGAATCCGGGATCTTGCCAAAAACGAAGCCGTGCTGGTCGGATTTCTGACCCTGGCCAAAGGCATTGATGACCTGCCGGAAATGAACACCCGCTTTTATGAAGAGCCCCGCAGCCTGTACCAGGTCACCGCATCTGGATACGCTATCGAAGACTTGATGGAAAAACTGGAAGAGTTTTTTGGGGCCGCCGTCAAATCCCCCGGCCAAAACCTTCCCGCCAACCTCCGTTTCGATCCGGTCGTTAAATTTCTGAACGGCGTCCGCAAGGATCAGGCGCTCTATCTTAAAAAATTGAAAACCGGCTCGTTCTACGGAGCCCTGTGGCCCTGGCAGCGGGAGTCCGATAACATTGAAATTTTGCTGGGATTCTGCTCCACCAGCCTGTCCGCAGAGGATCACGGGCGCCTGGGGGCGCTTGTTCAAAAATTCCTGAGCAAAAAAACGATTGAAACCATTTCCAGCGTAGGCGGCCAGTTTCACGGCATCAGTCTGCCCTCCTTCCTGCAGATGTCGGAAATGGAGGGCGCCACCTACACCCTCAAGGTGACCAGCGGCAGCCTCACCGGCTTTCTCCATATCAACGACGGCAGCCTGATCGCCGCCCAATACGGTGATCACACCGGCAACGCAGCGGCTTACCGGATCATCAGTTGGGACAATGCTGCCATCCAGATTGAAGCGGCGGACCCCGAACGGGCCAGAGAAATCCACGACCCGCTCATGCATGTCATGATGGAGAGCCTGAAAATCAAGGATGAGGCGGGCGCCCAAACCGCCCCTGACGCTCCTCCACGAAAACCGAAGTCTGCTCCTGAACCGGCGCCGGAATCCGAAGCGGAGCTGGTATTGGCGTTGGAGTCGGAACCGGAACCGGAACTGGAGCTGGAATCGGCACCGGAACCCGAACCGGAATTGCCGGCGGGAGAAAAAGCGCCTGAACCGGCCCCTGTCGAGCCTGCCCTGGAGGCCGCGATGGTTGAATCAGCGGAGTCGGCCGAAGAGTTTCCCGACATGTCCGGTGATGCCATCGAATTGTCCGAATTGGCCCCCCAGTCGCCCGTTGACGAGCGGGATGCCGAGCCCGCCACTCCCAAATCTTCGGTCCCAGCGCCTTTTGAAAAGGCCGAAGATCATTCCATGGGCAAGCAGCGTCAGATGAAGCGGCAGACCAAACTCCTGATCGTGTTGGGTGTCGTGATCGTCTTTGCCGTTGTGGTGACGGTCGGTGGCCAGTTCCTTAAAAAGAGCCAGCTTACCGGCCGCTACGACCGGTTGATTGCCGACCTGGCCGTCACCCAGGAGCTTGACGCCCAGGTTGTTCTGTT
>Ga0316576_10002565_pt1 | contig 10375 bp, 7 predicted proteins | sample S0NA_FD_203075 | JGI IMG/M metagenome (GOLD analysis project Ga0316576, IMG submission 203075) | Rhizosphere microbial communities from salt marsh grasses in Alabama, United States - S0-2_050615r3r5 | ecosystem: Host-associated > Plants > Roots > Rhizosphere | place: USA: Alabama | collected... | reverse complement strand
TGCCGACACAGAGATGAAGGGCGTGATCGCCAGCCTCGGCCGGGCCCTGCTCGTCCTGCATTCTCCGGCCGATACTGTTGTTTCGATCGACAATGCCTCGGCCATCTTCCGAGCGGCGCGACATCCCAAGAGCTTCGTCGCGCTTGATGGCGCCGACCACCTCCTCGACTCTCCGGAGGACTCGCGTTATGCGGCGGGTGTGATCGCCGCCTGGGTGCGTCGATACCTCGGTCCGCGCTGATCGGCCTCGCCCGGATCATTCACGAGGTTTCGTCGCGAGGCAGCGGCGGAGCAGGATCAATGACCGAGATTGGCCCTGCCTGTCGAGAGCAGGTGTCAGTCCAATTCGACCGACGACGTTGCCGGCCGGTTGCCAAGGAGGTTCTCGACTCGGGCGGTATTGACCAGGCCACCAAGGAGCTGGGTCACGGCCTCGGTGGCCTTGTCGCGACGCAGGGCGGCCTCGATCTGGCTCGTCGCTTCCTCGAGACTGATCGTCTCGGCCGGTCGACGCTCGCTGATGGTCGCCACGTGGTAGCCGAAGGGTGAACGGACTACCTCCGAGATCTCGCCCGGTTCGAGGGAGAACACGGCTTCGGCGAGGGGGCCCACGAGCGCGTCTCGCGTCACCCAACCAAGATCGCCTCCGGTGGAAGCGGTCGGGCCCTCGGAGAGCTGCTTGGCAATGGTCGTGAAGTCCTCGACGCCGGCTACGGCCCGTTCGCGTGCCGCCGCGGCCTTGGCCCGGGCCGCCTCCTGCGCACTCTCATCTGCCGTCTCGCTGACAATGAAGACGATGTGAAAGGCATGAACCCGTTCGCCGGCTTCGAAGAGAGAGGGGTTCTCTTTGTAGAAGGCGGCGATCTCCTCGTCGGTGACCTCGACGTTGGGTTCGATTTGCTGCTCGATGAGAATCCTCACGAGCTCGATCTCACGGATCACCCCGAGCAGCTCATCGTAGGTGGCGCCTGACGCCTCGAGCTTGGCCTCGAGGCTCGCGCGGCCGCCCGCCTGCTTCTCTGCGGCCTCGGCAGACCGGGCAACATCGAGCTCATCGGCCGCGAGACCGCGTCGCCGCGCCTCCTGGGCGAGCAGCTTCTGCTCGACGGTACGCTGGGTCGCGACCTTGGCGAGCTCGGTCGCGTCCGCCTTCCCGCCGCGTTGCTGGATCTGTGATTGGATGGTTTGCATGATCATGCTGATTTCGAAGGCCCGGATAGGTTCGCCGTTGACCCGGAGGACCGCGGGGTTAACCGGAGCACTGGGAGACCCAACCACAGACCCGGCAGTTGGGTCCTTCTGCGGCTCGAGATCAACCTGCTGGTCGTCCGTTCCGGTGTCCCGGGCGAAGACCGGAGCCGACGCAGCTGTCAGAAGAAGCACAAGACTCAGAGCAATTGTGAAACGCATGGGCTCATGTCCGTTCCCGCCCGCCGGTCTTGGCCTGCAGGCGCCAGGTTCATAGCCTAACATCGACCCCGACCACGGAAGTTCACGATCATGTAAAAGGTCCGGCCCGCGTCCCGCACATTGTGTGGACACGGAGAAGGTTGATCCGGTTGATGTGCGCCCGGTCACCTGGCCGGCCACGGTTCTCCTGTCGGCAGCGGCGGTGTCATGACTCTGTAGATCGGCAAGAGCCCGACCCGCTCGTCCCAGTAGGGCGTGCGCCGGTACCACCATTCGTAGCGTGCCCGCCAGTCGGCGGCGAAGGTCGGATCGGCGAGGGCGGACTCCCACTCGCGGCGAACCGCGTCGTCATCGAGCATGTCGGTGGCGAGGGTTTCGAGGCGGTCGAGGCCGATGTAACTCTTGCGTTCGAAGACCGTGTCGAGATCACCCCAGCGCAGCATCGAGTCCGGCGCCTCCGGTTCGAAGAGCTGGACCGCGACCTCGAAGTCGGGTTGGTCGGCGGGGATCCAAAGGCTGCCGGCAGGGACCTCGCGAACCTCGATCTGGCGTGACACCGAGAACTCGTTGACCATGACCGCACCCTGGAAGGGCGAGTCGGCAAAGACCGGGTCGGCCACTCGAATCGTCTCGAGCACGAGCCTGCCCGATTTGGTGAGGCGGAACGCCTTGAGGTTGTGGCCCGCAACTGCGGCCTCCACCTGCGGCCAGCCTGCATGGACCAAGTAGCCGCGGGGACGGGCGACCTCAAGCTCGGGCTCGACGGTATGAAACCAAGGGATCGTGAGGGGATGCGGTTTGCCGGGTTGGTACTCGATGTGTGGGTTGCCGGTCACCAGGGACGGGCTCTCGGTCCAGGGGTATGCCGGCCAAACGATCGAGTCAGCGCTGCTCGAGGTTCGCCACCGGATGACCGCCTCGGACGGGTCGGCGTCAACGCGACCGCGGGCGACCGTTCGAGCTTCGGCGGCGGCCACCGATCGCACCAGCTCCGCGCCGGACCGTCCGGTCTCGAGAATGAGAGCGTCCAGGAAATCGCGATTGGCGAGCACGCGGTCGCGGTAGGGTTTCGGCGCGTGCATCTCGATCAGGATCGACGGCCGGTTGAGCAGGGGGAAGTAGCCCGAGGAAAAGCGAGGGAGGTTGATCCCATCCCAGCTCATGCCGCGGCCTGGATCCTCCCAGTCCAGGAGGGACACGTAGGGACCGTTAGGATGGCCGGCCTCAGTGGTGGCGGCGAGTACGTGCGGCAGGTGAGCCTCGACCCAGCCGCTGACAGCAGGATCGAGCTGCGGCGCCTGGACCACCATCCAGGTAAGTACCCAGGCGTGGTCGGAGCCGTTGGTGACGTGGTTGTCCACGTGCAGGTGCGGTCGCCAGCAGGCCACCAGGCGGGCGAGGGCGCGTGCCTCAGGGCTGGACAGCCGGAGCGAATCGCGGTTGAGATTGATGCCGGCCGTCGTTGCGCGAAAGCCCATCCCCTCCACCGGACCGTTCTGGTTTGGCCGGTTGTGCGGCGAGAGTCGTTCGTGGCCGTCCACGTTGTAGATCGGCACGAAGAGAGTGGTCGCGGCGGCGGCGAGATCGGGCCGGTGCCCGAGTGCGATGTCTCTCAGCAGCATCAATGTCGCATCCTTGCCGTCGATCTCGCCGGCATGGATGCCGCTCTGCAGGAGCAGCACCGGCTTGCCGCTGGCAGAGGCCGCCGCAGGGGTGAAGGCCTGGTCCGACGACACGATGACCAGGGGCAGTGGCCGGCCCTCGGCGGAGCGGCCGAAGTCGGTCACACGGATAACATCGGGCGCCCGTGACTCGAGCCGGCCGAGGAAGTCCATGGTCTCGGCGTAGGTCGAGGTGGCGCGGAAATCAGTCCGCTCGGCCACCGTGCGCCAGGGCTGCGAGCCGTCGTCGTCCGCGGCCGGCACCGAAGCAGAAAGGACCATCAGGGCGAGAAGGACGCGTTTCATGGGCGTCACTGTAGCCCATCCCCACCGTGGCAAGACCCCCGCTCACGCCGCCGGACGCAGACATGGGACGCGGCACGGCTCCGGGTCCGGGTTCGGGTCCGGGGTCACCCCTGATCGAGCAGCTTGTGGGCGAGGAACCGCGCCAGCACCCTGTGACCCTCCGGGTTGAGATGCCCGTCGCCGGGAAGGATGAGCTCGGTGCGATCTTGGAAGAGGGGTCGGGTGTCGACAAGCTCGATCCTGTGCCGGGAGCAGATCGCGTCCAGCGAACGGTGGAGCACCTCCTGTGCCCGCTCGCGTTGCGGCCAGTCGATCTCCGACGGCGGAACCAGGTGGACGACCACGAGACGCGTGCCTCGACCGGTGCAGCGCGCAGCCAGGTCGCCGAGCACGGTGTCGTAGTAGACGTTGATCGGGCCGAAGAGCTCGCGATCGAGAACCGCGAGCGGAGCGCTCGATGGCAACCGCCTCCGATCCGTGCGGCCGAGATCATCACGTTTCGGCGGCCGCCACTCGGGCGGGGTGATCGACATCGCGGGAGGCGCAGGTCGCCAGCTGCGCGTCTTTGCGAAAAGGCGAACGAGCGACGATGAGTACGCCACACTGGTCAATCGAGGGTATCGGAACTCCCTCAGAGCATCGAGCCGTTGCCGGATGAGCTCGTAATCGAAGCGGTCGATCTCAGGCGGACCAGGTTCGAGCTCGTGCCGGCGGAGCTTGAGGATGTCTCGAATGTCGTTGACGAACACAAAGAGCAGCACGGTGTCCGGATCGAGCTCGTCGGCGAACAGGCGGAGCGTGACGTAGTGCTCGTACAGGCACTCTCCTTGGGCGGACATGTCGTAGGCTGCGACACCGTACTCGGTCCGCAGAGCGTGCGCGACCGTCTGGTCGCCCTCGACCCCGTGTCCATAGACCAACGAGTCGCCGAGCAGCAGCACCCGATGATCTGCGAGACCCGGCGGGTTCCGATAGCCGCGCTCATCGGTCTGGTGAATCCAGGTGTACCCCGCAGAGTACGCACGAACGGTCGCGCACGGTCGCATGAACCGCATCCCCGTCATGCCTTCGTACTGGTAGATCCCGCCTGGCAGGGCGTCATACCTCGACATCGCGGCGTCGCGGAGCCTGGCCGGGAGCACCTTCGGGAAAACCCGGACGACCGCTTCCGCAGCCAGGAGGGCGACGACGACCGAGGCCGAGACGGAGGCGAGACGGATGAGGGCGGGGCGAAGACTGCGCCGTGGGAGGGCCATGACGAGATCATGGCACGGCGAACTGGGGCAGGGACAGACAGAGACAGAGACAGACAGAGACAGGGGCAGGCTCCAGGTCCGCGTTCGAAGCCGTACCCGGGAGCTGGAGCCGGAGCCGGATCGGGACCCGCACCCGCACCCGGGGCCGGGACCGGATCAAGACCGGCATCGGGATCAGGACCGGGAACCGGGAGCTGTCCTGGAACGGAAGCGAGTTGCACTGAAGGGGCCGGTGTGCTTGGCTGTTCGCTGCCGCTGCCGCTGCCGCTGCCGCTGCCGCTGCCGCTGCCGCTGCCGCTGCCGCTGCCGCTGCCGCTGCCGCTGCCGCTGCCGCTGCCGCTGCTTCTGTCCACCGTTCATCGGGCACGGGCACGGACGCGGACGCGGGGCTAGGCCCAAATCAAGCGCCAGAGAAACCGGAAGGTTGAAAGAGCGCTGTTGTTGAGACTCAACAGGCCAGGTGTTGATACCGGAATCTGATGAGCGGTGGTTTTGATCGATTTCGGGCACAAGAAACTGCGTGTTACGGGTTGTATGGGCGGAGAATACCCCGAAACGCAGTCGAGAGGAGCAGAGGAAGGGATTCGGGACGCTCAGGCAAGCTTGAGACGGTGCAGGATGGGCGGAGCGTTGATCAGTAAGTCAGTCCACTTGTTGACGCGCAAGAGTCGAAGGACGAGGCGTCGAGCTTGGAACAGGACCTGCGTTGGGATCCGGATGATGAGGTTGATGAAGGTCCGGTACTCCATTCGGATGATGGTTTCGGCGCGCTGAGCGTCGATATGATGAAGCAAGAGCTCGAGCCAGATTTTCAGATTCCATGCGAGCGCGCCGATGATCATGTGAGCCCAGTTGCCATAGAAGGTTCCACGGGCTCGGTGCGGCTGATGTTCCCACTCGGCGAGATGCTCTGATTCAAGCATTAGCTCCTTGAATCCCTTGTCCTCGACTAAAAGCGCGAGCCGGTTATCTATCAGCTCAGCAACCCCCAGGCACTGCACCACGCTCCGCATCAGCCCAATGCCTCCAGCATCGGTGGCTGAAATTCGATCCGATACCTCGTAACGGATGTTTGCGGGCTCCATGACAGGCCGCGTGCGCTCTGGCTGCCACTTTCGATCCAATCGCGTTCGAACCTGCTTCCGGCGGCGTTCGGTATTCGCTAAGCTGTTCACCTGGATGCCCCTCTTCTGATCGGTGCTATCGTCTTTTGGTAAAGCGATAATACCATTAGAATGAGTGGTTTATCCTTGCTTTATCCGCCCCAAACGGCTGCCAGCGCCTATTGTGAGCCTAGTGCGGCATCTCCGTCTGCTCGAGCATCGCCATGGCCTCAGGCCGGGGTGTGTTCTTCGTGGCGTCCCAGTACGGCGACAACCGGCGGAGGCTGCCGACGATCTCGGGGAAGACCTCGATCACAGCATCGATGTCGGCGTCGGTGTTGTAACGGCTGAGACTGAAGCGGACGGAGCCGTGGATCGCGGTGAAGGGGACGTGCATGGCTCGCAGCACGTGCGACGGCTCGAGCGAGCCCGAGGTGCAGGCCGAGCCCGACGAGGCACAGATGCCGTGGGCACTGAGCTGATAAAGGATGCCCTCTCCCTCGATGAAGTGACAGGCCAGGTTGAGTGTGTTGGACAGCCGCGGCGCCTTGCCGCCGTTGACCTCGAGATAGGGGATGCGCGAGACGAGCTCGGACTGGAGCCGGTCGCGCATGGCGGCGATCCGAGCCTCGTCCGCAGCGTGGCGCTCCATGGCGAGCTCGAGGGCCCGTGCGAGACCGACGATGAATGCGACGTTCTCGGTTCCGGCTCGCCGTCCGTCCTCCTGGTGACCGCCGAGGAGGAAGGGCCGGCAGCGGGTACCACGACGGATGAACAGGGCGCCGACGCCCTTGGGGGCGTGCAGCTTGTGGCCGGAAAACGACAGCAGATCGACGTTCTTGAATGCGCCGCGAAGGTCGATCGGCAGCTTGCCGACGCTCTGAGTGGCGTCGGTGTGGAAGACGATGTCCGGGTCGGTTTCCTTGGTGATTCGAGACAGCTCCTCCACGGGGAACACGACCCCGGTCTCGTTGTTGGCGTGCATCACCGACACCAGGAGAGTATCGGTCCGGAGCGCTCGAACGAACTCGGCTCGGTCGATTCGACCGTTGCGGTCAACGCCGACGAAGTCAACCTCGAAGCCGCGTCGTTCGAGGTCCTTGCAGACGCTATGGATCGCTGGATGCTCGACGGCCGTCGTGACGACATGACGCCGATCGGGGTTGGAGGCGATGGTGCCGAAGACGGCCGTGTTGTTCGACTCGGTGGCGCACGAGGTGAAGAGGATCTCGTCCGGCCGGGCGTTGCCGAGGAGCTTCGCGGTCTTCCGGCGCGCCGACGTGATGGCCTCGGCTGGGCCGTGGGCCGGGTCGTACATCGAGCTGGGGTTGAAGTAGTTCTCGGTGAGGTAGGGTGTCAGGGCCTCGAACACCTCGGGAGCGACTCGGGTTGTGGCGTTGTTGTCGAGGTAGTGGACGGTCATGGTCGTTCAGACCTCGACGACCTGGATGCGCTGGTCGACCCGGTCCTTGAGCGCCTGCTCGACGAGCATCTTGATCGTGTGTTGGGAGCTGACACAGTCTTTGCAGGCGCCCTTCATGCTGCAGTAGATCTTGGTGTCCTTGATGTCGACGATCTCGATGTCTCCCGCATCGCGAGCGAGCTGGGGCCGAACATAGGTCTCGATGACCGCCTCGACCTTCTTGGCGAACTTGTAGGGTGACATCTCGACGGGTGGCTGGGCTTTGGGCGCCCGTGCCATGGGCAGCACCGGCAGCTGTTTGAGCGTGGTCGGACGCGGCCCGTTGACCTGGTCGAGCAGATCCTGCAGGCCGCCAGGCTTGTGGTGGCAGGACATGCAGGCGCCACCGGCCTTGATCGCGTTGGTAATGTCGGCGATGGTGTCGAGCTTGAGCTCTTCGATCTTTCGAAGGATGTACGGCTCCGTGAGGCCGAAACACGTGCAGACCAGCCGCCCCTCCTCCTGCTCGTCGCGGCGGATGTCGATACCGAGCTCGGCGAGGTCGACGCCTCGTTTCTGGGCCCAGTTGAAGACCGCGGCCTCGAGCGCCTCCGCGCCCATGACCGAGCAGTGGATCTTGGCCTGTGGCAGCCCGTCAAGGTACTTCACGATGTCCTGATTCGTGATCCTGAGAGCGTCAATGGGTGTGAAGTCTCCCTCCTCGATGATGGCGCACAACGCCTCTGAGGCGGCGATTGCCGAGGTGCAACCGAAGGTCAGGTAGCGGGCTTCGGTGATTCGATCCTGCTTGGGGTCGTCTGGATGACGATCGACGCGGAAGGTGAAGCGGAGGGCATCGCCGCAAGCGATGGATCCGTGCTCACCGAATCCGTCCGGGTTCTCGATCTCTCCCAGGTGGGTGCCGGGTCGACCGGACACCGCGGCCATGAAGAGATCGGTGGTTTTCTTGGAGTAGTTCCAGGTCATGCATCCTCCGCCGGCACCGGGGCCGGCACAGGATGATACCTGATCCGAGGCCGTGATATTCCGATCATCCGCGGTTGTGCCCGTGCAGCAGATCTCTCAGGAACCGGGGACGGTTGCTCGAGACCGTGTCAGCTTGGATGTCCGGTCTTCTCCGGCTCGATCCCGATCTCGTTCGCGATCTGCTCGATCTCCCGCCGTTCCGACGTGCACGAGCGACCATCGGCGTCAGCGATGGCTGCAAGCAGCTCGAGGATGGAGAGGCGCTCCTCCGCGTCGAGGTCGGTGCGAAGTTGCCTGCTGATCCCGTAGGAGCAGCCGCAGTCGGCCATGTCGGTGCGGTGGCGGGCGATCTCGGTGATCAGAATCGCGTGCTCGGCCGGAATCCCCACATCGCGAGCGAGGATGTCCTCCATCCGGGCCCGCTCGTCCGCCGTAATCGTGCCGTCGGCTCGGGCGACCCGCATTAGGATGAACGCCAAAGCGGCGAGGTGATCCCGGGTTGCGGCATCGAGCGTATCGAGGGACTGCAGGGCCTGTCGAATCACCGCCGCGTGATCGGCGGAGGGGAGCGGGTTGGAGCCGTCGGCAGGAGCGTGGGACATGGTCTTCCTCCGTCGGGTTCTACGTTCGAACGCGGTCCGAGGTTCTCGGCTGGAGTACACTCGGCCAATGCTCACGCCTCGTCGCTCGAGTGGTCGGCTGCCCTCATTGCTGCTTCTCCTGGTCCTGATCGCCGGCACGATGAGCCCGGTCCTCGGCGCCGAGCCGGATGCCGCACGCGGCACCGGCGGAGCGGTCGCGAGCGCTGCGCCGGCGGCCACGAAGGTCGGTCTCGATGTCCTTCGCACCGGTGGCAACGCGGTCGATGCTGCGGTCGCCACCGCCCTTGCGTTGGCCGTGGTCCACCCGCAGGCCGGAAACCTCGGTGGCGGCGGCTTTGCTGTGGTCAGAATCGCGGACGAGGTGACGACCCTGGACTTTCGTGAGGTGGCGCCGGCTGCCGCCCGCCACGACATGTACCTGGGAGCCCGTGGCGAGCCGGTGGAGGACAGGAGCCTCATCGGGCCACTGGCGGCGGGTGTGCCCGGATCTCCGGCGGGCCTGTTCGAGCTCCATCGGCGGTTCGGCCGCCTGCCGTGGACGCAGGTCGTCGCTCCCGCCGCGCGCCTTGCCGGTAACGGCTTTGTCGTGACGGCCCGCCTCGAACGCTCGGTCGACAAGGCGGCCTCGCTGCTCGGTCGATTCCCGGAGACGGTGGCAGTCTGGCTGCCCGGAGGCAAGGCCCCGGCGGCGGGCTCCACCATGAAGCTGCCCGGTCTCGCGGCCACTCTTCGCGCGTACGGCGCGAAGGGACCGACGGCGATAACCAGAGGCCCGCTCGCGGTAGCCATCGAGACCGCGTCCCACCGCCACGGCGGCATCCTCGCCGCAGCCGATCTCGAGGCCTACCGTCCGGTGTGGCGGGAACCAATCGTGTTCGACGCCTTTGGCTGGCGGGTCGCGTCCATGCCGCTGCCGTCGGCGGGCGGCATCATCATCGGTCAGACCATGGGTCTGCTCGAGCGCACCGAGTGGCCGCGAACGCCCAGGTTCGGGGCCGAGAGGGCCCACCTGCTCGTCGAAGCCTGGCGGCGGGCATACGCGGACCGCCTGCTGCTCGGAGATCCGGCGACATCGGAGGCGGATGCGACGGACCTTCTCGATCCTCGGTGGCTCGATCGGCGATCGCGAGAGCTCCGATCCCGCAAGGCCACACGGTCGACCGAGGTCGAGCGCTGGCGCCAGCCGCCGCCGCCGGAGTCGCCGGAGACCACCCATCTGTCGGTGGTCGACGGCGACGGCAACGCGGTCAGCCTCACGACGACCCTCAACGGCAGCTTTGGATGCGGTCTGTTGGTACCCGGGGTCGGTTTCCTGCTCAACAACGAGATGGACGACTTTGCAGTCGCTCCGGGGCGACCCAACCAGTTCGGTCTGGTTCAGGGGGAGGCCAACGCCGTCGGTCCCGGCAAGCGAATGCTCTCGTCCATGTCGCCGACCATCGCGTGGCGTGACTCGGAGATCCTGGTGCTAGGTTCGCCTGGGGGATCGACCATTCCGACCGCCACCGCTCAGGTGTTGCTCAACCTTGTGGTCGACGGGGACGAGCTTCAGGCGGCCGTCAATCGACCTCGGATCCACCATCAGTGGATGCCGGACGTGATCGTGGTCGAACCCGACGCCCTCGCTCCCGAGACCGCCTGGGAGCTC
>Ga0316576_10002564_pt1 | contig 10375 bp, 6 predicted proteins | sample S0NA_FD_203075 | JGI IMG/M metagenome (GOLD analysis project Ga0316576, IMG submission 203075) | Rhizosphere microbial communities from salt marsh grasses in Alabama, United States - S0-2_050615r3r5 | ecosystem: Host-associated > Plants > Roots > Rhizosphere | place: USA: Alabama | collected... | reverse complement strand
CAAACCCTTGGTTTCCTAAACCTTGCCCGAAAACCGCTCGTTCCTGGATCGGGAACGACGCTGTTCCCGCCAGAGTTTCTGGACGGGAACTAGCCCGCGCCCGCGTCCGTGCCCGAATCGATCCCGTGCCCGTGCCCGACGAACCATACAGCGATCATCGTCGGCAAACAGCGACGACGGTCGGGGACGGGGATCCGTGTCAACAGGCAGCGTCCGCTCCGATTCGGAACGCCGCCCGTTGTCGCTGTCTTCTGCCCCTGTCGGTGCCCCCACCCTGTTACACTCCTCAGCGTCTCATCAGGGCCCGCAAATGGACGGACAGAGCAGCTCGACCGAGGATGGGGGAATCCGGCAATGGAGTTCACCGATTTCCGAAGCGTTCACGACATGCTCATGCACACCGTGGAACGGGCTCCCGACCGGGCCGCCTACCGGACGATTCTCGACGACGGAAGCATGGAGTCGGTCACCTGGAGCGGTTTCGCGCACGAGGTCCGGCGGGTGGCCAGAAGCCTCATCGCACTCGGCGTGAAAAAGAACGACAAGGTCAACATCGTCAGCTACTCATGCTACCGCTGGGTTCTGACCGACGTCGCCACCGCCGCCATCGGGTCGGTGACCGTGGGCATCTACCACTCCCTGCTGGCCAAGGACATTGCGACCATCGTCGACCACTCGGACTCCGTCCTCGCCTTTGCCGAGAACCCAGACCAGGCCGACAAGCTGCGAACCGTCCGAGAACGGATCCCGGCTGTCCGCAGGGTGGTCCTGCTCTCTGGCGAGCCGGACGACAACGATGACTGGGTGATCGGGTGGGACGCGTTCCTGGCTCTCGGCGAGGAGGTCGCTGACGACGCCGTCGATGTCCGGGTTGCCGCGGTCGGACCCGACGACGTCGCCGCTATCGTCTACACCTCGGGGACAACCGGCATCCCGAAGGGCGCCGTCCTGACCCACGACAACATCACCTTCACCGCCCAATCCGTGTTTGGAGCGACCCAGATCCTCGATGACGACCACGCCCTGCTGTTTCTGCCACTGGCCCACATCTTCGCCCGTACTTGCGTCTTTTCGGCCATGTTCTCCGGCTGCACCACGACCTTCGCCCGTGCCATGGACACAATCGCCGACGACTTCCGGATCGCCCGCCCGCACTGGTTTCCGAGCGTGCCCCGTGTCTACGAGAAAGTGCACACCAAGATCATCTCCGGCGCCCGCGCTAAAGGCGGGATCGCGCTGAAGCTCTTCAACTGGGCCTGCCAGGTCGGAGACCGGGTCAGCGACCACCTGTTGGCAGGGCGGCCGATCCCCCTGCCATTGCGGTTGCAGTACGCCGTCGCCACCAAGCTGGTGTTCGCCAAGGTCCAGGAGGCCCTCGGCGGCCGCGTCCGTTGGTGCATCAGTGGCGCGGCACCTCTTGACCCGTCGATCGGCAAGTTCTTTCACGCGGCCGGCGTGCTCATCCTCGAGGGAATCGGGATGACCGAAAACACCTCGTTCACCAACCTGAACCGATGCGACAACTACCGTTTCGGATGGGTCGGGCCCACCGGGCCCGGCATCGAGCAGAAGACGGCCCCCGATGGCGAGGTCCTGTACCGCGGCCGCAACGTCATGCGCGAGTACTACAAGATGCCGGCCGAGACCGCCGAGACCCTCACCCCCGACGGCTGGCAGCACACCGGCGACCTCGGCGAGATCGACGAGACGGGCTTCCTCAAGATCACCGGCCGCAAGAAGGACCTCATCGTCACCGCGGGCGGCAAGAATGTGGCGCCGGCCGCCATCGAGGGCCTCATCGCGACCTCGCCGTATGTCTCCCAGGTCTGCGTCGTCGGTGACCGCCGCAGGTTTCTGACCGCGCTGATCACCATCGACGAGGCCAGTGTCCGAGCATGGGCCACCGAGCACGGGATGACCCTGGGCAGCCTTCAGGAGCTGCTCGTCGACACCGAAGTCGAGGCCCTCATCCGTGGCATCATCGAGACCAGAAACGCCGAGCTCGCCTCCTTCGAGACGATCAAGGACTTCCGGCTCGTCGAGGAGTTTTCGATCGAGAACGGGTTGCTGACGCCGACGCTCAAGGTCAAACGCAATGTGGCTATGGAACGCTATTCGGCCCTCATCGAGGAGATGTACGCGAAGGCGTAATCCCCGCGTCCGTGCCCGCTCCCGCTCCCGGCGAAGCGATCAAGCCTCAGTCACCTGCTTCCGCTCTCTCCCGCCGAGGAACCACAGCCAGCGGCCGAGCTTGTTCTGTGCCGACTCCATATAGGTGTAGATGACCGGGGTGATGAACAGCGTCAGTGACTGTGACACGACGAGCCCGCCGACCACCGCCAGACCGAGGGGGCGCCGCGCCTCGGCGCCGGCGCCGAAGCCGAGGGCGATCGGCAGGGTGCCGAAGAACGCAGCCATGGTGGTCATCATGATCGGCCGGAAGCGAACCACGCAGGCCTCGTAGATGGCCTCGGTCGGGCTCTTGCCGCCTTCCCGCTGCGCGTCGATCGCGAAGTCGATCATGATGATGCCGTTCTTCTTGACCAGGCCGACGAGCATGATCACGCCGACGAAGGCGTAGATGTTGAGGTCGACGTTGAACACCAGCAAGGTGGCGAGGGCGCCGAGGCCGGCGAGCGGCAGCGCCGACAGGATCGTGATCGGGTGGATGAAGCTCTCGTACAGAATGCCCAGCACCATGTAGATGACCACGATCGCGAGCGCCAGCAGCAACCCGAGCCCCTGCATGGAGGACTGGAAGGCCTGCGCCGTCCCCTGGAAGGTCGCGCTGATGGTGGCCGGCAGCGTCTCGCGGGCCAGCCGCTCGACCTCGATCGTCGCCGGACCCAAGGACACGCCTGGGGCGAGGTTGAAGGAAAGGGTGACCGACGGAATCTGGCCTGAATGGTTGACGCTCAGCGGGCCGAGGCCCGGAGCCATGCTGACCAGTGAGTCGAGCGGCACCAGGTCGCCGCTCGACGCCCGGATGTAGAGCATCGACAGATCGAGGATGTCGGTCCGGTACTCCGGCGCCAGCTCCATGATCACGCGATACTGGTTGTTCGGCGCGAATATGGTCGAGATCTGGCGGCTGCCGTAGGCGGTGTAGAGCGCGCTCTCGATCTGCAACGCGGTGACCCCGAGCGAGGACGCCTTGTCGCGGTCGATGTCGATGTCGATCTGCGGGTTCTTGAGCTGCAGGTCGGAGGACACGTCGACCAGCATCGTGTTGTCGCGGAGCCTGGCCTCGAGCTCCGGCGCCGACTGGTAGAGCTCGGTTGTGTCGGGTCCGGTCAGGGTGAGCTGGTACTGAGCGCGGCTCATCCGGCCGCCGACTCGAATCGTCGGTGGAACCTGAGCGTAGACCCGGACGCCCGGAATTCCGGCGAGCTTTGGTCGAAGCTCGTTGACCACCTCGTCGGCCGAGAGCTTCCGCACCCCGATGGGTTTGAGCCGGGCGAAGAAGAAGCCGGTGTTGGTACCACCGAAGCCGCCCCGGCCGCCGGCCGACGACATGAAGGCCTCGATGTTCGGGTCGGCCGCGAGGACGGCGGCAACCTGCACCTGGTGGGCGACCATGGCGTCGTAGGAGATGCCTTCGGTCGCCTCGACCTGGCCGAAGATCTGACCAGTGTCCTGGGTCGGAACGAAGCCCTTCGGCACGATCACGAAAAGCACGCCGGTGAGCACGGTGACGATCAGGGTGAGCAGGACCATGGACCGCCGATGGCCGAGCGACCACTTCAGACCGATCTCGTAGACCGCGAGCAGCCGGGCGAAGAAGCGCTCGAATGCCTTGTACAACGCGTGGTGCTCGGTCTTGGTCGGTGGCAGGATGAAACGGCTCGACAGCATCGGCGTCAACGAAAGCGAGATGAAGCCGGAGATCAGGACGGCGGCGCCGATGGTGACCGAGAACTCGCGGAACAACCGGCCGATGATGCCGCCCATGAACAGGATCGGGATGAAGACCGCGGCCAGCGATAGGGTCATCGAGATGATGGTGAAACCGATCTCCTTCGCTCCGTCGACGGCAGCGACGAACGGCTGCTTGCCCATCTCCATGTGGCGCACGATGTTCTCGAGCATCACGATCGCGTCGTCGACGACGAACCCGACCGACAGGGTGAGGGCCATCAGCGACAGGTTGTCGACCGAGTAGGCGAACATGTACATGACCACGAAGGTGCCGACGATGGACATCGGCATCGCCAGCGAGGGGATCGCCGTCGCCGACAGGTTCCGTAGGAACATGAAGATGACGAGGACGACGAGGACCAGAGTGACGAGCAGCGTCAGCTTGACGTCGTTGACCGACTCGTGGATCGACACCGAGCGGTCGAAGAGAACGTGGAGCGTGGCACTCGCCGGCAGCTGACGTTCGAAGGTCGGCAGCAGCGTCCTGACCCTCTTTGCGACCTCGACGGTGTTGGTGCCCGGTTGGCGTTGGATCGCGAGCACCACCGCGCGCTGGTCGACAAACCAGGCGGCGGTCTTGTCGTTCTCGACGCTATCCCACACCGAGCCGAGCTCGTCGAGGCGGACCGGCTTGCCATCGCGGTAGGCGACCACCAACGGCCGATAGGCCGCAGCATCGGTGAGCTGTCCCTTGGCCTGCAGCGTGTAGGCCGTGTCGGGACCGTAGAGCACACCGCTCGGCAGGTTCACGTTGGCGGACTGGACGGCGCTCGACGCCTCATCGATCCCGATTCCCCGGGTCGCGAGGGCCCGCGGATCGAGCTGGATCCGGACCGCGTACTTCTGCGACCCGTAGACCTGGACCTGGGCGACGCCGGAAACCGTGGAGATGCGCTGTGCCATCGTCGTTTCGCCGAACTCGTCGAGCTCATACAACGGCAGGGTCGGCGAGGTCAGGGCGATGTAGAGGATCGGCTGATCGGCGGGGTTGACCTTCTGATATGTGGGCGGGCTCGGCATGTCCTGAGGCAGCTGCCGGTTGGCGCGCGCGATTGCCGCCTGGACGTCCTGAGCGGCCGCGTCAAGGTCGCGATTGAGGTCGAACTGGAGCGTGATGCTGGTGTTGCCGAGCGAGCTCGTCGAGCTCATGGAGTCGATCCCGGCGATCGTCGTGAACTCCTTCTCCAGCGGGGTCGCGACCGACGACGCCATGGTGTCCGGGTTCGCGCCCGGAAGCGCCGCGGACACTGCAATAGTCGGAAAGTCGACGTTCGGCAGATCGCTGACCGGGAGCAGCCGGTACGACATGATGCCAAAGATCAGAATCGCTCCCATCACCAGCGTCGTCATGACGGGGCGGCGGATGAAGAGCTCGGACACGTTCATGTCGCGTCGCTTTCGTCGGGCGAGCCCTCCAGGATCTGGATCGTGGCGCCGGGCACCAGTCGGAGCTGGCCGTCGGTGACCACGGTTTCGCCACCGGAAAGCCCGTTCGTGATGACCGCGTCACGTTCGTTCATGCGGTCGACCTCGACCGCCCGCTGCTCGACGCTGCCGTCGCCTGAGACCACGAAGACGTACTGACCCTGCTGACCGGTCTGGACGGCCGATGTCGGACACACCACTCGGTCGGGCTGCTCGCCCAGGGTCACGGTGACCTCCACGAACTGCCCCGGCCACAACCGTTCGTCCGAGTTTGGGAAGGTCGCCTTGAGCAGGATGGTGCTGGTCGCGGTGTCGACCTCGTTGTCGATGAAGGTCAAGGCGCCGTCCGTCACGGAGTCACCGTCCCCCGGCAGGGTCGCGGCGACATCGATCCCATTGGCGCGATGGGCGAGGATCGTGCCGAGGCGCTGTGCGGGTACGGAGAACGAGACGTAGATTGGCCGGGTTCGGTTGATGGTCACCATCCCGGTGTCCGCGTTGGCCTTGATGAGGTCGCCGACCTTGACGTTGAGAACCCCGGTTCTCCCAGTCACCGGAGCAGCGATCGTGCAGTAGTCCAGGCTGAGTTGGGCGCTCTCGACGGCGGCGCGGTCGGCCTCCACCGCAGCGCGCAGCGCGGCCGCATCGGCGGTGATCTGGTCGAACTGCTCCTTGGTCACGTAGTCCTGCGTGACCAGACCGGCGTAACGCTTGACGTCAGCCTCGGCGTTGTCGAGGATCGCCTGGTCTTTAGCGAGCTGGGCCTCGGCCTGACGCAGCGCGGACCGATACGGTCGCGGGTCGATGATAAACAGGGTTGCCCCGGCCGTAACGGTGTCGCCCTCGGCAAACCGAATCTGCTGCAGCTCCCCGCCGATGCGCGCTTTGACCGCAACCGTCTCGATCGCCTCGACGTGGCCGATCGCTCGGAAGTCGAGCGGCATCGCCTTGCGGACGACCTGGCCGACGGTCACCGGCACCGGTGGTCGGGCACCGCTTCCTGTCTGCTCGCTGCGGTTGCATCCGCCAGCCGCGAGCGACAGCCCGAGGGCGGCTGCCAGCACGGCGGTCGACAGCCGCACTCGTGCCCGCTCCGATTCTCGAAGCCATGCTCGGGCAGATCCCGACTGTTGCATCTGATTCGATCGTCGTGTCATGGGGTGTCCTTCTCCTCGGTAACGGCCACCGTCGCCTTGAGAGTCGGCGAGGCGATGCCAGTGTCGTGGGCGAGCCTGGCGAGGGCGACGAACCACTCCGAACGCGCGAGAATCTCCTGGGCGCGGGCGTCGGAGAGCGCCGCCTGGGAAGCGAGCAGATCGAGGATCGTGCCCACCCCCTCTCGATAGCGGCCCATTTCGACCCGCTCGGACTGCTCGGCGCTGGCCAGCAGGTCGCGGCTGGTCCGGACCAGCTGGGCCGCGGTCTGGAGGCCGTAGAAGCTGGTCCAGACCTGGAGGATCACCTCCTGCTCGAGGTTGTCTGCCCGGGCGGAGGCAGCGGCAGCGTCCTCCTTCGCCTTCTGGGTGTTGTACTTCGTGGCGAAGCCGGCGAAGATGGGCACGTCGAGCATCAGGCGCGCCGACCAGGAGTCGCCGTAGTCGGCGTAGCGCGCGGGGTCGAAGTAGGTCCGGCTGGCGCTCGCGCCGACGGACAGCCTGGGCAGGCCTTGGGCGCGAAACGACCGGACCTTCACCTCACTTCGCTCCGCCTCGAGGCGCGCGGCAACGAGGTCGGGGCGGACGGTGCGCGCCTGCTCGATGAACTCCTCGACGGTCTTGACGGCAAGATCCAACGGCAGCTCGTCGGGCAGGTTGCCGACGTCGTACGGCGTCGACGCCGGCAAACCCATCGCTGTGGCGAGGGCGCCGCGAAGCGCCAGCACATCGCCCGACAGGCGGTCGACGCCGAGCTGAGCCTGCGACAGCGCGGTCTTCGCCTGAAGCACCTCCGCGATGGTCGCAACCCCGGCCTCGTGACGCACCTGTGCGGCATCGTGGGCGGTCTTGGCCTGCGTCACGTTCGCACGTGCGGCTTCGAGCTGCGCCTTGGCGTTGAGATACGCGACGAAGGTCTCTTGAACGCCAAGAATGACGTTCTGGACGGCCGCGGTATGGGCCCAGTCGGCGGCGAGCAGCGCGAGCCGGGACGCCTGGGCATCGGCGGCCCGGCCGCCGAGGTCGAAAACCAAGTAGCTGAGGTCGATGGTCGGCCCGTAGCTGGTCTGCAGGTAGTCGAACTGGCCGCCGAGCGCGCTCTGTTGGGTCCGGGAGATGTCCGCCGACAGGTCGATTCGCGGGTAGTAGGCCGACCGGGCACTGCCGAGGTCGGCCGCAGCGGACAGGGCCTCGAAGTAGGCGATCCGCGTGACCGGGTTGTTTCGCAGCGCGATGTCGACGATATCGGCGAGAGTGAAGTCGGCGCCCGCCTCGAGCAGGTGCGGCGGCAACGACGGGGTCGGTTGCGGCGCCGGCGTCGGCGGATTCAGCTCGAGAGCCTGCTCCGGCGCGGCGGGGACCGGCGCCGGCGCCGTCAGGCCCTTCGGGCCGATGGACGAGCAGGCCGCAGCCAGGGCAGCCACAAGGGACACAGAGACGAGGCGAGGGGTCATCGATCTCTCCGTACGTGGCAGTCGGGTGTTGACAGAGTGCGACATGAGAATCAACGGTTTCCGCGACGCAAGTGGTCGATCCCGGCAACCGTGAAGCGAACGACGTGCTCGACCAGCTCGGCAAGCGACGACGAATCGTCGTCATGCTCAGAGCCGGCGCCCGCGAATCGCTGGGCATGGGTCGAGTGCAGGAGCTGACCGAGAAACGACTGCACGCACAGCCGAACCTCACGGTCGGAAAGCTCCGGCGCAGCCCGACCGACGGCGGCGGCGAGGGCCCTGTTCACCGGCACGATCAGCTCACCGTGCAGAAAACCCCAGGGCAGCAGCGGATCGGCGATCTCACGGAGCATGAGGCGCAGCGGCCGCCGACCTCGGGAATCCTCCTGCAGCGGGGCCAGAAAGGCCAACGCAAACGAATGCAACGTCGTCTCGAGATCACGCTCATCATCGCCATCGGTGGTCTCGTTCTTTACCGCCGCCAGACGCTGCTCGCGCATCGCTCCCAATCGCCGTCGAAAGACCTCCTGGTACAGGTTCCTTTTGCTGCCGAAGTGGTAGTTAACGGCGGCCAAGTTGCAGCCCGCAGCAGCGACGATGTCCCGGACCGAGGCTGCCGCGTAGCCCTTTCGAGCGAACAGGTCCTCGGCAGCGTCGAGCAGACGCTCGCGCGTGTCCGCCGACCCGCCCTCTCGTGCGGGCGCCGTTCCGGCCACGTCCGATACGGATCCGATCATGGCGAACGATCGTATGAAACGACCGTATGAAATGTCAAGAAAAAAGAGCTCCCGGGATGGCGGTGTGGCATCATCGCCGAATGTCCACCATCGCTTCGCGCACCGAGTTCACCGTCACCGAGAAACGTTCCCGGTTCGTCGCTCTGGCGGCGCCGGCATCGACCCTGTCCGACGCGGAAGCGGTGGTCGCGGAACGCCGAAAACACCACCGCAAGGCGCGCCACCACAGCTGGGCGTGCCGGCTCCGCGATGAGACCGGCCGAGTGGTCGAGCAGGCGCGCGACGACGGCGAGGTCGGACGGCCCGGGATGAAGCTGCTCGAGCTCTTGCGCGGAGCCGAGCTCGAAGGCGTGATCGTCGTGTCTCGATTCTTCGGCGGCGTCAAGCTCGGCCCAGCCGGAGTCGGCCGAGCCTGCCGTGACGCCGGCGCGGGAGCCCTTGCCGCGCTGGCCCCCTGATCCGCTCCCGTGCCCGTTACCGTGCCCGTGCCCGTTCCCGACGGAATCGTCCGACAACGGTGACAACGATAGCAACAGGCGTCAGGGCCCCTGGCCCCTCCTTGACAGTCGACATTTCGTCGCCTACAACCGTCAGGATCTCGCGACGAGTCGCGGGATCGAACCATCAACCACAGCGGGAGGACACGAGATGAGCGACAAGACAGCCGACCTGGCCGGACCCGGAATCAGCACCTACCCTGAGGTGGCGAAGATCCTGCCCACCGACTATGAGCCCCTGCAATCACCGCTCGATCGGATGAAGGCGCTGTATGAGATCAAGCGCTACATCGAGGCAAACCTGGCCGAGCAGCTCAATCTCACCATGGTCCAGGTGCCACTCATCGTCTCCAAGGACAGCGGCGTCAACGACTATCTCGACCGGGACGGCTCCCGCACGCCCATCGACTTCGAGTGCGGTCTCGGCCTTCCCAAGAGGATCCAGGCGCAGGTCGTCCAGGCGGCGACCAAGTGGAAGCGGATGGCGCTCGCCCAGTTCGGCTGCAAGGTCGGCGAGGGCATCAACACCGACATGCGCGCGGTCCGCAAGGACTACTTCCTCGACCACGACCACTCGTCCTATGTCGACCAGTGGGACTGGGAGAAGGTGATCACCGCCGAGGATCGAAATCTCGACTACCTGACCGACACCGTGCAGAAGATCTGGAAGGTGATCCGCGGCGCCGGCAAGCACGCCCAGAAGCTGTTCCCCGAGCTCGCCACGGACAGGTACCCGGACTTCCCCGAGGAGCTCTTCTTCATCCACGCCGAGGACCTGCTCGACATGTACCCGGACCTGCCCCGCAAGCAGCGCGAGACCAGGCTCATCCAGGAGCACCCGGCGGTGTTCATCTACGGCATCGGCTGGCCACTCGCCGACGGCTACCCACACGAGATGCGCGCCGCGGACTACGACGACTGGGTGACCGAGACGGTGTCCAAGGACGGCAAGCCCATGCACGGCCTCAACGGCGACATCCTGGTCTGGAACCCTGTCACCAAACGCCGCCACGAGCTCAGCTCGATGGGCATCCGGGTCACCAAGGACACCATGAAGGTCCAGCTCGAGATGAGCGGCCAGCTCGACTTCCTCGAGCTGCCCTACCACCAGGCGATCCTCAACGACCAGATCCCGCTATCGATCGGCGGCGGCATCGGCCAGGCTCGGACCTACATGTACCTCCTGCGCA
>Ga0316576_10002563_pt1 | contig 10375 bp, 10 predicted proteins | sample S0NA_FD_203075 | JGI IMG/M metagenome (GOLD analysis project Ga0316576, IMG submission 203075) | Rhizosphere microbial communities from salt marsh grasses in Alabama, United States - S0-2_050615r3r5 | ecosystem: Host-associated > Plants > Roots > Rhizosphere | place: USA: Alabama | collected... | reverse complement strand
CTACCCGCTCACGGTGCTCGGCGAGATCGTCGACGGCGTGCTGGTGCCGACCCCGCTGTCGGCTTGATGCGACGAACCGGCCGGCTTCCCGGCCGGTTCGAGCCGTTTGCCCCTGGCCCGGCGCGGCCCTGCCCGATACGTGGATGGGCGCGACCGACACCGGGGAGACGAGATGAGCGAGGCGACCGTTCCCACCGCAAAGCCGGCCCCGTGGATGAACGCCGTCATGAAGGCGATGCTGAAGACGCCGGGCGTGCAGCGGTTCCTGGGCCGGGCGATCGCGCTGCTCACCGTCACCGGCCGCCGAAGCGGGCAGGCGATCACCCTGCCGATCAGCTACGAGCGGGACGGCGACACGGTGGTCATGGTGACCAAGAAGGTGCGGGTGTGGTGGAGGAACCTCGAGGCCGATCCGAAGGTGCGGCTGCGCCTCGCCGGCACGGAGCACACCGGCACCGCCACCCTCTCCGCGGGTGATCCCGAGGCACTGCCGGTCTTCCTCGACTTCCTGCGCGGCCGGAAGGTTGACGCCCGCGCCTACGGCATCCCCATGGACCGGGACGGCAACCCCGACCCGGAGCGGGCCTCCGAGGTGCTGCCCGAACTCGTCGTGATCCGGGTCGCGCTGCGCGGCGCCGGCTGAATTCGCCGGCCACCACCGGCATCACGACGGCGTCTCCTGCCGACTCCACGCCGAGGGGTGCGGGCGCATCGCCGTGGCTTCGGGGACATGCCGCGGAGCGGCGGACCCGCCGACGCCGAGGTCGCCGCCGTCACCGCTCGCGCCCGCGCCGTGCAGGAGCGGGGGGCTTCCCGCCACAGCGGGCGCCGCCGCTACGCGGGGACCGCGACCGGCGGCGAGCCGGGGACCGGCCGGCCGCGGCCGGCGGCGACGGCGTTGCGGTAGATCCGGGGCAGGATGGCGGCGTACTCACCCCAGATGCCGAGGGCGACGTAGAGGATGACCTCGTCGGGGGCCCGGCGCCCCGGCGCCTTGCCGGCGGCGATGTCCGGCCACTCGGCGTCCACGTCGTCGCGGCGCAGCCGGCCGTCGGCGATGAGGCCGATCATCTCGGGGATCCGGTGGGAGACGTACTCCCAGCGGTCGACCACGAACCGGTCGGCGGTCAGGAACAGTTCGGGGGAGACCTCCTGGTAGGACCCCAGTCGGGCGACGAAGGCGCCGGGAGAGATCCAGTCCGGTTCGACGTTGACGGCGCTCCCGGTGGTGACGGTGACGATCACGTCGGCGCCCTCGACGGCCTCCCGGGGGGTGTCGTAGACCCGCAGCGGTGCCCGCAGCCGGCCGGCCGTCTCGGTGGCGAACCGGCGGGCGGTCTCAGGGAGGACGTCGACCACCCGCATCTCGTCGAGGCCGAGGACGTGGTCGAGCGCTTCGGCGTGGGCCCGCCCCAATCCGCCCGCGCCGAAGACGGTGGCGACCCGGGCACCGGGGCGGGCGAGGTGCCTGGCGGTGACCGCGGTCGAGGCGCCCGTCTTGAGGGCGGTGGCGTAGCCGGCCTCCATGATGCAGACGGGCAGACCGGTCGCGGCCGAGAGCAGCAGCACCATCGAGTCGGTGGCCGGGAGCCCCCGGGCGGGGTTGCCCTCGAAGAACGAGAAGGTCTTGACGAAGGCGAGGTCCTCGCCTTCGAGGTAGCCGGAGAAGGGCTTGACGAAGCCGTTCCCGCCGACCGGCATGTAGAACTTGTCGCCGGCCACCCGGCCTTCGCCGTCGGCGATCACTCCCCGTTCGGCGAGTTCGATCGCCTCGGCCATCGTGATCGAGGCCCGCACGTCGTCTTCGGTGAGGTAGAGGACCGGGGAGCGGTTCGTCATGAGCGTTCTCCTGCTCGTGCCACGACACCGCCCGGTCCTCGACGATGGCCGGGGCGGCAGCCGGCATTGTCGCAGGTCGGGGAGCGATCCGGGCGCCGATCGGGCGTCCGCGTCGGCCACAATGGAGCCGCACTGCCGCCCGATCTGGAGGACGATGCGATGGGCATCCACGAGGACCTGCTGGAGAGGCATCGCAGGGTGCTGCCGGGTTGGCTGGCGCTCTACTACGAGCATCCGATCGCGATCGTCGAGGGTGAGGGGCGGACGGTTCGGGATGCCGAGGGGCGGGAGTACCTCGATTTCTTCGGGGGGATCCTCACCACGATGTGCGGGCACCGGGTGCCGGCGGTGGTGGAGGCGGTGCAGCGGCAGGCTGAGCGGATCCTGCACACCTCGACGCTGTACCTGATCCCGCAGCAGATCGAACTGGCGGAGCGGATCGCCTCGCTGGTGCCGATCCCCGACGCCCGGGTGTTCTTCACGAACAGCGGGACCGAGGCGAACGACGCGGCCCTGCTGCTGGCCACCGCCCACCGGGGCTCGAACCAGGTGCTGGCGATGCGGAACTCGTACCACGGGCGATCGTTCTCGTCGGTGTCGGTGACCGGGAACCGGTTCTGGTCGCCGTCGAGCCTTTCGCCGTTCCAGGTCCTCTACGTGCACGGGGCGTACCGGTTGCGAAGCCCGTTCCGGGACCTCTCCGACGACGAGTACGTGGCGGCGGCGGTCGCCGACCTCGAAGGCCTGCTCGACACGGCGGCGGCCGGCGACGTGGCCTGCCTGATCGCCGAGCCGATCCAGGGAGTGGGCGGGTTCGCCACCCCGCCGGACGGACTGTACGGGGCGCTCAAGGAGGTGTTGGATCGGCACGGGATCCTGTTCGTCTCCGACGAGGTGCAGACCGGGTGGGGGCGCACCGGGGAGCACTTCTGGGGGTTCGAAGCGCATGGGATCGTCCCGGATGTGATCACCTTCGCCAAGGGGATCGGCAACGGACTGGCGATGGGTGGGGTGATCGCCCGCCCCGAGGTGATGGACTCGCTCGGCGCCAACTCGATCTCGACGTTCGGCGGCAACCCGCTGGCGGCCGCCGGGGCACTCGCCAACCTCGATTATCTGCTCGCCGAGGACCTGCCGGGCAACGCCCGCCGGATGGGAGAGCGGCTCCGGGCGGGGATCGAGGACGCAGCCGCCGGGTGCCCGGCGGTGGCCGAGGTGCGCGGCAAGGGCCTGATGATCGGGATCGAGTTCGTGCGGCCCGGCACCCTGGAGCCCGACGCGGCGGCGACCGGGGCGGTGCTGGAGCACGCCCGGGAGCAGGGCCTCCTGCTGGGGCGGGGCGGGCTGTACGGCAACGTCATCCGGATCACCCCGCCGCTGTCGGTCACCGCCGACGAGGTGGACCGGGCGATCCCCATCGTCGCCGGGGCACTGGCGGCGCTCTGAGGCCGGTCCGTCGGTGCCGGTCCACCGGCGGGGCGGCGCTCGGCGGATCGGCGACGACGTGACGGCGTGGCGCCCGGCCGTCGTGCCGGTGCGTCCCGTTCCCTACGGGATGAGCCCGGCCCGGCGCGACTGCTCGACCAGGACGAGGAACTCGTCGTAGTCCTCGGCGAAGGCGTGGCTGCCGTCGGGGGAGGCGAGCACGTAGAAGAAGTACCCGGTGTCGGCCGGGGCGGCGGCCGCCTCGAGCGAGGCCAGGCCGACCCCGGAGATCGGGGTCGGGGGCAGCCCGTCGATCCGGTAGGTGTTGTACGGCGAGTCCACCCGGAGGTCGTCGAGGGTCAGGCCGCCCTCGGGGTACCCGCCGATCGCGTAGACCACGGTGGCGTCGATCTGGAGCCGCATGCCGATCTCGAGGCGGTTGTGGATCACGCTGGAGATGAGCGGCCGGTCGTCGTCGACGGCCGCTTCCCGTTCGATCATCGAGGCGACCACGATCCCCTCGTAGACCGACAGCCCGCGGGCCGCGGCCTCACTCCAGTCCACCGAGGAGACCCGGGCCTCGGCGGTGTCGGCGAGCCGCTGCAGGATCTCGGCGGGCGTCTGGCGGTCGGTGACGTCGTAGGTGTCCGGGAAGAGCATCCCTTCCCAGTCGCGCAGTGTGGCCGGCGTCCCGGGGAGGAGCGCCGACGTGACCGTCCCGTCGAGCAGCGGGCCGGCCAGTTCGTCCACGGTGAAGCCGGTCTGGGATGCCAGAGAATCGAGGGTCTGGTCCACCGTGAGCCCCTCGACGACCGTGATGCGGAAGGTCTCGGTGCCGGCGCGGGCCAGCAGGACGGCGAACAGCGCCGCCGCGCCGAGGAACGCCGTGGCGGCGATGATCGTGACGAGCCGGCGCACCGCACCTGTCCCGGGTCGGGGCGGGCCATTATGCAGCGATCCCGGGCCTCTGCCGCCCGTAGGCTGGGTGGCGTCATGGACGATCGCACGGCGCGCCGGCTGCGGCGCAGGTTCCGCCTGGAGATCGAGATCCTCGAGGGCCTCGGCCACGAGATCGAGGACCCGCCGGTCGCGGTGCCCGAACCACCGACGAGTGAGGGGTTCCGGTGGCGGATGATCGGCGGCAACGCCGCCTTCTGGTGTTCCCGCTGCGGCCGTCGGATCACCCGCAGGGAGATCTGGGAGTCCCAGGAGCCGTGCCCCGAGGCTCCCGGGCAGGTGCCGTCGGGAGGCTGAGAGCCCGGCCCCCGCTCCCACCGGCCTCTCAGGATCGGAGGCGATGCTGGGGCCGGACGTCGAGGAGCACGACGGGAGACGAGCGGCCGGCCTTTCCTCCTTCCCTCCACCCGCAGCGGGCGGTCCTCCAGGGCCGCCCTTTCAGGGTGTGGGGATCGCTCCGTCCGGCAGGGCGGCCAGATAGGCGTCGACAGCGCCGGTGCCGGTCCGGCCCCAGTTCGAGGCGAAGAGGATCCGGGTGAGCCCGGGGTCGGTGGTGGCGTGCGGCTCGGCCCAGTAGTCGGCGGCCTCGTCGTCGTCCACCAGGGAGTGGGTGTGGGCGAGGCGAATCACCCGGCCGCCGGCCCGCAGTTCGACGGCGAGCACCTGGTCGTCGATCCACGTGTGGGACTCGGCGTCGTCGTCGTGGGTGGAGACCACCGCCCAGCCGGGCCGGTCGACCGCCAGGCCCGAGATGTGGATTCCGATCGCCGTGTGTGAGAAGTCGATCGGAAGCAGCGGAGTGACGACGCCGGTGGCGATGTCGATCATCGAGATCTCGTCGGTGTCGACGTCCTGGTAGACGACGACCTCGGCGCCGGCGGGGTCGAGGGCGGTGTCGTAGTGGCCGGCCACCCGGAGCAGGCCGCGCCCGCCGGTGAGGTCCCGGCCGTACGCCATCAGCCCGCACGGCGCCGCGTCGCGCCCGAGGACGCCGGGCTCGCAGGCCCGGTCGAAGGAGGCGAGGAAGGAGGTGCCGCCCGGGCTCATCGTCACGTGGTCCACGTCGTCGGCGGCCGCCGGGAGATCCCGCAGGTCGCGTACGGCGACCTGGTCGGTGGTCAGGTCGTAGACGAGGAAGGCGGTCGGCAGCCAGTCGCCGTCCTCGGCCATGAGCCCCCACCAGCGGCGGTCGGTGGAGGGACTTCCCTCCCAGTTCGTCCACACCGCCACCGGGTCGTGTCCCGGGAGGTCGGCGGCGAAGTCGTGGACGACCGTCGTGGTCGCAGTGTCGAGCCGGTGTGCGGTGAGCGTGGTGCCGTCGACGGAGAACAGCAGGTGTGGGTCGGCGTCGTCCCAGCGGGGCTCGCTGCCGAGCGGCACCTCCCCCAGCGGCTCGAGGGTGGCGGCGTCGAACAGGTAGTGCCTGCCCTCGGTCCCCTGGAGGAGGATGCGGGTGCCGTCGGCGTTGAATGCCTGGATCCGGGCGTACTCGTGGCGGAGTCCCGCCGACGGGTCTCCGGGCGTGAGGTCGGCGAGCCGATCGGTCACGCGGGCGATGCAGGTGCCGAACGTCGGGTCGGCCCACCGGGCCCGAGGAGGTGGCTCGGGGAGGTCGGGCGGCGAGACGACCTCCCGGCCGAAGGCGGCCGGGAGGAGGGCCGCCCCGGGGCAGGCAGCCGGGGTCTTGCCGCCCGACGACGGCTGCGTCGCAGAGATCCCGGTCGTCGCCGCCGCCGTGGCGCTCCGTGGTGCGGAGACCGGCGGCGTGGGCTGGGGCGACGATCCTCCCTCGCATCCGGCGAGCAGCGTGAGGACGAAGAAGAACGAACCGGCGGCCCCGATCCGGACCGCCCGGCGCACCCTCCAGGGCGTCACCTCCATCGGAACACGCCTCCCGGAATTCATTGTCGCGCACCCGGCACGGTGGGCGCCGGATCGGGAATCCTTCGATTTCGGCGTCGCGCCATGCCGCCGGGGAGCAGGATGGGAGGTGGCCAACCTCTGAGGAGGAGACATGCGTCGGATGCTCGCCACCCTGGCGGTCGGGGTCGTCGGAGGGATGTTCGGGGCGCTGCTGGTGAGTGCGATCCCGGCGACCGGTTCACCCGGAGATCCGCTGACCCTGTCGGCGGTGAACCAGGCCGGTCCGATGACGGTGCTGAAGTCGAACGGCGGCTTCCGCATCCTCGCCAAGAACCCGGCCCGCCCGCCGCTCATGGTGTACACGCCGGATTCGATGGCGCCGTTCCAGATTTCTTCCGCGGCGAAGGTGGACAACCTCAACGCCGACCTGCTCGACGGTCTGGACTCGTCGGCCTTCGTCGAGGCGGTGGACCTCACCGGTCCGCGTGGCGCCTCCGCCTCGGGGAACGGCTCCGTCGCCGTCGGCGACTACACCTCGGTGCGTACGCTCACGATCGAGGCGCCTACCGCCGGCTGGGCGCTCGTCAACTCGACGGCGACGGCGTCGACGACCACCGCGGGCCGCACCGTCTACTGCTCGATCTCCACGGGCACCTTCGACGGGTACCACGCCCAGGCGTGGGAGAGCGCCGGGCCCAACGGCAGCACGGGCCAACTGGCGGGGACCCGGCTCTACCGGGTGTATTCCGATACGACGCTGAATCTGATTTGCGTCACGAGCGATCACGGCCCGGCGAACGTCGGGGATGCGACGATGGCGGCCCTCTACGTCCCCGACCGGTAGCGGACTTCACCGGTCGGTGTGCCGTGCGGGATCGCCGGCGGCGATCGGCGCCATCAGATGGCGGCCGAACTCGCAGTTGAGCCGGTTCTTGCGAAGCACCCTGGCCCACGCCCGCTTCGCCCCCGGGGGCCACGTCCTCCCACCGCCCGTCCTTGGCGTCGGGACCCGGGCGACGTCGGGACCGACCCGGTGTCCGCCGAGGCTCGAGGGGTAGGCCAGGCCGAGCAGTCCCACTATGTCCCTTGGGCTGTTGCGGCCCCTTCCCAGGGCGGGCGGCGCTCGAACTCGACTTCGGGGAAGGACCACCGCTTTCTGGCTCGGGCCCAGGGGAGACGTCGAGGATCTCCAGGGCCTCGCCGCCGGGATGGGCGGCGAGGTGCTGCCGCTCGAACCGGGCGGCGTACGCGAACACGGGCCGGTCCTCGTCGGCGAGCCGAGCGATGCGCGAGACGGCCGCCGCGAAGGTGGAGCGAAGGCACGAGTCCTGCACGTCGATCGGCCAAGCCGGGGCCGCCGGATGGAAGCGCTCCTCGAGGACGTGCTGCTCGAAGCCGTCCGCCCGCAGGATGCCGAGCTGGGTGGGGCGGCGCCGACCGACGGCTCGAAGTCGATGGAGGCGCGGTGCCGGACCGCATCGAGGTCGGGGACCGGGGGGCGCCGGCTCAACCGGGTCTCCCCGGCAGGGCGGGCCGGGTGTCCGCCGTCACTCCCGGGTTCGGGGAGGCCCCGGGACGCGGTGCCGCTCGGCGAGTTTGACGGCGGTCTCGACGAGCAACTCGTGGTCGTCGCCGGTGAGGTCGTCGGCGACGTCGGCCATCCGTTCGAGGAACCACCGGGTGCGGCGCGACTCGGCCGGCAGATCCGGCATGAGGTGGGAGTACCGATCCGACCGAAGGGCTTGCCTCGACATCGGCGGCCCTTCGTCGACCGCCTCGGCGTGGAACCAGGGGCTGCGCCTCGACGTGGCGGCCATCGGTGCCGGCGGGGGAGCGGCGACCACCTGCCTGCTGTGCAGCGACGGGGCGAGATTCCGGCGGTCCACCCGCTGCTCGGCGTACTGCATCAACTCGTGGGACCGCAGCCCGAGCGCCTCGGCGATCCGCAACAGCACCGTGGACGACGGCTGCTTCTTGCCGGTCTCGATGGCCGCCAGGTACGAGTAGGAGATGCCGATCGATTCGGCGAGGTCCTTGCGGTCGATGCCCTGGTCGGTGCGCAGGACCTGGATCGTGCGTCCGAGCGCTTCTGAGAATTCCGGCCGGTCTTCCATGGTGTGCTCCGTTCGCCCCTTGGGCGAACCCTAGTCCTCCCGGATCTGTCACACCGTCATCATATACTGAAGTTGCACCAAGGGTAGAGATTCTCTACTCTGCGTGCTATTCTTGCGACGAAGCGAGTGAAACCGGCATCCGCCGGAAGGGAGGACCGACATGACCGACAGCGATCGCCGGAGGGCCTACGAGGTCGCCGGCCACATCATCAAGGAACAGATGCGCCGGGACGCGTCCGCCGACGCCGACGCCGTCGAGGAGATCGAGGCGGGCGACATCCTCGTCGTGCCGGGGATCTACGACCACGTCGAACAGGTGCTCGAGGCGCTCGGGCTGCCGTTCACGATCGTGCAGCCGGGCCGGCTCGCCGAAATCGACCTGCAGCCCCATCAACTGCTGGTGGTCAACTGCCCCGGCAACCTCGATTCCCGGGCATTGCGGCGGGTGGCCGCCTTCGTCCACGCCGGCGGGAGCCTGTTCACCACCGACTGGGCGCTGAAGCACGTGCTCGAGCCGGCCTTCCCAGGGCTGGTCGCCTACAACGAGCAGCCGACGCCCGACACCGTCGTGCGGGTCGAGGTCTCCGACCACGACAACCCGTTCCTGACGGGCGTCATGGATGGGTCCGACGATCCCCAGTGGTGGCTGGAGGGCTCCTCCTACCCGATCCGGATCCTCGACCGGGACCGGGTGACCGTGCTCATCCGCTCCCGGGAGCTGGGGGAGCGCTGGGGGGAGAGCCCGGTGGCGATCACCTTCCGCTGGGGTGAGGGGGAGGTCTTCCACATGATCTCCCACTACTACCTCCAGCGCACCGAGTTTCGCACTGCCCGCCACACCGGCTCGGCCTTCGCCTACGGATCCGAGAAGGGCGTGGACATGGCGGCGGTCGCTCCCATGGCCGACGGCCTGAGCCTCGGCGACGTCGAGTCGGCGGCGAGCTCGGCCCGGGTGCTCGTCAACGTCGCGGCCGCCAAGAAGCGGGAGATGATCGAGCGGGAACGCGAAAAGAAGGCTTCCGGCCGGCGCTCTGCCGGGGCGGATCTGTCGGTGCCCTCCGATAGGACGGGGGGGACGAAGGAGGACGCATGACCACCATCGACGTCGTCAGCGGGCTGCTGCGGCCGGGCGGGCTCCGTGCCGGCAAGCCCCAGTCCGCAGGTTCGCTCACCGTGGTGCCCGTCTTCCACGACGGCCCGCCGTTGGTGTACGTCACGCTGGCCGAGGGCGTCGCAGCCGGCACCGTCCGGGTCGAGGAGGTCTCCGAGGGCGGCAGCGTGGGCAGCCTGCGGGTCGTCAACCGCGGCTCCGTCCCGGTGCTGCTGGTCGAGGGGGAGGTGCTCGCCGGCCTCAAGCAGACCCGAACCCTCACCACCACGGTGCTGGTCGCGGCGAACACCGTCACGGTGATCCCGGTGGCCTGCGTCGAGCAGGGCCGCTGGTCGTACCGGTCCACGGCGGCCGCGCCCGACGACTACTTCGTCTCGCCCGGGGTGCGCCATCCCAAGAGTCGCTCGGTCCAGGCCACGGTCAGGGCCCGTGGGGACTACGCCGCCGACCAGGGCGCCGTGTGGAGCAGCGTCGAGGAGCGGCTGGTCCGCCACCGAGCACCGGCGCCGACTCGCTCCTACGACGAGGTGGGCCGCCACCGCGGCGTCGAGATCGAGGCCGGCATCGCAGCGCTGCGTCCCGAGCCGGGCCAGCAGGGCGTGCTCGCCCTGATCGGGCGCCACCCGGTGGCGTGCGACCTGTTCGACCGGCCCGAGACCCTGCGGGCGCTGTGGCGGGCGCTGGTCGGCAGCTACTACGCCGACGCCCTCGTCGAGGGACGCCCGGCCGAGGAGCGGCACGTCAAGGAGGCGCTCGACCGGCTGCACACCCTCGCCGAAGGTCGGGCGACGGTGCACCCGGCGGTGGGCCTGGGTGAGGTCGTCCAGGTGAGTGCCGGCGGGGCGGTGGCCTCGGCCCTCGTCGCCGACGGCGCCGTGGTCCACCTCGCCGCCCTGTGGCCCGAGCAGCAGGACCGTCCGGAGCCACGGGTGCGGATGCAGCGGCCCAGCGGCCGGCAGCGCTGGTTCCACGAGGAGTCGTCGCGGTGACGGCGAGCGCCGCCGTGCCCCGTCCCCGGCGCCGGCACCCGTGGCCGGTGCCGGGGGTCGGCATCCCGGCACCGGGT
>Ga0316576_10002561_pt1 | contig 10381 bp, 9 predicted proteins | sample S0NA_FD_203075 | JGI IMG/M metagenome (GOLD analysis project Ga0316576, IMG submission 203075) | Rhizosphere microbial communities from salt marsh grasses in Alabama, United States - S0-2_050615r3r5 | ecosystem: Host-associated > Plants > Roots > Rhizosphere | place: USA: Alabama | collected... | reverse complement strand
CGTTTTATGCCATTTGGGACAAACCTGTTGAAGCTTTCAATCAGACCTCGTGGAAACAGAAAATTCCCCATGCCGGCTCCGGAAATGGTTATAAGGCGAAAAATTCTCGAAAATGGGGGGAAATAACCGGGACGGTATGTGCCCTTTACGCGACAGAGGATTTATTGCCAATCCGAAGGCTCTCAAAAGGCGACCGGCCAACCGTTTATGGGTAAACCTAGCTTGGCGATACCTTGACATTTGCAATGCGAAAGGGTTATGCATGTAATGCAAAACTTGTAGAGCAAAAGGGACGCCATTTCTCGGGCACGCTTGACAAATCATAGATATGCTTCGGCCGACATCGAAGGCTACCCATGCAGAAACTCCATGCCTTAACAATTCACCCCTTTTCCCCTACAGTTGTCTGGATCTTTCTGCTCATCAGCCTTTTCTGTTGCTGTACCACCACTACAAAACCCAAAACTCCACTCTCCGGCCCTTACCCTAAAGCGCTCAATGAATTAGCCGTAAAGAATCCATTGCTGGGAAAAAAGTTATGTAAGCTTCCCGAAATCCACGATAGCATATCGGACGGATAAAAAGGTGCCTTAGGAAAATTACTTGAAACATATACTGCCCATCAGGAACTATTCAATGCAGTATTTCATGAAATGTATTTATAATTACTTAAGGAGGAAGAAATAAATATGTCTGAAAAATATGCACGTATTGCCATTATAACCGGCACCACATCGGGTATTGGTGAAGCCACCGCCCGAAAGTTTGTTGCTGCCGGCTTTGGCGTAGTCGGCAACGGGCGAAACACTGAAAAACTAGCGGTTCTTGAAAATGAAATGGGCTCTGCATTCTGCAGCGTTGCCGGCAATGCTGCCGACGATGCTGTGCTGAATCAACTCTTTGCCCTGGCTACTGAGCGCTTTGGCAGAGCAGCTGACATAGTCGTTGCCAATGCGGGTAGAGGTTTGGGCGGTTCAGTCAAAGAAGGTGACCTATCGCAATTTGAAGAACTTCTGAAAATCAACGTAACCGGAGCACTCGCTCTTATACAAAAAGCGGCACAGAAAATGGTGGATATTCAGCAAAATGCTTACCCCAAATCGGCGGCTGATATTGTCATCATCGGATCGGTTGTTGGGAGACATGTATCGCCATTCAGCGCTGTATACGGGGCTTCGAAGTTTGCTGTACATGCCCTGGCTGAAGGCTTACGGCGCGAAATCGGACCAAAAGGGGTTCGCGTTTCGTTGGTTGAGCCGGGAGCCGTACTGAGTGGGTTTCAGGCAGGGGCAGGTTACACCGACGAGATGGTCAATAGCTTTCATGAAAAATTTGGCCCTCTGCTGATAGGAGATGACATTGCAAACGCGATTCACCATATTGTCACCCAGCCGCCTCATGTGCACATAAGCAACATCGTTGTTCGCCCCACGCGCCAGGATTACCCATGATCTGACACGGCAGAGGAAACCAGACGGATGATGAGGAATAGCCTTATCATGCAAAAAGATTCGCAGAAACGTGCTACACAGTTACAGTAACGAACTGACAAACACGCAACGCGTGTCCAGGGATAAATTCTTTATGCGCTGGCGAGTTCCCACCAAATCCTTTAGGTGATAAAATGGTTAAGAAAATACTACTTGCTTCTGGATTGCTGGTTTGCGTATTTCTTGTCAACGACTTCGCTTTAGCTCAGTCACGTTCTGGCGAAAAATGGTTATGGTCTACTCTTCGTTCGAAAAACCATTTTGCTTTGCTCAGGCACGCTCTCGCACCGGGTACCGGGGATCCTCCTGACTTTAGCTTGGCCCATCGCGAAACTCAGCGCAACCTTTCTGAAGAAGGCAGGAAACAAGCAAAACGTATCGGAGATCTCTTTCGTGCTCACGGCATTCATAGAGCACAAGTCTTTTCAAGCCAATGGTACCGATGCAGAGATACTGCCGAGTTACTTGATCTGGGACCTGTCATTCCTTTGATCGCTTTAAATTCTTTTTTTCAAAATTACGAACAAAAAGATGCCAGAACCGCGTCATTGAAACTCTGGCTGTCTCGGCAAGAAATGGACACGTCCCTTGTTCTGGTGACGCACCAAGTGAACATTACGGCTCTCACAGGAGTTTACCCTTCTTCGGGTGAGATTGTCGTTGTGGAAAAGGATGCTCAGGGGGAACTGAGAGTTCTGGGGAGTATCAAAACGCATTAGCAAATTTCGAACGTTCTGTGAAAAGAGTGAAGTGAAACGGTAATTACGCTGGCAGCGTATGCCGACATCAGTATTCACCAATTGAAAAAGATGTGTAAAAACAATGGACTCTTTGACCCAGTTGACATTTGGAGCTGCCTGCGGAGAGGCAGTCCTCGGTAAGAAGGTCGGAGCGAAGGCTCTGGTGTGGGGCGCCGTCTTAGGAACGTTACCCGATCTGGATGTTTTTATCCCCCTTGGGGGGCCGGTGAACGACTTTATTTACCACCGAGGCTTCAGCCATTCTCTCTTTCTCTTGGCCCTCTTTTCACCCATCGCAGCCTGGCTGATTTCCACTGTTCATCCCAGCACGAAGCGTTATTTCCGACGGTGGTTTCTGCTGTGCTTTCTCGTATTGGAAACGAGTGCACTTCTGGATCTGTTAACCATCTATGGGACTCAAATCTTTTGGCCTTTTGACACCACGCCTCTGGCGATCCCGATTCTTTTCATCATTGACCCTCTTTTTACTCTGCCGATTTTGTTGGGCGTTCTGGCAGTGCTGGTATTGAGGAGACACCGTCCCTTAGGTCATCGAGTCAATACGTTTGGGCTTTTCCTCAGTCTGACTTACCTGGCCTGGGCGTTTGGCGCTCGGGAATTCGTAGATCACAAAGTGGCGGAAAAGCTTGCCCGACAGGATGTGTCCTATTCCCAATTCATATCCTCCCCGGCGCCGTTCACCACTCTGCTCTGGCGGGTCGTGGGAATCGAGAAAGATCGGTATTTTGAAACCTATGTTTCCCTCTTTGACCGGGAATCTCCATTGTTCGTTGATTCCTATTCCAGAAACCTCGCTTTGATGGCTGGAATAGAAAAACATCCTCCGGTTATGAAACTGAAACGGTTTACCCGGGGTTATTATGCCTTTTCAGCCGTGGGCGAGTATGTGGTCATGACTGATTTACGCATGGGCTCGGAACCCGATTATGTTTTCCGATTCAAAGTTGCCAGGTTGAACAACTCGCATCCTATCCCGATCAACGATCAAAAGCTGAAAATGCCCCAGGATTGGGGGCGTCTTGCTTGGGTGTGGAAAAGAATCTGGAGGCCCATGCCCCAACAATGAAAAATCAGCATAGCAACAATGGCAGCAAGAACCATAATATCCCGCAGCAGAAAGTCGGGAACGGATGAGGAGACTATGATCGTTACCGTAGACCAAGAATTATGTAATAATTGCGGTATTTGCGGAGACGTCTGCCCGCGCCATATACCCGAAACAGTTGATGAAGGCGGCAAAAAAACAACCGTAATTTCCCAAGAACGTGTGGGACTTTGCATGGAATGCGGCCATTGCTCTGCGGTTTGTCCCAAGGACGCCATAAAACCGGCAAGTCTGAAAGATGAGGATTTTGCTCATGTCCAGGACGTTCCTATTGATACTGCACAGTTTTTGTTACTCTTAAAACAGCGCCGTTCCGTTCGCAGATACAAAGACAAGCCTATCCCTCGCGAGATTATCAACCAACTCATTGAAGCTGCAGACAGTTCTCCAACTGGAACTGGAAAGAGAACTACAGGTGTCATTGTCATTGATAATCCAAGAATTCTTTCAAAATTATCTGAGCTTTCTTACGAGATGTACGAAAACCTGGGGAAAAACCTTCGAAATCCCATTGCCCGCTTTTTCATAAAGCAACGAGAAGGCATGAAGACCCTGAAAACACTAGTTGATTTTGTTATGCCCGGCATGCACTGGTATATCCGATGGTTTCGTGAGGGGGCCGGCAATGAAATCCTAAGAGATTGCCCCGCATTGATGCTCTTTCACAGCCCTCTCTATGAGCCGGTTGGCAAAGAAAATTGCATAATTGCTGCCTTTCACGCGATAATGATGGCGCAGGTCATGAAAATTGGTACATGTTTCAATGACCTGATTCCCCCAGCGTGCAACAGGATTCCTGAAATAAAGCACCTCATTGGCCTGTCTAGTGATAGGGAAGTAAATGCTTGTATTACCATGGGATACGCTCAATACAAATTTAGGCGAATAGTCCCCAGAAGATTAGCTGAAGTTCGCTATTTAGACTAACTAAAGAGAACTTCACTGGACACTTTTGAAATGTTGAGTTCATTGGGAACAATAGGTGAAACAGATGACATACAATTTTGATCCGGATAGGTGGTATGAAAATGAGATTAATTATCTGAGAACCATGTTGAAGACCGGTAAGATCACGGAAGAAGATTATAAGGAGAGGAGTACAAAACTCAACAAACGGCATGAAGAAATGTGGGAGCGTTTGGACGGAACATATCAAGTTGCTCAGCCAAAGGAGATGAAGTGAAAAAGAGAACCTTGGCATCATGGAGCAGTGGAAAGGACAGTGCATGGGCACTGCACATGCTCCGTCAACAGGCTGACATAGAAATTACCGGGCTTTTCTGCACATTCAATCAGAAATTTGACCGTGTCGCAATGCACGGCGTCAGGACTGAGCTTCTCTCCCGGCAGGCAGAAAGTGCAGGCCTTCCTCTGCGGCTGATTCCCATTCCCTACCCCTGCAGTGATGCCGAATATGAGATTATCATGAAGGATTTTGTTGAAAAAGCAAAACAGGAGAGGATTGAGTATTTTGGCTTTGGAGATCTTTTCCTGGAAGACATACGCAAATACAGAGAGGCTCATTTGGCTGGGACCGGAATCACCCCGCTGTTCCCCCTTTGGGGGATGCCGACAGAAGAACTCTCAAAAGAAATGGTGAACAGCGGACTTCGCGCCAAGATTACCTGCGTTGATCCGAAATATCTTTCTTCAGAATTTGCCGGACAAGACTATGACCAATCATTTCTGGATCGGATTCCAGCCAATATCGATCCCTGCGGGGAAAATGGTGAGTTTCACAGCTTTGTCTTTGACGGTCCCATGTTCAAAAAAGCGGTGAACATATCGGTAGGTGAAACGGTATCTCGTGATGGTTTCATATATACAGATTTATTACCTGCGACGCATCCAACGACAGTTATCAGTTGACCGCTGTTCTGTTGTGCCCAGCGAGGCAAATAATACAGCCTCCGCAATCGCCACTGGTCCGGGGCGATTGCCTGCAAAGGAGAACCCCGCATGCCCAAATTCGGATCACGCCCTCCTGGCTACCCCATGATCTTTTTCACCAGCGATTTGACCCGACCTTCATAGCGCTGCACGATCATGACCGGCGTTTGAGAATAACGGGCAACCTTTTCAGGAATCTCACCAAAGAGAACGTTTGAAAACAATCCCTCCCGGGAAGCCCCCAACGCTATCAAGTCGTACTCTGAACCGGCGCGCACCAGGGTTGTCGCCACTCTTCTGCCCTCGAGAAGACGCGGTTCGCCCTTGCCTTCCAGATGGGTGAGATGCACGGTCTTTCTGATCCATTGGCGGGCGGTTTCCCGTTCCTCCTCGCTCGCATTCGGCTGCACCACGTAGCAGCAGTTCACTTCGCATCCTTCCGCATCGTGCAGAATTCCTATGTATTCAGCGGCAAGGGTCGCATGGGGCCCTCCGGATGTTGTCATCAGAATGCGGTGAATGGGCCGCTCTCCCATGAGCTTGACCGTGATAAGGTCGCAGGGGGCGTACCGCACCACTTTATCGGTCACCTCTCCCATGATCCGATCGCGGGTTGTGGTGTACCCCTTCCACCCCATGAGAATGAGGTTTGCCTTCTCCGCTTCCGCAGCATGAAGAATTCCGTCCCAGACCTGATGCGCGATACGGACCGCCGAACGGGTTTCCACTCCCAGCCCATTGCCGTAGTCCATCGCCATTTTCAACAACGGCATTTTATGATGCACGAATCGCATGCCTTCATGGGCCGGCAGGCTCATGGGAATATCAACAACACCAAGCACGATAATTTCCCCCTGGTGGGCACGGGCAATGGGGATGGCCAGCTGCATCAGAGGAATAACGTGGCCGGGATTGTGGAGCGGAACGACGATCCGGTAGGAGTGCGGCCCCGTGTTCCTTGCCTGCTGGACCTCGAGGACCTGCGGCATATCGGCAGTCGTAACTTTTTCGAAATAGACAAAATAGATAAATAAGCCGACGACAATCCAGGCAGCGGCGATGTACCAGGCCCGCACATCGAAATTAAATTGATAGACCGCAAGGAAAACGTTGAGCAGGATGGCTGCAATGGGGGTTGCAGGATAAAACGGCACCCGGAATCCCCCCCGCAACTCGGGGAACTTTCTCCGCAGGGCAATGAGTGAAAGGTTCACCAGGGCGAACGTCAGCAAAAACATCACACTGGCTGCGGATCCGATGACTTGAATCGGGAACAGCAACGCCATCACCAGGACGATAACCCCTGTCACTGCTATAGCGACGTGCGGGGTGCGACGCTTCTCATGAATCCTACTGAGTGACCTGGGGAGCATTTTATCGCGGCTCATGGAATACCCCACCCGCGAAGAGGCCAGAATCGTGGCATTCAGTGCGGATATGGTCGAAAGCAACCCGCCGAAAATAATCAATCCAATGCCGAAAAAAGGCATAAAGCTTTCGGCCGCCCTGGCAATGGCCGTTTCCTGATAGCGCCCGAGAAACTGCCACGATTTCCCCGACTCGGGCTGAATGGCACCAAGACAGACCATTAGAGTCATCAGGTAGATAAAGATGGTGACCCCCAGGGAAATAAGCGTTGCCCGCGGAATCGTCTTTTCAGGGGCCTTTATCTCTTCTGCCACCGTAGCAATCAGGTCATAGCCTTCAAAGGCGATAAATGTCAGCCCCATGGCGATAAGTACCCCCCCGCCACCGTTCGGCAGGAAAGGCTTGAAGCTTGCTATTGCCTGATCAGGAATTTGAAAGATTCTTTTCACTCCGTACGCAATAAAGATGCCCAGAATGGCGATTTTCGCCATTGTTATGATATTTTCCACACTGCCGGTCACGGCCGTCCCGCGCATGTTGACGACAATGAACACAACGCTTACCAGCGCAGTCATGGTCAGTGCCGGCACCTTGTGTCCTGCCAGGCGAAAGACCAGATCGGCAAGCTGGGGGTAAAAACTTCGAATAAATTCCCAGAAATAACTACCAAACCCGAGGGCATAGAGTGCACATGCGATGATGTAGCAAAACCAGAGCATCCATCCTGCCGCAAACCCTGCCGGTCCGGGAAATGCCTTGGTAATAAAGGAATAGCCTCCTCCCGATTTCGGGTAGGCTGAAGCGAGTTCAGCATAGGAGAGCGCCGTCAAGAGGGTGACCACACCGTTGAGAGCGAAGGCCAGCAACGCACCAGGACCGGCTTCACCAGCGGCGATTCCGGTAAGCACAAAAATACCGGCGCCGATCATGGCGCCGATACCTATCATGGTTGCATCAAACAGCCCCAGATCACGAGCGAACGTCACCTCCGATTCCTGTGAGGCACTGGGAGGAGTTTCAGTCATGGCCACAATTCCCATTCATTAAAAACTGCACGTTCCTTTTCTGTTTGGACACTGCACCTTCCGATTTCTTTACCAATGCTTCAGCCCCGGATAAATCAGAGAGCATCCACAAGCCTTCAGGCTACGTTCAATGGAACAGGTGGCCTCTCTGCGGTTCGAAGCAGAGAGACGGACCATCAGCCTATTTTCTCGGGGCGTTTACATCTTTTCCCGGGTTTCTTTACAGAAAAAATCCCTACCAACATGCATAAATTCTTACCGGAATGGAAATGGTCTGTAAACGTTTTTATCGATGAGAAAAACTGCCCGATCCAGCTCGACGTTTCTGTCCCGGGCGGAGTGCAGGGGACGCTTTTCCTGAACCACAAAAGTAAATATGGATTTTGTCAAAATCATAAATATATTGTAAACAATAAACAGAGGTTGTCCGTCACTAATAACATCAGCATAACGAGCGTTGGAATTCACTGCGACTTTGCTCACCTTATTATGAAAATGATTAAAGGAGGAAAAGACGTGGCCAGATATCGATTGATCTCATCTTTTCTTGCAGTTGCATTATTGACCGTTTTTGGAGCGGAATTCATGGTTCAACCGGCTGCTGGGACGGAGCCCAATCCAGCGATTCAGGAGGACGATGTCCAGGTACTCGACTCGGGACCCATACACGAGGCTTTTGCACAGGCACTGGTAATGGATCCGGAGCCGGGAATCGTGGCTCCTAAGGAACCCCCGCCCCTCATTGATGAAATGCCCCCCGAACAGAAACCTGAAGGAGATGCTCAATGGATACCCGGCTACTGGGCGTGGGATGATGAAAGAGACGATTATATCTGGGTGAGCGGAATCTGGCGGGTATTGCCGCCTGGCCGACAATGGGTCCCGGGTTATTGGACCGCTGTGAGAGGAGGGTATCAGTGGATCGCGGGCTATTGGGAGAGTGCAAACGCCCGTGAAACGGAATATCTTCCTGAGCCGCCTGAATCCGTGGAAGTCGGCCCCAACAGCAATGCACCGTCCTTGGACTATACCTGGATCCCGGGCTGTTGGATATGGGACTACGGACGGTACGTGTGGCGTCCCGGCTACTGGGCCCGGGTAAACCCGAACTGGATATGGGTGCCTGACCACTATATCTGGACGCTCCGTGGATATATATTTGTCAGAGGGTACTGGGATTACCCCGTCATCCATAGGGGAGTATTGTTTGCGCCGGTCTCCCTTTCAGTGCGGGCTCGGCACCTCGGCCTGGCGTTGAGGTTCTCGCCGGGATTCGTCATTGACCTGGGCATCTTTGGTGACGCACTCTTTCTGCGGCCCCTGTATTACCACTACTATTATGGACACTATTACGCCTCCGAATATTACAGGAGAGGAATCTATCCATGGTTTTCCCTTCATGCACGACGAGTTGTTTATGATCCTATCTACGCGCATCAACGCTGGCAGCATCGCAAGAATAGGAGATGGGAAAAAGAGTTGCAGACCCGATTCGTGGAGCGAAGAAAACTTCAGGGTGTGCGACCGTCACAGAGCTATGACCGCACCACGAGGATGAATAAGGCGCAACGACCTGTGGTATCCCCACCTCGTGATTTCGTCATGCCGCTCGACCGTGCCAGGAAAAGTAAGTCCACATCCTTCCGTTTCCAGCCTTTGAGCAGAGAAAAGAGAAGGGAATCCTCGCTGCGGGAGAGAGAGATTCGTACTTATTCGGAAAAACGGCAGCAGAGAGAAACCCAAAGCCCGAGTGTGCTGGAGAGAGAGGATTCAAGAAAACCCACGCCCAGAAGGGAAAAATTTTACAGATCACCTATCAAGGATAATTTCTCCCAAAAAGCGCGTCAAAAAAAAGCACCGCCGGTCCGCTATAAAGCACCAAAGCTGAACCCCAGCGTTGAGCCCCTGCAAAGGAGATACGACCGCTCTCGCTCACGGGCGAGTTCTCAAGCGTTGGGAAGGATACAGCCCAAGTCTGCCGTCAGAAAACAGGGACCAACAGATGAACGTCAGAAAACGGAAAAGAGAGGCTATCACAAGAAAGGCCGTACTCAGAACCCCGATGATGATCGACAGAATGGAAACAGGGGTCCGAAACGATGGAATTGAATTCGCACGAGGAATGGAGATGAAGTATGACATGGGGCTGCACACAAATAAGTGAGTGAACCTCCTCCCACAGAGCGGGAGTATCATAAGGCCCCCTCGAGGTGGGTGCAGGGAGCAAGCCTTTTCTGAAAGGCAGGCAACCGGCATATTCCCTCCGCTTCGTTCGCTTCGCTATCCCTGGTTCCGCTCACTGCGGATGTCGGCCCCTCCACGGTCCTGTTCCAGGGACGACATGACGCCGCCTCGGGAACATCCCGCTCCCCCGCCATAAAACGCGCTAGTGAGTCCCACCTGAGCAGCACCCCTTTACGACATTGGGTTTCGGGGAAACCAGATTTCTTTACTCTTCTTCCTGAAGATGGTAGTATGCTCGGCGGGTTAGCTTTCAGCTTGTTCCGGGGACAACGGACTTCGTCCCACTTCTACACGGTGTTTTCCCCTCGAATTCGAGGGCTAAGGACGCTCCATGCCTGAAACCATTCACGAGATATTCAAGCGAAAAGCGATTCCCGTTCGATTCCGTGCTTCAATGGGTCTTCTGGGTGCCACCACGCTCGGCGTCGGCGCCCTCATGGGGGCGGGAATATATGTACTCATCGGCCTGGCCACAGGCCGCACAGGACCTTCAGCATG
>Ga0316576_10002560_pt1 | contig 10381 bp, 10 predicted proteins | sample S0NA_FD_203075 | JGI IMG/M metagenome (GOLD analysis project Ga0316576, IMG submission 203075) | Rhizosphere microbial communities from salt marsh grasses in Alabama, United States - S0-2_050615r3r5 | ecosystem: Host-associated > Plants > Roots > Rhizosphere | place: USA: Alabama | collected... | reverse complement strand
GATGACCTCGACCTCATCCGGCTCGGGCTCGTCGAAGTCAACGAAGTCGAACTCGCACTGCGGCGGAGCACGGGCTGGCGCCGGTTGGGGTGGCTCGGTCGGCAGACCCAGATGGCCGAGGATGCGCTCGATAGTCTCGGGGTCGTCGATGTGGCTGATGCGGTGCATCTTCGAGCCGCAGCGGGCGCAGATGATGTCGAGGTCGAAGACGCGTTTCAGGAGCTCGTGCCAGGGCCGTCTGTATTTTGGGGGCAAAGGTGGGAGGTCTTCGGTGGGGCCGCCTGGCCCGGGGAGAGGAGTCGCCTCTGAGGTCGCGGAGGGCTCCGTGGTGGTGGCAGTGCTGGCCTCCGGCTGCGGCTTCTGTGGCAGCAGAGCTTGCAGGGCCGGCCTGACCTTGGCGCGGGGAGCGAAGACGCCGTGGAACCTCACCATGTTCAGCCGCTTCGGTGGGATCGTGGCGATGAGTCGGCGCAAGAATTCCCGCGGCTCGAGCACGATCTCGGTCTGTCCGGTGTAGTAGGGCTTTCGCAGCTTGAGGCGGACCTTGCCGGCGGGTGTCAGCGAGAGCCTCTTCTGTGCGAACGGCGGCCTGAGCCCGTACCGCAGCAGACGCTCCAGTTTTTTACGGGCGTCCTTTGGGACGGCCAGGTCGGCGTGCAGGGAGTAGCCCTCGAAGAAGGAGCATCGTGGTCTCTTGGGCGGGTCGTTGCTTGCAGCCCCGGACAGCAGAGGGGACCTCACGGCAGCGGCCTGGTCATCGAGCAGCGTCTGAGCTTCATCGTCGAGAGGACCGTCGTCATCGGAGGCGAAAAGGAGCTTGTCGCGAAGGACGGTCTTCGACATGGAGAAGTTCATCAACGGGTGATGGAGCGGGGCGGGCGAGCCCTACGCCTAACTGGACAACATGGGACCCATGCCGAACAACACGCTGCGAGACGCCGAAAAGGTAGGGCTCAGACCCCGATGGGCGTGTAGGGTCGAGATGGTCCCGTTCCACGACGCATTGATTGGACGCCCGCCCCGTCTCCACGTTTCGGCAAACCGCTCCTGTCGACCTTGCTCATCAAGTCGTTCCCACACCTTGCGACAAGGCCGCACCCACCTCCCCCCCCCCGCATCTACCCCTCAGCCGGAGGTCCTGACCGTTACATTCTCTTCAAAACTCTGTGACGTGTGTGGGCTGCGCGGCGCCTGCACCAAGGCTCGCAAGGGCAACCGACGGTCGGTCTCAATCGCGCCCGACGAAAGGCTACAGAAGAAGCTGCGTGACGCCGCCAAAACCAAGTCCGGCAGGCAGCGCTTTCGCGAGCGAGTTCCCGTCGAGCACCGCCTGGCCCACATCAGCCAAAGGCAAGGCAACACCGCTCGCTACCGCGGGACGAGGAAGAACCTCCTCGACCTCCGTCGCGCCGCCGCAATTCAGAACCTGGAAACGGCCCAACGGTTGGCTTCCTGATGCGAATTCAAACCGGTCGGCGCTCTAGCAGGCGCTTGATTTGGTGTGGGGCGGCCGGTCAATAATATGTTAGGTTGCCAAACAAACGATATCCGGCTGGTCAAATGCCAGACCATTAGAGAGTCGCGTGGCCGTAATGAGCGAAAAGGTTAGAAAGACAAAGATTCAGCGTAACGATGAAGAATACTTTTACCTCGTTCGCAACGGCATTATCTATCGGATACCGCGAGGTGGAAAGGCCGAGAAGGTCATTGACACAGGTGTAGAGGAAGACCAACGCTTTATCTACTACCTCGACGCAGACGGGGACCTATCGCGGAGTCCCCGGGCGGGCGGGTCCGTTACAGAGGCGCAGCGCTCCGGCATCTCCTGCAAGCCGTTTCCTGGATTTAGCGGCGATCGACTACTGTCGGGGATCAAGTTCTTCCACCACCGGCTTGGAGTAATCGAGCTCTACGAGAGCGAGCGCCTGAACCCCGATCTTGCCTTCGATATCTGGTGCGCGGCTCGCGCGAAGGTCGGACCTGATCTGACCGCTGTTCTATGCGGATCTCGCCTGACCGAGGAGCGGGCGGCACTGATACGACAGCTTCAGGAAGAAGAACTCCAGGAGATTCATAACCTGCAGATTGCGGAGCTCCAACTTCGATGGGAGAAACGGATAGAGGAAGATCTCGGACGTCGATGGATGAAGAAGCAGCGCAGGAAGCTAGATAAGCTCGTCGGAGATCCACCTGCGTACCTCGGTGAGGGGCGCTCCGTGCTCGAGGAGGATCTTCCCTTCTCGTGTTTGGTCCTTCTCGGTTGTGAGACGTGGCAGATTCCGGTGGTTTGGGTGTTCGGAGGATGGAACGAGGTGCCTGAGCCTCGTGAAATCGCCGCAGTGTTCCGTGACTGGAAAGAGAAGTACAGAGCCGAGCTGTTCTACGTTGGCAGCAGCTTCCTCGAGGTGCATGTCCCGCAACCGTGTCCGGACGTCGATATGGCGAAGAAGCTCGCATGGCAGCAGTTCTTGTTCTCGCCCGACATCGTCACCCAAGGGACCGAGACCGTGGTTGCCCTGGCGCAGTGGCTCAGATTGCTGACGAAGTGGCACTTCTGGTGGGACTGAGGACGTGCTTCACGAACATCTATTCGATGCGCTGTATGGGCAACCTAACACCTATAAGGACTCCTCACGTCAAGAGGGAATAACGTCCCATTTGCGGTTCACAGATCTGATTCCCGCTTGTCGAATGGCTCATGCATGCCCGGTCGTCGGTTCGCGGCTCTGACTTATGTTTCAAAGCTGGCACAGCACGCGTCTGCGCCAAACACCTATTGAGGCTCGTTCGCCGACGTCGCGGGGAGCCATTGCACGGCGGACCGCGACCCATGGCGAAGCAGGGCGCTTGTTAGCCTTTCCCTGCGGCCTAGAAACTTGTCTGTGCCCTTGTGCCGTCCTCTTCAAAGTGTCGGGCTCGAAGCAAGGCGCTCGGGTCCGTCCAGTTAGTTGGAGGCTCGGGGAAGGGGCAGAACACGTGGAACCTTGCCGGTGCTATCGTCGATGCCCGAGAGCTTGCCGTAGCGCTCGAACTTGTTGATGTTGAAGTAGACCGACTTGAGCTTCTCGTAGGCCACGCCGCCCTTCACCAGTCGGCCGGTGAGGGCGACCATCTCGTCGGCGTACTGAGGCGCGGGGGTAGCTTTCGGCCGGCGCGACCCCCAGGACGCGGATGTCCTCCATGAACTCATCGGTGACCTTGCCGGTGAGGGCGGCCAGGGGCATGCCGGCCTTCTCGGCGGCCTGGAGCGTACGGTCGTCGAGGTCGGTGACGTTCATCACGTGCTTGACCGGGTAGCCGGCGAGCTCCACCGTGCGCCGCACCAGGTCGGCGACCACGATGCGGCGGTAGAGGCCGAGGTGGGGCAGGGCGTGCACCGTCGGGCCGCAGGTGTACATGGTCACCTGCTCGCCCAGCGGGCGGAAGACCTCGGCGCGCCGGGTGAAGGTATTGAGCAGCTGCAGCCGGGTCTCGGGCTCGACGTCGGCGACCACCTGGAACAACGTGGTGGAGAGGTAGCGTTCGCCGCCGTCGGGCAGGATCTTCCCGGCCGTCGTTTCGTGTATCCGGGCGAGCATCTCCGAGCAGGGAGAGGTCGCGGGATACGTCCAGTCCCCGAGTACCCCGGCTTCGATGGGGGCCACTTCTGGCAGGCCGAATGTGTGTGTCGCGCGGGTTGTGATCATCCTCCTGCGCTTAGAGAGAAGAAACTTCGTTGATGACGGGCCAGTGGCGGACGGAGTGGCCGGGCAACCAGGGCCAAGACTCCCCGGTGCGCCATCCAAGTTGTTGAAACATGGTCCGCCGCGGCTGGTCCGAAAACTGCAACCGTGCGGCTTCATGGCCGGCGCTCGCTCGATGGTGCTCTTCTCGTTCGTTCTCGCGGCGTCCAGCCAGGGGGCCCACGCACAGAACAGGATGTGGCATCTCCGCACGGCCCGCCAGGGTGCTGCACACAACAAACAGGCTCATCTCCGCAATGCCGTCGGCCTGTTGCTCCGCGCGCAGGGCCATCGGCTCTCCGCACGTCGCACCCTCAAGAGGTTCGCGAAGAACCTCCGACAGGCCAAGGCGTGGTTGAGAAGCGAGGGATACGAGCCACATGCGCCGGTCGTGCCGTACACCCGCCATGTTCAGGCAGAGCAGGTGTTGCTGAAGCTGGCCGAGCGCCACCTTCGCAAGGGCGGCGGCCCCACCGGGGTTAGACGGGCCTTGAAGCGTCGGATCAAGGAGCTCGAGCTCAAACGGGATCGGCCCCTCAAGGCGGCGCTCGGTGCAGACGCCCTCGGGGTGTCACTGTACCCCGGGCTACAGGGAGAGACCCGCTCCAGACGTATCGGGATCAATGTGGACGCAGTCACCTCGAAGCGGCTCTTCAGGGACGTGTTCGCCCACGAGTCCGCACACCAGCACCGGGCCCCGCTCGAGGCCAGGCTCGAGCAGGCCGTGGCCCCCTTCAGCAAGCTCGGCGCCCGCCTGCTGCAGCAACCTCCCGAGGTCCAGAAGCGAGCGCAACGGGTCAGCGCACTGCACACCAGAGTCGTGCTCGACGACGAGCCGCGTGCCCACGGCCGAACCGAGTTACTCCGCGGTCGCAAGGGCCTTTCACACAGCTTCGCCATCCGCTCTCCACTGGACTACGGGTCTGGCGCTGCGGGCCCGATAAACTCGACCTCCTTCGAAAAGTACTTCCGGGGCCTGGTGCAGTACATCAACTCCCATCGCCAGAAGAACCCCGCGCTCACCTCGCAGTACCTCGAGGGATACGCCGCCGCGCTGTCCTATCGTATCGAGTGGGCCGAAAACGCCACACCCGAGATGGTGGCCCGGATGCCGTCGGCCACGACGTGGAGCCGGGTTGCCGCCGGGTGGCGCACGCTGTTGAGCCGGATCGGGCAACCGCTACGACGGATCGATTCTCCCTCGCGCGCCTGGAGAGCAGGGTACAACGACTGCAGGCATGGGCTCGACCCCAAGACCAGCCTCATGAAGCTGTTGCGCTGAGGGTGGCGAGCTGCCCATCTTGTCATGGGCTCTCCGACCATGGTTCGCGACACGATGTCGTCCTCGTTGAGCCTTGCCTTGTCGGCTAGTTTTTCGGCGGTCAGGGACCCCGGGGCTTGAGCGGAGGAGCGCTGCTCTGGCCTGGCTCCGGACCGATCCGTAGCGCCAACGCCGGTTCACGGCCGCCGCGACAAAAATGTCGTCTTGCGGCCCGTGCGTGCAGGCGCGGGAAAAAACTCGGCTCCTCCCCCGGGCCGCGCGCCGCCCGCGCGCCGGGGCTGGCCTGCCTGTCAGATCTGCCCCCCGCCTGACGCGCGATGTTCTGGCAAACACGGCGTGGCACGGGCCGTGCAGACAACCGGCAGCCGTCAGAGACGACAACCCCAGGAGACTGTGATGCTCGCACGCTGTTGGTTGGTGACGTTCGGTCTCGGAGCGCTGGTCGCGGGCTGCGCCTTTGAGCAGGACGAGGAGTCGACCGAACCCGCGCCGCCCGCGCAGTGCGGCGACGGGCTGTGCACCGAGAACGAGTCCATGGCGCTCTGCCCGCGCGACTGCCTGCCAGGGGTCGCGGTGCAGCTCGACCTGGACCGTTGCCGCGCAGGCCTGTCCGCGCAGCAGCTCGCCGAGGAGATCACGCTCGCGCTGACCTTTGTCCAGCGCCTGGCCGTACTGCGCACCGCCTGGGAACTGGGCACGCGGCTTTCCAGCGACGCGGTGACCGCGCCGATGCAGCTGGCCTACGATCCCAAGAGCGACGCGATGAGTGTGCCGTTCATCTTCGACCCGCAGAGCGGGCGCTACACCCGGGAGCTGCCGGTGCAGGGCAGTGGGGCGCTTCAGGTACAGTATCGCTTCGGCGAGACCTACCAGGCCGGCGCGGCCGGCGACCCGATACGGTCCTCGCTGTTCAGCACCGAGTCCTACCTGCTCGGCGCAACCGTGGACATCGGCTCGTGGAAGGCGACCGTGAGCTACTCCGCGCCCGGGCCGCTGGTCGAGCTGCTCGGCATGGGCCCCACGCCGCCCAACCCGTTCACCCTGGGGCTGTTCGAGTCCGGCGACGAGATCGAAAAGCAGCACCAGCAGTGGCGACTCGACGTGGACGAGCAGCTGCCCGGCGCAATCCGCGTGCGGCTGAGCGCCGAGGTCACGGCCGACCACCTGGCCATCGCCGACGACCAGGTGCCGATCACGCTCAAGCAGGCCTCGGCGAGCGACGGCACCGGCCGGGCGCTCCAGATCACCGACTGGGAGCTGTGCTTCGACGAGGATCTGGCGTTCCAGATGTCGCTGGACGCGCCGCTGTTCGGCGCCATCGACTTTGCGGTCAAGGGCGGCGCCCTGGCGCACCGGGGCCGGTGGGTCAGCGGCAGCACGGCCACGCCCGAGCTCGTGCTGTCCTGCGCCGAGTAGCGTCTTTCAGCGGCGGCCGGAGGCCCGTCCGTCCGGGCGAATCCTGTTCGCCTGAACAGGCACGCGCCAGAACCGATGGATTCTTCTTCCGTGACGTTGCACCGCGGTCCCCGGGACGCGCTACACTGGGTTGTCTGGGTTCCCAGGAGTCTGTGCCGTGGAAGAGACAATCGAGGCGATCGTCGAGGCCATACACGTCGCGTTTCGCGGCGTGCCCCGCGGTGAGATCGCCGGAGAACCGGGTTATGTCTCCTCGCAGTTACAGGAATGGTTTCCTGTAACCAATTGGTCGAAAGATTTAATCATCCGATGAACACATCTATTGGGTAGTAGCGGGGCTTTCCTGACCGCCGTCGTCGGATGTCCTTGATTGCAGTAAAGCAGATACACCCCTGGCCAAGATCTCCGGAATCGCACCCGTCAAAAGTGGTGGTATGGTGTAAATCTCTTGGCCGCCTGCATCGGAAAAGTTTTTTTCGGCTTGCTCCAACACATTCAGGGCATCTTGACCGGGAACTAGGGGAGATAGCCAAATCGTGCGGACTTTCTTGATTCCACTCTGGGCCATCTTCAAAACTTCATTGTCGATAGATGGGGTGGTGTCGCATGCTTCGTCGCGCTCACCAACAAATGCGAGACTCCATCTGTTCGCAGGCAGGTCAAGCTGTTCCGCGATGGCCGATGCAAGCGCCTGGGCATCCTTAGGATAGGATTCGTGTGTATTGACGTGCCCATCGGAGCCGCAAACTGAAACTTCACAGCAGCAAAGCAGGTGTAGATCACCGTCTGAATCATCTTTGAAGGCAAATAGACGAGCGAGTTGTGCCAGTTCGTGCGCTACTAGATCAGCGCAGTCGTGGAGTTGCAGGATGTGAACGGGAGTATCTGGCGCTTGCTTCTCAATTTCATTGACAGTTGTGGCCAACAAGCGTTGTTGCGTGTTGCTCAACAGCGGAAACAGTGAGAGAAGAAAAACCTCGTCCATGCCAACTTCAGAAAGATATTCGACCGCTTTGTCAATTCCGTTTTCCGTGTGACCGCGCAGTCCCATGGCCACACACCAAATGTCTCCGTCGAGCCTTCGGCGAACCGGGCTCACAATGGACGAGCCGGGGTTGTCGAGAGCGAAACCAAAGCCCGGTCCATCGTCTGGTTTGCCCCCGTCAAATTCCTCCGGCTCGCTGCCAATGTGTAGCTTTTCCTTTACCCGTCGCCATAGACCTCTCAGACCGTTAGAACGCTCGCCCGAATCATCTTTCTCTGCTTCGGATTTGGTGGGTTCAGCAGGTTCAGGTTCAGATTCTGAGATTGCCGATGAAGACTCGACCGGACCTGTGTCGTGAACAATGAGCAAGGAACGTCGGGTAATTCCACGCTTGACTACATCTTTGGAATGGATGTCTTCCTGGCACACGTCGGGGTAATAGCGGCAAGATCCTCCTGGAAGAGGTGAGCCCTCCAGAAGATGGTGTAGATTTCCTTCGCCAGTCTTCGACATCTCCGGAACAGATAACGGATGCCGATCAAAGACCAGCCGCCACGGATAAATGAGACATGGCCAGTCAGCCTGGTCCTTTACCTCCCAAATCACCTGCTGTCGAAATGCATACGGTCCGTTTTCGATTCTGACCTTGGTACTTTGGGGAGGAATGGAACCGACGATCTCCTCTTCTGAATATGGATTTCGAAGAGTTACATCATCCAGTTCGAGCTGAAAGACATCCTCTGTCAACGATGTCCACTTGAAGCGGGCATGAGCCGTAATGTTCAGAGCTTGACCGGCCCCGTGGCAGTATTTTGCGGAACCATCTTCGGCGAAATCCCAACGGTCGATGTAATCATAGAGGTATGGGTGCCCCCATAAAGTTTTCATTTGTTTTAGATTTATTGGGCCCATACGTCTTTACATCCTCAATCCGATTTTTCGTGATTTCGATCCGGTAGTCTTGGACCGGCAGTTGCGTCGAGAGTGCGATCCGCTACCTCTCTTGGATATCCCAGGCACTTCAACAGGTAGGTGATCAGGCCAAATCGACCGATAGCGATGCCCCTTGCCGCAGCTTCGATTTTGCCTCGGCCCAGGGGCGCTTCAGCAAGGGCCTGCTTGACGGCATATTGGGTGCTTTTCCCTCGAAGCCCAATAGCACCAAGGAGTTCTGCTGCCGCGTGTTCGGGCCCATCATTGTTGCGGACCCATGCGGGCGGATATTCCAACCCACCGAGTGCCGTCAGTGGGCTTTGCCCCCTCTGCCCAATAACCAACCCGCTCAATACGTTCCTGACTGACGTGGACGTTGCACGAGTTGAGGTGCTCGATAATTGCCGTCTGTGCAGCAGAATCGTCGATCTTGCCGTTGGAGAGCTGGGCAGGAATCTCGGACAGGCCAAGTTGAACATATTGGAGCTGAATTAGATCCTTGTCCAGGATCCTGGTGCTGCCTTGCTTGCCAACGAGGTCATACTTTCGCACCAGCTTGACGAATTTGGTAAGGAACTTCTCATCAGCGGCCCGGACATTGGGATCAGCGTGGTCAGCGCGGTCGTGATCCCAGCTCGCGGCGAGGTGGATCAGTTTGAGGATGGCTGCGTGCAGCTCCTCTGGTTTCAAAGAATCATCTGGGGCCATTTCTGGGGCCAAAGAGTGGCGTCGTTTCGCCGGAGAAGCGGGTTCCGGCCGACCATCCTCTTCGTCCCATCAAGGCTGGTGCCGAGGCCGTGTTCAAGCGGATGTCCGCGACATTCGACACCATGTACAGCAAGGTCGGAAGACCGTCGATACCGCCCGAGCGGCTGTTGAAGTCCATGGTCCTGATGGCGCTCTATTCCATCCGGAGTGAGCGCCTGTTCTGCGAGCAGCTCGACTACAACATGCTGTTCCGCTGGTTCCTCGACATGAACCTGGAGGAGCCGAGCTTCGACCACAGCACCTTCTCCCAGAATCGCGAGCGGCTGCTCAAGCACGAGGTGGCGGCCGAGTTCTTCACTGGAGTCGTGGAGTTGGCAGCGTCCGCTGGACTGATGAGCGATGAGCATTTCACCGTCGACGGAACACTCATCGAAGCGTGGGCATCGACCAAGAGCTTTCGCCGCAAGGACCGCGATGGCCGTGATGACGACCCGCCCGATGACCCCGGCAACCCGACCGTGAACTTCCGAGGGGAAAAGCGGAGCAACAAGACCCACGAGTCCACGACAGACCCCGAGTCGCGCCTGGCGAGGAAGAAGGGCAAGGAGGCCAAGCTGTGTTTCTCGGCCCACGCCTTGATGGAAAACCGCAATGGCCTGCTTGTCGACATCCAGGTCGACGAGGCGAACGGGACAGCGGAGCACACCAACGCCATCGAGATGCTGATGAAGCAAGAGGGCAGCAAGCGAATCACCGTCGGTGCCGACAAGGGGTACGACACGCGGGGCTTCGTTGAGGACTGCCGCACGCTGAATGTCACTCCACATGTGGCTCAGAACAGCTACGCTCGTCGACGGTCGGCCATCGATGGAAGAACGACGAGTCCGCCGGGCTACCAGGTCAGCCAACGCAAGCGGAAGCTGGTCGAAGAGGTCTTCGGCTGGATGAAGACCGTGGGTGGATTCCGCCGGACTCGATTCAAGGGCAGAGCCCTGACGCAACTCGCCGCCCATATCGTCGGTGCCGCCTACAACCTCTTGCGGATAACGCGGCTTCAGGCGTTGGCAACATGACACGAGGCACGGGAGCACCGAAGTCCGGCGGGACAAGCCGGACGAACGGGGACCCCGGATAGCCGTCGGTCTCCTCATAATGCCGTCAACCAAGCGTCCCACGGCGTCGGAATCCGCGTTCACGGGGGTTCTTCAACAGCCTGTTAGGCCGCGCGTTTTGCCCCGTTGGGGAGACAGGCCTCATAGTCGTCAGTTCGAGGGGCGGACTCAGCCTTTCGAACCCGGTGAACTTCCTGCCGCGTTGTGCCTATACTCGGTCAGA
>Ga0316576_10002559_pt1 | contig 10382 bp, 8 predicted proteins | sample S0NA_FD_203075 | JGI IMG/M metagenome (GOLD analysis project Ga0316576, IMG submission 203075) | Rhizosphere microbial communities from salt marsh grasses in Alabama, United States - S0-2_050615r3r5 | ecosystem: Host-associated > Plants > Roots > Rhizosphere | place: USA: Alabama | collected... | reverse complement strand
CAAAGTATCAAGCTCAGCTGCTAAAGCCTCGATCACTGGAAGAACCCGGTCAAGCTCTTCAGCCTCCGACACTTGCTGTGCCCCCGGCCGGGTGCTCTCGCCTCCTATATCAAGGATATCGACACCCGCATCCGCGAACCCTCTCGCCTGCCGAAGGATCGCGTCCAGATCCTGGTCCGCCAAACCATCGCCGGAGAAGCTGTCCGGTGTGATGTTAAGGATTCCCATGACATAGGTCCTAGAACCCCATTTAAAAGTAAAGTCATTTACGGTCAGATCTTTCATAGAGTGATCCTGTAATGCTCCCAGTAGTTCATCTGGATTTCCTGAGATGTTGGATTCTCAAGCACAATCCGGAATTTTCAAGCCATCATTTCCCTGGCGGTCGCTTGACCGTCGCCACTAGATTATACTATCCAAATCAATAGAGCATCCTAGGGAGAGCACTTATCGCTCGGTTTCTGAACAAGCCTTCAGAGTATCAATAATCCCAGTTCGCTTCCCGGACGCAGGAGGACTCCTGCAGCTTGATGATCCGGTGCTGATAACTGGGATCCAACAGCAGGTCTTTAGCGATCATCGACCTGCGGTCCTGGCGCAGATAGGCAAAACAGGAGGAAAATGGCCAAATACGAAAGTCGGATACCACACCGTGGATCTGAGGATTCTGGTGGATATATGCGATCAGCTGACAAACCAGGTCCCGGGTGGTGGGGATCCGCCTTGCTGAGCTTTTTATGAACAAGCCGCCCGTCCTGCTGCAGGAGTGATCGATGGATTTGGTGTAGACAGCAAAGAGGGTCTTCAGCTGCCAGCTGAGCATTCCCGCTTCCGGGTAAACATACTCGATCTGCTTCCGTTCCTTGACACGGAACAGCAGGTGCAGGTGAGTGGGCAGCAGGCAGTAAGCATAAAGATCCACAATTGGGCGGAGATATTTCCGGTACAGATCCAGGAAAAGGTGATAATCCACATCTTCTCTGAACAATGCCCGGCGATGGTTCCCGGCTTGGTAAAGATGGTAGCAAGTACCGAATGATAACTCCGTGACAGACATCTCCCCCTCCTAGGCAGTAGAAAAAGCACGGTCCCTGGATATGAGACCGTGCCTGTATTCTGATCACTCCCAGGGTCTTAATGTCACTCCTGACCGGTCCCCGAAACAGTCACCTAGATCACTTCAGCAAAGGGATCCCGGGGGAGGAATTTCCCCTGACCGCGCTTTCCAAGCCATTGATCCCCATCGACAATGCACTCTCCCCGGAGAAACACCTTTTCAGGGAAACCTTGCAGCTTCCAGCCCTGGTAGAGATTGTAATCAGTCCTCTGCTGGGAATATTCCACGCCATAGGTCAGCTTCCTCTCAGGATCCCAGACCACCAGGTCCGCATCCGAGCCAGGTTCCAGGCAGCCTTTTTGGGGATACAAGCCGAAGATGCGCGCCGGATTCGTGCTGGTGTAAGCAACAAATTGATTGGGGGTGATGCGGCCCTTGCCGACTCCCTCGGTCCACAGCACTGGCATCCGATCCCCTATTCCAGGCAGCCCGTTAGGGATCTTGGTGAAATCATCCTTACCCAATTCTTTCCCAGGGATCTTGATGGACTGACCTTCATATTCGATCGATTTTGTTCCATCGAAGAAGAACGGGCAGTGATCTGTACCCACCGTCTGAATGGTGTTGTCTTCCAATCCTTTCCAAATGCGCTGGTTATCTGCGGCTGTGCGCATGGGAGGAGAGCAGATCCATTTAGCGCCATCAGGCCGTTTCAGGTCTTCCTCAGTGAAGAACAGGTATTGGGGACAGGTTTCCCCCATCACGGTCACACCGCGGTCCCGGGCGTAAGCCAGCTGGTCAATTCCCCCTCCCGTATTAAGGTGGACGATATACAGAGGGGCCTCAGCTTGCGCTGCCAAAGCAGCACCCCGCAGCACTGCTTCCACGGCGCCCCAGGCTGGCCTGGTGCGGGCATGCCAGATAGGTTTTGTGTGACCCGCTTTCAAGGCGATATCTACCAGCACTTCGATCACGTCACCGTTCTCCGCGTGCATCATGGTCAGCAAGCCGTGTTCCGCCGCCACCATCATCAGCTGGAAGATCTCCCCATCATGTAATCGGAGGCGGTTGTTATAAGCCGTAAATACTTTTAGCGTAGTCACTCCGCTGTCGAGAACGCTGGGGATCTGTTCAGCAACATCGTGATTGAAATGGGTGATATTCAAATGCAAGCTGTAATCCACGGCCACCTTGGGATCCGCTTTCTCTCGCAGGGCAGCGATGTTCTTCAGAAGGTCAGGATCCTTATCTTCCACAAAATCGATCACTGTGGTCGTCCCTCCAAATGCAGCCGCCTTGGTACCGGTGTAATGGTCATCCGAAGAGACTGTATCGAACATGGCCAGGTCGAGATGGACGTGAGGATCGATACCCCCTGGAAGAATGTACTTCCCCGAGACATCGATCTCCATGGCGCCATTGATCTGCAGATCCTCTCCAACTTTGGAGATCTTACCCTCGTCGATCAGCAGATCAGCTTTATAGGTCTTTTCCGCAGTAACCAGTTCCCCGTTCTTCAATAAGGTTTTTTTCATGCGCCTATCCTTTTCTTCTCAAATTCCGCGAAAGCATATTCCCAGAGAATTATACCCCAGACAGCTTTTCGCCTGGCTGCCCCACAGCGGGCAAACCCTCATACTTTCCCGGGAATCCCCAGCAGCTTGCTCAGCAACTCTAGGGAGAGGGCCTCGGCATCGGGGTCACAAGCCCGGTAGCAGCCGGCTGTTTCGGCCCGCTCCCGAAGCGCTTTCCATAAGCTCCTGCGCTCCGCTGGGGAAACAGTCAGGTCTGTCAGTTCGCGCGCTCCCTGCAGATATTCCCCGGTTGTGTATAGGAACGTAAAGCGCTTCCAGTTCCCAGCCTGGATCGGCTTGCCCAGAGGGCGGAGAGGACCAAGCTGGACCTTATAATATTCCTCATCGGCCCGGGGGTGATCCCTTTCCTCACGGAGCAGATCCAATCGGGTTGTCAGCTCATGGCCCAAGACCGGGGCAAAATATTCCACCCGCCACTTCCTTTCCTTGAATGAGGCAGGCTGATAAAAAGCCAGGTAATCAACACTGAGAATGCGGGGCGCCGTCCGCATTGGTATCCTGTACCAGCCCAAGACCCTGGCGACTTGAAGGTCCTCAGGGGATGGTATGAGTGCGACCAAGATCAGTGCGCCTGGAGAGAAATAAGGATCTACCATCGGATTGCCCCCTTTCGAATCACCAATCGTCCCTTGTGCAGATGACCGATTTGTATCCCACACTTCATTCTATCCGACCAATCCGGCACTGCCCAGACCCAAGAGCATTTCCTACCTCCTCTCCACTGCGTCTTAATGGACCTCCGCTGACGAGGAGGAAAGCCAGAGAGTGCAAAAAAAAACGCTGGGTATCCTCTCAGATACCCAGCGTGTATGTGTCACTCAGGACCAGGTCCGCATCGAAGCGGATTTAGATCAAGCCGACTTTGGCATTGAACTCCTCGATCAGCTCATCGATCTCCGGAATCTGCTTCTGGAAACTTGTCCAATAGTCCTTGTCATACCACTGCTCCTGGATCTCTTCATAGGTCTTGCCCTGCTGCTCGACCCAGGTGAAGTACTTCAGGTTGTGGACCCGGCGCTGATCCTCATAGGTCAGCTCCTGCAGGTAGCTGGGGATCAGTCCCTGGAGATACTGGGCATGCGTTCGGGCAGCATCCATCTCGGTGTATTCGCCGACCTCCTCATGCATTTCCTTCAAGCGGCTTCCGTAGAGTTCCATGGAATCGGTCCAGACGGTCAGGATGACATCGTTGTGATCCATTTCGTAGTACTTGGCCATCTTGATTGCCATGACCGTATTGGCGATGCTCGAGAATCCTAACAGGTCAAGTTTCTTGACGAGGTCTTCCGGCACGCCTTTTTCGACCAGGTATTTCTTCCCTGCGGGTTCATTGAACAGTCTGGCCAGGTTGACCACAGTGTTGTCATCAATAGCCATGATCATATCGGTGTTCTTGACATTGTGGATCCAGGGAACGTGTTTATCACCAATACCCTCGATACGGTGGGCACCGAAGCCATTCTCTAGCAGAGTCGGGCACTGGAGAGCTTCACCCGCGATGTTCTTGCTGGCCGGGAAGATCTGCTTCATGTAGTCTCCCACTCCCAGGGTCCCGGCGGAACCGGTGGTCAGGGTCAAACCGCGATACTCGTCCCGAGGTCCCATCACTTCCTGGAGGACCTCTTCCATGGCATGGCCGGTCACCTCGTAATGCCACAGGTAATTGCCGAACTCATCGAACTGGTTGAAGACAAAGACATTATCCCGGGTCTCACGCAGTTCTTTTACTTTATCGTAGATCTCCTTGACATTGCTTTCCGAGCCAGGTGTGGCGATCACCTCGCCGGCAACCTTGGCAAGCCAGTCAAAGCGCTCTTTGCTCATACCTTCTGGCAGGATGGCGATCGACTCGCAGGCCAGGAGGGAGGCGTCATAAGCTCCACCGCGGCAGTAGTTGCCGGTGGAAGGCCAAACAGCTTGATGGAATGTTGGATCGAATTGGCCAGTTACCAGCCGGGGAACCAGACAGCCAAAAGTCGCTCCCACTTTGTGGGCACCGGTCGGGAACCACTTACCGACCAGGGCAATGATCCTGGCTTCCACACCGGTCATGCTGGAAGGCAGTTCAATGTAATTCACGCCATCGAATCCGCCGCCCTTGGCTACCGGCTCATTTTTCCAGGTGATCCTGAACAGGTTGCGGGGGGTGATATCCCACAAACCGATCTTTTTGAGCTCTTCCTTGACACTGTCAGGAATCAGCTCAGGGTTTTTCATCTGCGCAAAGGTGGGCACAATGATATTGCGCTCCTTCGCTCGCTGCACGGTTCGATCTAACTGCTTGAGATCCATGGAAAGGTCAATCATTTTACATTCCTTTGTTATTGCTAACTTCAGCCCGATAAGGCCATGTTTAATTGTCTGACAACTTGCCTAATCATACTACACTTCAGCGTTTTTCGGGAGGGTTTTCCCTGACAATATAGAGCGGCCGATCTTTCGCTTCATCATACAGGCGCCCCACATATTCACCCAGGATTCCAAGCGAGATCAGTTGGACACCCCCCAGGAATAAGACTGCGATCAAGGTTGTTGCCTGCCCCAACAGCGGATGGGACCCGGTCAGCCGCAGGATGATCACAACCGGGATAGCCAGGATGCTCACACCTGCCACAAAGAATCCCAAATAGGTTGCCATCTGCAGTGGGAAATAGGAAAAACCGGTGATGGCATCGCTGGCCAACCGCAGCATCTTCTTCAAGGGATATTTGGTCTCACCCGCAAACCTTTCAGCCCTCTCATACTCAACGCCGGCTTGCTTGAAGCCAACCCAGACCGACATCCCCCGCAGGAAGCGGTGTTTTTCGCGCATCCCATTCAACACCTTGACTACCTTGCGGTCCAGCAGCCGGAAATCGCCAGTATCCATTGGCAGGTTGACATCCGTGATGCGCTGGATCAAGCGGTAGAACGCTGCTGCAGAGAACAGCTTGAACCAGCTCTCTCCCTCCCTCTTCGACCGCACCGCGTAGACAACCTCATAGCCTTCTTTCCATTTTTCGATCAGCTGCAGGATCACTTCCGGCGGATCCTGGAGATCGGCATCGATGATCACGACCGCATCTCCCCTACTGTAATCCAACCCGGCAGTGACAGCGATCTGGTGGCCAAAATTACGGGCAAATATCACTGGTACCACTTTTTGATCTTGGGCTTGCAGCGCCAGGATGGCTTCAGTAGAACCATCAGAGGATCCATCATCCACCATCACAAATTCCCAGGACTCGCCAGTCCCGTCCATGATCTCGCTGACCCGCTGATAGAGCGTCTGGATGTTGTCAATTTCGTTGTAGATAGGAGCGATGATCGTATAGGTCGGTTTTCCATTCATGGCCTACCTGCCTTTCCCGCCCTTGAGCGGGCTTCAGCTATCCAGTAGTTCCTTTACGCTTTCCAAATTCGGGGGAATGATCGGCGCATCTCCAGCCGCCTCCCTGGCAGCCTGGATGTCCTTCAACCCGCTGCCGGTGTTGAGTACCAGGATCGGATCGTCTGCATTCACCAGGCCGTCTGCCAGAGCTTTCTTCAACCCGGCATAGGAAGTAGCTCCCGCCGGTTCTGCGAATATGCCCACTTCCCCCAGGTCTGAGATAGCCTGCAGGATCTGCTGATCCTCCACAGCCACGTAAGCTCCGCCAGTTTGAGTAGCAGCGCGTAAAGCCCGCAGGCCGTCGCTGGGCATATTGACTGAAATGCTGTCTGCCAGGGTGTCAGCAGAGACCGGGATGATCTCCTCTTTCCCGGACACGAAAGCGTTGTAGATGGCGGCAGATCCAGTCGATTGGCAGCCGATGATCCGCGGCATAGTCTGGATCTGACCGATCTGCTGCAGATCCCTGAATCCTTTATGGATCCCGGAGATGATGTTACCGTCCCCAACAGAAACGAATATTACCAGGGGGCGGTCCAGGTCCTGCTTCAGTAAAACCTGTTCCCAGATCTCGTAAGCTGCGGTTTTCTTCCCTTCTGCCGTAAAGGGATTGTAGCCGGTGTTGCGGTTATACCAACCATATTCCGCTGTGGCTTCCAGGGACAGCTGATAGGCGTCATCATAGCTGCCGTCCACCAGGATCACTTGTGCCCCAAAGATCAACAGCTGGGCGATCTTTGCCGGAGGAGCAGACTTAGGGGCGAAAATGACGGATTTTTGATCTACAGCGGCAGCCATTCCTGCCAGGGCGGCACCGGCATTGCCAGTGGATGCGGTGACGATCACCTCGGCGCCGATCTCCTGGGCCCGGGCAACCAGGATAGCGCTGGCCCGGTCCTTGAAACTGGCCGTGGGATTGCCGCTCTCGTCTTTTACCCAGAGCTGTTTCAGTCCCAGTTTTTCCCTGAGCTGGGGCGGAGAGAATGTAGGCGTCCATCCAGCGGCGCGCAGGGTGGTGCCCTCCCCGATCAGGCTGGAAACCGGGATCAGAGGAAAATAGCGCCACAGGGACTCTTCACCTTCCAGGATCAGCTCCCGCGGGTGCTTTCCTTTCAGGCTCTCGTAGTCCAGCAGCACATCCAGGATTCCGCCATCCGCCGGGCAGGTATAGGTCACCTCATCCGGCTGATAGGTCTTTCCGCAAATCGAACACCGATAACCAAGATAATTTCCCATGCTAATTCACTCCCTCCTTCACACCTGCCATCAACAATCCCAATTTTTCAGGAGTTGCTTCCTCGCGAGGGACAACTCCCATGATCTGACCTTCATAGAGGACCGCAATCCGGTCTGCCAGTGCCAGGATCTCGTCTAGATCCTCCGATATCAACAGCACACCTGTACCTGATTTCCTTTCCTCCAGCAATCTCTCACGGACATATTCAGTCGCACCCACATCCAGGCCTCGGGTAGGTTGAGCCGCAATGATGACCCGCGGCTGCCTGGACAGCTCCCTGGCCACAACGACTTTCTGGATATTGCCTCCAGAGAGGCTTTTCGCCAAGGTATCTTGAGATGGTGTTTTGATCTGGAAGCTGTGGATCAACTCATCGCTGTGTTTAGCGATTGCCTTGAGATTTAGGAAACCCCGGCTGGAATAGGGTTTTTTATAATATTCGCGCAGGACCAAATTCTCAGCGACAGTGAAATCTTTGATCATGCCATCCTTCATGCGTTCTTCGGGGATATAAGAAAGCAGTCGATCTGTCCTGCCCATGGGAGGCAAGGTCGAAATATCGTCTCCATCCAGGAAGATCTTTCCAGAGGTTGCTTCCCGCAGTCCAGTGATCACCTCAGCGAGTTCTCGCTGTCCGTTCCCCGAAACGCCGGCTATTCCTAAAATTTCCCCGGAATGGACCTCCAGATCCACACTGCGAAGCCCTGGCGTTCCCCGGTCGCTGGGGCAGGAAACACCGACTACGCGCAGTCGCGTTTCTCCCCTCTGGACACTTTCAATCTCCGGCCGGAAATCGACCTCTCTACCTACCATCCAGCGAGCCAGGTCCGCCTTGGTCGCATTTGCTGTTTGATAGGTGCCCACTTTCTGTCCATCCCTGAGCACGGTTACCCGGTCAGAGATATCAATCACCTCGTGAAGCTTATGGGAGATGAAGATCAAGCCATGACCATCCTGGGCCATCTCCCTGATGATAACGAAAAACTCGTCCACTTCCTGGGGAGTCAGCACGGCGGTAGGCTCATCCAGAATCAGCAAGGCTGCTCCTCTATAAAGAGCCTTGATGATCTCAACGCGCTGCTGCTGGCCGACAGACAGCTGCCAGATATAAACATTGGGATCGATGTCCAAGCCGTAGATCTGCGCCAGATCCAAGATCCTGGCAGAGACCTTATCCAGGTCCGTCAGCGGTTCCCTGGTGGATCTCAATCCCAACGCGACATTTTCAGCAACTGTCAGCGATTCCACCAGCATGAAGTGCTGGTGGATCATCCCGATACCGCGGTTGATTGCGTCGGTCGGAGATTGTATGTTGACTTCCTGATCGTTGAGCAGGATGCGGCCTTCATCCGGCCGGTACATACCATAAAGGACTTTCATCAAGGTCGTCTTACCGGCCCCGTTCTCACCCAGCAAAGCATGGACCTCGCCAGATTTGACCGAGAAGTCTACCCGGTAATTTGCTAGCACACCAGGGAAACGCTTGGTGATGCCCTTCATCTCCAGGTGATCGATCCGAGTATGTCCTGAAGGCAGGATATTTGATTCACCCATATCTGATCCTTATGTCCTAATGAACCATGGCCATCTCTCAAGACCGGATCGAGTCTGGTCCTGAGAGATGATCACCGGTTTACCCAGCTGCTCCCTACCTCATCTTCAGCAGGCGAGGTAGGGAAGCAGCATCCGGTCAGCTCCAGGATCAGACCCCGGAACTGACCGGTTGGAGTCGTACCTTACTCGCCTAATTCAATGGTGACTGTCCCGTCGATAATACCTTGAACGGTCGTGTCAGCCAGTTCCTGTACAGCGGCAGGAAGCTCGAAATCCGGATTGAAGTCCATCACTTCGCCGCCATTGGCCAGGTTGATCACGAAGGACTCACCGCCGAGGGTTCCAGTCGCGATCTTGTTGACGATATCCTTCAGAACCACTTCCCAGTGGTAGACCTGGTTGGCCACCACGTTGGCAGGTGCCAGGTCGGTCTGGGAGGACTGGGTGCCGAACCACAGGGCTCCGTTCTCTTCCGCAACACCGATCGCGCCCACAACCATCTGGGCCGTTCCCGTCAGGGCATCCGCTCCAGCCGCGATATGGGTATTGGCCGCTTCTGATGCCAGGGCGACATCCGAGAAGGATCCGATGTAGTTCACGTTCACCTGGATGTCAGGGTTGGTCGCTTTCGCGCCTGCCACAAAACCATCCACGTACAGCTTGGCATCGCCGGTCTCGATCGGACCCACCACGCCCAGCACGCCGCTTTCCGACAGGCTGGCCGCGATCACGCCGTTCACATAGCCGCCTTCCTGGGAAGCCGCTTCGTAAGCGAAGATATTGTCAATTCCAAAGGTGTCTACTGTGGTTCCCCAGGCAAAGCTGGTGTCCGGGAAGTCGGGAGCGATCTCCTGCAGCGAGCTTCCGTACTGGGAACCGTGAGCGATCACCAGGTCGTAGCCCTGGGCTGCGTAGTCCCGGATGGCTGCCGCGGCGTCATCCACCACGAACATGTTGTCCGAGTAATCGAAGGTCATGGCGCTCTCGCCGCCCATTTCCTCCTGGACCATAAGCAGCGCATCGTACATGGACTGGCTGAATGCCAGGTCATTGATGGCGCTGGGCATGACGACAGCGATCCTGAAGGGACCGGCTTCCTGTGCAGCCGGGGGTTCAGAACCACCCTCTTCGCCGGCAGGCGCAGCAGCCTGCGGCTGGCAGGCAGTTAACAATACCGCCAAGACAAGTAGAACACTTAGTAGAAATTGGATCTTTTTCATGCTCATCTCCTGATTAGAAAAATGGTTGGATAGGGTTACCGATAAAAAATGAGTTGTGGCTGCACCTCCTAGTTATATTTTTAGTCTTCTCTCTCAAACGTTCTGGTTAACGCGGATGGGGGTCTTACTCTGGAAACGGTCAGGACCAGCACCAGGATGGTCAGGATATAAGGCATCATAACAGCGATATCAGAGGGAATCGGGATTCCCAGCACCTGGACCCAGAGCTGGAGCGAGTTGACCAGGCTGAACAGCAAGGCTCCTCCCAGCACACCCCACGGCCTCCAGGCGCCAAAATACACCAATGCAACGGCAATGAAGCCCAGGCCGCTGGTTAAATTCTGCTGGA
>Ga0316576_10002557_pt1 | contig 10383 bp, 8 predicted proteins | sample S0NA_FD_203075 | JGI IMG/M metagenome (GOLD analysis project Ga0316576, IMG submission 203075) | Rhizosphere microbial communities from salt marsh grasses in Alabama, United States - S0-2_050615r3r5 | ecosystem: Host-associated > Plants > Roots > Rhizosphere | place: USA: Alabama | collected... | reverse complement strand
CGTCATCGCCATCTGGTCTGGCCTTCGCGCGGAGAGCATCGCGCTCCTCGGCTTCGGGCTGGACAGCGTGATCGAGACCGCGGCTGCGGCTGTCCTGCTCTGGCGCCTGGGCCTCGAGGCTCGCGGCTTCGATCCGGAGCGCCTCGAGTCCACCGAGCGCAGCGTGCACCGCTTCGTCGGCGGCACGTTCATCGCCCTCGCCCTCTACGTCGTCGCGCAGTCGGGCTGGAGCCTCTGGCGCCACGAGGCCGCCGAGGAGAGCGTGGTCGGGATCGTCCTCGCCGCGGCCTCCCTGGCAGTCATGCCGCTCGTCGCCTGGGGCAAGCTGCGCGCGGCACGCGAGCTGGGAAGCGGCGCCCTGCGCGCCGAGGCCAGGGAGACGCTGGCCTGCTCCTACCTCTCGTTCACGCTGCTGGTCGGGCTGGCCCTCAACGCCGCTCTCGGCTGGTGGTGGGCCGACCCGCTGGCCGCCCTGCTGATGGTGCCCTGGCTGGTCAAGGAGGGCCTGGAGGGGCTCCGCGGCGAGTGCTGCGACGACGCGTGCTGCGCCGGGGAGCGGGATTGACGTCGCCCGTGGGTGGCCCCGCGAGCCCGCTCACTCCAGATCGACGATGACCGGCGCGTGGTCGCTCGGCGTGCCCGGCCCCGTCGTCTTCTTGCGCTCGTCCCGGTCCACGGTCACCGCGCGCAGCCGCGCGGCCACCGGGGTTGTCCCCAGCGCCAGGTCCAGGCGCAGCCCGAGGCGCCGGTGGAACGCGCCGAAGCGGTAGTCCCACCAGGTGAAGCTCGGCTCGTCGGTGAGCTGGCGCAGCAGATCGGTCAGACCCCAGCCCAGCAGCCGCCGCAGGCGCTCGCGCTCGGCATCGCTGACCAGCAGACGGTTGCGCCACAGCTCGGGGTCGTGGACGTCGCGGTCGTCCGGCGCGATGTTGAAGTCGCCGAGGACGAGCAGCGGGGTAGACGGCAGGTGCGCCCCGGCGATCCAGGCCGCGAGGGCGTCGAGCCAGCGAAGCTTCAGCGCGTACTTGGCGCTGCCGAGCGCCTGGCCGTTGACCACGTAGGCATTCACCACCCGCAGCCCGTCCAGCGTGGCGCTGATGACCCGCGCCTCGTCAGCCGCCGGGTCGGCGGGGAAGCCGCGCCGCACGTCCTCCGGGGGCTCCCGCGAGACGAGCGCGACCCCGTTGTAGGTCTTCTGCCCGTGGCAGGCGACGTGGTATCCCTGCGCCTCGATGGCGTCGCGGGGGAACGCCTCGTCGGTGACCTTGGTCTCCTGGAGACAGAGCAGGTCGGGCGCGTGTCGCCCGAGCAGGGCAAGCAGCCGCTCGAGCCGGGGCCGCACCGAGTTCACGTTCCAGGTGATGATCCGCATTGCGGAACATCATGAAATGAAAGCGCATGGGCGGGCAAGTGCCGACCGGTTCGATGGTTCGGGCGCACTGACTGCTTGACGGTCCGAGGGTCGGCTCCATCTTTTTCCCACACTCTCTCAGGAGACGACGAGCTCATGTTGATGGAGAAGGGGACAGACAAGGCAGTCTACACGGTCCGCGTGCAGGTCAACGACGACAAGGGGTACCTGGGCAAAGTGTTCGTCACGATAGACGAAGCCGGGGCGAGCGTCGGCGACATCACGCGGGTTGGCTCGGGGATCAACCACACCACCCGCGACATCGACGTCCTGGTCAACGACCAGGAGCACCTCAACCGAATCCTGGAGGAGCTCGGGAAGCTCGAGGGCACCCGGATCCAGGGCGTGGCGAACCACGTGGAGGAGATGCACCTGGACGGCAAGATCTCGGTCCAGCCGCGCTTCAAGGTGCGCAACATATCGGACGTCCGCAAGCTCTACACCCCGGGGGTGGCCTACATCTGCAAGCAGATCCAGGCGGACGAGGACCTCTACGCCAAGTACACCTACGTCCAGAGCACCGTCGCCATCGTCACCAACGGCACCGCGATCCTCGGCCTGGGGGACATCGGCGTGAAGGCGGGCATGCCGGTGATGGAGGGCAAGTCGCTGCTCTTCAGCAGCCTGGTCGGGATCAACGGCATCCCCGTCCTCGTGGACTCCCGCGACCCCGACGAGATCGTCGCCACGGTCTCGCGCATCGCCAGCGGGTTCGGCGCGATCCAGCTCGAGGACATCGCCGCGCCCGAGTGCTTCGAGGTCGAGGACCGGCTGGCCGATGCGCTCGGCGTCCCGGTGATGCACGACGACCAGCACGGGACCGCGGTTGTGGTGTTGGCCTCCATGCTCAACGCCTGCAAGTACACCGGCATGCAGATCAAGAGCGCGAGCATCGGGATCGTCGGCCTCGGCGCCGCGGGCACGGGGATCGCCAAGCTGCTGATGGCCTTCGGCGCCAAGTCGATCCTCGGCACCGACATCAAGGAGCCGGCGATGGAGATGCTCCGGCAGATCGGCGGTCGGCCCGCCGACCTGAAGACGGTGATGGAGAAGGCGGACATCGTGATCGCCACGACCGGCGTCCCGGGGCTGATCCGGCCGGAGATGGTCCGTCCGCGCCAGGCGATCTTCGCCCTCTCCAACCCGAACCCCGAGATCAGACCCGAGGAGGCCCTGGCCGCCGGCGCCATCTTCGCCGCCGACGGGCGCTCGGTGAACAACGCCCTGGCCTTCCCGGGTCTGTTCAAGGGCGCGCTCTCCGCCCGCGCCAAGTGCATCAACAACAGGATGAAGATCGCCGCCGCCGAGGCCATCGCCTCGGAGGCCGACGAGGGTGAGCTCGTGCCCTACCTGCTCAAGGAGGGCCTGCACCAGCGGGTGGCGCAGAAGGTGGAGCGCGCGGCCTTCGAGACCGGGGCGAACATCCAGAAGTCCCGCTGAACAGGAAGGAGGACCCATGTCCGTCACCCCGTCGACGATGCTGCCCCTCGGCACCCTGGCCCCGCCGTTTCGCTTGCCCGACACCCGCGGCGAGCAGGTCTCCATCGACGACTTCGCCGGGGCCCCCGGCCTCCTGGTCATGTTCATCTGCAACCACTGCCCGTTCGTGAAGCACGTGCGGGACGAGATCGCGCGCATGGGCCGCGACTTCCAGGAGCTGGGCCTCGCCGTGGTGGCGATCAACGCGAACGACGTGAAGCGTCACCCCGCCGACAGCCCGGCCGAGATGGCGCGCGAGGTGGAGCAGGCGGGCTACACCTTCCCCTACCTCTTCGACGAGGCCCAGGAGGTGGCCAAGGCCTACCGGGCGGCCTGCACCCCCGAGTTCTACCTCTTCGACCGGGACAAGCGGCTGGTCTACCGCGGGCAGATGGACGACAGCCGTCCGGGCAACGACATCCCGGTCAGCGGCCGTGACCTGCGCGACGCCGTCGGGCGCCTGCTGGGTGGAGTCCCCATCCCACAGGACCAGCGCGCCAGCGCCGGCTGCAACATCAAGTGGAAGCCGGGTAACGCGCCGGACTACTTCTGAGATCGGTTGCGGCGACGGCCCACGGCGCGTAGTCTCCAGGAGCATGGGGGGCCACTCGGCATCCGGGACGCAGATCAAGGCTCTCAAGGCGGCGCTCGTCGCGATCAGCCTCTACTGCGTCTACACCGTGGCCACGCTGCTCTACCTCCAGGTCAAGTACAGCCGCCTCGAGCTTGCAGACTTCGAGCCGGCCGCCATCGATCCCGCGACCTACCGACCGGCGCAGGCGCCCCCCGCCCCCGGGCGCTACGGCCCGGGGCGGCCCCACCCCCTGGCGGTCTACGAGGGCAAGCCGCTCCGGGTCACGATCAACGCCTTTGGCTCGCGCAACCTCTTCGAGGTGCCGCGAGGGATCCAGAACCACGTCGTGCTGCTCGGCGACTCCTACTTCTTTGGCTGGGGGCTGAACGACGAGGAGACGGTGGCTTTCGCCCTGAACCGACTGGACCCGGGCCGCCGCTACATCAACCTGGCGCTTCCGACCTACAACGTCCCCGACTCGGTCCAGCGCTACCTGACCAAGCTCGAGCGGCTTGCCCCGCCCCGGCTGGTGATCCTCCAGATCCTGTTCGTCAACGACGTCGGCCCGGAGGCCGTGATCAGGCGGGCGGTGGGGCGCCTGAGCGCCGAGGACTCCCGGCTGGTCCTGCCCCCGGCGAGCTGGATCGTGGGGCGGGACGATCTGCAGAGCCGCGCCGGGGCGCGGCTGTGGGGGCAGATCTACCGCGACCTCTCTCCGCGCCGGTTCCAGCGCTACTTCGCCGCGCCCCTCGACCGGCTCCGCGCGGCGCTGGCGCGCTCCGGCACGAAGCTCGCCGTGGTCTACTTCCACGGGCCGACACCGGGCCATGTCCGGGTCTTCAAGTCGTACGCGGAACGGCTGGGCCGCTTCTGCTCGGCGCGCGACCTGCCCTGCTTCAGCATCTACGATCTGGTGAGCCCGGCCGAGGCCCGGGACCGCGTGGCCGACGGCCACCCCTCGGCCAGGTGCAACCGCGCCCTCGCCGCTCGCCTGAAGAAGCTGGTCGACGCCCTGCTAGCGTCTGCGCCGCCCTCGGCCGAGGGAGAGCAGCAGCAGGCTCAGAAGCAGTAGGCCGGCGATCGGTCGCCCTGCCGCGCCGCGCTGCAGGGCGCAGCCGCCGCCACCACCACCAGACTCCCCGCCGCCGATGTCGTCCGCCGGGAGACCGCCGTCGCCCGAGGCGGAGCCGTCGCCCTGTGTGGACCCGCCGTCGCCCTGGATCACCTGGCCCGTGTCGCGTGTGCCCCCGTCCGGCGTCGGGCCCACCGGGCCGTCGGTCGTGACCACGGGCCCGCCGTCCTTGGGCGCGCTCCCGCCGCAGTAGGCCGCGGGCAGGCAGTAGTACTCGCCCTTGCCGCTGATGTCCTTGCAGCAGCCCCCCGGGAACGCGCCGCAGTCGGCGCCCGTCTGGCACGAGCGCGAGCAGAAGGAGTCGCTGGTGCCCGTGACGCTGATGCAGATCTCCGAGCCGAGCGTCGGGTTGCAGTACCTGGGGGTGTTGGCGAAGGCCGCGCAGGGATCGCCCAGCTCCCCCGGAGGGTCGTAGGTCGGCGGCCCGGCGCCGCAGCTCCCGCCCGAGGGCGAAAAGCTCGCGGTCAGGGTGTAGGCACCGGCGCCCTGCTTGAACGTGTCGGCCACGACGTAGTAGGTGCCGCAGTCCACCGCGTGGGTGAAGGTCTTGTCGTTGCGCGCGACGCAGTCGCTGGTGCTCAGCGAGCCGTAGAGGTGGACGTCGATGTCCACGCCCGGCCCGCAGGAGACGCTCACCGTCAGGTTGCCGGGCTGGGTGAAGCTGACCTTGTAGATGTACTCCGGCCCCGACTCGTCCTTGGACGGCGCCGCGCCGCAGCCGTCGAAGACGTCGCTCGCCGACTGCGTGGTGTCGCGGGAGTCGCTGTAGGGCAGCGAGCCGATCACGATGGGGTTGGTGGTCGTGCCCGGCGGGTTGCCCGCCGTGGTCCCGGTGATGCTGTTGTAGCGTCGGGGCGTGTAGCCCGAGACCTTGGACCAGCCGCCGGCGGTGTCCATCTCGGTGACGAAGACGCCGGCCTCGTACCAGACCGGCTCGCCGCTCGGCAGCTTGTGGCTGTAGAGCACCACGTGGGTCCCGGCCAGGTTCATCGCGTCGCCGGCCAGCAGCTGGCTCTGGGTGATCGCCGTCGAGATGTTCTCCAGAGTGTAGGTGCCGTACTTCGTCGTCTCGCCCCAGCAGCGGCTGACGTAGCCCGAGCAGTCCACGCCGGTGGTGCAGGAGAGGACGCCGTCCGAAGGCCGGGTCCCGGCCCCGTAGCCCTGGACGATCTTCTGATCGAAGCCGAACAGGGTGTCGTTGCCGCCCCAGTCGTAGGGCACCCCAAGGTAGTCGCCGGGGGTGAAGACGCTCGCGTAGCCGGCGGCGCAGGAGGCCGTGGTGTTCGCCGAGGTGCAGCGCCAGGGGTGGTGGACGTAGGCCCTGGCCAGGGTCATCACCTGGTCCCGCGTGATGCTCCAGGCCGGAGCGGAGACGAGCAGCAGCGCCGCGACGATGACCACCCTTTTCATCGGTCCGCCCTCCCCTTGTCGACGACCCAGGTGGTGACCCGCAGCCCTCCCGCCTCGGGCCTGATGTGCGCCAGACGAAGCGGCACGCCGCCCAGGGCCAGCTCACGACGGGGCAGATAGGCCCCGACCCCGGGCAGCGCCAGGGAGAGCCGAGTGGCGCCGGAGACGACGTCCACGCAGAGCGCCTGACGCGTGACGCGGAACGCCGTGCCCGTCCGGAGAGCCTCACGCTCGAGGCGCAGGCAGGCAAGACCGCCTGCCGTGCCGACCACCCGGGCGGCGAGCACCGGCCCGTCGATGGGCAGGGACCGGACCACCCGTTCCTTTCGCATCACGCGCAGCGCGACCGCTCCGTCCTTGGCCACGCGAACCTGCAGCCCCTCGCCGCCGGGCAGCACATACTCCCCGGCCCGCTGGCTCTGCAGCACGGCCTCGAGGGGCCGGGGGACGGAGGGGCTCCCCAGCAGGTAGCGCTGCTGGTGCGCGTCCTGGAGCCAGACCTGGCGCGAGGGCCCGAGGGCCACGCCGCGCACCGCCTCGAGGACCCTGGGCACCCGCAGCTCGCCGAGCAGCCCCCCCTCGGGCCCATGGATCCGGACCAGGGAGCGCAGGCGGTCGTGGATCACGAACGCGCCGTCCGCCGCCAGCGCCAGGTCCGCGGCCCCTGTAGGGACCGCGGCCAGCGCGTCAACCGAGTGTCCGGTCACCCGGAGCACCCGCTGCCCCAGCTGGTCCAGCACGAGGGCCGCGCCGTCGGGAGCGACGGCCACGGCGCCGGGCCCCGCGGCCCGGCGGTCGGGGCCGGCCAGCGCCAGCGTGACCTCACCCTCGACGAGCAGGCGGGACCAGCTGGCCTGCTGGCTCAGCGCGCCCGTCGTGCGATGGGTCGGCCGCCCTTCATCGGTACAGGCCCCCGGAATGAGAGCCAGCGTGACCAGCGCCACGATCTGCCGCATCGAAACCCTCCGGTCCAGCCCGGGTTCCTACCACACGGGGGCCCCCGGGCCAACCGGCGCTGTCAGGTAACATACTGCAGGGCGACGCCGACGAGGATCGACACGGTGAGCAGGGCGAGGCTGAAGCCGAGGTAGACGGGCCAGCTCTTGCGCGGCGCGGCCTGGACCAGGGGCGGCGGCGGGATCTCCTCTGAGATCTCCAGTGGGACCCGCAAGAGGTCGATGGTCTGGATCGGGTTGTCGGCAGGCGGCGCCGGGCGCCGGGAGCGCCTGACCTCCACCCGGGCCGGAGGAACAGGCAGCGCGACCCTGCCCGCGATGGGCTTGGGCGTCGTGCGACGGCGGTCGGTCGCGCCCCGGGGTGTGGCCCTGCGCGGGCGTGGCGTGACGAGCACGGTGCGCTTCTCATCCTCGGATGGGGCCTCCGACCGGAGCTCGTCGACCTGGATCGTGGCGCCCGGCCTGGGCGGCGTGAGCTCCGTCGTCCGGCGGGCGCTGTCCACGCTCACCCCACGGTCCACCGCGGCGGCGAACGCGATGGCCAGGGCCATGGCCGAGGAGGGGCGATCCTTCGGGTCCTTTTGCAGGCACCACTCCACCACGTCGGCCACGGCCTGGGGCACCGCCGGCTCGCGCTTCCTCAGCGGCGGCGGCGGTTGGTTGATGTGCTGCAGGACGAGCTGGACGGTGGCCTCGCTGTAGAACGGAAACGCGCCGGTCAGCGTGCCGTAGAGCAGGACGCCTAAGCTGTAGAGGTCGGTCTGGGGGCCGATCAGGCGGCTCTCGCCCATCGCCTGCTCCGGGGCGAAGTAGACCGGGGTCCCGACCATGATGCCCGCGGCGGTGAGCTGGTCGCTCTGGTCGAGGAGCTTGGCCACGCCGAAGTCGAACACCTTGACGTGCACCGGCGCCTCCTGCACGACGAAGATGTTGTCCGGCTTGAGGTCGCGGTGGATCACGCCCTGATCGTGCGCGGCCTGGAGGCCGGCGCAGATCTGCTGAACGTAGGGCAGCGCCTCTCGCGGCGACAGCTTACGGCGGCGCTGGAGCATCCGGGTCATCACCGAGCCCTGAAGCATCTCCATGGCGTAGAACAGGGTCCCATCGTGGAGGTGGCCGAAGTCCAGGAGCCGGATCACGTTGGGGTGGTCGATGCGGCAGATCGCGCTCGCCTCACGCTCGAAGCGACGCTCCGCGGCGCGGTTGCGCGTGACGTTGGAGATGCTCATCACCTTGAGCGCCACCGTGTACCCGCCGCGCTCGTGGCGTGCCTGGTACACCGTCCCCATCCCCCCGGCGCCCAGCACGCACTGCGTCACGTAGGGGCCGATCCGCCTGGGTCTGTGGGGGCGGCGGCTCTGACGGAGAGGAGATGTGTCCTTTCGGCGCTGCATGTGGGGATCCACCTTCCCAAACAGCAAGACGTATGCCTTGAGAGCAGGTGCTGGTTTCCCCTTTTATGTCGCGCCCTACACCTGGATCGCCGACCAAACCAACGGAGGAGGTGGGGACGACTGTTCCCCAAAGGTGCCCATGTGAAAGCTGCAGTTGCCACCTGGCGAAGTCGCACCCGGTTCTGCTCCGATTTTTGGAGGTCGTTCCGGAAAACGGTGACGAACACCGGCACCACGGCCACGCAATCACTTGAAAACAAAAGGCCAATCACCCGGCCCGAATGTTGGATAGGCGCCGAGCATGACAAAAGTCACCCGCTTTGGGGGCATTGCACGGCTGCTGCTGTTGCTCGCCCTCCTCCTCCCCCTCTCGGCCGCCGCCAAGCGCGCGCCGGTGCAGCCACCCTCCACGACCATCGAGACGCCGCGACCCGGCAGCCGGGCCGCCGCGACCTATGATCCCCGGCTCCGCTTCGTCGAGCCCAAGCTCGGCGGCGTCTTCAGCCGGAGCCAGAGCGGCCTCTACCTGCCGGACCATCGTCTGATCCAGACCAGCCCCAAGCAGCGGCTGGACCAGGCGCGCTGGCACGGCATTGGTCGGGCCGTGGTGCGTTACCTGGAGCGGGGCGGGGCCCGCCTCTCGCCCCAGCCGTATCAGGATCTGGTGGGCAAGATCCGCAAGCGCGCCGAGTACGTGCTGCGCAAGGACGGCAAGAGCCTCTCCAGCTGGAAGGTGATGGTCATCGAGGGGGGCCAGGCCGATCAGGTCAACGCCGCGGCCTGGACCGGCGGCGTGATCACGATCTTCCGGCCGCTGGTGGACCTCTGCTACCAGATCGCCAACGTCACGGTGAACAGCAGCTCGCCGACCCAGCTCGACGCCGAGCTCTGGCGCCTGTCCCGCTGGCGCCGCGACAAGCGCAGCCTCGCGCCCGAAACCCTCAAGCTCTCCCGGGACAAGGTCGCTGTCCGGGACAAGGTCGCCGAGTCGATCCTCTCCCGGGTCGTGCTGCACGAGATGGGGCACGCGGCGAGCGGCCACGTCGAGCTCAAGGACCGCGAGCTCTACATCCCCGGCAAGGACAAGCCGCGGGCCCCGGCCAGGACCCGCGCCATGGAGCGCGAGGCCGACCTGTTCGCGTCGATTCTGGGGGTCAAGGGCGCGGTGCGCGTCCCCGGCGCGATGCCGCTTTTCAGCTACTACAACTTCATCAGCAGGCCGACGTTCCAGGAGCGCGACAAGCACGGCCTGGACTGGCGCTCGCACCCCATCGACGCCGAGCGCTACAACAACCAGCTCGAGGTGCTCTCCGCCGCCGGGCGCGCGGGCGGCCTGAAGCCCCTCGATCGGCGGATCATCCTGCCCAGCGGCGAGTACGCCACGCCGAACAGGAAGCCGGCCGAGGTCGTGCCGATCCGTCCGCCGACGCAGCAGCTGCCGCTGGACAAGGCCGCGGAGCGCGCCGGGTTGTAGCCCGGGCTAGCTCGACGGGACGTCGGTCTCGTAGATCTCCAGCAGGCCCACGGGGCCCTGGGCGTCGCCGCCCCCGGCGACGAGGACGCTCCCCTTGCCCAGGGGCACGGCGCCGAACCCCTCGCGTGGCTGCCCCATCGGCGTCTGCCCCAGGTTCGAGAGGTCCTTCGCGGAGAGCACCTCGGCCTCGTCGGCCAGCGTCGAGCCCAGCGTCCCTCCGAGCACCAGGAGGCGATCACCGGCCCGCACCACGCGGTGACCGGCGCGCCCCTGCGCCAGGGCGTCCTCGCGGTGGGTCACCTTGAGGGAGACCGGATCGACGATCCACCCGTCGGCGAGCAGCTGGCCCGCTTCGTCCCGACCGCCGACGATGGCCAGGCGGCCGTCGCCCAGCTCGACCGCCGCGGTGCCCTCGCTCGGCGCCGTGCCCGGCAGCGTCACCGGCTGGAAGGAGGAGGACGAGGCGTAGAACAGCTCCGCCGCGGGCTCCCCCGCGCCCTGGCCGCCCGCCGCCAGGACGATCCCTCCGCTCGCCGCCAGCGCCGGGGCGACC